>WNGO01001807.1_pt1 | contig 18807 bp, 17 predicted proteins | sample 5400511 | NCBI WGS metagenome assembly WNGO01 (sample SAMN13153380, study PRJNA577476) | soil metagenome | isolation source: 20 cm soil or saprolite under Garry oak tree replicate 2 | place: USA:California | collected 2016-06-15 | reverse complement strand
CCATCCGCGCGCGTTTATGCCCGGCTCTGCGTTCGCCAAGAATTCGCGCGCACATCAAGGGCGTCAGAGTCAGGGAGACAAGACCCGACGCAAGAATCGCAACAATAATGGTAATGGAAAATTCCTGGAAAATGCGGCCGAGCAATCCCGGCAAAAAGACCAGCGGAATAAAAACGGCGGCGAGCGAAAGCGTCATCGACAAAATCGTGAACGAAATTTCGCCGGCCGTGTTGTAAGCCGCCCTAAGGATCGACTCACCATGCTCGGCCCGGCGGATCACGTTTTCCAAAAAGACAATTGCGTCATCGACCAGGAACCCGATGGCGAGTGTCAGCGCCATCAAAGTCAGATTGTTGATCGAGAATCCGAGCATGCTCATCACTGCAAAGGTAAGCAGCAACGAAAGCGGCAGAGCCACGGCTGGAATCAGCGTGTCGGTCGCGCGACCGAGAAAAACGTAAATCACCATCACCACCAGGACGAATGCGATCACAAGTGTCGCGCGCACATCGTGGACGGAATTTACAATCGTTTGTGAACGATCGAACACCGGAGTGAACGTAATTGAACCCGGCAAACTCGCGCGCAGCTCGGGGAAAAGCGCCTTGACCGAATTCGCAACTTCAACCGCGTTCGCGCCAGCCTGCCGCGAAACCGCCAAAACAACAATGGAGCCCGGCGGATTAAATCCGCGCATCCAAAAGAAGCGTGAAGTGCGCTCGTCCTGCACACCTTGTTTAACCTCAGCGATATCGCGCAGATACACCGGCGAACGATCTTTGTTCCGCGCGACAATCAGATTTCGGTAACCGTCGGCCTGATCGATCTGGCCGTTTGGTTGCAAAACAAAGCTGCGATGCGGTCCGTCGAATTGTCCGGCGCCGGAGTAAACCGTTCCCCCTTTGATTGCGTTCGCGACATCATCCATCGTCAGCCCGCGCGAAGCCAATCCCGCTGGATCGGCCTTGATTCGAATCGCGCCCTGCACGCCGTAAATGTTCACTTGCGAAACGCCGGGAAGAATTGCGATCCGCTGCGCCACTGCGGTTGATGCGTACTTATATAGATCGCCGTCGGTCAGCGTGTCCGACAGCAGGCCGAGCAGATACACCGCCTGATCGTTCGGGTTCGTTTTGCTGAACGTCGGTGGACTCGGTAAATCGATCGGCAACTTCCCGGTCGCGCGCTGAATCGCGGCCTGCACGTCGGTGGCGGCGTCGGTGATGCTTTTGCTCAGAACGAATTGCAGCGTCAACGAGGTATTGCCCTGCGTGCTTTGGCTGGTGATGATGTCGAGCCCTGGGATTTGGAGGAATTGTTTTTCGAGCGGCGTGGCGATGTTGTTCGCCATCGTCACCGGATCCGCGCCGGGATACGCACAGGTGACTTGAATGATCGGATAATCGACCGCCGGCAGATCGTTTACCGCCAGTTTGTTGTAAGTCGCGATTCCCGCGACGATGACGGACAACGTCAGCAAGACAGTCATCACCGGCCGGCGAATGAATGGGCCGGAAAGTCCGGTACCTTTAACCGGAACTAATTTGGCTTCTTTCGGCGTTGCGGATGTCGATCTTAGGCGATTTTGATCTTGTCCCGCGTCCGCGGGATGTTCGCCGTCCGACGCTCCGTCGTGTTCATCTGAGCGCTCCATACAGAATCGGAATTACATCGCGCTCTTTGCCGCAGCGCTTTGGCCGTCCGAAGGATTCGCCGCGCCGTACGGTTTGGGATCGACTTTTGTCCCGGGAGCAAGCGCGAGCTGTCCGGTCACGACAACTGTCTCGTCGGGCTGGAGGCCGTTTTCGACGACGATGAGATCGCCATCTTGCCGCTGCCCCGGTTTGACTGGACGAAGATCCACGGTGTTATCGGGCTTCAGGACAAAAATGAATGGCCCACTTTGACTGATCTGGACAGCCTGCGATGGAACCAGCCGCGCGTCTTTGATCGTGTCGAGAATGAAACGAAACCGCACAAATTCCGACGGCCAAAACGCGTGGTCCGGATTTGGCGTCACCCCGCGCGCTTTCACGGTTCCCGAACCAGGCTGGACCGCGTTGTCGATGAAATACAAATCGCCGATACGCGGCGGAATTTTGTCATCCGGCGAATAGGTTTGCACCTTCACGTTCGGTCCGCCGAGATATTTCCTGACTAACGCCAGATCCGTTTCGGCGACGGTGAAGTCGGTGTAAATCGGATCGAGGCCCTGAATTGTCAGCAACACGGCGCCGCTGCCAGTGTTGCCGCTCACGATGTTGCCTACATCGACAAGGCGCAGTCCAGCCCGGCCGTTGATCGGCGATTTGATGTAGCAAAAATCCACGTTCACTTGAGCCGCTGCGGCTGCTGCTTCGGACTTGCGCGCGTTTGCCTGAGCAGTGTCGAAGTCCTGCGGGGCCGTGACGTTTCTCGCGCGCAGCTCCGTCTGCCGCTTCAGCGTCACCTGGTCTAGCGCAGCTTGCGCCTGCGCCTGCTGGAGAGCGGCTTGAAAAGGGCGGGGGTCGATCGTGAAAAGGAGATCGCCTTTCTTCACATCGGCCCCGTCTTGAAAATGGCGCGCGATGATTTGTCCGCTGACCTGGGCTTGCACTTGCACGGTTTCGTAGGCGGCACAGGTGCCGATTTCGTCCAGATAAAGCGGTACATCTTTGCTGATCACTTTCGCCACCAACACCGGTCGAACCGGCGGTTGCGCTGTTTTCGCAGTCTGCACTCCGCGCTGCAATGTTCGCGCGACCGCGAACGCCGCCAGGAGAACGAACAGGAAATAACCCCAATTCGGAATTCGTTGCTTCGAGACACGACTTGTTTTCACTCGTCTCGGCTCCTGAAGTTCGGTAGCTGCTCCATTTCCTGATTCTAATCGGGCACCCATCTTAGTCTTGGCCGTTCTTTCCACCTCGAACTCGTCGAACGGAGGCTTGTTTTTCATTTCCATTCCCCTTTTCCGCTTTTTGTCGGATAGAATCCAACACGCGGATGCAGGTGCGAAGTTGGGACGGCGAAATATCGTCGAGTAATTCGTGTCGAAGTTGGAACGCCGCCGTGTTGATTTGTTCAATCACCCGTTGAGCGCGCGGCGCCAAATGCACCGTTTTGCAACGACGATCCTGCGACGAACTTTTTCGCGCCACCCAGCGATCGCTCTCCAGACGGTGCAACAGGGTCACAAGCGTTGGTTCTTCGATGCCGAGAAGCGCAGCAATCTCGGCCTGGGTCAACGGACCGGGCGCCACGGACAAATGCAACAGGGTCCGCCACTTGGCCTGGCTCAAACCCATTGGCTTCAGCCGCTCGTCCAATTTCAGCCTCCAGGCACGGGCGGTGCCATCCAAGAGCGGCCCGAATGAATCAACATCAGTCTTCAAAAGTCAAAATTAGTTAGCATGCTAACTAATTCGAACTTAGAGCAGTGTCAATGCCACCGCTTATTCAATCTTGAGCAATAAGATCGATTCTTTGCGGTAATCGGTTGACCGCATGATGCGGTGCGGCTGGCGCGGCGCCCAGCGCTTGCTTTCCATCACTTCTTGTTCCCGTTCCGGGCGGGCCAGCAGATAGCGCGCGTCCGTCGGCACTTCATCAATTTCGCTCGCGTAAACGAGTTTTGAGCGCATGTAAAAAAAGATCGGCTGATAATTTGGATCGAGCGCGTAAACCGTCTCCGATTGCGGAATCATCGATTCAACCTGCTTCGCGAGACGCTTGATCCGCTGCCGCCGGTCCATTTTCGGAACGACCGCAATTGCGTACGTCCACATGGCAAGGCAGGCCAGAACGACGATGCCGATAATCGTGCGACGACGCGCGTTAAAAGAAAACGATTTCCCCCCAAGCCACCTCGGCCAGCGTAGATTTTCCTCACAGAAAGTCATAGCCAGCAGCCAGCACGCGGGCACTAGCGCGGGCATCGCGTAGCGGGGGATCGATCCGGGGACAAGATTGACGATCACAAAAGGAACGAGCGCGCCCCGAGTCAGCGCTCGAGCAAATTGTCGATCTTTCTCCGCCGCGAAGTTTTCGGATCGCACCAATGGCAAAAAAATTACCCACGGCAGAAGATAAAGAACGCCATGTGGAATATTGAAAATCCACCGGCCAAATTGAAAGTCGGTGCCGCGGAGCCGGCCGGTGAACTGTTGTGACCATTTCGTTGTCGCCGTGGCATGTCCCGCGGCTTGCAAAAAGGGAACCGCCCAGGCCGCAAAAATTCCAAGCATCAACGCGATACCGACGAAATGGGCCGGATGAAAGAGCGCTCGCCATCTGCGCTCTTTCCAAAGAACCGCGATCACGACGCCATAAAAGAACAAAAGATGAACGGGACCTTTGGCCAGCCAGCCCAGTCCAAGAAAAACAAACGGCAGCGTCCAAATCAACCAGGGCGATTTTTTCTGCTCCCAAAAACTCAGCCAGAAAATGATCGCAAGCGCGCAAAGCGAAACATAAAGCCCTTCAATTTCGATCAGTCGCCCTTTCTCGATGATACCCGCGTTAATCAGCCAGATGAGCGCGGCAATGGTCGATCCACGCAGCCCCAGACTGGGACGCGCCACCGTGGCAAAACTGAGCGCAACCAAAAGGACGGCAATCACTGACGGCATCCGTGCGGTCCACTCGTTCTGTTGCCCAAAAATCTTGAACGAGGCGGCGACGAGCCAGTTAATTAGCGGCGGTTTCCGAAAGTAGGTTTCGCCACCGACCTGCGGCACCAGATAGTTGCCGGTCTCGAGCATCGTGATTCCGGGCAAAATTCGACGGCCCTCTTCGCCTTTGATCGCGAGGGACCCGAGCGCCGGAAGATAAAGCGCAGCCCAAAGGAGAATCACGATCAACAAATTCCCTGCGCGCGAGGTCATTGAGGTGAGATGTTGGACGTTCCGAGCGCGTCGTTCAACCCCACAGCTTGACGCTCTCTCTCGACAAGGGTAAGTTCAGCGTCTAGTCCGCGCTGATTGGAGTGGGAAATGATGTCCCACTCCTTTTGGTCTGCGGACTGGATGTTTTATGAACGCTGAATTCATTGCCATGCTGGATTACCTGGAGCGGGAGCGCGGGATCAAACGCGAAATCCTGCATCGACCCGCGAACAGGCGACATCCGCGCGCTGGCCAACCTCGTTGTGGTCGACGAGGTGACAAATCCGCAGGACGAGATCGCGCTCGCCAAGGCGCGCCGGATTAAACCCGACGCGAAAGTCGGCGACACAGTCGAGATGGAAGTGACGCCGCGAAATTTTGGACGCATCGCCGCGCAAACCGCCAAGCAGGCGATGATGCAGCGTATTCGGCAGGTCGAAAAGGAAATGATTTATGAGGAGTTCAAGGACCGCGCCGGCGAAATCGTCAGCGGCACGGTGCGCCGCTTCGATCGCTCGGACGTGATTCTCGATCTTGGAAAATTCGAGGCCGTCATGCCGCAGCGCGAACGCGTGGTGGTGGAAGATTACAATGTCGGTGACCGCCTCCGCGCTTATGTCGTCGCTGTCGAAAATGGATTGCGCGGTCCCGAGATCATCGTCTCGCGCAGTCATCCGAATTTTGTCCGCCGTCTTTTTGAATTGGAAGTGAGCGAAATCGCCGATGGCACCGTTGAAATCCGGGGCATCGCGCGCGAAGCCGGTTATCGAACGAAAATCGCTGTTTGGAGTGCGAACGAAAAAGTGGACCCGGTCGGCGCTTGCGTCGGCATGCGCGGGTCGCGCGTCAAAAACATTGTCCGCGAATTGAACAACGAAAAGGTCGACATCATCCGTTGGAGCTCCGATCCGAAGGACTTCGTTCTCGAAGCGCTCAAGCCGGCGAAAGTCAAAAATATTGTCTTCGATCCTGAGAAAAAGAGCGCGCAAATTTCGGTGGATGAAGACCAGCTTTCGCTCGCGATCGGCAAAAAGGGCCAGAACGCGCGTCTGACTTCACGACTTACCGGTTGGGAAATCAACATCGACAAGGACACATCGGCCACGACGGCGGTTGAGCAAAAAGTTGCGCAAGCAGCGCAAACGCTCGCCAAGGAATTACCGATCACTGAAGAACAAGCAGTGACGCTGGTGAAATCCGGCTTTACGAATCTGGAAGGTTTGCACGCCGCCGATGTTCAAGATTTGGTAGACATCCTCAGCGTGGACGAAGCAAAGGCGCGTGAAATCCACGACGCCGTCCACAAACAAGATGTAACGCAAGCAGCGGGCTCGGCTCAAGGAGCTTGAGCCATGAATGAATTTGTAAAAAATGGCAACAAAGACAAAAGCAAAAACAGCCGCAAAAAAATCTGCCGCCCACAAACCCGTTGCCACGCATAAGTCTTCCCCAGCCAAGGCGCAGGTTCCGAAAAAGAAAGTAGAGGTGCACCCGAAACCGGCGCACCCTCCGCCACCGGCGAAAGCGCCGGTTCATCGCGCGGCTGAAGAAAAGCCTCACGCAAAACCAGGCGACGCTCATCGTCCGCCCGTCGAGAGCGTCTCGCTAATCGACAAGAAGCACCCGCAGAAGAAAACTGCTGACGGCGAGATAAAAAAGAAAACCTCAGTTCTGCCGCCGATCTCGCGAATTCGCGCCTCGTTGGAAGCCCCGACCGCGCCCCCGAAAAAACCGGAACCCCCTCAGCCGACAACGACGACCGATGGAGCGGCCGCAGTTGAAACGGCTGCTCCCGAAGCCGAAGCACCCGCGCAAAACGTCATTCACATCAAGCCTCCGATTATTGTGAAGCAGCTCGCGGCCGAGCTTGGCTTGAAACCGCACCAGCTCATCGCCGAGCTGATGAACTTCAATATTTTCGCGAACATCAATCAGACGATCGAACCCGATATCGCCTCCAAGATCGCCGAGAGTCACGGCTTCGTTCTCGAAAAAGAGCGCCGGGAAAAAGGAGGGGGCGTACACAAGGTTGAACAAGTCGTCGTCGCGCCGCCACCACCCGTCATTGAAAAAGCGGAGGAACTGAAACCGCGCGCACCGATCATCACTTTTATGGGGCACGTCGATCACGGGAAAACTTCACTGATGGACGCGATCCGAAAAACGCGGGTCGCAGCGGGCGAAGCCGGCGGAATTACTCAGCACATCGGCGCTTACACGGTCGATCACAAAGGACACAAGATCACGTTCATCGACACGCCGGGTCACGCCGCGTTTACCGCGATGCGCGCGCGGGGCGCGAACGTCACCGACATTGTCGTGCTGGTCATCGCTGCAGATGACGGCATCATGCCGCAAACGATCGAGGCGATTAATCACGCCAAGGCCGCGCCCCACGTCGAAATCATGGTGGCGATCAACAAAGTCGATTTGCCATCGGCGAACATCGACAAAGTGAAGAAGCAACTCCAGGATCGCGACCTGGTTCCGGAAGATTGGGGCGGCAAAACCATCGTCTGCGAAGTTTCAGCAACACGCGGGACCGGGATCGATCATTTGCTCGAGATGATGTTGTTGCAGGCGGAAGTGATGGATTTGAAAGCATCCCCGACCGCAAGACCCCGCGGCACCGTTATTGAAGCGCAAGTTGAACCGGGACGCGGACCAACTGCCACCGTGATTGTGCAGATGGGCACGCTCAAAGTCGGCGAACCATTCATCTGCGGAGATTATTCCGGGAAAGTGAAATCGCTGATCGATGATCGCGGCAGACCAGTCAAAGAGGTCGGCCCATCCACGCCGGTGAAAGTTCTCGGGTTTACCGGACTCCCAAACGCGGGGGATGAATTCCTGGCGATGGAATCGGAGCGCGCCACCAAAACTTTAAGCGACGAACGTTTGGAGGCGAAACGTGCGGAGAAATTGACCGTTCCTCAACGCGCGACGCTCGAAACTCTGCTTGAATCCGCCACCGGCGTAAAAATTCTTCGTCTCGTTTTGAAATGCGATACCCAGGGTTCGGTTGAAGCGTTGACCGCTGCGTTGAAACAAATCGAGAGCAAGAAAGTCGATCTCGAAATGATTCACGCCGGCGTCGGCCCCATTTCGGAATCGGATATCTTGCTCGCGAGCGCGTCGAGCGCCGTTGTCATTGGTTTCAACACTAAAGTTGAAAACATGGCTGTTACTGCGGCGAAACGCGAAGGCGTTCAGATCAAGCTCTACAGCATCATTTACGAATTGCTCGACCAGATGAAAGACGCGATGGCCGGATTACTCGATCCGGAGTTCCGCGAAACGGTCCTCGGTCACGCCGAAGTGAAACAAGTCTTCGAGCTGAGCAAAGGCATCGTGGCGGGTTGTTTGGTCACGGACGGCCGAATTGCGCGGACCGGACGCGCGCGGGTAATTCGAAAACGTCAACCGGTTTACGACGGCGGACTTTCGACGCTCCGCCGTTTCCAGGATGACGTGAAAGAGGTCCGCTCCGGATTGGAATGCGGTATTAAGCTTGGCGATTTCAGTGAATACCAGGTGGGCGATATCATCGAATGCTATCAGCTCGAGGCTATGGCCCAAAAACTTTGACGGGAATGAAAGGGTCACATGAAACATCGCATGCTGCGGGTCAACGAAGTCGTAAAACGGGAACTGAGTGGAATCGTTGCGCGCGAAGTTAGTTTCGAAGGCGCGCTTGTCACCATCAATCACGTTAACGTCAACCCCGATCTGAAGAGCGCGCATGTTTTTGTCAGCGTCCTCGGATCGGAAAAGGCTGAGACCGTAATGACGAGGCTCGAAGAGCATCGCGTTGCCTTCCAGGCCGAGCTCGCGCGGCGTGTGACAATGAAATACACGCCCCATTTGCTTTTTTATCTCGATGAATCGATCGCGCGCGGCTCGCGTATCGTCGAAATTTTGCAACAGATCGACGGCGACAGCGAAAAACCCGAGTGAGCGCAGCCAAGTTCGAGCAAATCGGCCAGGCGCTTCGCGAAAATCAACGGTTTGCGGTTCTTGGTCATGTCCGCCCGGATGGCGACGCTCTCGGGAGCCAGCTCGCGCTCGGCCTTTCCCTCAAAAAACTCGGCAAAGACGTTCGCATTTGGAACGAAGAAGGCATGCTTGAGAAATACAGTTTTCTCCCGAACGCAAATCTGCTCACCAAACCGCCGGCCGAACCGGAAGATGTCGATGTTGCGATCGCGCTCGACACCGCAATTCAAAATCGGCTCGGCACCGCTCTGCCCGCGGTTCGTTCCGCGAAGGTTTGGATCAACATCGACCATCACCCGAGCAATCCGGGTTACGGCGACCTTGTTTATGTCGATCCAGACTCCCCGGCCACCGGGCAGATTCTTTTCGAACTAATCAAAAGTGAAAAATTACCGGTCGATTCCGCGATCGCGGAAAATCTTTACGTGGCCATTTCGACCGACACCGGTTCCTTCCAATATCCGAACACAACCGCGCGCACCTTTGAGATCGCAGCCGAGCTTGTCCGCGCCGGTGTCGATGTCGGACTCATCAGCCAGTTAACATACGAAAACTATCCGCGGCGCCGCGTCGAACTTTTGCGCGATCTTCTCGGCACGATGCGATTCGATGCAAACGATCGGGTCGCCAGTTTTAGTTTGAGCCTGGCGACCGCGAAAAAACTCGGAGTGCTGCCGGAAGACAATGAAGGACTCATCGATCATTTGCGCGCGATCCGTGGCGTCATCGTTGCCGTGTTCTTTGAAGAACTGGCCGACGGCAAAGTGCGCGTGAGCATGCGTTCAAAAAGCAAAGAGGTAAACGTGTGCGCCATCTGCGAAAAATTTGGTGGCGGCGGACATGTTCTCGCCGACGGTGCGCGCGTCCGCGGCTCGCTCGCGGAAGTCGAAAGAAAAATTCTGGAGGAAGTTCGTGATGTCGTCGGTCGCAATTCCTGACGGCGTCCTTTTAGTGGACAAAGCCGAAGGCATGACGTCGCACGACGTGGTCGCGCTCACTCGGCGGCAGCTCGGATTTAAAAAAATCGGCCATTGCGGAACGCTCGATCCCATCGCAACCGGATTGCTTCTCCTCACAATCGGGCGCGGAACAAAAGTGCAGGATCTCTTGATGAGCGAAGACAAGGAATACGTCGGCACGCTTACGCTCGGCGCAGCGACGAGCACGCAAGATCGAGAAGGCGAAATCATTGAGACAAAACCGGTGCCTGAGTTGAACGAGGCCGAAGTCCGCGCGGCGTTCGAAAGCTTTCGCGGAGATTTTTATCAAATGCCGCCAATGGTCTCGGCCAAAAAACACGGCGGCGTGCCGCTCTACAAATTGGCGCGCCAGGGGAAGGTGGTGGAGCGCGAGCCGCGCTTCGTTCACGTTTATCGTTACACCATCGACCGGATTGCGTTGCCGGAAATCGATTTCAGCGTGTTGTGCAGCAAGGGCTTTTATGTTCGCACCTACGCGCACGATATTGGCCAGCTGCTTGGTTGCGGCGCGCATTTGAAATCTTTGCGGCGGACGCAGTCCGGTCGATTCGATGTCGGCAACGCGATCACCGTCAACCAAATCAGAGAACTGCCGCCAGAGGAAATCGCGCAGCGGATTCTTTCACTGCCACAAGTCTCGCGCATGCGCGGCGCCTGAGGGAAAGATCGACAATGGAAATTTTACGGTCGATTCCAGAACTCGAGCGATTACGCGGACCGCTTTTTTTGGCGATCGGCGTTTTTGACGGCGTCCACCGCGGCCACCAGGCGGTTATTTCAACATCGGCGGAGCATGCGCGCGCTGCGAGTGGAACGCCAGTCGTGGTCACGTTCGATCCGCATCCGGAAAAAGTTCTGCGACCAGAATCTGCACCGCACTTGCTGAGCGCAACCCAACATAAAATCGCCCTCATCCGCGCTCTCGGCGTGGAGCACTTGCTCATCATTAATTTCGACAAACAGTTCGCCGCGACCGAGCCGGAAGATTTCGTGCAGCAATTGGTCACTCATTCCAAACCACTCCGCGAAATCTGCGTGGGTCACGAATGGTCGTTCGGAAAAAAGCGACGCGGCAATCTCGATCTTCTGAAAAAGCTTGGCGCGAATATGAATTTCGACGTCGTTGGCATTCCGCCGGTCAAGATAAACGGGGCGGTCGTGAGCAGCACTGCGATCCGGCAGGCAATTGAAAGCGGCGACTTGGCAAAAGCTGCGGAGATGCTTGGCCACGAATATACGATTCTCGGAACAGTGACGCGCGGCGATAATCTCGGAAAGAAAATCGGGTTTCCGACGGCAAACCTCAGTGCGCACAGTGAGCAATTTCCGCCGAACGGCGTTTATGCCGCGGAAGCGTGGATCGACGGCGAGTTACATCGTGGCGTGATCAATCTTGGCATTCGCCCGACTGTGAGCAGCGGAAAATCCGGGCGCGTGCTCGAAATTCACCTGTTCGATTTCAATCGCGACATTTATGGCCGCGATGTCGAAGTTCGCTTCTTGAAATTTCTTCGCCCGGAAAAGAAATTCGAAAATCTGGACGCGCTCGTTCACCAAATCCGGCAGGACGTGGAACAAGCGCGGCAACTTCGATAACTTATCTCAGTCGATATTTCGCGACGCCGATCTTTCTGATTCCCGGCACGCTTCTGCCTGTGCCATTGAACCAAACGTAAAGATTCGCGCTCGGCACCTTCAGCTTTTTCGAAAGATCGCCGACCGTCGCGCCTTTCTTCCCGGCCGATCGCAATGTCCGGACAATTTTCTCTTTTAACGCGCCGCGTTTGCTTCGGCGCCGAATCGGCCCACCAGGCGCACGCGAAACCGTAACTGGCGCGCGCTGGTCGCCTTCACGCGCCGGAATTCCGAACTTGCTTTGGACGCGAATCATTTCGCGATCGAGTTCCTGGATCTGCGCCATGAGCGCTTCTTTGCGCTCGGTCAGGCGAACAAGCTGCTTAAGGGCCGAACTTGGGATGTCTCTTAGCATCCCCTACTCTACGCCTAAGATCGACAATGCAAATCTAAGTCGAGTCTAAGGTTGAATATGAGCTGTCTTAGACATGGCCGCGAAAATGCCGCCGGCCATAACTAACATTCCGCTGGCCAACGCGAAGGCGACGACCCACAACGGCGGAATCGTGGTCAATTTGAACATTTCTACTACGATAAAGCGGCCGCCGTCGGAGAGAACGTAGGTGAGCGCACTCGCAAACGCGCTCATTCCGACCAGAATGAAGGGACGGAGAAATTGGCCTGTCCGTTGCGGCATCGGCAGCTGTCGCAAAACGCGTGCGGTAAAGCCGTCGTCCTCAATGTAAGGCGTGGCGTCTCGCAGTCGGCGATCCAACCAATCTTCCTGACTTTCCTCATTCATCGTCATTCAGCCCACGCCGCTAATGTTTTCTTCAATTTTTCGCGCCCGCGCAACACGTTTGTTTTCACCGTCCCGAGCGGGATGTCGAGAACGCGCGACGCTTCATCGTGCGATAAACCGCTCTGACAACAAAGCAAAACTGCCGATCTCTCATGCAACGGCAGTAAACTCAACGCATGCATAAGATCATGTCTTAGACCCGGATCGACCGTGTGAGGGTCCCGCTCCGCCTGCCATTGCTCTTCATTAATGCCGACCAGCTCCTTGCGGCGGCGGGCGTCCTCGCGAAAGCAATTGTAGGCAATTCGGTAGAGCCAGGTAGAAAATTTCGCTTCGCCGCGAAACGTCCGGATGTTTTTGAAAGCGCGAATGAAAGCGTCCTGGGCCAGATCATCCGCCAGCGCGAGGTCGTTCCGCGTGAGTTGGCGCAACAAACCGCGAACGCTCGATTGATGCCGGCGGACCAGCTCGCCAAAAGCGTGCTGGTCGTCATCCGCAAGAACTCGGGCGATAAGGCCTGCATCGGTTAACTCCACGCCGCGATATTATGGTACCGGCGGCGGCGCCGAAATGTCCTTCTTTCCCTCCAACTTCCAGACGATCAGATAGCCGGCGCCGATAAGAAGAGGAATAAGCCCGAGCGACCATGCCCCGCCTTCCCAATCGTTCACTGCGCCGAGGAAAATTATGGCGCCGATGCCGACCATCGTTAAGACGACACCGCGACGCATGTCCGAGCGTTGACGGATGGCTGGCGCCGGCGGCGCGAGCAACGCGGGTGGAATCGGTTGGCCCTTCTCGGCCAGCATTCGAATGGTGCGATGCTGCATCCGGGATTTTGAAAAGCCGAAATACAAAATGACGGCCACAATCAGAACCGGAGCGCCGAAGATGCTCATGAAGACTATGCCAACGATCGGAATGGCGAGTCGTTCGCCAAGGTCGCCGACATTCTTAAGATCGACATCTTCGTTTTTGTCTCCATCGATCACGATTCCGTGATGGCCTTTCAGTTTTTTTTCGATCCGCTGATGGATTTTATCCGCAAGATCCTGAGCGGGTGAGACGCTGACCGTCGCCGATGCCGAAGCCGCTGGGCCTGGCGGAGGAGGAGGCGGTGGCGCAGGCTGCGCCATGGCCGTAACGGCCAGCACAACTGAGCAAATGCAGAGAGGCAATGTTTTCATATTCATCCTTTGGTAGTGAGATGCGGCCCGGCGGCAGTTTGGATTCAAGAAAAACGAACGCGAAATGACAAGCCCCTCTTACTGGCGCACGTCGGTAAACTGAGCTTCCTCGGTCGAGCCGGACAATGCGACCGTGGAGCTTTTGCCTCCGGAAATCGCTTGGGCAACGGCGTCGAAATAACTCGTCCCGACTTCGTGCTGGTGCTTGGTCGCGGTGTAGCCTTCAGCCTCGGCGGCGATTTCCGCTTCCTGCAACTCCGAATATGCGGTCATTCCACGCTCCGCGTAATTACGCGCGAGATTGAACATTGAGTAGTTCAGAGTGTGAAATCCGGCCAAAGTAACGAACTGAAATTTGTAGCCCATCGCCGCCAGCTCGCGCTGGAATTTCGCGATCGTCGCGCTGTCGAGCTTCTTTTTCCAGTTGAAGGAAGGCGAACAATTGTAAGCGAGTAATTTCTGCGGAAATTTCTCGCGCACCGCTTCGGAAAAACACCGCGCCTCCTCCAAGTCTGGCATTTTCGTTTCGCACCAAACCAGATCGGCGTAGGGCGCGTAGCTCCGCGCGCGCGAGATCGCCTGGTCCAAACCCGATCGCACGGAAAAAAATCCTTCCGGTGTGCATTCGCCGGTCAAGAATTCACGATCGCGCTCATCGACGTCGCTGGTCAAAAGGTTCGCGCCGTTTGCATCCGTCCGCGCGATAATGATGGTCGGGACATTCGAAACGTCGGCTGCGAGACGCGCCGCAACCAAATTTCGAACGGCGTAACATGTCGGAACCAAAACTTTGCCGCCCATGTGCCCGCATTTTTTCTCGCTCGCTAATTGATCTTCCAGATGCACACCGGCCGCGCCGGCATCGATCATCGCTTTGATTAGTTCGAATACGTTGAGCGGTCCGCCAAAACCGGCTTCGGCGTCGGCGACGATTGGGGGGAGCCAGTCGATGTCGATCTTGCCGTCCGCGTGATCGATTTGATCGGCCCGCAACAACGCGTTGTTGATCCGTCGGATGACCGCCGGAACGCTGTTCGCCGGATACAGACTTTGGTCGGGATACATTTGACCGGCGAGATTTGCGTCAGCCGCGACCTGCCAGCCGCTCAAATAAATTGCCTTTAGACCGGCTTTCACCTGCTGCACGGCCTGATTGCCAGTCAACGCGCCGAGCGCAGCAACAAAGTCTTCCGTGTGGAGCAAATCCCACAATTTTTCTGCGCCGCGGCGAGCCAGGGTGTGCTCGATTTGAATCGTCCCGCGCAATCGTTCGACGTCCTCACGTGAATAAGGCCGCTCGATTCCATCGAAGCGACCGTTGCTGGGTTGCTTTCGGACTCGATTCTTTCCGGATTTAGTTCCGTTCTTTTGCGTTTTCATTTTTCAATCGAGAAAATCGTACGCGGGCAGCGTAAGGAACTCGGCGAACTCGTCGTCGGTCGTGATCTTTGCAAACAAATCGTGTGCGCGAGCGAATTTGTGCTTGTCGTAAACCCCGTTGCCGATTTGCGCTTTGATTTTCCCGAGCTCTTCCTCGAGCACCTGACTGAAAAGTTCTTTCGTCACTTTCCGACCGTCGCTCAATTTCCCCCGCGGATGCCGAATCCATTGCCAAACTTGCGCACGCGAAATTTCAGATGTGGCCGCGTCTTCCATTAAATTGAATAACGGCACCGCGCCGTGGCCGCGCAGCCACGCTTCCAGATATTGCACGCCGACTGAAACGTTCTGTCGCAGACCTTGTTCCGTGATCGGTTCACCCGGCCCGAAATCGAGCAGATCATTTGCACTGATATTCACGTCCTCGCGCTTCTTGTCGATCTGGTTTGGGGTTTTCATGATCGCATTGAAGGCGTCGGTGGCGAGTTGGACCATGCCCGGATGCGCAACCCAGGTTCCGTCGTGTCCGTCGCCGGCCTCGCGTTCTTTGTCCGCGCGAACTTTGGCGAACGCTTCCTCGTTCGCTTTCGGATCGTTTTTGACGGGAATCTGCGCTGCCATGCCGCCCATCGCGAAAGTGTTGCGGCGATGACACGTCTTGATGCAGAGCAGCGAATAGGAATGCATGAAATGCGTTGTCATCGTCACCAGCGCGCGATCAGCCAGGATGAAATCTTTTTTGGCTCGGAATTTCTTGATGCAGGAAAAAATGTAATCCCAGCGGCCGCAGTTCAGCCCGGCGGAATGATCCCGCAGCTCGTAAAGAATCTCATCCATTTCAAACGCGGCCGGAATTGTCTCGATCAACACCGTCGCGCGAATTGTCCCGCATGGAATGCCGAGTTCATCCTGCGCCAGATTAAATACGTCGTTCCAAATCCGCGCTTCCAAATGACTCTCCATTTTCGGGAGATAAAAATACGGACCGGTGCCGCGATTCATTAGCTCGCGCGCATTGTGAAAGAAATACAGACCAAAATCGAACAACGCGCCGGAGATTGGCTTGCCATCGACCAGCACGTGTTTCTCATCCAGATGCCAGCCGCGCGGCCTAACGAGCAAGACCGCGGTTTGCTCGTTTAGTTTGTAATCTTTTCCTTGTGGACTGCGAAACGTGATCGTCCGCCGGATTGCGTCGCGCAAATTGATCTGCCCGTCGACCATGTTTTGCCAGGTCGGCGAATTCGCGTCTTCGAAGTCCGCCATGAACATCTTCGCGCCCGAGTTGAGCGCGTTGATCACCATTTTCCGATCAGTCGGGCCGGTGATTTCAACGCGACGGTCGCGCAAATCCTTCGGAATTGGCGCGCAGGTCCAATTGCCGTCTCGAATCTGTTTCGTCTCTGGCGAAAAACCCGGCATCTCGCTGGCATCGAAGCGCAATTGTCGATCTTGGCGAGCGCGCAGTGCTTCACTCCGCCGCGCGCCAAATGTGCGGTGCAATTTCGCCACGAACGCCAGCGCGTCGAGCGTAAGGATTTCCACGAATGGAGGTGTAACTTCGGCCGTGATCTGCAATCCGGCCGGCAAGGTCGATTGCATTCCTCTTTAGTTCGTATCTCGCAAAGCCTTCGGCCGCACCAGCAAACGAGCAAAAAGAGAGATGGAGAGCGGGTGACGAGACTCGAACTCGCGACGTCCTCCTTGGCAAGGAGGTGCTCTACCACTGAGCTACACCCGCGTCTGGAAGGGGTAGGAATAATGGCGCAGCAGGCTCATTCCGCAACCGTAAATTCGGCCGAGTGGCGGAGCGCCAGACTAATGCCAGATTCTCTCCCATTACTTCATCAGTCTATCATTCTATTTCGCCTTCACGCGACGACTTCCGCGCACTCGCCAAGGGCGGCAATCTCATTCCGCTCATTGTCGATCTCGTCGCGGACGTCGAGACGCCAGTCTCCGCTTTTGCCAAGATCGACAACGGGAATCCGTGCTTTCTTTTTGAATCGGCGGAGCGGAACGAAGAGTCGGGACGCTTCTCGTTCATCGGCTTCGATCCGCTCGTACTTTTTAACAGCGCCGATTGCGAAGGCGATCCGCTAACGAAGCTCCAAGAAATTCTATCGCGTTTTCAATTTGTCGCGCGCCCCGACGTTCCCCATTTCGTCGGCGGCGCGGTTGGTTACATCGGGTACGACGTCGTTCGATTTTTCGAGCCGACTGTGCCAATCCATCCGCGGGACGATCTGAAGAATCCGGAAATGATGTTCATGATTCCGCGGATCTTGATCGTTTTTGATCATCGATTTCGGAAACTTCGGCTCATTTGTAACGCGCATATCGAAAACAATACTTCTGCGGAGGACGCCTACGGACGCGCGGAAGCCGATCTGCAGAAAACGTTGTCGAAACTGAGCGAGTCGCGGGCGCTTCGGCCGATTGATGCGAAAGCGGCCGGGAGTCTTCCGTCACCAGCCAGCAACACGGCTCGCGCTGAATTTGAATCGATGGTCGCAAAGGCCAAAGAGCTGATCGCGGCCGGCGATATTTTTCAGGTTGTGTTGTCGCAGCGGTTCGAAACCGATTTTCTCGGTGAGCCGCTCGATCTCTACCGCGCGCTCCGCTTCGGGAATCCTTCGCCGTATATGTTTTGTTTACGCTTCGGCCGCGATTTCGCGGTCCTTGGCAGTTCGCCGGAAGTTCATTTGCGAGTGCGGGAGCGGACCGCCGAGTTGCGTCCGATCGCCGGAACTTATCCGCGCGGCAAAGATGTGGCGGAAGATGAAAGATTCGCAGCCGATTTGATTGTCGATCCAAAAGAGCGCGCTGAGCACGTAATGCTGATTGATCTGGGGCGAAATGATCTTGGACGGGTCGCGGACTTTGGCAGCGTCCGCGTGACGGAACAAATGGTGATCGAGCGCTACAGCCACGTCATGCACATCGTTTCGCACATCGTTGCGCATTTGCGCGAGGGCAAGAACGCCTTCGACGCGATTCGCGCAACGTTTCCCGCGGGCACGGTTTCTGGCGCGCCGAAAATTCGCGCGATGCAAATCATTGCCGATTTGGAAAAAGCGCGACGCGGATTTTACGCGGGGATTGTTGGTTACTTCGGCTTTGATGGATCGCACGACAGTTGCATCGCGATCCGCTCGATCATCTTAAAAGACGGAAAAGCGTATCTGCAAACGGGCGCGGGTATCGTGGCCGATTCGGATCCCGCCCGCGAATTTGACGAGTGCGTGAACAAGGCGAAAGCGATGCTGGCCGCTATCGCGCGCGCAACGAAGAAATGAAACTTCTGGTCATCGATAACTACGATTCGTTCACTTATAATCTCGTCCAGCTTTTCGGCGAGATGGATGTCGATCTTACGGTGAAGCGAAACGACGAAATTTCGATCGACGAGATCAAAAAACTCAAACCGGATCGGATTTGCATTTCGCCGGGACCGGGGCGGCCGGAAGATGCCGGCATCAGCTCCGATCTAATTCGCGAACTCGGACCGCGCGTCCCGATTCTTGGTGTTTGTCTTGGTCATCAATGCATCGCGCAAGCGTTCGGCGGCGAAGTGGTGCGCGCCGAAAGATTAATGCACGGCAAGACTTCACAGATTCATCATCAACTCCGAGGCGTTTTTAAGGACTTGCCCGAGCCACTCGAAGCGACGCGCTATCATTCATTGATCGTACGCCGTGAATCGTTGCCCGATTCGCTCGTAATCACCGCCGAGACCGATGACGGCGAAATTATGGGACTGCAACATCGACAATTTCCGATCCACGGCGTCCAGTTTCATCCCGAATCGATCCTGACGACCGAAGGACGCAAGCTGCTCGCGAATTTCCTGCGCGTTTAAGCGCCGTTGCGCGAGATCACGTCGTGAATCTGGCGGACTTCACGCACCATTTGTTCGTATTCGTCGAACCTCAGTGATTGCGCGCCGTCCGAGAGCGCTTCGTCCGGTCGCCCGTGCACTTCGACCATCAAACCGTCCGCGCCGACGGCGATTCCGGCGC
>WNGO01000882.1_pt1 | contig 18814 bp, 19 predicted proteins | sample 5400511 | NCBI WGS metagenome assembly WNGO01 (sample SAMN13153380, study PRJNA577476) | soil metagenome | isolation source: 20 cm soil or saprolite under Garry oak tree replicate 2 | place: USA:California | collected 2016-06-15 | reverse complement strand
TCGTAGTCCCCGTAGACGAGGATCGTCACCGGCCCCGATCCCCGCGCGTGATCGTCTTTGTCTACGGTCACCGTCATACAGTCTCCTTAGCAAATTCCTGGCGCAGCGCCGGAGCGACGTGCGTGCCGAGCAGCTCGATGGCACGCATGAGCTTGGCGTGGGGGAGGGAAGAGGCATTCATCTGAAAAGTGATGCGGGAAATCCCTCCCAACGCCTCGCTGTGCCGAATGATCTTCTCGACCACCTCGTCGGGCTCGCCGATCAACAGCGCGCCGGTGGGCCCGCGTTGTGCGTCGAAGCCGGCGCGTGACATGGGCAGCCAGCCGCGCTCTCTTCCAACCGAGTTCATCGCGCGGGCGTAGCCGGGAAAGAAGTCGTCGGCCGCCTCCTGCGTCGTGGCGGCGACATAGCCGAGCGAGTGGACACCGACCTTTAGCTGATCACGCGGATGTCCGGCGCGCTCGGCGGCTTCCCAATAGAGGTCGACGAGCGGACGGAAGCGATGCGTCTCACCACCAATGATCGCGACCATCAGCGGAAGCCCCAGCGTCCCGGCCCGCACGAACGATTCCGGCGTGCCGCCGACGCCCAACCAGATCGGCAGCGGATTCTGTACGGGCCGCGGGTAGACGCCCTGACCGGTCAACGCCGCGCGGTGTCGGCCCGACCAGTGTACATGCTCGTGCTCCCGGATCTTCAGGAGGAGATCGAGCTTCTCGGCGAAGAGAGAGTCGTAGTCTTCGAGGCGCAGCCCGAAGAGCGGAAATGCGTCGATGAACGAGCCGCGCCCGACCACCATCTCCGCGCGTCCCTGTGACAGCAGATCGAGGGTCGCGAAGTTCTGGAAGACGCGGACCGGATCGGCGGCGCTCAGGACGGTGACCGCGCTCGTCAGCCGGATGCGCTGCGTGCCCGTCGCCGCCGCCGCGAGAATGATCGGGGGCGCGGAATCGAGGTAGTCCTTGCGGTGGTGCTCGCCGATCCCGAAGACATCCAGCCCTACCTGATCGGCATATTCGATCTGCTCGACCAGGTCCCGCAGCCGCTGCGATGGACTGACCGCGAGGCTGGCCTCGTCGTACGCTGCTGCGAAACTGTCAATGCCGACTTCTATTCCCGTATGACCCGACACAGCAATCACGCTCCAATTGTGTTCTATCGCCGGCGTGGTTTCGCCTCTTGCATGAGCTCTCGCCCCCAGCGCTCGATCGCCTGCGCGAGGTCGCCGAAGGTCCGCCCGCTTCTCGTCAGCTCGTAGGTGACCCGCACTGGCGGGCCGGCGTCGACGCTGCGCACCAGCAACCCGCGCACCTCCAGGTCCTTCAACCGCGCCGAGAGCACCTTATCCCCCGGACCCTTGGCGCGCTCGGAGAGCTCGCTGAACCGCAGCGGCCCCCCCTGCAAGACATTGAGGATCAGCGCATTCCAGGAGCGACCCAGCACCTGGATCGCAGTCTGGAACGTCTGGCACTGAGAATCCACCGGCTTCGTCATGGTGCCAAGTGTACCCCAAACACTTCCCAAAAGAAAGCCCCTTGACATCGGGAAGCGAGCTGGTGATCATACTTGCCGTTTGATAGTTCCATTCCACAAGAAAGTACGAGGGCTATCATATGAGTATCGGAATTCTGATTCTGCGCCTGGTGGTCGGCCTGACGCTGGCGGCGCACGGCGCCCAGAAACTGTTCGGATGGTTCGGAGGCTACGGCCTGACCGGCACGGGCGGTTTCCTGGAGCAGCTCGGCTTCGTGCCCGGACGGCGCGCCGCCTTGGCGGCGGGTCTCGCCGAAGTCGGCGCCGGCCTGCTGCTGGCGCTCGGCCTGGCGACCCCGGTCGCGGCAGCGGTGGCGCTCTCCGTCATGGTCGTCGCCGGGGTGAGCGCCCATGCGGCAAAGGGCTTCTTCGCGCACAACGGGGGCTACGAGTATACGCTGATCCTGGGAAGCGCGGCCTTGAGCATCGCGTTCACGGGTCCCGGCGCGCTGTCGCTCGATGCCGTGCTCGGCGTGCACGATGCGGGAGCGGGGTGGGGGCTGGCCGCATTGGTCGTCGGTCTCGCTGGCGCGGGTTTGCAGCTTGCCCGGCGGCAGTTTCCGGCGCCCAGCACCGTGAGCCCTGGCGAGACTGTTAAAGGCGAAACTGTTGCTGGTGACTAAGCGTTCAGTCTGGCAGTCTTCATGAGCACACCCGTATGAGCGCAACCTTACGTCTGACCCGAGCGGCCTTCGGCGCCGTGCAGCGGGCATCCCCCCGCCTCGCGGCGCTGTGGGCCGAGCGCATTTTCTGCACGCCCCCACGCCGTCCGATCAGCGAGCGCATGGCCAGCTGGCTGCGCGAGGCGCAGCGCTTCACGGTGGTCGTCGGCGGGCGACGCGTCGTGGCGTGGTCGTGGGGAGAGCGCGGACCGGGGGTTCTGCTGGTCCACGGGTGGGGGAGCCGCGGTGCTCGCTTCGTGGACCTCGGCAATGCCCTGCTTACGGAGGGGTACCGCGTGGTGACGTTCGATGCGCCGGGACACGGCGCTTCGGCGGGCCGGCTCAGCTCTGGACCGGAGTTCGCCCGCGCCGCGCACGCCGTGGTGAGGGCGGTCGGGCCGGTCAGCTACGTCGTCGGGCACTCAGTGGGCGGGTTCGCGTCCGCACTCGCGATAGGGCGGGGACTCGCCGTGCACCGCGCGGTGTTCCTCGCTCCTTCAGCCAACGCGAACAGTTATAGCGCGCAGTTCGCAGCGCTGCTAGGCGTCGACGGGCCAGTCATGGCGTCGATGCGCGGCCGCCTGGAGCGGCGGCTGGGCTTCTCGTGGAAGGACCTCAACATCCCTGCACTTGGCCCCGGCATGCGCGTGCCGCTCCTGGTGATTCACGATCGCGATGATCGCGAAGTGGGTTGGGGCGATGGCGCGGCCATTGCGCAATCCTGGCCCCGCGCCGAGCTCGTTACGACCACGGGGTTGGGCCATCATCGGATCGTCAGCGATCCGGCCGTGATCCGTCAGGTTGTAACGTTTCTCAGCCGGTCCTAAGTCCTCTACCGGGACGGGGGCCGGTCCTCCATGTTTTCGTATGGCTAATAAGCGCGGAGCAGACGAAGACCGCGCCGCCGCTGAAGTGGCTGACCGGCTGCGGCAGCGCGGCGTTGCGGTAACCGGAGCCGAGCGTTCGGATGATCTCGCGGATCTGTTGTCTGCCGTCGAGCGCTTCGAGAAAACGGTGGAGGCGCACGGCGGCGACTTGATGGTCGACGATCTGAAGAGCACACAGCCCGACGATCGTCATTTCGTGTTGCCGCGCCGCGAGCACGGCGAATCGATCCGGACGTACATCATCCGTATCGACGAGGCCGCCGCCGGACTGGGTCACCATCCGCGGCGCCCCGACTAGAGCGGTCGCGGCGCGGGCTCGAACATGAGCTGGTCGACATAACAGAATCCCCAGTCCTCGCCCGGCTCGAAGCTGCGCATCACGGGGTGCTTCGTCTTGTGGAAGTGCTTCGTGGCGTGCCGGTTGGTCGAGTCATCGCAGCAGCCGACGTGACCGCACTCGAGGCAGAGCCGCAAATGCACCCATTCATCCCCCGTCTCCAGACACTCCTCGCAGCCGTCTGGCGTCTTCGGTTTCACGTTGCGGACTTGCGCGAGATGCTTGCATTGTTGGGCCATGCTGGAAGCTCTTCCGTCGGTTGCTAGTATTCAAGCCATGACCGCTGCCCCCGCTGCCCCCGGTGCCCCCGCCGCCCCAATGACTCCGGCCGCCGCCGCGCGTCAGGCAGAAGCGTTTCCGCGGCTCACGCCGGCGCAAATCGCCCGCATCGAGCCCCATGGCCGGCACCGCACCGTGCAGACGGGTGAGGTGGTCGGTGAAGCGGGGGAGCCCGTCACAAAGATATTTGTCGTCGTGTCGGGACGGCTCGACCTCGTCCGGCCGCCGCGCTGGGTGGGCGAGGATGTGCCGACCTTCAGCGAAGGGATGTTCACGGGCGAGCGATCGATCCTCGCCGGTGGGCGGTTCCTCGCCCGCATCCAGGCGGGCACGCCGTGTGAAGTAATCGAAGTCGCCCGGGAGGCGCTGCTGGATCTGATTCGCACCGATCCCGAGCTGAGCGACATCTTTCTCCGCGCATTCATCCTGCGCCGCCTGCAGCTGATCGATCAAAACTTCGGCGACGTGCAGCTCCTGGGATCGAACCACTGCCAGGGATCGCTGAAGATCCGCGAGTTTCTTACGCGCAACGGGCATCCGTACCGATTCGTCGACCTCGATACCGATGCCGACAGCCAGGCGATGCTCGACCAGTTTCACGTGAAGGCCGGCGACATTCCCGTGGTGATCTGCCGCGGCACCATCGTGCTGCGCAATCCGACGATTCAACAGGTCGCCGATTGTCTTGGGTTGAACCCCACGATCGATCGGACGGCGGTTTGCGATCTCGTCATCATCGGCGCGGGACCGGCGGGGCTCGGTGCCGCCGTGTACGCGGCGTCGGAAGGCCTGAACGTCGTGATGATCGAAGGGAACGCGCCCGGCGGTCAGGCGGGAACGAGCTCCCGCATCGAGAACTACCTCGGCTTCCCGCTCGGCATCTCCGGCCAGGAGCTGGCAGGCCGCGCATACGATCAGGCGCAGAAGTTTGGCGCGAAGATCCTCATCGCGAGGAAGGTCGCCCGGCTCGACTGCAGCACGAAGCCATACCGCGTACAGTGCAGTGCGGCCACCGGCGAGCCGTTGCTCACCCGCGCCATCATCATCGCGAGCGGGGTCGAGTATCGGCGCCTCGCGGTCGAAAATCTGTCGCGCTTCGATGGTGCCGGCGTGTACTACGCCGCTACCCGCATGGAGGCGCAGCTCTGCGCGGACGAAGAGATCGCCGTCGTGGGCGGCGCAAACTCCGCGGGCCAGGCCGCCATGTTCCTCGCGGAGACCGCGAAGCGCGTGCACATGCTCATTCGCGGCGACGGCCTTGCCAGCACCATGTCGCGCTACCTGATCAGCCGCATCGAAGCACATCCGAAGGTCACGCTGCACACGCGGACGGAGATCGTGGGTCTGGAAGGGAATGGCCACCTCGAACAGATCGCGTGGCGGACCGGGCGAGGCGGACCGGTGGAGAAACAGCAGATCCGTCATGTCTTCACGATGACCGGCGCCGAGCCGAGCACGAAGTGGCTCGCCGGTTGCCTGGCGCTCGACGACAAAGGATTCATCAAGACTGGATCCGCGCTGACCGCCGATGAGCTCACAGCCGCGAAGTGGCCGTTGCGCCGGCCGCCGTACTTGCTGGAAACGAGCCTCCCGGGCGTCCTCGCGGTGGGCGACGTGCGGAGCGGCAGCACCAAGCGCGTTGCGTCGGCCGTCGGCGAGGGCTCGATCGCGGTGGCGACCGTCCACCAGATCCTGGCGGAGTAGCCCCCTTCACACCTCGATTATGATTCATACTGGCGCGCGGCGACGCGCGCCTCAGGCTGGGAGCGGTTCGTCATCCACGACGAATCGAGGCGTTACCCAATCGGCCCCCCAGCCGCCGGCACCATAACAATGGGAGCTGCATTCGATGGACGCCTCCACACTGACCACTGCCACTCGCGATCTCATTGCCGAGATCCACGAGCTTCGGAAGCAACGCCAAGCCGCCATTCTCGCCCATAATTACCAGCGGCCCGAAATTCAGGACATCGCCGACGTCGTCGCCGATTCGCTTGCGATGGCTCGGCGAGCGACGGAGCTCGATGCGCCGATCCTCGTGATCTGCGGCGTGCACTTCATGGCCGAGACGGCGGCGATCGCGAATCCCGACAAGCGTATTCTGATCCCCGATCCCACCGCCGGGTGCTCGCTCGCCAGCACGATTCAGGCCGCCGATGTGCGAGCCTGGCGTGCCAGCCACCCCGACGGTCTCGTCGTCGCGTACGTGAATACCGCCGCGGCCGTAAAGGCTGAGGCCGACTACTGCTGCACTTCGGGCAACGCCGTTGCCGTGATCGATGCACTACCGCCCGACGTTCCCGTGCTCTTCCTTCCAGACTTCTACCTGGGCAATTATCTACGCCAGGTGACGGGCCGGCCGCTCGACGTGTGGCTCGGTGAGTGCCACGTGCATGCCGGACTGACGCGCGAGACGCTCGCGCGGCGTCGCGCCGAGTACCCCGACGCCGAGTTCCTCGTGCATCCCGAGTGTGGCTGCGTGACGAGCGCGATGTACTACGCCGAGACCGAGGGCGACCGCGCGGCCGGTCGCGTACAGATCGTCTCCACGGAGCAAATGATGCGTCGCGCGCGCGTCTCTCCCGCCCGGCGTTTCGTCGTCGCCACGGAGACAGGCGTGCTGCATCGGTTGCGGCGTGAGAATCCAGGGAAGGAGTTTGTCGCGGCCCGCGAGTCGGCCGAATGCCGTTACATGAAGCAAATCACCCTGGAAAAAGTGCGCGACGGGCTCCGCGACGTGAAATACGATGTGACTGTCGCGCCTGAGGTCGCATCACGCGCGCGGCTCGCCATCGACCGGATGATGGCGATTGGTTGAGCCACTCCCCTTCGGCTTGGATGAGGTGCGACGCGCGCTCGCTGAAGACCGCGCGACCGAGGACGTTACGACGCGCCTCCTGGGGACCGTCGCGGAGCGCCGCGTCGAAGCACGTTTCGTTGCCGAAGGCCGCTTCGTGACCGCGGGCGTTCCCATCCTTGCGACGGTCTTTCAGGAGCTCGACGCCGCTACTGCGGTGACCTCCTGCCTTCCGGAGGGGGCGTGGACCGACGCCCGGGCGGTGATCGCCGTCGTCAGGGGGCCCGCGGCCGCGGTGCTCGCGGGCGAGCGCGTCGCGCTCAACTTTGTACAGCGATTATCGGGCATTGCGACGCTGACGCGACGTGCGGTGGATGCAGTGCAGGGCACCGCTGCCCGGATCACCCACACGCGTAAGACGACTCCTGGTCTCCGTGCGCTCGAGCTGTATGCTGTGCGGATCGGCGGGGGCGTAGAGAACCGCGCGTCGCTCGCCGATGCTGTCCTCTGGAAGGACAATCATTGGGCGCTCTTGACGCGTGCTGGTGGGTCGCTCGAGGGAGCGTTGCGCGCCGTCCCCGACGGGGTGCAGGCGATCGTCGAAGTGGAATCGGATGCGCAGCTCGAGACCGCGCTCGCGGCTCGGGTCACGCATGTGCTCGTGGACAACCAGCCGCCCGCGCGGGTCGCCGCGTGGGCCCAGCGTGCCGGCCGCGCCGTCACGATCCAGGCCTCGGGTGGCATCACCATCGATGTCGTGCGCGCCTATGCCGAAGCGGGCGCATCGTTGATCGCGATCGGCGCTCTCACTCATTCGGCGCCCGCCGCGCCCATCCGCTGCGACATCGTAGGTTGAGCGCCTGGTGATTATCCCTTGACGAGCTGGGCCATCCGCCGCACCGCTTCTTCCAATCCCCAGAAGACCGCGTTGCTCACAATCGAGTGGCCGATGTTGAGCTCCTCGATCTCCGGAATCGCGGCGACCGGTTGGACATTCTGGTAGGTGAGGCCGTGGCCCGCATGCACGGCGAGCCCAATCTCCTTCGCGTGACTGGCGGCGCGTCGCAATTCCTTCAGCGCTGCATCACCGCGCCGCCAGCTGTGAGCATAGCGCCCCGTGTGCAATTCGATCGCCGGAACGCCGAGCTGGCGCGCGACGTCGATCGTTTTCACAGACGGATCGATGAACAGGCTCACGCGAATCCCAGAGTCCTTGAGTCGCGCGATCGCGCCGGTGAGCCGGCGGTCGCCCTTTCGCAGTGCCAGCCCCCCCTCGGTGGTGATCTCCTCTCGTTTCTCCGGCACGAGCGTCGCTTGAAACGGCGTGGGCTTCAGCCGCGTCGCGAGTCGCACGATATCCGCATGCGCGCCGAGCTCCAGATTGAGGACGGTGCGCACGCTGCGCGCGAGCGCCGCGACATCGGCGTCCTGGATATGGCGCCGATCCTCGCGCAGATGGACCGTGATGCCGTCGGCGCCCGCGCGCTCGGCGGCCGCGGCCGCCTGGACCGGATCGGGCTCATCGGTTTTCCGCGCCTCGCGGAGCGTCGCGACATGATCAATGTTGACGTAGAGACGCATGGTGTCTTACCTTCGGGTCACCGTGACCACAGGTCTTGCCTCGTGAAGCGACGGCTCGCGCTTGCTCTGCTCCTGCTCGCCGGCAGCGCCGCCTGCGGAAAAAATCCCAGGGTGGGCGCGCCGGTCCCGCAGTCGATGAATGAGTCGGTCGCGCAGTTTCTCGCCGCGGTCAAAGCAAACGATCTCAAGCGCATGGGTGAGCTCTGGGGCACGGAGCGAGGCCCCGCGGCGTACAACATGAACGCCGGCGTACTGCAGCAGCGCGTCACCGTGATCCAGAAATATCTCGACCACACCGGGTATCGGATCATCGAAGGACCGCTGATCGTGCCGGATCACGATGAGCTGCGGACCTTTCGCGTGGAGCTCCAGCGCACGAATTGCAATCAGGTGCTGCCGATCGACGTGGTGCGCACGCACAGCGGCGGCTGGCTGGTCTACGACGTGCATCTCGAGAGTGCGGGCAGTCCGGGCGGGCGCTGCCAACAGGTGGGGACGGGAACCAGGCCCTAGGGGCGGGCGTTCCACCTACTCAGTCAGCTCCAGTAGAATGCCGTTGGTGGTCTTGGGATGCAGAAAAGCGATGCGCCGTCCGCCGGCCCCGCGCCGGGGCGTCGCGTCGACCAGCTGATAGCCGGCTGCCCGGCAACGCGCCAGGGTGGCGTCCAGATCGGACACGCGGTAGCAGACGTGGTGGATGCCGGGCCCGCGTTTCGCAAGAAACTTCGCCACGGGACTCGTGGGATCGCTCGGCTCGAGCAGCTCGACGTCGACGCCGCCAAAGTGGAGGCTGACGATCGTGGCGCCATCAGCGGTTTCGGGTTGCCCTGGAGTAAGGCCCAAGACGTCGCGATAAAAGGCCAGTGCTTCGGTGATGCTCGTGACTGCGATGCCGACGTGAGCGACAGACGGGTTCATAGAAAGTCAAACTAACGTCTCGAGAGGGAGCGTGAAGGGTTATGGAAGATGTGAAGCATCTCGCCGCGGTCACGGACGCGACGTTCCAGGCGGAAGTGGAGCAGCACGTGGGGGTCGCCGTCGTCGACTTCTGGGCGACGTGGTGCGGTCCCTGTCACAGGGTCGCGCCGATCCTGGACCAGCTGGCCGGGAAGTACAACGGCAAGGTGAAGATCGTGAAGCTGGACGTGGACGCCAATCAGGCGACGGCGATGCGCTTTAACGTTCGCTCGATTCCGAGTATTCTATTCTTCAAGGACGGACGCCACGTGGATTCCATCGTGGGTGCCTATCCGTCGCAGGCGTTCGAGCAAAAGATCGACCAGCTGCTCCTGTAGCTTCCTCGCCGGAGGACGATGCGCGCGAGCACCGCTCGCCTGACGAACTCGCCGGTTCGCCTCGCGGATCTCCAATTTCCGCAGGTGAACCGGCTTATTCATCGCACCCGCCTCGCGTTCATTCATCTCGACAACCTGCTCGCCTACGCCAAGCGCGACCGCGATGGCCGCATCGACGGCTACCTCGCGGCGCACCTGCCCGACGAATGCGTGTTGCTGCTCTTCCGGAAGGGCGAGGCCGTCAACGCGGCGTCGTTGCACACCGCGGGCCGGCACGTGATCACGATCACCGAGGCGCTGAAGCGCATGCGCACCGAAGTGGAACGCGGCGATCTGACCTATTGCGCCGCGCCCATGGAGCAGCTCGCGTGGATGTATGCGGCCTGCTCCGGTGCGTACCAGCCGCGCGTTATCGACGTCAAGCAGCCGGAGCGATTCTTCCCGGTGTTGCAGCAGGAAAAGGTGACCGGCGTGCTGGAACTGATCTCCAACGGCCGGGTCTCCTACCTGAAGTTTGATCACGGCAAATATCTGAGCGGGCATTTCTGCGACAAACCGGACGCCGTGCCGCCGGCCCGCTATCTCGAATCCCTGTTCGATGCGGGGCCCGGGGGGGGGGGCCCGCCCGCGATGTCCGCGGGGACATTTCCCGCCGCCGACGATCTCCCCGCCCAGGCCGCCACCGCCTTGGTCAGCACGTACCGCGAGCTGTACTGGCGCATCGTAGACGCCGTCGATCGGGAGTTTCCGGGGGAAGCCAGGCGGCGCGCGCAGAAAGTCACGGCGGCTATCGTGGATACGCACCAGGCGCTGGCGCTGCTCAGCGTGCCACGCGGGACCGACACGCCCGACGCGGTGGTGCGGCCCGAGGAGCTTTCCACGGCGTTGACCGACTGGGCGCTGCAGCTGCTCGAGGGCGCCGAGGTCATGATGCCGGGAACGGCCACGAAAGTGCTCAAGGACGCCACGCGCGAGCATCGCTACGTGCTGCAGGCGGCCGGCTTCTACGGCCGTCTCCCCTGGCGGGTGACGTGGTGACGTGGCCGGCACCCTCTACGTCGTCGCGACGCCCCTCGGCAACCTCGGCGACCTCTCGCCGCGCGCCGCCGACACACTGAAGCGGGTGGCGGTTGTCGCCGCCGAGGACACGCGACACAGCAAGCCACTGCTCCACCACGCCGGCTCGCACGCCGAGCTGATCAGCTTCCACGAGCATTCGTCCGACCGCGCCCTCGAACGTATCGTGCGCATCCTTACAGATGGCCGCGACGTCGCGCTGATCACCGATGCAGGCACACCCGCGATCAGCGATCCAGGGGTCGCGTTGGTCGCCGTGGCGAGAGAGCGAGGCATTCAGGTCGTCACAATCCCTGGTCCGAACGCAGTCGCTGCCAGTGTTTCAGTTTCAGGGATCAGTGGTGACCGCTATTTGTTTCTCGGTTTCCTCCCCCGCAAAGGGGGCGACCGCCGCCGTTTCCTTTTGACCGCCGCCCGGAGTGAATGGACGGTGGTGATGTTCGAGGCACCGAATCGCGTCACGCAACTGCTCGCCGATCTGATCGAGGTGTGTGGTCCTGAACGACAGGCAGCCGTCTCTCGAGAGTTGACCAAAGTGTTCGAGGAGACACGTGCGGGGACGTTGCAGGAATTGTCAGAGCACTATGCGGAGGCCCCCGTGCGGGGAGAGGTTACGGTAGTGCTCTCGGGGACCGGCAAGGAGCACGTCGAGGAACCGCCCCCGGATCCGGGTGAGCGCGCCAAGGCTTTGCTCGCCGAAGGCCTGTCGCGCAAAGATGTGGCGCATCGGTTGGCAGAAGAAACCGGAATCTCACGGAATACCGCGTATCGGCTGGTTAGCGAGTTATGAAGAAACTGTTTCTTGCCTTGTTAGTGATTCTGGCGACCGCCCGGCCGTCAGGCCGTCCGGCCGCCAGCCTCACCATCGGCCGTTTGCATTACGACGGCGGCGGCGACTGGTACGCCAATCCCTCGAGCTTGCCGAACCTGCTGACGGCGCTGCGCGAGCGAACGACGCTCCCGGTCGCCGATCGCGAGCGCGTGGTGACGTTGACCGGGCCGGAGCTGTGGGACGTCCCGTACATCTATATGACCGGCCACGGGAACGTGCATTTCTCCGATGTCGAGCTCCGCACCCTGCGGCGCTACCTCGAGCAGGGCGGCTTTTTGCACGCCGACGACAACTACGGGATGGACAAGTCGTTCCGCCGCGAGATCGCGCGCGTCTTTCCGGACCATCCGCTGGTTGAGGTGCCGTTGACACACCCGATTTACAACCTCGTGTACGCCTTCCCGAAGGGGATCCCCAAGATCCACGAGCACGACGGGCTGCCCGCGCAGGGGTTCGGCATTTTTTTGGGAGACCGGCTTGTCGTATACTACTCCTATCAATCGGATCTCGGGAACGGGTGGGAAGACCCCGATGTCTATCATGACCCCCCCGAGCTGCACGAGGCGGCATTGCGCATGGGTGTGAATCTCTTCACGTACGCAGTGAGCGAAACCAAATGACGGAGACGGCGCGCCGGCTGCGTCGCCTGGGCGCCCCTCACGCACGCGCGCGGGCGCTCGCCGTGGTGCTCGGCGGCCTCGGCGCGGCGCTGGCCGCGGCTGCGCTCGGGCTCGCGCTGTCACCGGCGGTGTCGGGAGTCGCCCTCGCGTGGGCCCTCATCGTGGCGAGTGCGGGAGCGGCGACATGGGTCGTGCTGCGCACACGCCGTGAAGCCGGCGCGCCCGCGTTAGGCAGAATGATCGAGAGCGCCGCCGGCGGACGCGCCGGCAGCATCGTCGGGGTGGTCAGTCCGACCGCAGGCAAGGGTGCCGGTTCGAGCGCGGCGCTGCTGCTCGCTGCCGACACGCGTGCCGCCGCAGTGGTCTCGTTCGCGGCACCCGGCGTCTCGAGCGCACTACGCCGCACGACGCTGCGGCGCATGTCCTACGGTGCAGGTGCGGCGCTTACCGGTGTGCTGCTCTTTCTCGCGGGCTCGCCGGCCTCGGGCCGCGCCGCCGCGTTCTGGCATCCGGTGCGCACCTGGCGAGAAGCGCACGCCCCGGTACGCCTGGTCGTAGATCAGCGGACTGTCCGTCGCGGCGGCAGCGTCACCGCGACGATCACGGTCCCGGGCGCGGTGCGTGCGACGCTGTGGACACGCGGGCGCGGTGAGTCGTGGAAACCGATGCTGCTCACCCTCGACCCCGACGGCCATGTGATCCACCATCTCGGTCCGATCGAATCGGACCTGTACCTCCGCGCGTCCAGCGGCGGACGCCGCAGCGCCGAGGTCAAGATCGACGTCGCGCTGCCCGCGTTTCTTGCCGATCTCGGACTGACCGCCCGGTTTCCTTTGTACCTGGGCCGCTCCGACGAGCCGTTGCTGGTGGGCCCGGACGTGATTCCGCTGCCCGCCGGTACGACCGTCCTGACGAACGGGACCGCGAGTGTGCCGCTCGCGAGCGCTGCCTGGACGCTCGAGTCGCGCGTGGAGCAGCTACGCGTCGCGGGGACGCGCATCGACGGTCGCTTCACGCCCTCCGCGAGCGGCACCTGGCGGTTGCAGGCGCTGAGCGCGGATGGGTCCGCGCTCGAGGGCGTCGCGCCGGAGCTGCACCTCCTGATCGTTCCCGATTCCGCACCCGTCGTCACGTTGCCGGTCCCCGCCCGTGACACGACGCTGCCGATTTCGCTGCATCAGCAGCTCGTCGCAGATGTGCGGGACGATCACGGCATCACACGGCTTTCCGTGGTGAGCTGGCGGGTAAGCCGCACGGGCCGCGTCGGGGAGGCGGTACGCGAGTCGCTCGACGTCAGCGGGGTCGGGGATCGCGCGATCGTGCAGGGACGGCTCGATGCCGAGAACCGCGGGCTCCTGCCCGGCGACACGCTGCGGCTCTATGTCGAAGCGCTCGACAACGCTCCTACGCCGCACAGCGGCCGCAGCGTCGAGATCGCCTTGCGGCTGCCGAGTATGGAAGAGCTGCGCGCCCAGGCGCGCGAGGCGGCACGGGCCGTCGCGAATGCGGCTGATTCAGTGTCCGCGGCGCAGCGCGAGTTGAGCGACCGGACTCGGGATCTGGCCCAGGAACGGAGCCGGGATCCGGACGGTCGGACGGCCGGACGGCCGGACGGCCGAGCTGGGAATCAACAGAACGGCACGATGTCGTTCCAGTCCACACAGCGCGCGGAAGAAATTGCGCGCGATCAGGCAGCGATGTCGCAGCGCGTGCAGGAGCTGGCGCAGGCAGTCGAAGAGATCGCGCGCGCCGCCAAAGCAGCGGGCGTGGACGACAGCGCGTTCCAAAACCGCTTGCGCGAGGTGCAGGAGCTGTTGCAGCGCGCCCTCACGCCCGAGCTGGAGCAGCGGCTCCGGGAGCTGCAGGAAGCGCTCGCGCGCCTCGATCCGGAGGCGACCCGACAAGCGCTGCAACGCCTGGCCGATGCGCAGCAGGAGCTGCGGCGCGAGCTGGAGCGGAGTCAGGAGCTGTTCAAACGCGCCGCGCTCGAGGGAGAGCTGGCGTCACTCGCCAAGGACGCCGAAGACCTGCAGCGTCGTCAGACCGAATGGACGAAGGACGAAGCGCAGCATCCCGATTCGGCGGCGGCCGCCGCGGAGCGCGATCTGGCGGCCGCGACCGATTCGCTGGCCCGGGGTGTGGAGCGCGCCGGGGAGACCGTGCCGCTGAAGAACTCGCAGAACGCCGCGCGCCGCGCCCAGCGCGCCATGCAGGAAGCCGCGAACGCCGCGAGCCAGCGAAATTCGCGTGGCGCGAGGACGTCGGGACAGGAAGCCGCCGACTCGCTGGCGCAGCTCCCGAACGAGCTGCGGCAGCGGCGTGATTCGCTGGCGTCCGCCTGGAGGCAGGAGACGCTGGACGCGTTGAATCGGGCGCTCGCGGAAACGGCGGCGCTCGCCCGGCGCCAGCAGGAAGTCGCCGAAGCGCTGCGCGAGGGTGAGGCAGGGGCGTCGACGCGCGCGCGCCAGGCTGCCGTCGAAGAAGGAACGCACGCGATCGAGCGGGAGATCAGCGCCGCAGCCGGACGGCATGCGCTGGTATCGCCGCAGCTCGAGGCCGCGCTCGGGTACGCGCAGAACCAGATGAAGCAGGCGCGCGAGCAGCTCGAGCAAGGCGACCCCAATCCCGCGAACGCCGCGCCCTTTGCGGAGCAGGCGCTCGATGCGCTCAACGCGACCGCGCATGCGCTCGTGCGGACCGCGGAGCGCGTCGCCGGAGCGCAGTCGGGATCCGGCTTCCAGGAGGCGATGGAGCAGCTCGCCCGCATGGCGCAGCAGCAGCAGGGCATGAACGGCGATGCGCAGGGCCTGTTGCCGATGATGGGCGCCGGCGGCGACGCGATGATGCAGCGGATCCGTGAGCTCGCCAACCGCCAACGTCAGCTCGCCGAGCAGCTCGAGCGCCTGCAGGCGGGAGGCGATGCCGGCGCCGCGGGCGCCTTGGCGCAGGAGGCTCGTGAGCTTGCCCGGCAGTTGGAGGCCGGACGCCTCGACCGTCGCACGATCGAGCGACAGGAGCGCCTCTATCGCAAGCTGCTCGACGCCGGCCGCAGCCTGTCCGGCGAGGAGCCGGATGAACAGAAGCAGCGCACCAGTCGCTCCGCGACCGGTGACAGCGTCCACCTTCCCGCCGCGCTCCTTCCGGGGGCGACCGGCACAGGGCCGAAAGTCCGCTACCCGACGTGGGACGAGCTGACCGGTCTCACGCCCGAGCAGCGGCGCATGGTGCTCGAGTACTTCCGCCGGCTAAATGAGCCGAAGCATTAGGCTCGCGCTCGTCCTGATCGTTGCACTGCCGGCGCTGGCTCAGGCTCAAGCGATTGGCCCGGGCTTTGAGCTAGAGCGCTCCGGTCGCTACGCCGACGCCGCGTCCATCTACTTCACCACTGTTCGCAGCGATCCGACGAACATCGCCGCGCTGCTCGGTCTCGAGCGTACGCTGTTCGTATTGAACCGCATGTCCGAGCTGTTGCCGCTCGTCCAGAACGCGCGCGCGCGCCAGCCCGACAGCCCGGCATTGCGCAGTCTCGAGCTGCGGGTGTACGCGGGGTTGAACGAGCCCGATTCGCTCGAGGCGATCGCGCGCCGCTGGGCGGCGAGCGCCCCGCAAAGCGAGGCGCCGTATCGTGAATGGGGCCTCGCGCTCGCCGATCGCCGCATGTGGGATGAGGCACGGCGCGCGTTCCTCGTCGGCAGGCGGACGCTCGGCAGCGACGGCATCCTCGCGATCGAGCTGGCAGAGCTCGAGCAGCGTGTGGGAAACTGGGAGGCCTCGGCGACGGAATGGGGACGCGCCGTCGCCCGCTCGCCCGACGTCGAACCCAATGCCGCGAGCCAGCTCGGCGACGCGCCGCCGCCCATGCGCGATCGCGTAGCGCGGGCCCTGACCGCGCCCGGCGTCTCCGTGGGCGCGCGCCGTCTTGGCGCGGAAGTGCTGCTCACCTGGGGACGGCCGAACGAAGCGTGGGCCGCGATGGAGCCGACGCTGGTTACGGCCGACAGCGACGCCCCGACCGCGTTGCGGCGTTTCGCCGATCTCGCGGGTGCGCTCACCACCCCCGAAGGCCATCGCGTGCGCGGCCTCGCATTGGCGCGGTGGGCCGACATGATGCCGGGGTCTTCCGGCGCCCGCGCGCGCGCCGAAGCGGTGCGCGAGCTGCTGGACGGCGGCGACAAGGTCGCGGCACGGCGTGTGCTCGAAGCGCATTCGGATTCGAACGGCGTCGCGCAGTCCGCGCTCATTCAGCTGCTGATCGCGGACAGTCAGCTCGACCTCGCCGAGGAGCGCCTCTCCGCCGCATCCACCGCGATCACGGCCGACGATCGCGCCGCGCTGCGGCTGGAGCTGGCCAGAGCACGAATCGCGCGCGGCGAGCTGGACCGCGCCGCGGCGGCGCTGGGCGACGATTCGAGCGTGGCGGCGATCGCGCAACGCGGCTGGATCGAGCTGTATCGCGGCAATCTGAAGAATGCGATGGAAGCGTTCCGCACCGCCGGTCCCTATGCCACCGACCGCGCCGCCGCCACAGAACGCACGGCGATGATGGCCATGCTCCAGCGCATTCAAGACGAGACGAGCCCGGAGTTGGGCGCGGCCTTGGTCACGCTGGCGCGCGGCGACTCGGTTGCTGCCATCACCGCGTTACGTCGCACGGCAGCCCGGTTCCCGGAGCAGGGAGGACGCCTCGAGGTGCTGCTGCTCGCGGCGCAAGTCGCGGCGCAGAACGGCGGCGATCAGGAGCTCACGGCCATCGCGCTGTTCGAGGAAATCGTGCGGATCGGCGGCGAAGGCGCCGCTCCCCCGGCTGCCGAGCTCGACTGGGCGCGCCTGCTGGTGCGCACCGGCCGGTCGGCGGAAGCGATCCCGCACCTCGAGCATCTGATCCTGACGTATCCGAACAGCGCCTTCGTCCCGGAAGCGCGACGCGTGCTCGAGCGGGCGAAGGGGGCGATTCCGAGATCGTGAAAAGGAGAGACTTTTTGTCGGCGGTTGGGCGGATGGGCGGATGGGCGGTTGGTGCCCATCTGTTTGGCTTCCATCCGCCCATCCGGCGATCCGCCGTTCCGTCGCTCCTGATCCCCATGGATGATGTGCAAACCGAGCACCTCAAGGCCTACGGCCTCACGTACCGCGCGATCCAGGCCGGTCTCAAAGCGGAGTGGCTCCTCAACTATCGCGGCGGTTCGTTCCTCATACCTGATCTCGACGCGCTGCGGCGCGATGCGGCGCTCAACGGCATCCGCACTGAGCCCGTCGACAGCGCGATGACGACGGTCCGGGGTGAGATCGAAGCGAGCAACATGGACGCGGTGCCGCTGGAGAAGGCGCCCAAAGTCGCCGTGTACGCGCCGCCGAACGCCGCGCCGTGGGACGACGCCGTCACGATGTCGCTACAGTATGCCGGCATCCCATTCACGAAGATCTGGGATCCCGAGGTGATGAACGGCTCGCTCAAGGACTACGACTGGCTGCACCTGCATCACGAAGACTTCACCGGCCAGTACTCGAAGTTCTTCCTGATCTACTCGGGGATGGCGTGGCTCGCGGAAATGGTGCAGCGCAACAGCGACACGGCCAGGCGCCTCGGCTTCCAGACCGTGCCTGACCTCAAGAAGGCGGTCGCGCGGAGCATTCGCGCGTACGTCGACAACGGCGGCTTTCTGTTCGCGATGTGCACGGCGACCGAGACGATCGACCTCGCGCTCGCGGCGCACAACGTCGATATCGCCGCCACCTTTGCGGATGGCACGCCGCTCGATCCCGATGCCGACGCCAAGCTCGACTGGAGCCAGGCGTTCGCGTTCAGAGGCGGGCACATCGAGACCAATCCGCTCGTCGCCAGCTTCTCCGATATCGACGGCCACCAGGTGAACGGCGGCGCGCGGCGACAGCCGCTGGGCGCGTTCACGCTGTTCAACTTCAGCGCCAAGATCGATCCGGTGCCTACGATGCTCGTGCAAGACCACCGCCAGGTGATTCCCGATTTCTATGGGCTCACGACGTCGTTCACGCGCAATCGGCTCAAGCCGGGCGTCACGATCCTCGCGGAAGAAGAGGGCGCGCCGTGGGTCAAATACATCCACGGCGACCTGGGGAAGGGGACCTGGACCTTCTTCGGCGGGCATGACCCTGAAGACCCGCAGCACCAGATCGGCGATCCTCCGACCGATCTCTCGCTGCATCCGCACTCGCCGGGGTATCGGCTGATCCTGAACAACGTGCTGTTTCCCGCCGCGAAAAAGCGCGAGCTCAAGACGTGAGCGTCGAGCGCCTGACGGCGGCGGCGCGCGCCCTCCTCCAGGAGGAGATCGCCGCGGCCCACGGGCGCGAGGTGTCGTTCGTGGTGCGCGCCGATCCCAACGGCACGCTCGCGGACGCGCGCGTCGTCGCGCGCGGCACGATCGACGCGGTGCTCGCCCTGCCCGGCGTCGCGCAGCGCGGCGAGATGTTGCTCCACAACCATCCCAGCGGCTTCCTCGAGCCGTCTGGCGCCGATCTGCACGTCGCCGCGCGCCTGCACGATGAAGGCGTCGGCTTCGGAATCGTCAACAACGACGTTTCGACGCTCTACGTCGTCGTGGAGTGTCCCCGCGCGCGCAACCTCCAGCACCTCGATGCCCTCGAGACCGCCAATCTGCTCACCGAATCTGGACCCGTAGCGCGTGTATTGGGCGCAACGGCGTTTGAGGATCGCCCCGGTCAGCGCGACATGGCCGCGTACGTCGCCGACGCGTACAACGATGGCGGGATCGCGCTGCTCGAAGCGGGAACGGGGGTCGGAAAATCGTTCGCGTATCTCGTGCCGGCGCTCGAGTGGGCGCGCCTCAACGGCGAGCGCACCGTCGTTTCCACCAACACGATCAACTTGCAGGAGCAGCTCGTCGGCAAAGACCTGCCGATCCTGTCGCGCGCCT
>WNGO01001175.1_pt1 | contig 18817 bp, 25 predicted proteins | sample 5400511 | NCBI WGS metagenome assembly WNGO01 (sample SAMN13153380, study PRJNA577476) | soil metagenome | isolation source: 20 cm soil or saprolite under Garry oak tree replicate 2 | place: USA:California | collected 2016-06-15 | reverse complement strand
GCTCCCGGATGACGTTGAGCGGCGTTTCCCCATCGAGCTGCTCGGCGATGAACCGTTCGGCCTCGCGGAACCGATAGAAGCGGCCGGAGACGGGATGTTTGACAATGAGGAATCCCCCGTGGGCCGTCTCCAGCCGGCTAACGGTCAGATCGCGCCGCAGTCTGGGTGCAGCGGCAATCACGGCGGCTATCGCCCCCTCCGGTAAGGGAAAAACCACCAGGCGCCCGAGTTGCCCCGGGCGCCTGATGGCAGATGCAAATCAGCTCTTCGAACCGCTCTTGTGACTCTTGGAGCCCGACCCGTGGCTCTTCGAGCCCTTGCTGCCGGAGCCGTGGCTCTTGCTGCCACCACTGCCCTTCGAGCCGCTGCCGCCACCACAGGTGGGCACGGCCCACGTCGCGATGCGCTCCTCGAGCTTCTCGAGCTCGAGATTCAGGTGCTTCATACATCCCTCCCTCTGAATTGGACGCTCACTTCACCTAGGGCTGACCGTTAGCGAACAGCATCAGCCACGTTACGCAATCGCGGGTGAACGCAAGCTCCATGCCTTTTTGCGGCGGCCAGTGCGGGCCGTCACACGACGCCGCGCCGCGGCGACAGCCGCCCTCGCCGTCCTCTATTCACCTGCACGATCAGTCGCGCGAGGCTCAGCATTCGTGGGGAGGCTGGTGCGGAAACTCTGCAGGTCGTAGAGTCGGCGCAGTGGACGCTGCGCGACAGGCTGCCTACGGTAGATGGACGGGAGCCGTGCCCTCTGTGACCAAGTACTCGTCGTAGGAAGCGCCGTCGTACACATAGTCGAGCGTCGGCACGAGATCGAGCGGCACTCCGCCGAACTTCCGCTTGAACACGCTGATGCTGTGCCAGGGATGGTCCGCTTCGCCCTCCGGCGCCGTGCCCCACAGATCGTACCAGTCATGGCCCAGCGCCTTGGCGACGCGCATGACCTCGAAATGGAGAAGATACGGCGCCATGATTTCCCGGCGGCTGTCGAGCGAGCCGCCGAAGAAATAGGTGGCCCGCCGGCCGAAGTACACCACGACGGCGGCGGCGATTCTCGTGCCCTGGTGCTCGGCGAAGAACAGCGACCCGCAGTGGCGCGACGAGAGCAACGAGAGCAGGAACTGAAAATAGTCCGGAGGCTTGGCCTCGATTCCTTGCCGGGCGGCGGTCTCCTCGTAGATCCGCTGGAAGTCGGTGAGGCCCAGCTCTGACGCGTCCTGAACGACCGAGACGCCATGTCGTTGGGCGACGCGGATGTTGTACCGGCCCTTCTGTTTCATCTGGGCCAGAATGGCCTCTTCCGACAGACGCAGATCGACGCACAGCGTGTTCCGCGGCTCGAAGTAGACGTCGCTGAACGGGCGCACGGGCTGGAATCCGGAGACGAAGCGCGGCAGCCGCTGCCAGCGCGGCTCGATGCGGAGATGGCTGACCGTCTGCGGCTCGCTCCGACGCCGGTCCTCGATGGCCTTGAGCGTGGCGTCGAACACGGCCCCGGCGACCGCCTCGTCGCCCGGGAGCACCGGGCCCTCGGGGACGTAATAGAAGCAGCGGTCGTCCGCGTAGCTGAACTTCAGCACGACCGCGCCGCCGAGGATGGTGCCGCCGTTTTTCAGCATGACCCCGAAGTGCTCGAAGCCGGCCGTGGTTCGAAACTCCGCCCACCAGGACGATTGCATGAACCCGGTCTCGGGTGTCGCCGCCAGCAGGCGATCCCACGCCTGCCAGCGATCCGGTGCGACGGGGGACGGTGACATGTGAGCTCCATGCGACGCAGCAAGCTCCATGCCCCGAAACCGGGGTTGGGGCCGCGCTGCAGTGAAGCCACAATCGACGATGCCCGCGACCTCCGGTATGGGCGTGGACGAGGCGCAGCGGTCGGTGAATTAGCAAGTGTGTGACCGCGGTCACACAGGCTGCGCGCCGCAGCCGGCGCCGACGCCGTGACTAGTCGCGCGGTGGTGTGCTCTTTATTACCGACGTGTGCAGGGCATTCCTGCACATTTCGGTCGTGCGTACCCGTCAACAGGAGAGCGGATGGTAACCGGTCCCGAGGCACTCAGTACCTCGACGCCCGTGTTGTCCGATGCCGTCCTCGTGGAGCGTATCGCTGCGGTAGGCGACCGCGCGGCGCTGGCGGAGCTCGATGCACGGCACGGCATGACGTTGTACGCGATTGCCTATAACCTGCTGTTGAACCCGGATGCGGCCGATGTGACGGTCGCTGCCACGCTGCGTGAAGCGTGGCGGCGTGCAGCGTCGTTCAACGCCCGCGAGCAGACGGTGGGGCGCTGGCTGGCCGGGCTGACACGCAAGGTCGCACAAGACCGGTTGCGACGTTCGGTGATGCCCCCGGCCCTCGTATTGCCCTGATCCTTCTCACCTAAGGTCTCGACGACTCGGTCGCCTCCTGCTTAGCCCGGCGACCGGGCCAGCGCGGGCTGCTCCCCGACCTGCCAGGCTCCGCCGTGCTTCCGCAGCACGATGAAGAGGGCCGTGCCTATCGAGCCGTGCCATCAGCGGTGCATAATAGGCAATCCCCGTGACATTGGAGACGCCGTGAAACAGAACAACTGCTCGCGCCGCGACTTTCTGGGCCTGAGCGCGGCTGCCGCCGGTGCATCGTTCGCCGCGCACACGATCGTGCCGCTGCCCCACAGTCTGCTGCCCGCCGCCGACGCCGTTGCCGCCAGTGACCGGGTCCGCTTCGGGATGATCGGGGTCGGCATGCAGGGTTCGGGTCTCTTGTCCGCGTCGATCAGGCTGCCGGGGGTCGAATGTGCCGCCGCTTGCGACCTCTACGACGGCCGACACACGCTGGCCCGGGAAATCGTGCGAGCGGATCTGCCGGTCACGCGTCGCTACCAGGCGCTCCTGGATGACAAGACCATCGACTGTATCGTCGCGGCGGTTCCCGATCATTGGCACAAGCAGGTGGTGGTGGACGCGGTGAGCGCGGGCAAGGACATCTACTGCGAGAAGCCGATGTCGCACAGCCCAGCCGATGGCGTGGCCATGGTGGACGCGGCGAAGCAGGCGGGACGCATCGTGCAGATCGGCTCGCAGCGCGTCAGCTCCCAGATCTGCGCCAAGGCCAGAGAGCTGATTTCGCAGGGGACCGTGGGCGACCTGATGCTCGTCGAAGGATGGCTGGGACGAAACGATCCGACCGGCGCGTGGCAGTATCCGCCGCCGCCCGATCTGTCACCGCGGAATCTGGATTGGGATACCTGGCAGGGCACGGTTCCGAAGCGCGCGTTCGATCCCCACATCTTCGCGCGCTGGCGCTGCTGGAAGGAATACGGCACCGGGGTCGCGGGCGATCTGCTGGTCCACCTGATCAGCGGCATGATGTTCATGTTGGGGATCAATGAGCCGCCGAAACAGGCGTCGGCGGTGGGAGGCATTCGGCGCTGGAAGGACGGTCGCAACATGCCCGATGTACACGCTGTCGTCTATTACTATGGCGAGCTGCCCGTGTACATGCGGCTGAACCTCGGGACGGAAATGCCGGAGACCTACCGCATCCAGGGGTCGAAGGGGGTTCTGGAGGTGACCGGATCCAGCTTGACCTTGGCGCCGCAAACCGGCAAGGATGGCTACCCCAGCTACTACACCGGCAGCTTTCCCCGGGCGATGCGGGAAGCCTACGTCGAGAAATGGCACCAGGAGAACGACCCGAAGCCAGGCCAGACAGCGATGTCCGAGACGATCTCATTCAGCGGGCCCGACTTCGACGACGTGAGGCCACACCTGTGGACGTTCTTCGAGGCCGTGCGCACCCGGAAGCCGGTGACCGAGGATGTCGTGTTCGGTCACAACGCGGCGCTGGCCTGCCACATGGCGAATGAGTCGTACTTCCGGAAGGGCACCGTGTCGTGGGATGAGGCGTCGAAGACTATTAGAGGCTGACGCCGCGTGCCTCGAACGGCCAGGTTTGTCCTTTCCACGACCACGCGCCGAAGCACACCACACCCAGCAGCAGCGCGCCCAGTCCGAATGCGACCACCCTGGGCGGCGTCGTGGCAAAGATGAAGATCCATCCCAGCAGTGCGACCAGGCTCGGCACTGGATAGAGCCACATGCGATAGGGCCTCGGCATGTCCGGCGCGCGCCGCCGCAGCAACGTCACCGCCCCGATCTGCCCGATGAACTGCACGAGAATCCGCGTCGTGATCAACGCGTCGATCACCATGCCCAGCGACACCAATCCGGCGAGGATCGAGAGGACGCCGAGCACAACGAGCGAAACGCTCGGGAATCCCTGGGACGGATGCAGCTGCGCGAACACGTTGAAGAAGTAGCCCTCCTTGGCCGCCGCATATGGCACGCGTGAGTATCCGAGCAGGAGGGCGAAAACCGAGCCGAAGGCGGTCCAGAGAATCATCGCCGTGAACAGCGTCGCGATACGCGGACCGTACATCCGCTCCATGAAGATCGAGACGACGAAGTTGGACCGCGGATGCGAGTCGGCCGGGACGAAGTCCCGCCACGGGACGACCCCGATAATCGAGAGATTAATGGCGAAGTAGATCACGGCGACCGCTACCGTGCTGATGAGAATCGACCGTGGGATGACCCGACCGGGATGTTGGACTTCGTCGCCGATATAGCAGACGTCGTAGTAGCCGAGGTAGTCGTAGACGCCGATCCGCGACGCGGTGCCGAGGCCCATGAGGAAACCCAGGGAGAGACTGAACGCACCTGGTGGGAAGTCAAAGGCGACCCGGGCGTCGAAGTGCCGGGCACCGGTCACGACGACCACGATGACGGTCACGATCGTGCCGATCCAGAGCGCGACGGTAATCGTCGCGATCGACGTGATCCGCCGGTAGAGGAGTGCGAGGTTCGCGAGCCCGATGATCGTGACGACGAGCATCGTCTGGCGCGCCGTGATGCCCTTCCAGATGTAGCCGAGGTACTGCGAGAAGCCGATGTAGCCGGACGCGATCTCGAGCGGCCCACTGAGCACGAACTGCCAGACGAAGAGAAAGCCCATCAAGCGGCCCAGCTTCGCTGCGCCGTAGCCCTGACGCAGGTACCCGAACGACCCGCCGGATCGCGGCAATGCGGCGCCGAGCTCGCTCCAGACCATGCCGTCGCACATGACGATCACCAGGGCCACGACCCAGCCCAGCATCGCTTGCGGGCCGCCCAGGGCGGACATGAGGAGCGGAATCGTGATGAACGGTCCGATGCCGATCATGTTCGTCATGTTGAGCGCCGTGGCGTGCATCAGGCCGAAACGGCGGACCAGCGGTGGGGCTGATGTCACGGGACGAGGTCGAGCAGATCCCGGACGACAAAGCTGGGTTGAGGGTCGTGAGCCTGGCGACCGTGGCCCGTTCGGTCGATCCACACCGTTGCCAATCCCGCGGCGGCTGCGCCGCCGATGTCGCAGCGGAGGCTGTCACCCACGAATACGACATCGGACCTGGGCGCGGCGAGTGCCGTGACGGCCTGGTCGAACAGCTTGCGCGAGGGCTTGATGCTCGAGGTGTCCGAGGAAAACACGGTAGTCGCGAAGCGATGGAGCACCCCGGCCCGCGCAAATTCCTCGAGCCAGGGTCCTTTGCGGGACAGAATGTTCGCGACCAGACCGAGCCGGTGCCCGGCGGCCAGGCGGGTTATCGCCCGTGCGTACTCGTCGGGGATGCGTCCCAATTCATGCGCCGCGATGACGTGCTCCAGGAGCTCCAGCTCCGCCTCCGGCAGGTCACGCCCCGTAGGGAGCTCGCGGAGGGTTTCCGATACCCGGGGGAAGGAGTCGCAGCGCGCCGGATCCTCGTAGATCGCGCCCATGGTCTCGTAGCATGCCGCGATGGTTCGCTGCACCGCGTCGGCTGCGAGCCGGCGTCCGCCCAGTGCGCGGTACGTGGCCGCGAAGTCTTGCCCGGGGCCGAAGCGGTCGCCGCCGAACATGACCGTGCCGTTCATGTCGAGCAGCACGACGGTGAAGCGGGCCAGGTCGGGAGGTGAAGCCACGCTCAGAGCGTGGTCCCGGCGCGTTCCGGCATCTTCCAGAGGTCGATCGGTTTCGCGATTCCTGTGGGGCGGAAGGGCAGCATGACCTTTCGGCCCAGCCCGGCCGACGCGTACGCGGCATACAGGACTTCTTGCACCACACGGCCCGTCTGGCCGTCGGAGATCGGCGTCTCCTGGCCGCGCACACAGCGGGCGAAGTGGCGCATCTCCTGCGGGAAGCCGTAGTTCCAATGCTCCTCGAACACGGGATAGGTCCACCCCCGGGTCGTCTCGGCCTTCTCGACGGCGTAGCCGAACCCGATCTCCGAGTACGTCGGCAGCGCATTGCCCATGAGCATGTCGGCGTAGGTCTGCCCCTTGTCGCCGAACACCTCGATGCAATCGTCCATCCCGCCGGGCCGATTCCAGCTGCTCTCGACCATGCCGATGACGCCGCCCTCGAATTCGATGATCGTGACCGCCTCGTCGTCGCCCTGCGTGCGCGCGTGGTGCACCAGCGTCGCCATCTGCGAGTAGACGCTCTTGATCTTCGGTTTGCCGAGGAACCACCAACAGAACGCGATCCCGTGGCACCCCAGGTCCATGACGGCGCCGCCGCCCGACTGCTCCACGTCCCAGAACCACGGCGCGTGCGGACCCGAGTGCTTCTCGCTCTGCTTCACCAGGTGCACGCGGCCGAATGCCCCTTCGTCCGCCAGCTGCTTTGCCTTCAGGTACTTTGGCGCGAAAAACAGCTCTTCGGCGTAGAGCAGCAGCACGCCCGCCGTGCGGCACGCGTCGATCATCGCGTCGGCTTCTTCCATCGTCAGGCAGAGCGGCTTCTCGCACACCACGTGCTTGCCGGCCTTGGCGGCGTCGATGGTGATCTGCGCGTGCAGCCGATTGGGTGCCGTGATCGAGATCAGCTCGACTCGAGGATCGCGCAGCAGCTCGCGATAGTCGGTATACGCACGCGGGATGCCGTGCCGCTTGGCAAAACCGGCCGCGTGTCCCTCGGTCGGCGAGGCCACGGCGACGACCTCGCCTTCCTCCGGCATGGCCTTCACGGCCCCCGCGATACACTCCGCCTGAAAGCGCGAGCCGACGATGCCGATTCTCACCTTCGTCATGATACCGTACGAACTGTCCTGATCGGCGTCTCGGGAGCCTTGACTATCCTCGTCCGCCCAGGCCTCAAGGCGTGGAGATGCGGCCGTGATAGTCGACGGACACCACCCCGGTCTGCAGGTTCACCGTTCCGTGTGTGCGCAGGAACCCGGATGCACCCGCGAGCCGGCCGGTTCCTCCCGTGATGTCGACCTGGTTGTTGATCGAGTATTCCGCCGGCGGGTTGATCGGCGCCGCCACCACGCGATCAGTGCTCGTGAACGTGTCGCCCGAGGTGGTCGTGTAGGTATGCGTCAGCTCGAATCGCAGGCTGCCGTTGCCCATCTGCACCAAGGCGGTGATGCAGGCCACGAACGTTCCCCCGCCCAGGCCGGTGAACGTGCCCACCTCGGTGGTCCCGCCGCCACATGCCGGCGAAGGGCCGATGATCTGCCCGTCGATGTGTCCGGCGACGTTCTGGCAGGAACTGGACTGCGGCGCCCCCGCAGACGAGCACGGCGCCGCTTGAGCTTGAACGACGGCGGCGTCGATCATCGGAGCGGGTTGCGTCGGGTTCCGGTCGGAACAACCCAGGGCGAACCAGACGATGGTGAGAGCCAAGCGCCTCATAGGTGCCTCCTTTGCCCGAGCACTCATGCCCGGATTGGGTGCCGCCTGACGGATCGCGCTTAAGCTGGGGGCGTAATGCCAGCGGGGCAAGGCGCTACACCCGAGTCTCGCCCTAAGGAATCCGTTGAACAAACTGTTCCAGCGCTCGATTGAAGCGCTCCGGCTCGTCAACGAAGACAGCGTGACCAGCGTGCTCGAAGATCTCGACCTGCGTATCCGGAACGCGTGCGCGCACGGTATCAGCCGCCTCGCGCATGAACCCGGTGCCGATGCACAGCACCGGGCGGTCCACGCGACGCAAAGCGGAGCGCCAGTCGCGACGCCCCACCGCGTACGCGCTTGCAAACAGCGTGTATGCGGTCGGAGTCGGCGTGGAGAGAGCCACGCGCGTCACGTGCGCCAGGTATTGCGGATCCCGTCGTGTGCGATACATGGCGCGCACGAACGCCGGAGTGAAGGTCCGACGGTCACGAAGCAGGCGGACCAGCGTCGAGTCGACGAACGCCGCCGCGCTGGAGTTTGGACTGACCCAGATAAGACCGTCCACCAGCACCAGGCCTGCAATGTCTGCGGTACCGAATCGCTCGACCAGCTCCAGCGCTTCCACGACCCCCAGGGACCAGGCGACCAGGACCACGTGTTGTGGCCCGAGGTGGTGCAAGAGTTCGTGAACATCTTGTGCGCGACGACCGACAAAGTTTCCCTCGCTGACCCGTTCGGAGGCACCCTGGGAGCGCGGGTCCAGAGCGATGACGCGGTGGGACCGAACGAAGTACCGGAGTTGTGGCTCCCAGATATCGGCCGGCATGGTCCAGCCCGGCACGAAGACCATCGTAGGACCGGATCCGCCGCTGAGGTAGTGGAGCCGCACGCTATCGCTGGTGACGAACCAGTTGTCCGTCAATCCCGCAAGTGTCGGGGTCTGGGCGCCGGCCTGGGGGATGGTGATGAGCAGTAGGAGCAAGCCCGCGTGCCGGAGGCGAATAGTTTTACTCCGTTGCATGGGCTACCTCCCGATCACCGCGTCAACGCACCCGGTTGAACTTCAGAAAGCGGCGGTGAAGTACGCGGTCGGTCGCGTCGATGAATTGCGATGTGATGAAAAGACGATCTCCGTCCACGCGCACGGCGCGTCGGTAGACACTCCCGACCTCCTCAGGGTGTAGGCTCGCCTCGATGAAGTGCGTGACCGAGTCTCCCCGCGCACTCAGCCGGTAGCGGCCGAAGTACGCATAGTAGCCGTCGTAGACGACGCGGAGTTCCTGAGGGGTTGCCTGACGGGCCGTGCCGGCGGCGACGGTAGGCCGGGGATCACGCATGAACTGTACAGCCATGTGACCCGTCGCATCGTACCGGATTTCGCCTGTTGGTCGCGCGCCGAGCCAGCTGTAGAGCGATCCGTCCGGCAGCGTGTCTACGATGCTCTCGAGTCGCCAGGTCCCCACGATGGCGGCCCCTCCCCGGGGTGTCGGCGCCTGAGCACCGCATGGCGGAGCGGAAAGCACGGCCAACACGCCGACGATGACGGAGCCGAGTCGCGACATGGGCGCCCCTGGAGATGGGTTGCTTCGGGACGCTAGCGCCGTGGGCCCACTCGGCGCGCTTGCGCTTCCTGCGCCAGCAGCCGTTCGACGAAGTCCAGGCGCTCCTGCGTTTCGCTCAGCTGCTGCCGCAGCTTGCTCTCTTCGTCTTCGAGCGCTGCAAGCCGGGGGTCGAGCTCGCTCCCGCCGGGACGCCGCCGCAGAAGCTGGGCCCATGACCCGAACGCCAGCGCGAGTCCCGCGTGAATCGCCGCATGCGACGGCTCGGCCTGCGCCAGCGCGAGCCCGGCTCCGGCCACGTTGATGACGCTCAGCACGACGGCGATCGGGTACCAAATCGCGGGCTTGAAGGTCACCGCCGCTCTTCCCGTCCCTTGCTGAGCAACCGCTCTGCGAAATCGATCCGTTCCTGTGTCTCTGCCAGCTCCCGTTGGAGGCCCTGGATATCACGTTCCAGTGCCTCGAGCCGCGCGGTGGCGTCGGCCGATGGAGATTCTGGACGCGTGGCACGCAGACGAGCGATTTTGACCGCCGCGAAAGCAATAATCGCGACGATTGGTATGAGTGGGACAAGAAACTCAGCAGGGCCCATTAGTTGTCTCTAGCTGCCAATCTGCCGCTCTTCCCGCGCCTTGCTCAGCAAACGCTCTGCGAAATCGAGCCGCTCCTGTGTTTCTGCCTGCTCCTGTTGGAGGTCCTGGACACCACGTTCCAGTGCCTCGAGCCGCGCGGTGAGGTCGGCCGATGGGGATTCTGGACGACTGGTCCACAGACGAGCGACCTTGACGATCGTGAAAGCAGCGGTGCCTACGACTGTTACGAGTGCGACAAGAAACACAGCAGGGTCCACGTTGTTTTCCCCAAGCGTTGGTTAGGTCACTGCCCCGCCCTAATCGCGCTGCTGCCATCTGAACGAGTCACGCGCACTGTACAAGATCTCTCCGCTCCCAGTGCGAACCGTCACGACCGCAGACAAGACCGCAGCGTCGAGTTGGTTACTCGCCAATCGGGTGAGGAAGCGACCGTCGATGGTGACAGTCCCTATCTGCGGGTCGTCACAACGGAGGTGGACATTTTGGGCACTGATTTGGGCCTCAATGCAGGCCACGGTCGTCTGAGCAAAGGTGACCAGAGCCTCCGGCCGGAGGCTGAAACCGGTGAATTGGAAACCATTTACCGTAAAGGGATAGCCTGGAACGTAGTACCCTTCGGCGTCTGCTTGCAGCGGCGATTGGCGCGGCTTCGCGACCGGTGGCGGCAGACGCTGTTCCGCAGTAGTGGACCTGGGCGGGCGCGGTCGGAGCACGAGGAACAACGCACCAGCGAGGCCTAATGCGAGAACTAGCAGGAGACGATGTCGGCGCATGATCGCTATTCAAGACGACGCCACACTTCGATAAAATGCTGGTACGGACCCGGCCCCGCCGTCGTATCGTTCGGATCGGTGAAGCTGTGATACCACAGGCCCCCTTCGATCCGGCATCTCGCCCTGAACGATGTCCCTATCCAGCTCGGAACGACAAAGATGTCGATGTGCTCTATGTACGTCGTGCCGCTCGTGGTGTAGGTCCCCGCCCCGCCACTCATCTGGTACGCCCGCAGCGTGTCCATTTCGCTCTTGAGTGGCAGCGTGTCTCGCTTCGCTGCGTGGCCCACAAACATGAAATGTCGATCGGTCAGCACTTTCATCCCGCGGTACCCGGCGAGCGGCTGATCTTTTCCATTCTGAGATACCGACACGAGTTCCCAAACCCCGCGCACCTGACAGCTCGCACCCGGGTGCACGGCGTTCGTCGCTCCGAGGAACTCACTACGTTCCCTGATTGGAGACGTTCTATGCGGGCCAGCGAGTGCCAGCCCGGATGCCGCAATGGTGAGCGTCGCGACCTGGCGGAGAGGAATCATCGTAGACCTCCTCGGAGCGAGCCTCGGCCTCAGGGATCGCACTTAAGGTGCGGGCGCGATGACGGCCGGCGCAAGGAGTAGCCGCGAAGAAATGAAGAGCAGCAAGTGCCGTCCATCCTTACGGCAGCGCCAGCTGGTGCGTCGTCCACCACTCCCGCGCCCGCTCCTGGGTCCAGGCACTCGCACCGTCCACCTCGGCCAGCCGAAGCGACAGTTCTCTGGCGGACTGCGGTCGATTCGCGGGGTCCTTTGCCAGACAGGATAGCACGAGCTCATCGAGTGCCGCGGGAATCGGCAGGTCCGTCCGAGCAGATGGAGGTGTAGGCGCCGTCTGGGCGTGCTGCAGCAGAAGTCCCATCGGGGTCTCGGCGGTGAACACGAATTGCCCGGTCAGGAGCCAGTAGGCCACACAGCCGGTCGCATAAATGTCGGCGCGCCCGTCCAAATCGGTTCCCATCGCCTGCTCGGGGGCAATGAACGCTGGCGTACCTTGGACCGCGTTCTCCCGCGTGTGCACCGGGCTCGTGTCCGCGGAGTCGCGAACTGCCCGCACAATGCCGAAATCCAGCACCTTCACGAAGTCGTACTCCTCGCCGTACCGGCAGAGGAAGATGTTCGCGGGTTTGATGTCGCGATGAACCAGGCCGCATGACTGGGCCTCTGACAGCGAGTGGCAGACCTGGCGAAGCAGGTAGATAGCTCGTTCGGGCGGGGTTGGCCCGAAGCGTTGGAGTAGCGAGTCGGCATCGAGGCCGTCGAGCAGTTCCATGACGTAGTAGAAGGCGCCGTCGGCGGCTATCCCGAAATCGAAGAGCTCCACAGTATGGGGGGAGCGGAGGCGGGCGATCACCTGGGCCTCGCGCTCGAATCGGCGGACTGCTTCTTCCGACACTCCGGCACGCCCGTCCCCGGCGAAGGAGGGACGGATGAGCTTGATGGCGGCAGGCCGTGCCAGCATCCGATGCTGGGCTCGCCAGACTTCCCCCATCCCCCCCTCGCCGAGCTTCTGCTCCAGGCGGTAGCTCCCCAGCTCACGCGCGCGCTTGACCTCCGTGCCCAGCTGGTAGACCACCCGGGCACCCACATAAGCCATGCCCACCACGAGGAGGTATGGGAACACGAGCCCGAAGAAGAACTGTGCCGGATCTATCCGGAACGAGGTGGCGCGGGACGCGATGATGAGCACGATGGTGACGGGGACCGAGCTGACCGATGCCAGGGCGGCCAGCACCGCCCGGCGCGGCGGGGTCGGCACGACGACCGTGAACAGCACGATCCAGACGGCAACCCACGAGAGCCCGATCATGCCACCGTGCATCTCGAGTCCCATCGGATCGGCGAACTCGGCCGCGGCGATGGCGTAGCTACTGGCGACCTCGAATGCCAGGCCGATGTTCATCGCCGTGGGGAGCGGAAGGCGCGCGCTCCGGATCACCGCCGCGACGAGCAACGCTACCACGATCCCGATCACGCCGGGGCCCCACTGTAAGAAGCTCCCGAGGAATCGGGCCCGCTCGCCCGGGAGCAGCAGCGCCGGCACGATGCCGGCCATGAAGAAGACAAACGCGTACAGCAGGGCGAGGACGCGGAGGCGTCCGGCAGACTGGCTGAGCAGATCGACCGGGAATCCCGACGAGACCCCCCGAGCAGACGGGTCCCGCGCGTCCGGGTGCAGGAGAGTGACGTGCTCGTTCATGCCGAGGCTCCAAACCGTCCGCTTCAAGCGCTTGTTGGACCGCGGCGTTGCGCCGGAGTCAGGGGCGGACCACGACGACGCGCTGGAGCGTCACGTCGCCGCCGCCAAAACTCCGACCATGCAACCGCACGACCCCAGTCCCAGGGGCTGTGAAGGTCAGTGCTATCGATCGAGGCGATGCCCGCAGCAGTGCGATGCAGATCGTTTCCGGGGGCGGCAACAAGTCATAGGGTGTGACGTCCGCCAGCAATCCCCTCGTCGACACGTCGGATCCGTCGGGGTGGTCGCAAGCACCACCGAACGTGGTTACCGTTGCCAGGAACGGAACCTGCACGTACACGGTGTCGGGCACGACGAGCGGCGTGATCCCCGTACCGCCGTTGTCGATGATCCCGACGACGCGCCGCGAACCTGGTTCGGCCGCCGAGCGACAGCCGACAGCGGCCGAGCCAAGGACGAGGACCAAGACGGACGCGCCAGCGAAGGCGGGTCGGGGTTGGGTGCTCATGTGGGGAGTATACGCCGCCGTCTGACGGATCGCGACTAGCCTCGCGCTTCCTGCGCGCGCTTCGCCCATTGCCAGAGACCGCCCGTGACTTGGGCGGGCAAACGATACCCCAGCTGGCGCGCCAGCATGACGATCTGGCCCCGGTGATGGCCCTCGTGCGCAACGAAATACGCCAGGACGTGTCCAACATCGAGCGGAAGATTGCGCCAGGTATACGCCGAGCTGGCAGGGATCGTGCCGCCGTGATCACACCCCAACCTCAAGAGGCCGATCATCCCCCGGCTGCTCCGGTTGAGCGCTTGCACGAGCTGCTTCGGGCTGACGCGACGCCGGTCGACCGCTTCCGGCACTTCGATCCCGTGCTCCTTGCCCAGCGTTTTGATCCACATGCATCGCGCGTTGTGCATGTGGCCAGCGATCATCCGAACGGTCCGGCGCGGGGCACCGGGCACGCTGGCCGCCCAGAGTTTTGGGGATAGGTGCTCGATCAGGAAGACGGTGATGCGATTGGTCGTTCTCCACACAGGAACGAGAGTACCTGCCAGGTCGAGTCGCGACGGCATCGCCAATGAGCGATCATCGCCCGACAGCTTCAAGCGCTTGTTAGGCCGCACCCCTCACCGCCCTACGTTGGTAGCCGCGTGGACTGCCAGGCGATCAGCTCCCAGCCGCGAACACCGTGGCGGTAGACCGCCAGATAGCGAATGCGGAAAGCGTGAGCTTGGCCGCCCGCTTCGACTCGCATCGCCGACTGGCCCGTGACAATCGCGCTTGATCCAAACACCCGGACCTCGCGTGCCTCGGGAGCGATCGACGCATACCGCAAGGCGCCGGTACCCACAATCTGCAGAAACTCCGCCCGCGTGTTCTGGACACCATCGGTATGGGTGTACGTGACATCGGTGGCGAGGAGTTGCCCGAGTGCACTTGTATCGGCATGCACCATAGCCCCGAACCGCCGATCCTCGGCAGCGAGGACTTGGCGGATGGAAGCGCTGTCGATTTGGGCTCCGCAGAGACTGGGCAAGAGCGCGCACGCGGCGACGAGGAGGGGCGAGCGACCGCTCCCGTTTTTACGAGGCTTGAATGACGACTGCGGTTCCATAGCATAGAACTTCCGTGGCCGAACCTTGACGACCAACCTCCGAACTCTCGTACCGCAATCCAACGACCGCATTCGCCCGCAGTTCGCGGGCATGTTGCAACAGGAGCTCGTAAGCCTGTTGGCGTGTTTGCTCGCACATCTCCGTATAGGCTCCAATCTGCCCGCCAATGATTTGCTTAAGTCCACCGAGGATGCCTTGGCCGATGGTTGGGGATCGTACGACGATCCCGCGGACGAGACCCTTGTATTCTGTGATCCGATATCCGTCAAATGAAAATGTCGTCGTCGTCTGTACTGTTCCTTGCATCCTTGCTCCTAGAGGGTGTCGGTTTCTCAACCGAGGATCGGTGAATGATCGCCGCCTAATCGGATCGCGTGGCCGTCAGTACACATTGACGGTGTCACTGACGGCCGGATTGCTGCCCGAATGCTGCAGCGCTCTGGTGAAAGTTCAAATACCCCGTCGCGTGCCGTCAGCTTCAAGCCCTTGCCAGGCGCCCGGCAGCCTCAAGCGCTTGTTAGGCCGGCTCACTCGCCCTTTGCCGGTAGGGCTCGGCTTTGATTCTGCTGAGCGACCAGAGCACGCTCGAGGAAATCGAGCCGTTCCTGCATGGCATCGAGCTCCTCACGAAGCTCCCCAATTCCCGGATCGGGAGTGGCGACCGCGGGCGGGCGGGCTTCTAGCCGCTTGGCGAGCGCGCTCGCAAAGCGAGTGATGATCACGCTGACGGCGATGACTCCGATAATCAGGATGACGGGGAAGGCCTCGTGCATTGCATCGGCTCCCGCTTCAACTACTGGTCATGCTGCTGCCTAACGGATCGCGCTTAAGCTGCGGCCTGCGGCGGTCGCAATCAAGACAGACCTGTTCCTCTTCAAGCGGCCGCAGGTTAGGCAGCGCCTTGAAGGATCTAAATGGCGCCAGGCTAGCCCAACTCATAGGTCAGCGTTAGAGGATGCTCAGCCCCGTGCCCAACCGCCGACGTGCCCTCGCCGCGCAGGCCTCGAAGCTCTCCCGTGCCGGAGCCAGAAATGACGAAATAGGATTCCTTCGCCACGCCGTTCTCGAACACTCCAGTGCGTTGCAGCACGAAGCTGCCCGCTTTGCCTGCAACGTGCCCGACGACCCGCTCGAGGCCGACGAATGTGGCCGAGCCGTCGCTGCGGTACATCATCAAGTATTCGACATGCCCCTCGCCCGCGATATCGCCGGTGAACGTCTTTGTTACGGCGGCCCGAGTCAGCTTTGGTAGGCCCTGGCTCTCACCGTAAGGCTTCTCGTCCCAGCTCTTGATGCTGAATCGGGAGTTGGCAACGGTCTTCATGTGTCTGCCTTGGCCAGGTGATCGGAAATGGGATGTCCAGGGACGCGACAGGTTGCAGCTGCCAAATATGATTGAGTGGCGCTGCCTAACGGCTCGCGCTTAAGCTGCGGGCGACCCGCTCGCCGGCGCAAGGGTAGTGGACGATAGCCCGTGCCCGTCAGCGCACAACACTCCGCTTGCTCTGGAGCGATCACCGCCCGGCAGCTTCAAGCGCTTGTTAAGCGGCTTCCCCACGTCCCCGCACCCCGCGCGTCACGATCCGTCTGATTGTCAAGAACAGGCAGCCGATCGTGAGCAGACAAAGCGCCGGCCATGTGACGAGCAAGTCGACCCGAATATTCGCGCGCTCGCGCCAGGCTTCGAGCTCCAGGAGGGCGAAGACACTCCACGCCACAGCGGTAATGAACAGGGGCCGACGCACGGTGCTCGGAAGCGTGAGCGTCAGCAGCAGCCAGCCGAGCCCGACGAGCAAGGCGCGAGCTGGATGCCAAACAAACGGTTGTGCTAAGGCATAGAGCCAGTTCATCAGCGCGGAAGCCGCCTAACGGATCGTGCTTAAGCTGCGGGTGACTCGCCCGGCGGCGCAAGAGTAGCGGACGAACGCCCCGTGTCCGCCGGGGCACGACACAACGGCTTCAAGCGCTTGTTAGACGGCTGCCCGTGGCGGGTCGCAACTCAATAGTTGTCGCCCGGGACTTCGGGCTTCCCAGATCCTTGGGGAATGGTACGATCACCTGATTGGATGAAGCCTCGTGGGTCTGTGAGGAAGGCCCGGTACCAACCTCGAGTCTTGACGCTCCAAGACCGCACGAAGACCCGGCTCTCGACTACGACCACCCAAATGCCGATGAACCGATGCGTCGCTCCGGCTCTGATCCTGAGGCTCTTGCCATCGCGCAGAGCCGTGACGATGTCAGCTGAAAAGCGACGAGGCAGTGGCATTCGCACCTTCTTCGGGTGCGCCATCGAAAAAGTCCACCACGCCCGTCCGCAAACAGTACTCGGCACCGACGATCAGCAGTCCGTCGCGTTCAACGAGGCGTTCGAGAAGGGCTGACCCGTGGCGCAGATGGTCTGCCGCAGCCCGGACGTTCGCGCGCACGGCGTGAGCCACGAGGGCCTCCGCCTGCTGGCCGAGTGGCGAGGCCAGTAAGGGCTCCACGCGCGGGTTGGCGTAGCTCCTCTATGGTGGCCGTGATCGCGCCACATTCCGTGTGCCCCAGCACCACGACAAGCCTCGTGCCGAAGCGTGCGGCCGCAAATTCTACGCTGCCGACCTGAGACGGCGCCACGACATTCCCGGCTACCCTGATGACGAACAAGTCGCCAAATCCCTGCCCGAAGACGAGCTCGGCGGGAACGCGGGAATCGGAGCATCCGAGGATGATGGCGAAGGGTTGCTGTCCTTCGGCGAGCGCGAGGGGACGGGTCTGGGTGAGAGCGGGAGCGGTGTCTGCTAGGCTCGCGACAAACCGCCGGTTGCCATCCTGCAATCGCATGAGCGCTTCATAGCCTGACGTCATTCGTGGTGAGGCCGTCTAACGGATCGCGCTTAAGCTGCGGCGCACAAGGTAGTCGATCACAAATGACATTCTACCCTAACCGCCACGTGCCGACAGCTTCGGGCGCTTGTTACGCGGCGCGCTAAGAGTTCTTGCCGAGGGAATCTAGGGCTTAGCCACGCCGCCAGGCGGCTGTGGGAACGGAGTTTCCGGCACGCTATTCGTGTTTTGGAATGCGGCGATTAACCAAGTACCTGCCTGCTTCCTCAGAACTTGGGTTTGGATCCCTTGGCGTGGTTCGGGAATACCGGTTAGTGTCTTGGCACCTTCCATCGTCCACCGAACGTGCGCGACGGCGATCTCTGGAGTTAGGAACGTTACCTGTACGTCGGTGATCGTGAGTTTGCTATCACGAAACACAAGCGCGAACGCAGCCCGAAGCTTGCTCTCGATCTCGGCCCTCCCACGCCACCACCAGCCGACCACGTTTACAACATCACCGTCCAGCGTGAATAGACTCGCATAGCCCGGGGCATCATGGCTGTTCCACGCGTCCGCCTGCCGACTCCGAACCTGGCGAATCGCTGCGTCATCCTGGCGTTGGGCACGCAACCCGACAGGCATCAGCCCCGCCAGAATTGCGACTGCAGCGACGACTCTGAACATGGAATTACCTCACTGAGAACAAATGGAGATGAGCGCCGCCTTAGGCGGCGCACCCCGGTTCGATCGCGCAACGTTGTTGGAGCACACTCCGTCAACTCGCGGCTCGAAGGTCTTTAGCAGTGAACTCAACAATCTGCGGCGGCGTACGATTGAAGTCGCTATACCGTATCCAGGTCGGGCGCGCCCGTACATACGTGATACCGGGCCATCGCTGACGCTCGGGACCATCCGCGAAGGCTGTAAAGTACAGCTCCTTGAGGCGGGTGAGCTCGGCCCCCGTGGGTTCATCAGCGAGACCTTCGTACTGCACTGTGCGCTCGTCGCCACTGGTCAGGCCGCCGATGACGAAGGCAATCTTGGGATTCCGCCGCAGGTTCTGCACCTTGCGCGTCGTCTCGACGGTATCAAAGAACAGCTCGAAACGATCCGTCACAACAAACCCCACGACCGCTCCTTGCGGCGCAGCGGCCCTCGACACGGACGCCTGAACGGCGAGGGAATGGTGCCGTATGAAGTCGAGCAGATCAGCGGGGGTCATTGGACCATTGGGGAGGTGGGGAAGGTGCGTCGCCTAACGGATCGCGCTTAAGCTGCGGGCGACCGCCCTGTCAGCGCAACGAGTGTTCAACGTGAGTTGGTGCGCGCCAGCGCACAACACGCCGCTTCCCTTAAGGCGATCACCGCCCGCCAGCTTCAAGCGCTTGTTAGGTAGCCCGCGCCAAAGATATTCCCAGACTCGGCTACTTCACCGGGATCAAATCAAACTTGCCGAACGTCTCCTGATAAAACAGCGCCCCTTCCTTGCGATCTCCGCCGCTCCAGTGTTTATGACCACCCGGAATTCGGATGAAATCGCCCGCGCCGA
>WNGO01003025.1_pt1 | contig 18849 bp, 14 predicted proteins | sample 5400511 | NCBI WGS metagenome assembly WNGO01 (sample SAMN13153380, study PRJNA577476) | soil metagenome | isolation source: 20 cm soil or saprolite under Garry oak tree replicate 2 | place: USA:California | collected 2016-06-15 | reverse complement strand
AATCCTCGGTTTCTGAGGCATGACCAGAGCAGGAGGACAGCTACACAGTGGGTCTTCCCGGACTGGCGGGACCAGCGAGCGACGATGAACTGTGCAGGGTCGCGTAATAGTTTCTCTTGGTAGAGTGTTGGTTTGAACCCGAGATACTGGACACAGAACTCAACGGGGTCCGCGGGCCATTCCTTTGCTCGGCCCCGAACGGCCTTGACCCGTTCTAGCTTGTCATCCAGGCGTTTGAGTCGTCCTTTGAAGCTCATCCAACACTGTCTCCATCTGATCCAGCTTCTCCTTGACACTCTCCAAGTCAAAGTTCTTGAGAACACCATCCAGAACCTGAGCAAGATACCCCATCACCAAGTACCAGCGCTCTTTTGGTGAGATTCCTCCACCGCCAGATCTGCTTCTCCTCCCTGATCCTTTCGCGAGACGCTCCGCTTCGTCGATAGCCTCGACGAGTTTAGTCACGACTCGAGTCCTGACTTCTGGCGCGACACCTTTCTGCGTCACTCTTCGACGGGTCAACCCTGGACTTGGCATCGGTAATGGTGCAAACAGTTCTCGCCGGACATTGCCGATGAGCCGGCGTAGAAGCGGAAGACCCTTAATCCTTGTCAAGACGAATTAGCTTTGATTCCCGAACCCGGGTCTAGTTATTGGGCAAGAGAGGCCGTCGAACTAGGCAAGCGAAAACCTGCCGATTCAAAACCGTCCTTGGGTTAGCGATGAGTGCCCCCTAATTTGCTCGTTATCCTTGCGGCTCCTGCTCGTTCCCGGACCCTGAAAAACGCCCTTTTGGATTCAAAATAGCCCCCAAAAACGCAGACCAAGCCTGAATCCGAAGAATCAACGCCAAGACCCCCCCTCCAAGGGGGGACCCCTCGAAATCAGGGCGGACGAATTCTTACTTAGACTGTCCGCCCTGGCTCACTGAGGCCGGCATCATCCGCGATATTGGCAATAATCGGCAAGTTTCCTTAAACCAGACTTTCCAGATTTAGCACAACTCTCGGAGAGATAATCGGTCACCGGGCTTCTCGCGATTGTTTCCCCGAGCGATTCCGCTACCTATTAGCCCGGGTTTTGGTGACGGTATGCTTTGGTACGCGATTCCAGCCGAGTCTGTGAGAGCCGAAACTTTCAGGGATGCGAGGAAGCTCGGGATCAAAAGCAGTACTGATCACACTCCTAGCCCTCGCCATAGTCCTAATCCCAAACCATCTCCCCAATGTAGCGGCACCGGGGACGGCGCAACCAGCTATTTTCTTCTTCCATAGCCAGAGCACAAAGACGCTGAACACGATAACGTCAACATTTTGGGCGAACACTACCCAAGCATGGTCAGGAACAGCTCAGACCGATCAGAGAACGGTTTCCAGTAGCACCCCTGGAATATGGCACTACTACTCCCAGCCCGGGCTGGCTGGAAACGTCAGTTTCACCGGACCACTCACATTCGTCCTCTATCTCGTGTCCTCGTCTGGTACCGGAGGAGGCACCGTGATAACTGCGAACGTCAACAAGATCACCTCGACAGGCGCGGTAATCCCGTTAGCCGTGGGCAGTCTCTCTGGCACACCGATATCCACAACGCTTGCAGCCTACACCATCGCCCTCACCAGCAATACCTACCAGATCGAAACAGGTGCCATCTTCGACTTCCAAGCCACAGTCACAGTCGGCGGAAGCACAGCTCGCACAATCAGCCTTTACTACGACTTTGGCTCGGACCCCAGCCAGGTCTCAGTCACATTCCAGCAGAGAATGGGAATCGCCTTCTACTCAAGCCTCAATCAGACGGGAGTCCAGACGCCGTTCTTCAGCAGAAACTGGACGACGCCCGCTCGACAGGTAACACTCAGGACGTCCTTATTCGACGCCCTCGGACTATACGACATAGCTTCAGCCCGAGCGAACCTCACATCGCCCGCCGGGTCGACTCTCTTATCCAACTCGCCCCTCACACGAGTAATAGGGTCCGCGCCGAACTACACGGGATCTTGGTCGCTCAACTGGACCTACTCGTCGAACGCTCTCAGCGGAGCGTACAATTCAAGACTTGCAATGACAGACAACAGCGGCGTCTCGGCGGCACTCTCACTCTCATACACAATCTTCGCGACGTGGTTTCTCAACCTTCAAGCCGTAAGCCTCGACCCTACGCCAGTCCCTGTCCCCGGAACTTCAGTCACTCTGTTTGTTGGAGCACTAGCAGTATACAATGGAGCGTCCGATAGCTCTGGCTGGGTGTCCCCTCAGAATATTCTCCTACGAGACAATGCAACCTACAACATCAAAGCGTACTGGCAAGGATCGCTCGTCAATCAAACCTCAAACTATAACCCGACATCCTCCCTAACGATACCTCTCCACCTCACTGTATACAGCCTAGACTTTAGCACCCGATTCCTCGACGGAAACGCCAACCCTCTACCACAACCACCATCGGCCATCCAACTCGCCTACCCCAATGGCACCTCCTCAACCCTCGACCCCTCCGGAATATACCTTCTCCCGGCAGGAACATACTCGATCTCAAGCATAACTTGGAAAGGAGTCAACGTAGCCGCTTCGTCCGTCACGTTCAATCCCAAGAACGGACTGACGCCCGTCAGCTTACAAATTTACGACCTTACAGTCGTCGTCGTTGACCCGAACGGCCGAGCAGTATCAGGAGCCACAGTTGCCCTGACCCTATCAGGTCAGACGATCTCTCAAAATACGACCGGAAACACGGGAGTTCTACTTTTCCATGCACTGCCCAAAGGACAATACGTCGTGCAAGTCACCAGCCAATCACAGACTATCCGGAACACCACTGACCTGACGCAAAGCTCTACCAGCAAGATCCAGTTCAGCGCCGCACCAGCATCCACTTCTTGGGTCGCCCAGTCTCTCAATTGGATCCTTCTCGGCGCAGCGGTTGGAGGCGTACTAGGGTATGGACAGTTCTACAGGATGAAGCATCCATTTCGCGACGAACCCTTCGAATACTTGGACAACCTAACCGCAGGAGGTTTCCGGGATGGCGACACCGTCCTCATCGAAGGCGACACGAGTTCTGGGAAGACTACACTCTGTGAAGAGCTCGCTTACAAGTCTCTTCAGTCAGCCCATCCAGTCGTATTCTTGACTTACGACAATCCGGACGCCGTCAAGCAGGCAATGAAGACGATGCACTGGGACACCTCAAAGGACGAGGCGCAGGGATTCTTCCAGCTGGTCGGCTGCGAAATAACCAAGACCCAGAGGGTAGACAACAGCCTCGGAGTCTTAGAGAACTTCTACGACACCACGGTCCTAGACATGGCGATTTCCTCAGGGCTCGCGGAGGTGAACGGTGAGAAGCCCACTCTGATTGTTGATTCTGCATACCAGCTTGTCGAGAGAGCGAGTCTCCACGGCTTAACGAACTTAATGCTCGAGACATCTACAAACCTGAAGAAGCAGAAGGGTCGGTTCTTCCTTGCGGTCAGCAAAACCGCGCCAAAATCAGCATTGATTGAACTTGAAGGAGTGGTGGACTGCGTCTTAGAACTCTCGACAGCGAGTGACGCAGGGCAAACAGTGACTCAGCTTATGATCAAGAAAATGCGTGGACGAAAATTCGACAATCGTCCCGTGAAAATCCGGATCCATCCCGCAAGAGGAATAGTCTTCCAAGTCCCGAAGAACCTCAAACAGAAACTGTCCAGCACCAAATAAGACCTGGAACTCTTGAGCGAAAGCGTGAAACATAGCCGTTCTCGGTGAACATACCGTTCGCCCCTTGGGTTGTCTCGTATGCGGGAAGGAGACTGAACAGGCCACCGCCGATCTATGCCCAGCGCACGCACGGGTACTCGACAGCGTAAAGAAGGCATACGAGGTATGGGCGAAGGCGTATGGCAGTCTTCGAATACCCGACTTTCTCCGGCGCGTTGCCAAACTGCAAGGAATGGGCAGGACCGCGAGGGAGATAGTTGAATTCCTCCAAAAGAATCCTGAGAAGTGTAAGTGATGCAAACAGTCATCGTGTGCGAGAAACCAGATGCAGCCGCCCGTGTCGCACGGGCACTCGACGAGGACGGCGATCCGCGGAGAATGGAGAGTCAAGGCGTCCCATTCTATGAGTCTCACAACAGACAAGAAACGATCCTTGTTTGTTCAGCCCTCGGCCATCTTTACGCAGTCGACTCGAACACCCACACCAGCCGACGCTTCTACCCCGTCTGGGATTTCGAATGGAAGCCCAAGCACCTCATCGACAAGAAATCTGCCCGATTAGGCCGATGGATACAGGTTATCAGCTCACTCGCCAACAAGGCTGACCGCTACATCAACGCATGCGACTATGATCTCGAAGGCTCGCTTATCGGATACACAATCCTACGATACGCCTGTCACGGCGCCGACTCGAAGGCTCAGCGCATGAAGTTCAGCACCATGACCGAGAAAGAACTCAAATCCGCCTACAGGAACCTCGCACCCCAACTCGACATGCCACTAGTCGAGGCCGGCCGCACTCGACACGAACTCGACTGGCTCTACGGAATCAACCTCTCCCGGCTCCTAACAGAATCATCCCTCAAACAGAACCGCGGCTACTCCACTCTCTCCACCGGCAGAGTCCAAGGCCCGACCCTGAAGTTCGTCGTCGACAGAGAAGAAGAAATCCAATGCTTTACCCCGACCCCGTTCTGGACAATTGACGCAACGCTAACACAGAACGGGCAAGGGTACACGCTGGAATACGAGAAAGAAAAGATCTCTACCCTTGCCGAAGCAGAATTAGTAGTAAGAGATTGCAAGAATTGCATTCTTGAAGTCGAAAGTACTGAGTCTCGAAATATTCAGCAGAGCCCGCCCTACCCGTTCGATCTCTCCAATCTACAGTCGGAAGCATTCAGGCACTTCGGATTCACCCCATCCAGAACCGTCGCAAAAGCGGAGAAGCTGTACCTTCGGGCGTTGATCTCCTATCCACGTACTTCGAGCCAGAAGCTGCCTCCCGACATCGGATATTCAGAGATTATCCGCGGCATCGCGAACATGCCTCAGTACAAATATCTCGCCTCAAAGCTGACCCTCAACAATTCACTCCGCCCCAATCAAGGTCCAAAGGAAGATCCCGCACACCCAGCAGTCTATCCGACCGGAGAACCGCCCAAGCAAGTCCTCATCCAGCCCGAAGCAAATCTCCTCGACCTAATCATCAGACGGTTCATGTCATCCTTCGCCGAGCCCAGCCTCCGAGAAAGTTCAAAGCTAACTCTCAAGAAAGAGCCACACCGATTCTTCCTCCGAGGAACCCATCTTCTCCGTGAGGGCTGGATCCAATTCTACAAGCCCTACGCTTCAGATGAGTCCCAAACACTCCCGAACCTCAAAGTCGGCGACAAGACACCGATCACAAATATCCAAGCCACGCAGAAGTTCACCGAGCCTCCGCCACGATACAATCCTAGCAGTCTCCTCCGAAGAATGGAAGAGGAAAACATCGGGACCAAGGCCACAAGGGCTGAGATCATCGAGATTCTATATCGACGAGGCTACATCAAGAACATCCGGATCGAAGCAACTCCCATCGCGCTGAAGATCGTCAACCTCCTCAACAAGTACTGTCCGCTTATAATCGACCCTGCATTCACAGCCAGACTTGAAACCTTGATGGACAACATTCAGACACTCCAGACTACTAGAGGCCAAGTCATAGCCGAGACTCTGGACCATCTCCGACCAATAATGCTCGGTCTGATCGCCAGGGAGGACGAGATAGGGTCCCAGCTAGCAGAGGTCGTGGTGTCTCAGAGAACCGCCGGCCTCACCTTCGACTATCCATGTCCCCAATGCGGATCACGACTGAAGATTATTCGAAGCCGAACCTCCGGCAAGAGATTCATCGGCTGCACGGGATATGAGAAGGGATGCAGATTCACCTTGCCTCTTCCACAATTCGGAACCCTCTCCATAACCCAGACCAATTGCAAGATCTGTGGATTCCAACTCGTCCAAGCAAGAACCAAGGGCCGAAGACCAATGACCTCCTGCGCGCGATGCTACTCTAACAAGACAAGGGCAAAGGCGTCAGAGTCCCCTACCGCAGCCGCACCTTCGACGGCTCAGCAGGCTACGGATAACCTAGTTGAAGCTGCGTCGCTTGTCAAGGACCAGTAGAAATGTCAGAGAGGCGAAGAACATCAGCACGAACAAGGATGCTACGAAGGCGATAGCGATTGGCTGTTGCCAGACCCCTGGGTAAGATATCACTGTCAACAGCGTAGAAGAAGGGGCGACGATCTGGAGAGGAAATAGAAGCAGCCCCAACCAGAGACCCCATCTTGCCATCCTGAATATTCCAAAACTTCCCAGCAGGGATGCGGCGCCAATCACATACAAGTGCCACGCGCCAGTGTCCTGTGCCACAATCGGAAAGGCCAAGTAGTAGATTCCCGATAGAGCATAGAAGAAGGACGAGATCGAGAGTCCAACCGGCCTAAAACTCGTCGCCCCCGCGGTCTCCTCCTTTGCCTCTTGCTTGGGCGTCTGCTTGGACATCTCTCGAATCAGGCGCAAGCCCCGCAACCTCCCAAAATAAGCCTTACATTCGACCCGACTCGAACTGTAATCAGCCCAGATTGGGCAGTATTGGGCGGGATCGATCTATGGTCCTATGAACAGAATCAGAGTTCTCACCTGGGCTCTGGCGGTCGGGTCTGCTTTCGCAATAGGGTTCTCAACGGAGTTTCTGATATGTTTCCAGCCTTCACTCAGCTTCCTGCTTGACTTTTGTGGGCCTCAGTGCCAGCTTTCCTTGAGGATCACGTATCTTCCTACCTTCTCTAACTTCTCCGTCTTCAGATCGAAAAGGTGGGCCTCTTGCGCGTGATTCCCTTCTATGGCCCAAAGGGATCGCGGAAAAGTCAGGCGCCAAGCTGGATGCGGTCGAGAAAGGGTCCTAGAACCCGGGAGTTGAATCCCATTCCATTTTTAGGGCCCCTTGGTGGCTTCGCTATCGAACGCTGCCACAGCCTCGTTTCGATTCTCCACCTCGGACGACCGCACTCTTGTGATAATTGATGCCCAGAATATTATTGCCGCTGTTGCGAGGACCACGAGGAACAATGTTGCGAGCCAGTCTTCATGAACGACAATCCAAATGCTACAACGATTGAGCTGGCCGTTGCTCGTCCAATATCCGGGAGGGAAGCCTCCGCAGGCCGCTTGATCGTCGCCGTATCCTACAACTGAACCGAATGAAAGGTACAGGGAAGAAAGTCCCAATACGAAGCTAGCGAGGCCTAGACCCACAGCAGTATTCGAGCTTATTCCCAATCTGTGGACCACGCCGATTGTGGCCAGGATTGCGCCTGAAGCTACCGATATGACGAGAATGCTGATTGCGATGTCCGCACGTGAAGCCACGCTACTTAGAGAAGTTGCTATACGAGCATTCTCATAGATGGCCAAGAAAAGAGCAATGCCGACCGCGTCTGTCGCGATGGCAGAGACCAGAAAGCGCTTATCCAATCCGAGACCATACCAATAAGGCGAGCACGCGGCAAATAGGACTATCCGAATCGATCAGATAGTATTGTACTAGGCGCCGGGAGTGGGATAGAACCTCAGCTTTAGGCCAAGTATCTCAGGACATGCCTCGTATGGGGTATCTGTTCGAAACGTGACTGCGTTCTGAATGACGACCTTAGCCGTAGCAAGCACAGCCGTCGAAACTACCAGTTTTCACGCTCGGTTCGACAAGCTCCCTCTAAGAAGAAAGGCTACGAACTGTTGTTTCATCTCACGCCCAATTATGGGCTCTCGGAGACCCGTACAATTCCTCAAAGGCTGTAGAACATCGCTGCCAACACAAAAACCCATGGAAGCTCTCTTAGCAAGTAATCGTTGCGACCTATATCGCGGTATCAACTGGACAGAGCAAGGTTGAAAGTTGGGAAGCACGGTGCGAAAGCGAAGAGAGAGCTTACGGGCTCGTCGTTGAAGTCTGTGGGGGCTTCTTTTCTCTCCTCCTTGTAATCAACACGCCAAGCAAAGTCAAGACCACACCGGCTCCTCCGATCGCTCCCAGAATCTCTAAGAGGCGTGTTATTCCACCAAGAAACGGAAGCTGGGAAGATCCAGCCGGAGACGCACACTTTGGTGCGGTAGATAACCCTCCAGTCTGAAACTCGTACGCGTCTGAGGCTAAAGTGGCACCGTTTGAGTGGAAGTCCTGTAGTAGAGACGGGTTAGCGTAGTCGTATGATCCATAGTCATCGAACACGACAGGCGACTTGCTAGGATAAGGAAACTCTACTATTCTCATGTAAGCGGCCGATATCGGAGTCGAGGTTCTGTAGACGACCGATTGCATATCTCCATAGTAAGGTGCTTGATGATTTTCCCTGGTTAGGATTCCGGTGAACATTCCGTTCGAGTCAGCCGGACTAGTCGGGTTACCTACGAACCGGGTTCCGCCGAGAACAGAATAGCTCTGCTCGTCGCTAGCTGATGTATTCCAGTCATGAACTGACATGATGACCTTGCCTCCAGAAAACGACATTGACAAGAGGACGCTGTCTCCATCGTGAATCTGGCTCATCGGGTCTTTCGCAGTGAATAGATTGCTGCTCGGGCTTTCGACATTGAAGAAAGCACGAAAGCCCGCAGACGAGGGCCAGTTCCAATCGACGCCGAAGTGGTACCAGTTGCCGGGCTCGGTGACGCCAGCAATGGAATAGAGGGGTCCGCTGCCGCCGGACTCGCACTGTTCGACCATGGTTACATTGAACGCAACAGACGTGGCATCTTGTTTGAATGATAGCACGAGATCTTCGAGATAGCTAGAGCTGGTCGCACCATTTACGAAATGCGGCAACGCCCCCAGCATGCCCATCTCAATCAACATTGAGAGAAGTAGAATGATTGAGAGGCTGTTGCGATTCAACTGGTTGATGTGTTAAAGATTTCCTGAATCGTTGTAATAAGTATTTAGTCGGACCCACGCCTGTCGTGCGTCCGATAGTCTGGAAAGCTAAAGCAGAACGTGTAATCTCCTTCCTTATTCATCCGCAGCGAGGATTGGCACAGGCGTAAAACGCACCTTGCAAGAGTGCATCCGATGAAGAAGTTCCGATTCTAACAAACGGGAGATACAGGAGTGGGTTTCAGGCTGGGAGAACTCGTAAGCCTTACATTCGATACCATTAGGGACTCGAAGAGACCTTGAGCCACTCTCAACTCTATCTATCCCCTCGACCAGCTTTCACCGGAATATCGTCCCCTCTCGAAAAGTCCCGTTTTGTCTTCTTCGGCGTCCCATTCGATCGGACAAGCACCTACAAGCCCGGATCCCGATTTGCGCCTTCCGCCCTCAGGGACGTATCAGCCAACATGGAACTCTACAGCATCCGGTCTAATCTGGATCTTGAGAAAATCCCGGTGCACGACGCGGGAGATATCGACACGGTCGAGGATCTCAATGAGACCCTTAGAAGAATTACAGCCGTGTGGAAGGAACTAACCGCGGCTGGCAAGATTCCTATCATGGCAGGCGGAGAGCATACGGTAACAAAGGCCGCCATTGACGCCCTCCCAACCGACATTGGGCTTTTGAATCTCGACGCTCATCTTGATTTGAGAGATGAGTTTCTGGGGGAGAAGCTATCCCACGCTACCTTCATGCGAAGAGTCGCAGAACGGATAGGTCCGAGCCACGTGATGGAAGTAGGGATCCGAGCATTCTCGAAACCAGAGCTCGACTACTGCCACGATTCCGGCCTCCAAATCATCACTCCACAAGACATCAGGAAAAATCCACTTCACAAAACCGCGCAGAGAATCCGGACCTTCCTCTCAGAATTCAAACACAGCTACCTCACCGTTGACATTGATGTCCTTGACCCAGCATACGCCCCCGGAGTCGGGAACCCAGAACCAGACGGCATCACGACCGATGAGCTACTAACCCTCGTTGAAGCCGCGATGAACCGTAACTCGCTGGGTCTCGATCTCGTCGAAGTCTCTCCCCAGTTGGATTCTGGACAGACGGCTGCCGTGGGTGCAAAGGTCATATTCGAGGCGATAGCAGCACTATCCTCTCGGAGCCCTACGAAGTGACCCTAGACAACTACGTCACCGCCTCAACGACACGAGTCAAGGGCGACAAGAACGTCCCCCGGGACAAGTTCGAACGTCTAAAAGAAGCCGCACAGAAGAAACTCACCCTACATTCTCTTCGCTCAAAGGCGAACCTGAACGGGGTCAACATCGAGTTCCAGGGCAACAGCAAGCACCAGTACGATTTCTGGACCCTCAACTGGCATCAGGCATCACAAGCTTCGCCTATCCATTCAAGGGTCATTTCTGCGATCGGCGTAGAAGGCCGTGAGCCTTCAGCGTTCTACTGCCCCGAGACCCACGAGTCCCTCTTCTTCAACACTGAATACTACGGCCAGTGCAAGAGCTGGGCGCTCGGAATGGCGGCCGCGATTCTCGAACAAACAAAAAACACGCACTCGAGCTACTTAGTGGGCAAACAGCCCGAGAAGAGTCTCTACATGCGGACGGAGTCACAGCTCAACAAGCCCTGGCTGAGAAAAATCTTCGACGAGAGCAAATGCGAAAACGTCGTGATGAGTAAGAAGAACTGCGAATTCACGCAGGGTCCTACAGGATGCAAACTCACCAATCAGCGCTGCGTCTTCGACGACGGATATCAGTGGTGCTACTATGCGTTCGGCAATAGCAGAGCTCTCGTTCCGAGGGAACAATTGTTCGGCAAAGACAAAGTGGCCGACGAGGCCAAAATCCGACTCTTGGTCTTGCTACGACGTGATGAGAAGAGCCCGGAGGAGGTCAAGCTGAACTCGGATGAGGCGATCCAGGTTCTCCGGAAGGGCGAGTACATGATCCGTCCGGGAGCCGGACCCAAGGAATTATGGGGAAAAATAAGCAACGAACCTTGGTTCAACCCGTATCTGCTCCACCTTGACCACGCGCGTCAGGAGGAATTCTTCCGTAGAATGATCTCTTCGTTCAAGGTCAATTGCATACTCTTGAACACAGGCATCGAAACTGTGGAAGGAACCAACAGCCGGATTCTATCTGCACTCGAAAACTGTTAGTCTCTCGTCCAATTTCTGCAATTGCTCAAGACAGGTCCGGCAATCGGAAGCGTTAAGACCGCGCAGATTGCAACCTAGAACCTAAATGGCAGCTAAGAAAATTTCAACCGAATCCAAGAAGCGGAAGGCCTATTATTACTACGCTGGGAAGGAATCGAAGGCAAAGAAGGTCGCGAAAAAGTCCTCCAAGACCAAGAAGACTAAGCCTAAGGCTAAGAAGAAGCGCAAGAAATAGCGATCAGTCTAGGCTACAAGAATCTGGGTATTGTGCGTTCGTCGGTTATTGGATCGAAGACTCCAAGTTCATTCTTAGCCAATGGGATCACAGCTCTGCTTACCAGGCCGTTTAGCGAGTATGGTAGGCGAATCAGCCTCATTCCGCCGGAAGGGACCCATTCATCCATCACCAACCCTCGCTTTGTAAGCGACCGAACGAGGGCTAAACGTTTCTTTCGGCTCCAGAAATGGGTCTCATCATCTCTGATATGGATGTGAAATCCTCGACCCGAATAAACGAGACTGATCTCGGAGAAATTTCTAGACAGAATCTCCATGAGCTGAGCCGCCTCTTGTTGAGCCAATTGGAATTCCAGCCGACAGAACGACAATCCTTGATGTCTGCGCATCTTCTCTTCAAGAGTTCCGTGAATCGGGCAGGTGAAATTCTCAGGATCAATGTCGAATACTAGCTCTTGGCCAAATGAGCTGCCCAGTTGTGTGGGATCGTTCTCGATGTGCCTTGCCTGATCCCAATCCTTGTAGACATTGCGATCATAATACGCTGATTCTGGCGTGAAATCAATCAAATAATTTCTCATTTCGGATAGGCTCTCGTACTCGTCGATGACTATAGTCAGGGCGCGTTCGCGACGATATTTCATTGGAGAAATACCAGTGTGCCTCCCAATTACGACCGCGAAAACAACAGGTGAACGCCATCCGCGGAACCAGTCTCGTATCCTGGTGAGGCTAAACTCGTGTGAGTAGAATTCTCTCCTCTCACCAAGCGAAGAAATCCGCATTCCATCTGGAAACCTGTACTTCGCAATTCTCAGTGTCTAGGCCGCTTCCACGGGCAGTGTCTGGCTCAGTTGCTTGAGCTGGCTTCTGTACATTTCTACGATTTCCTTAGTTGTCGTCGCATCCTCTGGTGACTTTTCAGTTCTGTACTTTCCCGTAAATCGCGGAAACCTGATCGCCAAACCGGCGCCTAGTCTAATCGAGTTCAAGCCACACGTGTGTATCGGGCTGAGAGTTATTTCGGCTCCGATAACCTCCAACACCAAGCCGGGCACGAACCATGTGTCAGGGACGATCTTGGAATCTACTCTCGGATGGCGATGACTGATCTTGAATTTCTCCAATATGTCGGGAAGCTTTGCCAGATCTTCATCCTTGAACCCGGACCCGCACTTGCACGCTGTTCTGAACACATCATCTTTCTCATCATAAGCCGCCAAAAGAAGCGCCCCATAGGTTCCTCCCCTTCTTCCTCTCCCAGCGAACGCTCCCACAACGACCAGATCGACTGTGTCCTGCATCTCAGATTTGTATTCTCGTTTGTATTTGATCCAACCCCATCCCCTTGCCCCTGCTTTGTAGATTGAATCTGGTCCGATCGACTTTATCATCAATCCCTCGCATCCATCCGCCACTGCCTTTTGCATGAAGTCATCCAGCTGCTCTGGCTTGGTGACGATGATCTGCCGTGAGAGGTCGAGCTTTTCATTGGGCCGAATTATCTTTGCCAAGGCCTCTCGCCTGCGCGGAAACTCTAGCTGAGTATAATCGACGCCACTTTTGTACAACAGGTCGAAGGCGAAGAGCGCGACAGGTATTTCCTGGATCGTCTTCTCCAACTCGTATTTGCGTCCGCGTCGTTGCGAGACGAGTTGGAATGGTAAGAGCTCGCCTGTTGAAGGATCCACAGGAACGGCCTCCCCTTCAAGGATAAGTTCGTCATCGGCAATTCCCTGCTTCAGAAGAGTGTGGAGGTCGGGGAACTGGTCAGTGATATTCTCGAGACGTCTTGAGAAGAGCGTAACCTTTCGATTTGAAAGGTGTGCTTGGATTCTTAACCCATCATACTTGTACTCTGCAGCTGCTCTACCGTTCATTTTTTCTAGAATTTCTTGGGGCTCGGAGAGTCTTTCAGCCAGCATGGGTCTGATGGGCCTGCCTACTGTCACTTTGAACGACCTTATCGCGTCAATTCCGCCGCTTGCGAGGGCTTTCGCGACGAATGCAAGAGCGTCAAGTAGTGTCATGTCAGCGACTCCTAGTCTGAGTCGGCCTAGTGCTGTTCTGATGACATATTTCGCCTCTATCGGCGAAGCTTTGCTTACCATCGATGTTAGTTGTCGAATCTTGGACTCGACAGATCCGGGTCCACTTGACTTTGCTATCCTGTCTAGGGCTTCGTAGACCTCTTCCACGGTGAGTCGTTCATTCCTCAAGCCGACTTGTGTCTTGCCTGCGAGTACGGCCTCAGCGGCATCCCCCAGATCGCCTCGTCCTCTATACTCGTCAGCTATTCTCGATTCTTTCGCTGCAGTAACTATTGTGAGTGCTTTGATCGCTAGTTTCTCAGCGATGCCGATTTCAATTCCGAGATAGTCAGGGTAGAGTTTGCCCTGGGTGAGGTAGACGACCTTGTCGATAATCCCGGAGGGTGTCTCTTTGAGAAGATCCACCAGCAGTTTTGTGATCTCGAGGCGCTTTGTAGTGGCCTCAATCTTCTGATAGGTCTCAACCATGCGTGAGTAGAGCATCGTCATCCCTCCACAAGTTGCGTGTCGTTCATCCGTTCGGAGTCTTGTTGTTAAATAGATGGGATCAGTGCACCACCACCAAGGCGATGAACTACCCATACGCTGCCTGGAGGAGGATACTGTTCGTCGCCGTACTGGTCGTGATCATCGTAATCGCTTTCGCCCCAGCGACAACCCAGGGAACGTTCTTCCTGCGATTGTCCAGCCTGTCCACCCCAAGCGTCATTAGCCACATCTATGTTGGATTTACTGAGATCTCGCTCCATGAAGTCGGATATGTCAACAGCAGTATCTGTGATGCCTGCGGTTGGATAACCATCTCCCAGTCTTTTCGTACCATCGATCTGTTGTCTAACCTAATGATTCCTCCGACTGTGACATCTGCGCCCATTCATTCCGGACGTTACGACGAGATCCGAGTGAGTTTCTCAAACTCTACTGTCATCATACCAGGGAGCCAGCCTATTCCAATTTCGGCGCCCCCTAGACTTAGCACCAACGTGACCCTACCGGTTCCCCCCGGCGGAGTCGGAGACATTCTGTTGGTGGTTGGATTTGACTATTCCACGCTCTTCTCCGGCCAGCCCTCCCTCTCATTCGTTCTAGTCAGAGCGTCCGCAGTTTAGGTTCCCATCTAAGCAATCATTGACCGAAACCGTCAAATTTAGCCTCTTAGCGGGTCGAGAGCATGTGCGTAATCGGTAAGAACGAGCTCACCGAGCTCATTCGGAGCTACAAGTGCATCCACCCCTTTGACTACAGCCTCTTGGATGGCGATGGATACATTCTGACCGTAAAAGAGGAGCGAACACTCCACTACTTGGAGCACCAGAACCTAGTGTCGAACGAGGTAGTCTTCACTCCTCCGCAATTTGTCGCACATCTCACTGCCAAGAGCAAATACGGAAGGATGGGCCTCTCATTTCTTAACGCCGCGAAAGTCCACAGCGGCTATGTGGGTAGACTCGCTTTAGAGCTCGTAAACCTGAGCAATGAGCGGCAGCCGATTACGATCAAACGCGGAGACCCGCTAATGCACATCGAATTCTTGAAGAGGGAGGGCGAGCCTTCCCCATACATTGGCGGTTACATGTTCCAGTTTATGAGCGAGGAGGAGATCGCCGACTATGTCAATATCCTCACTCGTGATTTCAAGAATGTGTTTCACAAAGATGAACTGGCAAAATCTGCCAAGGAACGGGTTGCCTTGGCTCCTCTGGTCTAGTTCTTGACAATCGTCGCTAGTGCGCGCTTCAATATCGGATCGTTTGTCTCTTTGATCGCCGACTCGTAAAAGTCTCGCATTTTTCTCTGTCCCGTTCTCTTTCCATATTTGTGGGCTTGAAAAGCCATTTCGACTTTGTCCAGCTGGTGGACCAGGCGAGCTTCCTTACTCCGCTTTTCTTTCAGATCTGTCCATAGTTTGAGATATGGTGCACGACTCTTGCTTGGTAGTTTCGACAGCAACTCTTGGATCGCTGTTTCCCGATCCTTCTGCACCTTTGTTGGCCCTAGGCGCGCCTTGTCGTGAGGCGTGAGGTCCCCCATTATCGCTTCCTCCAGATCGTGGATTAGCGCAAGTTTCAGAATTCTCTCTAGATCATAGCCCCGGCGCTCGCCCTCGTACAACGCCAACAAAGCCACCGCACACGTGTGATCTGCCACGGATTCCACCCTCCCTTCAACTCTCTTCCGCCATCCCTTCCGTTCCTCAAGCTTGAGTTCTGACGCGTACTGCCAAAACCTGACGAGAGAATCCAACCCGGTCGATAGGTTCGAGACACGCAAATTCTAAAAGCTTTACTTAAGTAAACTGAGATATACTTCCTCGCAAAGATGCGTTGGCGAGTGATCGAGATTGGTCAAGAAGATCTTAACCAGATTTGCTGTAGCGAAGAAGTCAGCTGGCAATGGAGATTCGGTGTATCGATCGCCGAGAATTTATCTACCAACGAAGTTGACTGACGATTCCAGCTTCCCCTTCAAAGAGGGAGACATTCTTTCGGTGAAAGTCGATGGTCGCAAAGTGATGATCCAAAGAGTGCGCAGAGCAATCGACCAGCGAAATGGCCCGAGCGAACCTACCAAGGAGTAATGATATTAGAGGGCCACAAGAGCCTTCTCAGATGATTGTACCGTGCTGAGAGTTGCGATTCAAGTCACAAATCTGACCGGGGAGCGCTACTGGGCTAACGACACTCCCCTACCGCCCCAAGTACAGATCGCGGTAAATATCAACATAGTTGGCCTCGACCAGAAAACAGAATCCATGGTTGAAGCGCCCTTCGTTTTCACTGTAAGCTACACCCCCTCGATCGCGCAGCTAAGCGTCAAGGGAAAAGCTCAGGTAACAGGTGACCGATCCGAAGTTGCCCAGATGACTGAGGAACACAAGAAGAACAGACCGCCACCACAGACAGTAATCCAAGCAGTCTCAAACATCGCCATGGCGGAAGTTATCATCATGTCCAAGAGCCTCGGAATCCCCCCTCCACTGCCTCCAATCGGCCTCCCCTCAGAAACATCTCCAACCCAACCTATCCAAAGGAAAGAGCCAAGGTATACTACCTGAGATTTCCAAAAACAGACTGTCTCCAATAAATTGGAGAGATGGCATTTCTCCAATAAATTGGAGCGCTTGACTTCCGTAGTGGTTCAACCTCATGTTGATGCGAACAACTAGCCTTTTCTCGGCCATTCTGTTACCATCCACGGTTACCAAACCCGTTCCCGGGCAAGAATCTCGAAAACAAAGCGTTCTCACGGCACAAAGGTGGGTCTTTGGAAGAGACCAAGGGAACCGAATATTCTCAGAGTCGTAATGATCGGCGGACCCCGAATTCTTCGGGTTTGTAATCGGACTGCTATTGGGTCGTCAGCACTAATAAGCACGGGCATTTGCTAAAACTGCACTTTTACAAACCTTATTTGACCCTCCACCGCCCTCGATAGAGCTCGGGGAAGATCCCGTTGAGCCTCATCGAAGTATACAAGTCGCCCCTAACGTCCAGTATTCGAGAATCGGTTTGGAAGAGGGACCATAACGCCTGCCAGAGATGCGGTCTCGTCTCCCGCTATTACCCTACTTACGGACACACCTTTGAGGGTTGGGACCATTTCCGCGAATAAGCAGAGATGGACGAGGAGAAACGCGGCTAAGCGACGCGCACAAGACTCGGATACTGGAGTTGGCCGAGATTGTGCCGCGAGATCACCTACTCCTGGGACTCCAGCTTGAACGAGGATGGCGAATCGGGAGCATAGTTGGCTGCCACAACAGAGTAACTTACACGAGGAAAAGAATGGGGAAGAAGGCTGTTTGCATCGTGAACTTGCCAGGAATAAGGAAGGAAGATGTCGGCCACGAAACGATAATGATTCATTTCAAGGGGGGAAAAACCGAGCCTGATTATCCCGGAAAGAAATGGCTCAAACTTGCTCAGACATTAGCCTCAAAGGCTCGCAAGGGCGAGCGGATCATTCCCATTACTGAACAACATGGCACAAACATTCTAAGAAAGTATGCGAAACTCGCTGGCGTTCCGAACTGGGATCGGCTTCACAATCACCGTCAACGGGCCTATTTCGGGACATTCTGGGCCAGAAAAACAGGCAGGGACTACTGGAAAGTCCAAAGCCTTATGGGACATAAGGATTTGAGGGCTACAGCCGTCTATGTTGAAGAACTCTCTCTCGAAGAGAAGAAGCAACTACTAGATGGTTCCTAAATGCAGACTCAAGAAGACGTCATTGGTGACCCAAGAAGCTGAAGCAACATTTCCGCGGCTCGAACGGGTAAGCGAATGGCACCGTAGTCACCAGGGTGACCTAGTCGACATCTCGCTATAGCTTTACTTACGTAATATCGTCACCTGCGTCACAAGGCAGACCGAACGTCCTAAACCACTACGACTCACCATAAGGATTAAAGGCAGAATGAGTTCTCGCGAATCCAAGTGACCCTTTCGGTGCCTCCTAGAGCTACTCGTGGACCCCCGAAACAGAAGACCACCATTCTGTTCAAAGCAGGAAATCTCCCAAGCAATCCGGATGAACTGTTTCGTCGAGTCTTCTGGAAGAGTGACTTTCTCGCCGGCGAAGCTCACAACTTCTGGCGGGAGGTCAAGAGAGCGGAACCAGCAGGCCTACCTATACAAGCGTGGAAAGACTGGATCAGCAAGCGCGGAATGAGCGTAGGCCAATTTTACAACATGATCCATGGACTTGTGGGGGCTGGATTCATTGAAAAGAAGGATTCGAGATGGCATCTCAGCGGCGGCTTCCTCCGAGAACTCGAACAGATGCTCACCGTATACTCGACGGAAAGCGGACTAAGATATCAGTTAGTTTAAGTTGCAACTTAAAGCAGCCAAAACGGATTACGGAATCCTCGCACGGTCTCGCTTCTTTAGGCTGCCTCGCGGATTAACCTCGCCGCGTCGAATTCTGCTGTCAGAGAGTACCTTACCATCGTCGGCCCTAACCATCCGGACCACATACAGCCGAAGAGGATTCAGTCCCCGGTTTCGCCTTAACCGGTTTACCCGCAACCCGTTCGCTCGAGTTTCTTCGCTGACCACAATAGCTTCAAGTCTTCTCCTTCGGATCGCGGGCCCGAACGAATCCTTCAGCTCCGTGATTCTAGCCCGCTTAAGCCAGCCACGCGCTTTCAACAACTGTCGGAGATTTCGTCGCCTAACAGTGAAGGTCCTTACGGGATGATCCTTGTTAAGCTCGGAAACCAGGCGATCTCCCGTCACGCCGACAAAAACCAGTTCCCCAAGCTCGAAGGCCTTAGCCAGCAATATCTCGTGGCCAACATGCAGAATGTCGAATGTGCCTCCCACCGCGACTGCTCGATATCGAAACCTCGCTTGTGACAGACCGAACTCCATCCAGGTATCACTATCAAAGAAATTTTGGAATAAAACATAGCTGCCCATGGTTAATCTCTCCAGTTTTCCGAACTCACCGGT
>WNGO01001339.1_pt1 | contig 18878 bp, 11 predicted proteins | sample 5400511 | NCBI WGS metagenome assembly WNGO01 (sample SAMN13153380, study PRJNA577476) | soil metagenome | isolation source: 20 cm soil or saprolite under Garry oak tree replicate 2 | place: USA:California | collected 2016-06-15 | reverse complement strand
CGATGACCGACAAACTCGATGCTCCACAAAAGTGACAACGCGACGGCGAATGCGACCACACATAGCGTGGCAATCCGCCGCGGCGCCATCCAGCGTAAATACCGGCCCTGCAAAATCGCGCCGTACAAAATCCAAATGGCAATCGCCAAAGCGATCTTAGTCCACGGCAGTGGCTCGTTCACAAAAAATCCGCTGATTAGCCCCGCGCTATAGAGAATGAAGCCGAACCAAAGCAACCGCGTCATTGCCGAAAAGAGATTAGGCAACGGAGGCAAATGATAGAAGATTGACCGCAACTGGTGGGTCTTGAGCTGCCGTTCCTGCACCAGATACATGGCGCCCGCGACGCAAGCGAGTGCGAACGCCCCGTAGGCGATGATCGAAATAGAAGCATGAAATTCCAACCAAGGATTTGGAGCGATCGGGAAAGCGCGCGGGGTATCTATCGGTAAGAGCAAAGCGACGAGTTGCAGTAGAACAACGAGCGGGGCCGTAAACGCGCCCATAAGGGAGAGGCGGTAGGTCGTTCCAATCAACAGGTAGATAAGGGCGATTGACCAGGCCAGAAAGACGAGCACTTCAAATAAATTCGTAATCGGACAACTCCCCAGAGCGTGTCCGCGAACGGAAAGAAATGCAGTCTGCAAAACGAAACCAAGCGCGATTGTTAGGAAAACAAATCGGCTCCGTCGAAAGATGCGGGCACGAAACGAAATAACGGTTCTGATTACCGCCGCCAGATAGCAAACCGTCGCGAAAATCAGGAGCTGTCGATCCATCGTGCAGCAGAGTAAAGCGGGCGCTCCGCTTCGCAACCAACTGCACGGCGTTTGACCTTTCTGTGCGAGGCGCTAGCATCGGCCCCGGCGATGGCTGAAGAGACGCTTTCTAAACTACACGCAGCCGTGCGCGACGTGCCCGATTTTCCAAAAACCGGAATTATTTTTAAGGATATCACCCCAATTCTGAAAGATGGCGCGTTATTCCGCGCCTCGGTTGATATTTTTCTGCACCAATTGCGCAACAAGCGAATCGATAAAATCGTCGGCATCGACGCGCGTGGGTTTCTTTTTGGTTCTGCCGTTGCCTACGAGCTTGGCATCGGCTTCGTGCCGTTGCGCAAAAAGGGGCGGCTCCCCTATCGGACCGAAAGCGCGAGGTATTCGCTCGAGTACGGCGAAGCCGAAATGGAGTTGCACATCGACGCGATCGAGCACGGCGAAAAAGTTGTATTGATCGACGATTTGCTCGCCACCGGTGGCACCAGCGCCTCCGCTGCGACGCTGATCAAAAAAGTTGGCGGCGATTTAATCGAAGCGATCTTTCTGATCGAGCTGGAGTTCCTGCACGGGCGCGAGAAGCTCGCTCCAACACCGGTGACATCGTTTCTGAAATATTGAACTGGTCATCCCGAACGAAGTCGAGGGATCCCACCGCGTCACCTTTAAGCTACCGCCTCGTCATCCCGAGCCGCAGAGACGGCGAGGGACCTCACAGGTGGTCACACCCCATCCAAACTTGTGTAAGCAATCATCAATTGAGAGGTCTCTCACATTGGTTCGGGATGACAGCCACATTGATCGTCGTAGCTACGATCGGCCACCACTACTTCCACTCTAATCGCTTGTAGTTCGAGCTGGTCGTGGATCGCTTGCAACAATGCCAACGCCTCTTTGCCCGGCATGTACTCGCAGCGCAATTGGATCCGCGCGATCCGACCGGCAAGTTCCGGATGCGCTTCTGTCATTTCACCGTCGAGAATAAATGACGCGTAAGCATTGAATTTTTCCTGCATTTCGTGCAGCTGCTGATGACTGCCATCCCACGGCCTGGGTTCGTTCATCACCAGCAACACTTCGCCGGTTTTTTGATCGACGCCGAACAAGTCGATAACCGCGGGATTGGCAACGCCGGTTGATGTCTCTCTCATGGGCTCGTCGATTCTATTAAATAACGGCGACGGGGCAACGGTGCCGTGTTGAAATGAGGCAAACCTAGATTGGTGCTGGATCACCATGCTCCAGGAACACAGACGTCCAAAGTGTTTCGTTCAGCGGAGTTCTGCTCCGCTGAAACTGCGCTGCACGAACAGCGAGGAGAATCCCCGCTGGGCGCACAGGCCTCAGGCCCGTGTTCCATTCGCCTTGGTGGCGGAGTTTGAACGCTACTGATTTCGCACGATAATCGCGCGTGGCAAAAAAAGCGAAATCAGCGCACTTAACTCTGCTCGGGCGGAGCGAGGCACGCATTCCCGCTTCACCGGTGGAGGCCACTTTGGAAACTTTCCCAAACCCGGCACGACGCAATTACCGAATTCATTTTGAAACGTCAGATTTTACTTCCCTTTGTCCGGTAACCGGACAGGCAGATTTTGCCAAAATCGAGATCGATTACATCCCGGGGAAACTTTGCGTAGAAAGCAAATCGCTAAAATTTTACCTGGCCTCATTTCGCAATGAACGCGGGTTCAACGAGGCGGTGGCGAACCGCATTCTTGATGACCTCGTTCGAGCCTGCCAACCACGTGAAGCAAACATTACCGCCTCCTTCTCCGCTCGCGGCGGGATCGCGCTGACGGTGCGGGCGAGTTTTCCTGATCGCTCGGTAGGGGGAGACTCTGTCGGGCCAGCGAAGAGCGATGGCTCCGCAGCGCGTCGACCTACCGGCAGGAGATGAAACCCGCAGTTGTTTTGCTGAGCGGCGGTGTCGACTCGGCGACGACGCTGGCGATCGCGAAAGAGGAAGGCTATCATGTTTTCGCGCTCTCCTTTCGCTACGGACAGCGTCACGAGATTGAGATCGACTCTGCCGAACAAGTCGCCAAATCTTTGGGCGTCAGCGAGCATCGAGTGATCGAGATCGATTTGCGCGGGTTTGGCGGTTCGGCCCTAACCGACACGACCGAAGTTCCGAAAAATCGCGGCGCAGACGAGATGGCAGGCGGAATTCCCGTTACCTACGTACCGGCGCGAAACACAATCTTCCTTAGCTACGCTTTGGCCTGGGCTGAGGTAATAGGTGCGCATGACATTTTCATCGGGGTGAACGCGTTGGATTATAGCGGATACCCTGATTGCCGGCCGGAATTCATCGCTCAATTTGAAAAATTGGCGCGGGTGGCGACGAAAGCGGGAGTAAACGGCGTCCACTATCGGATTCATGCGCCGTTAATTGAGATGACGAAGGCACAGATCATTCGGAAAGCGGTCGAACTTGGCGTCCAATTCTCGTTAACCCATAGTTGTTACGACCCGACGCCAGACGGCAGAGCCTGTGGCGAGTGCGATTCCTGTTTGTTACGCGCGAAAGGTTTTCGCGAAGCCGGAATTCCCGATCCGACGCGCTACATATCTCTTGAGCGCGGCCAGGTGGATCGACCGCTCCGCGGGCGATGTTAAAATGATTGCGGCGGCTTCCGCCGCCATGCTCTAGCATCGAGCAGAGGACTGCTCGATCCACCTTCGCGGCGTAGTTTCAGTCGCGCAATCCCGGAATGTGCGCGTAGCCAACGAATCGCGGGTGCGCCTTACCATCTTCAGCCTCATCTTTGTCCGCGCGCGGCATTTTGAAATCGAACACGCTCACGCCGAATCGCTGCTGACTCTGATAAGTCCGGCCGTCACTCGCACCCACCATGACGCGGGCACCGGTTTTCTTCTCGCGTCCAAGGTAGATCATGGCGTGCGTGATCGGTGGATCGCGCTGGATCGCATAAGTACCGGTCCAGAAGAGCAAGTCGCCCGGTTTTAGATTATCGAATTCAAAGGAATCCTCTTTCCGACTCACCACCGGCTCGAATTTCCCAGCTCGTCGCACCCAGATGTATTGCTCGCTGGAGTCGCGCGGCACGCCCTCCACGCCGTTTTGTTTGAGCACGAAATAGACAAAGCCTGAGCAATCCATTCCGCCGTTATCTGGATCGGCTGAGCCGTACTTGTAATCCAGATTGCGTGTCGTGAGTTCGAGTGCCGAATTGAGAAGTTGCTGCACTTTTGGCGGATAATTCTCGAAACCAGTGATCGCTTCCGGTGACAACGTCGCGTTCGGCGCGCCACGCTTTCCTTTTTCAGGAGTTGCCGTGGCGGTTGACGAAAGTGAAGGGGTCGGTGTTGGCGGTGGAGGTGGCGTTTCGCTCGGCTCCGGCTTTGGCGAAGATTTCTTTTTTGCCTTCGACGACGGAGACGCGCTTGGCGATGGAGAGACGGATTTCTTTTTGGGCGACGAAGTCGGCGAAGGCGATTCTTTTTTTGCGGTCGTAGATTTTTTCCGTTTGTGTGGAGTAGGAGTTGGCGTCGGCGTGGAAAAAATCTTTTTGATTTTTTCACCGACGGATTCTTCCGCGGCTAATGGCGGTGAAATTGTGGCCGATAGGACTAGAACCGACGCCAGAAACGTCGAGAGCTTAAGGATAGTGGGCCGGGATCCATCGACTCCGCTGCGCTTCATTGGAGGTAACATTCAAGCGTCGATTTCCTTCAGCACTGCTTTATTGATCCGGATTCCGGCATCGAGGTTTTCCAGCGGAAAATTCTCGTTCGGCGAGTGGGCGCGGCAGTCAGGCAAAGCGAGTCCGAGGAGGAGCGTTTCCGCACCAAGAATGTTGCGGAAATCCGACACGATCGGAATGCTTCCGCCTTCGCGAATCAGGACCGGATCGCGTTCGAACGCTTTCTTGAGCGCCCGCTGCGCTGCCTGACCATATTTCGAATGCGGATCGGTCAGATACCAGGGACCCGCGTGCCCAGCAGCCATGTCGAGTTTCACCCCGGGCGGGCAATTTTTTTGCAGATGTTCCTGCACCAACGCGATGATCTTGTCGCCGTCTTGGTTCGGGACGAGACGGAAAGTGAGCTTGGCCATCGCCTCGCGTCCAATTACCGTCTTGGTCCCCTGCCCCTGGTAACCGCCGCCAAATCCATTGATCTCCGCTGTCGGGCGCGCCCAAATCCGCTCCATCGTTGAAAAACCTTTTTCACCAAATAATTCCGGGACGCCGGTCTCTTTCAGGATTTCTTCATCGATGTTCACTGGAATTTTGCGCCACATTTCACGCTCCCAATCTTCCAACGGCAACACGTCATCATAAAAGCCCGGGATGGCAATGTGCCCATTCGCGTCATGCAAAGTGGCGAGCAAGCGAGCCATGGCCGTGAGCGGATTCGCGACCGCGCCGCCATAAATTCCCGAGTGTAAATCCATTTTGGGGCCGGTGATTTTCAATTCCAACGCTGCCACACCGCGTAACCCGTAGCTCATCGTCGGAACACCACGCGAAATCATCCCGGTATCGGAAACGACCACGACCTCCGGCTTCAACGCAGCCCGGTTCTGTGAAAGAAAGTTGCCGAGGTTGCCGCTGCCAATCTCTTCCTCTCCTTCGATGACAAAATGCAAATTGACCGGGAGATCACCGGTCGCCTCGATTTGCTCCTGCACTCCGAGAATGTGTGAAAGGATCTGACCCTTATTGTCGGTCGCGCCGCGGGCGAAGACGTAACCATTTTTCAAAACCGGTTCGAATGGCGGTGAATCCCAGAGCCGCACTGGATCGGGCGGCTGGACGTCGTAATGACCGTAGATCAAAACGGTGCGGCGGCCTGCTTTTTGTTTGTTGTGCGCCCAAACCACCGGATGCCCAGGGGTGGGACAAAGTTTGGCGGACAAACCGACTTTGGTCAGTTTTTCCACCAGCCAATGCCCGCACTCAGTTACCTTTTCCGTGTATTGATCGTCGGTCGAGATGCTGGGAAAGCGGAGGAACTGATAAAAATCTTCGAGATGACTCGCGCGCATGGGTGGACGGTAGCGACGCAAAAGCGTTTGTCATCCCAAGGGACCTGCTTCTCCCCTCGCCGTAGCTTTATGCGAAGGTGGGAGAGACTCCCGCGGCAAAACCTTTAAAAGTAACGGGCGTCCCTATCCGGAAAGACTCACAGTTGATCGCCCTTTATTCGAACCTGTGTGTGCAACGACTATCGAGAAGTCCTTCGCATTCGCTCGGGATGACAGCAGTGCTAGCATGAACACATGGTCGTATCGCTCCGTTTCGCTGTCGTTTGTCTCCTCGTGATTGCATGCTTCGGGATTTCGTTCGGCCAAATCGATCGCATCACCGGAAAACCCTTTGCCACGCGCTCGGAAGTCCTGGCCCGGCACGGAATGGTTTGCACGAGCGTGCCCGCAGCCACGCAAGTCGGGCTCGACATCTTGAAGCGCGGCGGTAACGCGGTCGATGCTGCGATCGCGGCCAACGCCACCCTTGGCTTGATGGAACCGGTTTCAAACGGTATCGGCGGCGACCTTTTTGCCATCGTTTACAGCGCGAAAGAAAACAAACTTTACGGCATCAATGGCAGCGGCCGCTCTCCGCTCGGTTTGAGCTACGAACAAATGAAAGCGGAGCTCGACAAGTTGCATCGCAAAACGATTCCGCCGCGCGGCATGCTACCGATCAGTGTGCCCGGAACAGTGGATGCATGGAGCGAATTGCATAAGAAATTCGGCAAACTCAAGCTCAGTGACGACCTCGCGCCGGCCGTGAAATATGCCGAAGAAGGCTTTCCGGTGACCGAGCTGATTGCCTTTTACTGGCACTTTGGACCGGAAGTCTACAAAGATCTGCCCGGCGCGTTTCTCCAAGCGTATACTCTCGATGGTAAGGGGCGGACGCCGGCAAAAGGAGACATCTTCAAAAATCCCGCGCTGGCAAAAACGTTGCGATTGATCGGAGAAAAAGGTCGTGATGCTTTTTACAAGGGCGAAATCGCCGACAAGATCGACAAGTTCATGCGGGAAAACGGCGGCTTTCTACGCAAAGCAGATTTTGAGAAGCACACTTCGACATGGGTCGATCCGGTCTCGACGAACTACCGCGGCTACGATGTGTTTGAGCTACCGCCGAATGGACAGGGCATCGCTACCCTCCAGATCTTAAACATTTTGGAAGGTTTCGATCTCAAATCGATGGGGCGCAATTCAGCGGAAACGCTGCACGCCATGATCGAAGCGAAAAAGATTGCATGGGCGGATCGCGCCAAATTCTATGCCGACCCCGAGTTCGCGAAAATTCCGCTGGCCGGTTTGCTTTCGAAGGAATACGCAGGCGAACGGCGAAAGTTGATCGATCCCGGGCACGCGGCGAAGGCTGTAGAGGCAGGCGTACCGCCTGCCAACAGGGCCGAGTCGCAGGCGACACGGGAGCCGCTACAAGATTCTGCCGCGACGCCAAAACGCTCCCCGATCGACGACGGCGACACCATTTACATGTGCACAGCGGATGATGAGGGTAATATGGTGTCGCTCATTCAGAGTAACTATCGCGGCATGGGCAGCGGAATCGTTGTACCGGGACTCGGCTTTATGTTTCAAGATCGTGGCGAGCTTTTCTCGATGGAGCCTGGCCATGCCAACGTCTACGCGCCAGGCAAACGTCCGTTTCACACCATCATTCCGGGATTCGTGATGAAGGATGGAAAACCGTGGGAATCGTTCGGGGTGATGGGAGGCGGGATGCAACCGCAAGGACACGTTCAGGTCCTGACCAATCAGATCGATTTTGGTTTGAATGCGCAGGAAGCGGGCGACGCTGCACGCTGGCAGCATGAGGGAGATAATGAACCGACCGGCGAAAAAATGGAAAAAGGTGGCTACGTTGAAGTCGAGAGCGGAATCCCATATGAGATCGTCCGCGAACTGGAAAAACGCGGTCACGAGGTGCGCTTTGACGTAGGTGGCTACGGTGGCTACCAAGCCATCAAAGTAGAGCTGCATGATGGCCAGCGCGTTTACGTCGGGGCAAGCGAATCGCGCAAGGATGGTCAGGCCGCAGGTTATTGAACCTCGGAACGAATCGCGTCGGCATCCTAAAACACTGAAAGCTTTGTCGCGTGGCATATCTTCTGCGCGCAGACGATTCGATGTCTCCCGGTCGCATCACGGACCAATCTCATGCCGGCCCTGCGCCCCCAGACCCTTTTTCCACCATCCGATTACTTGGCTGCATCGCGGTCACCGCGGCGATTTACTTCGTAACAGGCAAGTTAGCGCTTTTTCTCGCCATACCTCCCGGGTATGCGACCGCGGTCTGGCCAGCGGCCGGTCTCGCACTGGGCTGCCTCCTTCTGTTTGGCAATAACGCCTGGCCGGGCGTTATCATCGGATCTTTTCTCGTCAATTTTTGGACGTCCCTCGATACCGCAACATTTAGCGCGATCATAAGATCGGTTGCGGTCCCGGCCTTTATCGGCGGAGGCGCAGCCCTGCAAGCCCTAACGGGGGCATTCCTGGTGCGCCGTTTCGTCGGTCTGCCAACAGCACTGGCCACTGAGAAGGAGGTCTTCCGTTTTTCGCTGGCGGCGTCGGCGAGCTGCCTCGTCACCCCTACGATCGCGGTAATGACCCTTTGGTTAGCGCGCCTTGTCTCTTCCGCCGATTTCTTAACAAACTGGGTCACGTGGTACGTGGGCGATTCAATCGGAACGCTGATCTTCGCCCCGCTGGTTTTGATCTGGACCTTTCGCACCGCGGACTGGCGCCGTAAGCTTTCCATTACCGTACCGATGGCCTTCACCCTTGCCGTGGTGGTGGCTCTGTTTTTCCAGACCAACCGATGGGAACAAGGGCGGATCAAGATGGAGTTCGAGCAGCGGATCGGGAATCTCACCCAAAAACTCCAAGGCGATTTTGATGGTTATCTCGATGTCCTGCGCACGATACAGAACTTTTTTGCAAGCTCACCCTCAGTGAGCCAGGGCAGTTTCCACTCGTTTGTGGCGAGAGACATCTCCGATCATCCCGGAATCCAATGGCTTTCTTGGGATGCACGGGTTCCCCGGTCTAAAGTATCGGCCTTTGTCGAGGCGGCCCACCGCGACGGGTTGGCAACTTTTCAGCTGAACGAGCGCGATGCACAACAAAAACTGATTCCGGTAACCGCGCGTAATGAATACGTTGTCATCCGTTACATCGAACCCCTGCTTGGAAACGAAAGATCTCTTGGATTCGATATCGCGTCCGATCCGGTTCGGCGCGAAGCATTCGAGTGGGCCAGAGATAAGGGAGAAGCCCGCGCCACTAAACAAGCTCAACTCATTCAGGACAAGGACACGGTTCCTGGTTTCGTGGTCTATCTGCCAATCTACACCAACGGCTTTTCTCACGGTACGGTTGAAGAGCGGCAGCATCGGTTAGAAGGTTACGTCGCCGCGGTTTTTCGAATCGCGGATATGATAGCTCAATCACTCAAAGGGGTCGATCAAAAGGGCCTCCAACTGCGATTTCTCGATCAGGGCGCGGGCTCGACAACGCAGACTCTTTTCCAGAATTCAACCGAACGCGCGAAGCCGCCGGTCTTGCAAATGGAAACGAACATAGAAATGGCTGGAAGGAAATGGTCATTGGAATCTTCCCTCTCGCCTGAGTATTTGCGGGCCTATCACTCCTGGCAGTCTTGGAGCGTGCTCGCCGTCGGCCTTCTCTTCACCGGACTACTCGACGCTTTTCTGCTGGTTGTCACGGGACATCGCCAACGCGACGAAGTTTTGGTCGCGGAACGGACGCATGAGCTGGTCGCAGCTAACGCAATGCTACATCGCGAGATCGCTGAACGCTCCGTAGCAGAGAATGGACTGCGTGTTTCGGAAGCGAAACTTCGTTCTGTCACCCACTCTATCGGCGACGCGATTGTCTCGGCAGATGACAGTGGAAACATCGTTTTTTGGAATCCTGGAGCCGAAGCGATTTTTGGCTATAATGAAAGCGAGGCAATCGGCAAGCCACTCCACACCATTATCCCGCAGCGCTACCACGGCCTCCACCGCGATACGATGGCACGCCTCAAAGCCGGAGGGGAAACACGCGTGGTCGCTAAATCAGTTGAGCTCGAGGGCCTGAGAAAGGATGGCGCCGAATTTCCGATCGAACTCACTCTTTCCTCATGGAAAACGAACCAGGGCCAATTTTACACCGGAATCTTGCGCGACATCACCAGACGCAAACAAGCGGAAGACGCCCTCAAATCCAGCGAGTCGAGTTTAGCGGAAGCACAGAGAGTTGCGCATGTCGGAAGCTGGGAATGGGATATAGTCACCAAACAAGCGTTCTGCTCGGAGGAGCAGCACCGGTTATTTGGGTTCGCGCCGGACGAATTCCTGCCCAGTTACGATCGTTTCCTGGCCTCCGTTCACCAGGCGGACCGCAAGCGGGTGCGGAAATGGTTGAAGGAATTGGTCCGGGGCAATCCGTCCACCGGAATCGAGGCCCGGATTATTTTGCCGAGCGGCGACATTCGGCTGCTGCATAGCTTGGCCCGGATCGTCGTTGACAATGCCGGAGAAGTAGTCCGGATTGTTGGAACGTCTCAGGACATTACCGAGCGCAGCAAGGCCGATCAAAAATTCAAATCGCTGCTCGAATCCGCTCCCGATGCCATTGTCATCGTCAACGGCGAGGGAACGATCGTGCTGGTGAATTCGCAGGCCGAAAAAATCTTCGGTTATCAGCGCGAGGAATTGCTTGGAAGAGAGATTGAAATTCTTGTGCCTGAACGTTTCCGTGGGAAGCATCCCGGTAATCCGCGGGGCCTTTTCAAGGATTCACGCAGCCGCCCGATGGGTGCCGGGTTGGAGTTGGCGGGGGCGCGCAAGGATGGGAAGGAGTTCCCGATTGAGATCAGCCTTAGCCCCCTCGAAACGGATGAGGGGATTCTGGCGATGGCAGCAATTCGCGATACCACCGATCGCAAACTCGCTGAGCGGGAGTTGCATACCGCCAAGGAAGAGGCAGAGCGAGCAAACAAGGCCAAAAGCGAATTTCTTTCCCGCATGAGCCACGAATTGCGGACGCCCCTAAATGCAATTCTTGGATTTGGTCAGCTCATTGAAAAACAGAGTCCGACCGGGACTCTTCGCACTCGGGCCGGCTATATCACCGGTGCCGGGCGTCACCTCCTAAATCTGATCAATGAAATCCTGGATATCAGCCGAATCGAAGCGGGGGCAATGCAGTTGTCCTTGGAGCCAGTTAATCTCGCTGATGTTTTGCATGAAGCGCTCGATATCATGCGACCACTGGCGGCGGAGCGCGCCATCGAATTTACCGCACCTGTCCGAACCGACCGGCCGGTTTATGTTTTAGCCGACCTTCAGCGTTTCAAACAGGTTTTGCTCAACTTATTCTCGAACGCGGTAAAGTACAGTCCAAAAAAGGGCAAGGTTTCAATCTCTTATCGTTCTTCCGGCGAGGGCGCGATGCGGATTGTGGTTAGCGACATGGGTTCTGGTATCGCCAGCGAGAAATTGTCACGGCTATTTACGCCCTTTGACCGCCTGGGAGCAGAACAATCTGCGGTAGAGGGAACTGGCCTTGGCCTTGCTCTCTCAGCCCGTATCATACATGCGATGGGGGGCGGTATTGGTGCCAGCAGCGCAATTGGACGCGGCAGCACTTTTTGGGTCGATCTTCCTCGAGCCGAACCGCCTTCAACCGCAGAGCCGGAACACCGGGAGGATGAACCCGCGCTGGACCAGAACCTGACTGCCGGCAAGCGCACCATCCTTTACATCGAGGACAATCTTTCCAATCTCAATCTCGTTCAGGAAATTCTTCGCCAGCAACCGCAGATCGAGCTGCTGAGCGCAATGCAGGGCCGGCTCGGTTTGGATCTGGCACGCAAACATTCACCCGATCTCATTCTTCTGGACATACATCTGCCTGATTTGAACGGATGGGACGTCTTTTCGCAATTGCGGGGCGAGGTAACGACACGAGACATCCCGGTCATTATCATTAGTGCTGACGCGACCGTGCGGCAGATTCAACAGTTCATGACCGCCGGCGCTCGCGATTACCTGACCAAACCACTTGATGTCACCAAATTTTCCCGAGTGATCGAAGAATCGGCATGGCCGTCGACCGATTCAAAGACGCTGATCCAGAAACCGAACGGAATAGAGAAAGTAACTGCGGAAACGATATAAAGGAAACGAAGCAATTGCACATGGACACTACCAACTGGAAAAGCGACCTCGCCGCCTACGCGAAAATGAAGATCCTCATCGTTGACGACGAGCCTGCTAACGTCGCTCTCTTGGAAGACATGCTTGGGGAACAAGGCTACACCCACCTTAAGTCAACAACTGATTCCCGCCGGGTGTTGGAACTTTGCCACGAGTTCGATCCGGACTTGATTCTGCTCGATTTGTTCATGCCACATCTTGATGGCTTCGCTGTTCTGGAATCCTTGCGTGCCGACCGAAGCGAGGTTTACTTGCCAATCATCGTCCTCACGGCGGACGTCAACGAGGACACTAAACGCCGAGCGCTGCATTGTGGTGCAACCGATTTTCTAAACAAGCCTCTGGACCACATCGAAGTGCTCCTGCGCATTCGGAATCTGCTTGAGACCCGCCGCATTCATCAGCTGCTCGATAACCGGCGCGCTGCTCTCGAAGATTCGGTGCACGCGCGCACTTCAGAACTTCAGGCCGCCCGAGCCGCGTTGGAGAAAGTCAAGATCACAGCTGAGTAGCGGCACCGCGATCGTGGCTGTGTCGGCCGGCGGGCATCTCGCCAGTCATCTGGATTCGTTTACCACGATTGTCGGCCTTGTCTCGCGCGGTTGAATGGCGCACCATGCCCGGCCATGGCTGACAAGACACCGTCGATCCAACGAGCGGAGCAGGTCGATCATCAACTTGTCCGCGGCATCGGAATTCCCGCTCTCACCGCGAACATTGTCAGCTCGACCATCGGTGCTGGAATTTTCGTGATTCCCGCAACGGTCGCGGCAGGACTCGGGCCGGCCGCGCCGCTGGCATTTATTTGCTGCGCAATCGCAATGGTTTTGTTCGTCACCTGTTTCGCCATCGCGGGCAGCCGTGTCTCGCTCACAGGCGGACTCTACGCCTACGTCGAGGTCGCGTTCGGCAAATACGTCGGGTTTCTCGCCGGCATACTTTATTTTCTGACTGCGCTCGGCGCGGTTGCCGGCGTGGTAAATGTACTCGCAAATTCAATCGCCCTCGTCATTCCATTTCTGGGCGGACCGCTGATGCGCATCGTTGTAATGCTTACGGTTTATGGCGTCCTAGTGTTGATCAACATTCGCGGGGTGCGCGAAGGCGCCGGCGCAGTCACGACGATCACGGTCGCGAAACTTCTCCCGTTACTTCTGTTCATTGGCGTCGGAATCTTTTTCATTAATCCGCAAAATCTCAGCTGGCCCGGTTGGCCCGGCAGTAAAGCGTTAGGCGACAGTGTAATCTTGTTGATCTTCGCCTTTGTAGGAATCGAAGTAGCGTTGATTCCGAGCGGCGAAGTGAAAAATCCAGCGCGCACCGTTCCGCGCTCGGCGTATCTCGCGCTCGTCATCACCACCATCATCTACATTCTCATCCAGCTCGTGGCGCAGGGAACGCTCGGTGTCGATCTTGCCAATCACAAAGACGCGCCCCTCGCCGAAGCGGCCGCAAGATTTCTGGGCAACATTGGCCGCACCATTCTGCTCGCCGGCGCGACCATCTCCGCGTTCGGCTTCGTCACCAGTGACATCCTCAGTTCGCCGCGCATGATCTTCGCGTTTGGCCGCGACGGCGCGTTGCCAAAGTGGTTCGCGCACGTTCATCCGCGCTATCGCTCTCCCGACGTCGCTATCATCACGTACGCCGTGCTCGCCTTCGCCCTGTCCATCACCGGCACGTTCGAGAAACTGGCCGTGCTTTCCAACGTCGCCGTTCTCCTAATGTATCTGCTCTGCTGCGCCGCGTGCTGGTTTTTGGTACAACGCGACGTTCGCGCCGACGGCGCACAGCCCTTCAACTTTCCTGGAATGAAAATCGTGCCCGCACTCGCGATTGTCGCCATCATCTGGATTCTCGCGCACGCAACCGCATGGGAATTTGAAGTAAATGGAATTGTGCTCGCGGTGGCGTCGGTTTTTTATTTCCTGCGAGCCAAGCTGCGGTCGACCTGAGGCCGTCCTGGAATTAGGGTCGCAAGGAGGCAGCTTCGCTTCGAACGCGCCGGCAGGGCCTTCTACCCCAAAATATGGTAGTTGGGCAGGAGCCCTCCACGCCGAATTGTGTAGATTTGCCTTGCGAGCGCGTTCTTGCGATTATATTCACCACAACCAGGCGCCTTGGCGCTGCCCGCCATTTTAATGCATCTTCAATCGCTCGAGCTCTTCGGCTTCAAGTCGTTCGCCGATAAAACAATCTTTAATTTTCACGAAGGCGTGACTGCCATTGTCGGCCCCAACGGCTGCGGGAAATCCAATGTTTGCGACGCCGTCCGCTGGGTTTTAGGCGAACAATCCGCCAAATCGCTTCGGGGCGGCGAGATGGCCGACGTCATTTTCAACGGCGCCGAGTCGCGCAAGCCGCTCGGTTTTGCCGAAGTTTCGCTGAACTTCACCGAGTGCGGGGAGGAGCTCGGAGTCGATTGGCACGAGGTGCGGGTAACGCGACGAATTTATCGCGATGGCAATTCCGAATATTTCTTAAACAAAACCGGATGCCGCTTAAAGGACATCCACAGCTTGTTCGCTGACACCGGCGTCGGGCGCGCTGCCTACTCCATCATGGAGCAAGGCAAGATCGACCTGATCCTGAGTTCGCGTCCGGAAGATCGACGCAGCGTTTTCGAAGAAGCAGCCGGAATCACCAAATACAAAACACAAAAGAAAGAAGCGCTCCGCAAGTTGGAGGCGACGGAAGCAAATCTGTTGCGCATCGGCGATATCATTAAGGAAGTGAAGCGCCAGATTGGTTCGCTGCAACGGCAGGCCGGCAAGGCGCGGCGATATCAGGCGCTGCATGCGGACCTGCAAGTGCTCGATACTCATTTCTCACACCGCAAACTGCAGAGCCTCGAGCAGGAACTCAGCGAATGCACCGCCGAGATCGCGCGGATTTCGGAAGCCGGGCAAACGACGCGGGATCAGATTAATGATGGCGAAGCGCGCTTGGCCGCTGCGCGCCGCGGACTCGACGCCGCGGACGAAAAGATCACGGGCGCGCGGGCCAAGGTGCAGCAGCTCGAAAATGAGATCGCATCCCTTCGGCACCGGATCGAGTTCAACGAAAAACATGCCGTGGAGTTGCAGCAATGGATCGATCGCAGCCGCCGCGAGATCGAATCGGCGGAAATAAAATTGCATGAACAAAACGCGGAGATCGAATCCGCCAACGCACTGGTGGAGGAGACGGCCCGATTGCTTGAGCAAAAGAACCAACAACTCGAGCACTTGACGGCGGACGCCAGCCAGCGGCGCGAAGTTTTTCACGCCTCGGATCAGAAGCTGCGCGACGTCCAAATGAGTTTGTCGAAAGATGAAGTGCGACTCGCCACCATCGCGGAAGATTTGCGCGAATTATGCGAACGGCGTGATGCGACCAACCGCGATGCGGAGACGCGGCGTGCCAGGATTGCGGCGGCCGGCACCGGCCACAAAACATTACACGCCAAGGTCATAGAGGCGCGCGCCGCGACCGAAGCGGAACGACAAACAGTTGAGCAACTTTTCGCCCGTGCCCGTTCGCAGGAGGAAACGCTACGCCAGAACCAGAGCGCGCTGGCCGTGGTCGAGAGAAAACTAGCAGCAATCGACCGCGGCAAGGTTCGCAAGCGTTGTTGAAGAGTAAAGAATTTGAATTTGCCGGCGCGCTGGCGGCCCAACTCGACGTTTCGCATGAATTTGTCCCGGCAATCGAAGCTGCGCTGGGCCGAAATCTTCATGCGCTGGTTTTGCGCGATAACGCGCGCGCAGCGGAAATCGTTTCTTATTTGAATCAACAGCAGCTGGGTCAGGCCGCACTTGTTCTCGAGCGAATCGACCATCGCGATCGTCCGGCTTCTAAAGATTTGCCGCAAAATGCGATTGGTTGGGTCGCTGATAAAGTGCGGACCCCCGCTGCGCTTGAGGCGTTGGTGAAGGGTTTGCTCCATAACGTCGCGTTGTTTGAAAATCTGGAGGAAGCGTTAAATGCGATCGCGAAAAATTCCGAGATCGCAGCCGCCACTTTGCGCGGCGAGTACATCTCACACGAAGGAATTCTCTTCGGCGGGAGTGGAAAGGTACGAACGGATTCGTTGCTTGAGCGCAAAGCGCGGATCGACGCGATCGCGAGGGAGCTGATCGATTTGAAACGCGAACAGGCCGCGGTGGAACGGCGGCGGGTTACGGCGGAATCACAAATCGCCGGGGGCACGACGGCATTGGAAAAGGCAGTCGCCTTACATCAGGAAGCGCAGGCCATGCAAACCGCATCAATCTCGAAAATTTCGGAACTGGAACGCGAACAGCATTCCGCGGAGCGCGAACTGGAGTCGCTCGAATTCGAACGCTCAACCCTCGAGCGACAAATCGCATCGGCAGACGCACAGATTCAACAACTCGAGGAACAAAGCGCACAGCTCAAAGGAAAAATCGCCGGCGACCGCGGCGAGATCGCGCTTTTGGAAGCGCAACGAAACGAAGCATTGCGCCAGGAAGAAGATGCAAGTGCGCTTCTGGCAGAGTTGCGCATCGCCGCGGCGACACATGAACAGAAACATCAGAATTTGCTGGCGCAGCGCGCACCCATGCTGGCGCGGCAAATGGAGCTGGCGGAATTGATGGCGACGCGACGGGCCGATATTGAGAATTACGAAGCGCGATTGATCGCGCAGGGAGCGGAAGACGACGCGGCGAGGAATGCAATCGAACAGCAGAGACAGGAATGCACACGGCGCGAAGCGGAGATTTGGAAATTGGTGGCCGAACGCGCCAGCCAGTTGGAAACAATCAACTCCGATGAAGCCAATCTGCGAGCGGTACGTGATCGTTTAAGCGAATTACAGGAGAAACGCGGAACGCATTCCGTGCGGCAGACGCAATTGCAGCTTCAGATCGAGCATCTGGCCGAGCATGTGATGGAACGTTACCGGATTGATTTGCGCCTGTTCGAGCCCGACACGCAGGCGCACGAAAAAGTTCTGCATGCGCAGCTCAAGCGCGCGGTGCGCCCCGAATCTGTAGTCGCGGTTGCTGGCCGCGGCGAAGAATTACGCCACGAAAAGGATCCGCGGCTCGCGGCCGCGGCTACGGAAGATCAGCAAAAACTCATTGCCGATCTCACGCGTCAGCTCGAAAACATGGGCCCAGTAAATCTCGAGGCTGTCCAGGAATACGACGAACTAGAGGAGCGCTACCGTTTTCTGGAGACGCAGAACACCGACCTGACGAATTCGCGGCGTGAATTACTGGATGTCATCGCCCGGATCAATTCGACCACGAAGGAACTTTTCGCCGAAACATTCGCGCAGGTGCGAGCAAATTTCCGCGAGATGTTTGCCGAGCTTTTCGGGGGCGGCCGCGCCGATCTGCAATTAATGGATGAGAACGATGCACTCAATTGCGGAATCGAAATCATCGCCAAGCCGCCAGGCAAACAATTACAAAGCATCTCTCTTTTGAGCGGAGGCGAGCGGACGATGACGGCCGTCGCGCTTTTGTTTGCCATTTACATGGTGCGGCCGAGTCCGTTTTGTGTGCTCGATGAAATGGATGCGCCGCTCGATGAATCCAACATCAATCGCTTTATCAAGGTGCTGGAGCGGTTCGTCTCGCAAAGCCAGTTCATCATCATCACCCACAACAAGCGTACCATCGCCAAGGCCGATATTCTTTACGGCGTGACGATGGAAGAACGCGGGGTAAGTAAACTGGTAGGAATGAAAATGACCCCGCCACGAAAGGCGGAAGCGAACGGCGCGAGCGCGCCGCCAGAAGACGCGACGCAGCGACATTTTTCGATGGCGGAAGAATCACCCCGGGTCAGTTCGCTCGCCGCAAGGTAGCGCGAGCTCCGTTTTTCCGTCATCCTGAGCTGCAGCCGAGGCATCCCGGTGCGAAAGCTTTAAGGTAACGCTACGGGATCCCTCGACTTTGTTCGGGATGACACAGGGGTCGCCGGAATTAACGAAAATTTTTTGCGCAGCCGCCCGGATGTTGGCTACAATCGTCCGATGCTGCAAACTGCGCGCCCAAAGCAAAAATCCCAACCGAAAGCGCCGGCTCCCGGAAAATATCTCGAGGCCTTTCGCTGGATGCTGCTGACGCGAACATTCGAAGAAAAACTGGCCAGCATGTATCGTGGCGGTCGGATTACAGGGGGCGTCTATATCGGCAAAGGCCAGGAAGCGGTCAGCGTCGCTTGCGGAATTTTCCTACAGAAAGGAGATATCTTCGCGCCTCTCATTCGTGACCAGGCCGGCCGGTCGGCCTTTGGTGAACCGCTGGTCGATGTCGCACGCACCTATCTTGGTTCGCGCGCGGGACCGATGCGAGGACGCGATGGCAACATTCACCGCGGCAAACCACGCGACGGCCAGCTGGCGATGATCAGCCATCTGGGCGCGATGGTTTCCGTGGTCGTCGGCTCGCTCATGGCAAAGCGCGGACGGGGTGAGAAAAATTTTATAGGGCTAACGACAATTGGGGAAGGGGGAATGCAAACCGGCGCGACCCATGAAGGAATGAACATCGCCGCGGTCGAGCACGTTCCGCTGGTAGTGGTCGCGACCAATAATCATTACGCTTATTCCACTCCGAACAATCGCGAGTTTGCCTGCGCCAACCTGGTTGATCGCGCCCGCGGTTACGGCTTCGAAGGTTATGAATTGGACGGCACCGACCTGGCACAATGCCTTGAGGTAATCGGCTCGGCCGTGAAACGCGCCCGCGCCGGTCGCTCACCGCAGCTCGTGGTCGCCTCCATCCTTCGCCTCGCCGGTCACGGCGAACACGATGATTTTAGTTACGTCACCGACGATATTCGCAAGGAGCCATTCGCGATTGATTGTCTGAAACGTGCGGAAGTATTTATTAAGGAGCACGACCT
>WNGO01001693.1_pt1 | contig 18886 bp, 18 predicted proteins | sample 5400511 | NCBI WGS metagenome assembly WNGO01 (sample SAMN13153380, study PRJNA577476) | soil metagenome | isolation source: 20 cm soil or saprolite under Garry oak tree replicate 2 | place: USA:California | collected 2016-06-15 | reverse complement strand
TCGACAGTGAGAAGCCGGATAAAATCACGCGCGGTGCCTGTGCCTGTAACGACGACAAAGTCATTTTCGAGAACCCTCTGAATTGGACAACCCGGAGTAAGTTAAATCGGCGAAAAGGAACGAGGAGAGGCGAGACTGCCAAAAATCCCAGAAATCCCACAGTAGCGACATGGTGTGTCTTCATATCGAACTCGAATTTCTTCTCGGGAGTACGCCCGTCATCAACACTCGCAAAATCATCTAGGTCTCCACTAGACTAAAATCTATCACGCGCTAACGACCGATGTCCTTCGAAGCGATTGCATTTTTAGACACCGAGAGCGTCGATATGACTAATAAACGCTGATCGGAAAAGGGAAATTGGCACAAAACCACCTGTCCGGTAAGGCTTACCAGGAGTTAGCGGCTGATAGTGCGCTTTCAGAAACAACTGCGCTTCGCAAATTAGTGACGCTGGGCTTCCTGAAGCTGCTCGACAATTTTATCGGCATTACAGTCGGTTTCTGCGATTTCTGGGTTGTGGACAATGGCTCCAGCTTTCATGACTCCTGGTAGAGGAATCGGATAGACATCAGGTGTTGGGCTACTCTCGCCCTCTGCATGCACTGTTACTTCCAGCGAATGGTGTGGATTGCCCTGTGGGTCGTGCGGATTCGGCACCCAATACTGGCCAAATGCGACCACCTTGCCTGACCCAGCAATAGTCTTGAGTTCGTTCCAATCCCGTCGAGTTGCCTCTTCAGCGCCGGGCGCGATTTTAAGGTAGAGGTAGCCTCTGTGGGGTTTCTGGTAACCGCCGCTCGACATACGAAACGGAACAACGAACACGCCTGCTATTCGGACACAGTTCGGCTCGCTCCCGTTTGGCTCGAACGTCACCTGATCTACGATTCCATATATTCCAAGCGTCGCACACTTGGCGAGGACTGAGCTAAGGGATACCGAAAGAAGAATGACCGAAACGGCCAAGAAAAGAAGAACAGGCTTCATGTTGCCCTCCTGTGAGGTAGGCAGTCCACACAATGTATGTATCCAAACGAGGCGTCAACGGCCACCTTTGTTTCTTATGCGAACCGACGCAGAGTGGGCCAAAGTCTGATTACGCGCAAACCGGACAAGTCAAAATGGGCCCAAAACCACTTCTCCCGCAAGGCGACTACCAGGCACTTGCCTTGAACTTGGAATAAGATAGCCAGCCAGGATCTGCAGGCAGTTTAGATGCAAGTCTCATCTCTGCGAGGTTCGATGAGCATGAACGTCAGTACAGCCAATCGTTCGTGGTTGCTCCTTGCTCTGCTGGCCCTAACCTCCGCGATTCTATGCATCGCTCAGCCTTCGTTTGGCGGACACTTGGACATTCTGTACGTCGGCACAGTGTACGGAGGTTTGCTCGGGGTTTATTTCGTCATTTGCCGCGGCATTCGCTCTGCAGTGAAGGTCATCACCCTTGTGGCGGTCTCTGCGGTCGCCTGGCCGATCGCGTATTTCGGGTCGTTTGACGCGGCGGGGCACATTCCGGGAGGGCTAGTCCATCAGGGCGATGCTGTTGCTCCTGGGTTTCCTCTTATTGCCTTCGGAGGTTTGCTGGGCGGCGCGGTCCTGCTAATACCTGTCCTGTTGCTGTTCAAGCCTGTGTCCGTGAAACCGCGTGCCGCGCTCGTGAGAGCGTCTTTAGGAATTCTGCTGAGCGGAATCGCCGGAGGGGTTGCTTGGGAGCTTGGGCCCACTGTGGGCGCAGCAATCTGGGCTACGCTTCCAACGGCGGCTCTTCCGCCGCCGGACTTCTATGGCATGGCGGCTCTGTTTTTTCTTTGGCAGCCTGTGGTCGCGTTGTTTATCGGCTGGGCTACTTTCGAAAAGCGAAGGGCTGTTCCCATACAGGCCAGCGAAGCGCAGGCGGGGGCACCGGCGCCTCAAACGGGTGCCCCCAGTCGGCGATCCTTTGTAGTGGTCCTCGCCTGCCTTGTTGTTCTCTCGCTGACGCGGATTATCCCGGTGCGCCTACGTCAGTCACACCGCGACGGTGTCGCTGCAAGGCGGAGAGAAAGCAGGCCATCGGGTGTGGATCTTCCTCTACCGCAGCCGATGAAGGAGGAGGAGGCTTTAATTCTCAAGCAAATTGGGGACTATCAGCCCGGTCATGCGACGAAAACGGTAGAGCCAGTCTCCCACGAGAAAGGCTATGAGAGACCAGGCGGCCTGTCTTTCGGCACGCTATACACGAAAGCGGGCGAGCCAGTTCCCCAGTGGCCGCTTGCACCCAAGCAATACATGTCAGTTCGCGTTCAGCAATACCCGAACAACGCGTGGGCGCAGTATCTCGCCGAGTATCCTCAGAGAATGTACATTTCTCCTGACGATCCAAAAGAGCACGCACTGGTAATACAATTCAGCCAGAAAGTAAGAAGTAGCCAGTCGAAGCGGGTCGGTCAGACGGGAATTCCCCTCTACTACATGTGGCCCAGTGGAAACTGTATCGTTACGATTGATTACTACACTCCGGACGAAAACCTGCAGCTTGTCCGGGCGTATCTCGAAAAATATCCGAGTTCGATTCCCTGAGATTCAGAGGATTCCGGCGATTATCTGCGAGTTCGTTAATAAGTCCCGGTAACGCGCTTACCAGACAAGTTCGTGGAGGATTGGTTTCAGCGGTGCTTCCCAACGCAGCGAATCCGTTTGTGGTTTTTCTGGTCGGGTAGACCACGAACCTCGTTCCAGTATTCTTCTCGGACGTCAGGATCAATTTCTATCGTGCCCGCATACAAGCGGTCCCCGCCGCGCTTCTTGCAGCCTGAAAACCAATAATGTTCACCGGACTCACAGTCAAAATAGTTGGCCTTGAATCCGCGTCCGGAAAGCGTCTGGAATCGGCGTCCCTGGTAGTACAAGGACCTACGAGATTTGGAAAACGTCACACGACCGATGCGCGCTGGTCCGCTGATTCCGTCGCCCTTACGCTCGATGTACATGATGCGGCTTTTCATGGGTGTGGTCCGCTAACAGTATATATATGTTTTTTCGGGCTCTGCTGGCTCACGAGTAGGCTTTCTGCAGGCGGCAATCAGGTTGTGGTTAACGCGGAATAGTCCTCGGTAGGAGTGTTTGGCACGCTCGAGGTCGTTTGAAAGATGGTGGACGAGAGGGGATTCGAACCCCCGGCCTCCTCATTGCGAACAGTGGGGAAAATAAGCTAAGGCAAGGCGCCACAATCACTTAGCTGTTTTCATGAGGCCCTTAATTGGCAAGTCTGGCAAGCCGGTTTTCTCTTTTCAATGCAGTTCGACGGTGAGAAGCCGGATAAAATCACGCGCGGCGCCTGTGCCTGTAACGACGACAAAGTCATTTTCGAGAACCCTCTGAATTGGACAACCCGGAGTTTTATTTTCGCGAAGCAGACGGAGTACAAAAATGGGCCTCCCACTCCGGAGCCCAGTGGCGAAACTATCGTGCGAGGCCGCGACCGAGGAAAACGCAAAGAGGCGGAGCTTTATGCCCCGGACCCAAGTTAGCGGTAAGGCGAACTTCTCGCCCGGAATAACATCCGGTTTTGCCCGTTAGCACTCGTCCAGAGCGTCGGAATTCCCACTGCAATTCGGTGATGAAACACAAGGAGACAACGCAGGAGTGATCTGAGAAGGTGTGAACCACCTTCCGGGAAGTCGATTTCTTCTCATCGACAGGCCCCTACGATATCCTCATCAACTATCAGAGTGGACCCTAAATTCTTGACACTGTATATCTGCTAGTGATATATCAGTAGTGGACATACTCATGCCCACTGCCAATCGCGTTCCAGATGATCTGCAGCACTTGCTCCCCCTGACTCCTGCGGTGTTTTTTATTCTTTTCGCGTTGGCAGACGGGGAGAAGCATGGCTACGCCATTATGCAGAGCGTCTCCCGAATTTCTAACAACCACTTCCGTATGGGCCCTGGCACGCTGTATTCAACAATTCAGAGATTATTGGATCTCGACTTGATTGAAGAAACGGAGGGCGTCGGCGGCCAATCCGACCACGAAGATCGGAGGAGGTATTACAAGTTGACCCGCACGGGAAAGGCAATCCTCGCTGCCGATATCAGCCGCATGGAGTCTGTAGTGCGCCTGGCTCGTGACAAGAAGCTAGTGCCGAAGACATCGGAGTGATGTTATGACCAGCGCGGCCCGAGTGAGCTGTGGCCTGTACAAAATGTTGTTGTTCACGTATCCGCGCCAGTTTCGCCAGCGCTTCAAGTGCGAGATGGTAAGCACGTTTTCAGATCTGATCTGCGGCGAGTGGGAGCAGAAGAGTGTGCTGGGAGTCGCGCGAGTATGGCGGTCCGCGCTAGGGGAAGTGTTTTCTGTCGCTGTGCCACTTCACCTACAAAGCCCAATTGTGGTTACGACCTCGCTGGCGCTGCTTTCGTCGTTTGCCTTGTTCATCGCGGTATTTCACGCAATGACGCATGTGTGCGACGGCAAATAGTTAACTGGTTCAGCTGGTCAAAGAGGCTGTCCGTTTTTGCTTCGGGTAGGGCAGTGCTCGATTGAGAAATGAACATGAATCTTAGCTATTCAGCCAGAAAAAATGCAGGCCGCAATTTCGACCAGATCCGCTTTTTTCAGAGCGCCTGTATTTCTGCTCTGCCAGAGCCAATTTGTGTTTGTGGGCCTTCTGCTGGGCGCAATGCTTTCAGCGGTAGCCCTCAGCACGCCTAATGTCACTGGCAAGTGGTCGGGAACGTTGCAAATGGATGGAGAAAATGACGCCAAGCCTGCTTACTCCATTCTGAATCAAGAGGGAAACAAATTGTCAGGAAGCGTCGGACCCAACGAGAGCGAGCAAGACTCGTTTGAAGGTGGGAAGGTGGATGGTGACAAACTAACGTTTGACGTTCCACAGGGCCAAAATGGTGAAGGCTCAATTCACGTTGAAATGCAGGTGAAAGGAGATCAGATGACAGGGCGAGCCACATGGAGCGGACCGCCACCGCATAGCGGGTCGGGGAAAATCTCTCTGAAACGCGTGGTCGAAAAATAAAAGCGCGGATTGCGACGCGGGAGGCTTTTGCTTCAAAGTCGTGCAGCGCATCTTGCGTCACTCGAAGCCGCACGTTACCAGGGAACGCTATATTAAGGTCTTTGATCGTACCGTGCTCGGGGCGGTGGAGAAGGTACAGGGCCGGATCGAAGAACTAAGACAAGCGAAAGTAGGTCCCCAACAGTTGCAGTTGAAATTCGGTGGCCCCTCTAGCCCACGAGCGACCGATGTAGCGGAGAGTCCAACCGGCCGCGGTCTTTCGCACTTTTCAACCGACTGGTCAACAGTTGGTCACCACAGCATTTCTGGTTCTGTAGTAAGCTATTGAAAGTAAACGCCGGAGATGTGGCAGAGCGGCTGAATGCGGCGGTTTGCTAAAACCTACCTGCCCTGTTTGCACTCGCTGATTTTCACCTGTTTTCAGTAATTTGCGCTGCTCTCAGTTGCGCCGCAATGTCCACATTTGCAGGTTATAGTGCACCAAGAGTTCATCATCGCTATACTTCCTCGAACCGAACTTGCACTAGGACTTCTGGACCGGAATAACTTGTGGAGTCGAGATGTGGCGCGGTGGTGTAGGCGCAGACTATCTGTTTCCGGCCCTTTCGTCTGCCGGTGCCTCACTGTAAGTTGTGGAGTCGAGATGTGGCGCGGTGGTGTAGGTGCGGCCTATCGGTTTCCGGCCCTTTCGTCCGCCGGTGCCTTACTATGCTTCCGTTTCCACATCCCGGTCATCGAACCGGATGGGCGGATTTCCCGCTTCCGGCTCTCGGAGAAAGGTTCACGATGTCGCCCATGGGAGATGGCGCGGCCGCCGGCTAAGGCGGACTAGACCCAGCACCTTGTGTAGGGAGGCCCGCGAAAACTGCTTGGTCCCCGACATCCCTTTGTGCTTGGCACACAACCATTGACGTAGCCTCTTGCAGGCGTGGTTCTCATCACACTTGCAGCTTGCCATGTAAGTTCTTACCGTTTTGCGAGCTGCTGATCCGCATCGTCAGTCCATATCAAGAATTAATCTGTTCAGGAATTCTCGGGTCGTGTTTCACGCCTTTCCGAGCATGAGTACTCCCAGTACCAAACTTAACGTTTGACAAGTCCTAGCTAACGGGAGCAGAGTCACGTTGGTTTTCCCCATTCTTGTTTCCCTTTCGCGGTCTTCTGATTCGTGATTTTTCGGCAGGTGTTTTCGGGACCCGGGCCGTCAGCCGTTGGGGGAACATTCTTTTGGTGTGAGACGGCGACGGGTCGAGCGAGACCGACGATAAGTGAACGGGACTCTATTCCTTGGAAAAACTGCAACAGGAATGGCTAAGCCGGCGCAATCCTGATGCGTGGGTGAAGCCGGCACGGCGGCAGGAGTTGAACTCCTGCTCGGAAAGTTAGAGGAAGCGCAGGAACCCCCCACGGCGTCCTGCATTTCTCGGAACGGAAAAAGCACATGAAGCACGAACCAGTCTCGCCCACGGTGGGCTTCCTGCCCGACAAAGACTCCGGAGACGGCTTTTGGCAGTCGCATCCCTTGCCCGGCTACACTGGCCACTCTCATTTCTGGGAGCGAGCCTTGTCCCGCCGCAATTTTGTTCAAGCAGCAGGCGGAGCAAGTGGCTTGCTCCTAGCATCGAAAGTGCTTTCACCGGCCTTGGTGCGGGCGTCGGGCTCCGTTGCGCCCAAACCTCTTCCAGGAGGAACCCATCTGCCCTTTTTGCCTGCGTCCGGTCCTGACTCGATGATTCACTTTTTCTTTCCTGGAACTGGCCAGGAACCTTCCGTAATCACCGATTTCAAGGGCATTGTGGGCCTCGCCAATGTCAACGGCACCGGTACCGCGACGGACGGCCAGGGAAACAAATCGAAGCTGGCCTTCGGAAGCGATAATCGTTTTATGAAAGGCGAGTACATCGGCGTTGATGGCGAAAGGCACAGCGGTACCTTCGCGTTCATATGATTGGACATTTGGCTGGGCCAGGTTGGCTCAGGTACGCAAATCCATGCGTATGATCCCGGCATAGCTCCCAATAATGGCACGTTCTGGGTTATTCCCATACCCGAAGATAGCGTTACCTTAGGCGATGACGAGGAGGGCGACGAACACACGGAACCCTCTGCAGCTCGACTGCACTTGGCCGATATCCACCTGCGAGACGCAACCACCAACGGGAACAGCATCATGCTTGACCTCGGCGTGGGCGGTGACCCTTCCAAGGCTCACCCTGGGGAGGTTACCTCGCTGGATATCCGTTGGAATCCGCTCGACCGAATCCACGACGCTCAGAATGGTTTTCAAGGGAAATTCACGGAGACGCGCGCAACCACGGAGTGGTCCGCAAAAACGGGCGATTTCAGTTACGTCTCTGATCCAGGAACCACCTCAGTAAACCTCTTTTCACTCCTGGGGCGCGAGCGAAATGGAGTCTTCTTTAGGTAAGCGAGCGAGAGCAAATCGATAAGCGTCACGGCTGGCGGAACTCGATACCCGGCTCGTCGTAGTGCTTTCAATACGTAACGAGAATAGGTGATTCGCACAGATCCGATGGTCCACGGATAGCTGGAGGAAGTATGCCAATGGCCGCGAGTATGCCCCTGCCGTCGACGTCGGAATCTAAGCTGCACTTGTACTTTCGATGCCTAGTCACTCTTGCGGTTCTGATTTGGCCCCTCGGCCTAATGGGCCAAACCAGCGCCAGCGACACGGTTGTGGTGCAATGGAACGTCGCAGCGTTGCAGGGCGTGCGCGATTCCCGCATTGGTCCGCCGATGGTGGCCCGGGCCCTGGCGATTGTGCACACTTGCATCTTCGACGCTTGGGCGGCCTACGACAAAAGGGCAGTCGGCACACAATTTGGCGATGAACTGCGGCGGCCCAAAAGAGAACGCACGTTGGCCAACAAGAATGAAGCGATCAGCTTTGCCGCCTATCGCGCGCTAGTGGATCTCTTTTTGCTTGACAAATCCAGTGTCTTTGATCCACTCATGGCTAGTTTGGGCTACGATGCGAATAATCTAACCATCAATACAGACACTCCGGCGGGGATTGGGAATGTGGCTTGCGCTGCGGTACTCGCGTTTCGTCATGCCGACGGCTCCAACCAGCTCGGCGACCTGCACCCAGGGGCCTATTCGGATTGGACTGGGTACGTATCCGTGAATCCTGCGAGCACCGTGCCGGTCAATCCCGCGTTGGTGCTGGATCCCAACCATTGGCAGCGATTGATTTACGACGACGGCGCAAATGTGCCCGCGCCGCACATCGTCACCCAATCTTTTGTGGGAGCACAGTGGTATCGCGTGATCCCTTTCGCCATGACCTCGCCTGACCAGTTTCGACCATTTGTAGCCCAGTTCGGTCCGGCTTTGTACGGCTCCGAGGCCTACCTGCAACAATCAAGGGATCTGATCACCATTAGCGCGAACCTCACAGACGAACAAAAAATGATTGCAGAATATTGGGCCAATGGTCCGCGCACGGAACTTCCGCCCGGACACTGGGACCTATTCGGTGAGTTTGTCTCACGCCGTGACCATCACACCGTCGACGATGACGCCAAGATGTTTTTTGCTTTGACTAACGCGATCTTCGACGGCGGTATTGCCGCATGGGATGCAAAACGCGCTTTTGACTCGGTGCGTCCCATTCAGGCGATCCCTTATCTGTTTCAGGGTCAACAGATCACTGCTTGGCGTCCTTTTCATGGAGCACAGACATTTGACGGCGCTCTCTGGATTCCCTACCAGACGAGCACGTTTCCGACGCCGCCTTTCCCGGAATACATTTCCGGACACAGCACGTTCAGCGCGGCTGGTGCCCAGATTCTTAGGCTCTTCACGCACAGCGACAAATTCGGAGATTCTGTTACGTTCGCTGTGGGAAGCTCCAACACCGAGCCCGGTTTGACACCGAAACAACTAGTCACACTTTCCTGGGCCACTTTCACAGATGCGGCAAACCAGGCTGGAATATCCCGTCGGTATGGTGGAATCCATTTCGAGCTTGCAGATCTGGTAGGAAGAGCCACCGGCCGTCTAGTCGCGGATCAGGCTTGGAAAAAAACACTCAGCCTTATTAAAGGCAAGAGTGAGGACGATGAGGAGTCCGGCCAGGACGAAGACTAGGTTTCTCGCGAGCTCGAGGATTTTTGCAATCGGGCGGGACAAAATAGCGGCCGGGTCTTATCCGCGTATCCTGGAATGAATTTGCGCAGGAAATTGCGTTAGGATTGAGTAGGTCCCCATGCCATTAGTACTGCCCATTTTGCGCCCAGCCCAAGGCTTCACTTGAACAGCCCGCTGACCGCGGGTCCCGCCGGCAAAGTCTGAGATAGCTAAAACAAGAACCCGATTAGCACCTGGCCAGACTGCGTGGAGGAGGAATATCGCCAATGATTTCTCGGTGGATCGTTGCTTTGTGCCTTGCTTTTACTTTTGCGCTCGCTGGTCTAGGGGCGGCTTTCTCTACTCCCTCGCGGGCGAACGCTCTCGTACGCAGTTTCGAATTCACTTATCTCACCAGCATTCCCGCCTTGCCTCTAGGCGCCAAGACTTTAAGAATTTGGATTCCGCTACCTCAATCGGATCCCTACCAAGCAATCGGCGGCCTGAAGATCGAGTCTCCTTTCCCATATGTGAAGCATCGCGATACGGAATACGGCAACGAGTACGTTTATCTGCAAGTTTCGGCCGCACAGGTGAGCTCGATCAAAGAAGTGCGGATCAGCTTTCAAGTAACCCGCCAGGAACACCGCGTCGAGCTCGACGCACATCCAGTCAGCGCGCCATCGGCTGCAGTAGACTCGCATGGTCTCCGGCGTTTCCTAGAACCGGACCGCCGCGTCCCTCTCCAGGGGGTCATCGCGGAGCTCGCTGCGCAAGAGACACGGGGGATCCAAGATCCGCTGGAGAAAGCGCGAGCAATCTACAACTACGTCGTTGCCACTATGCGCTACGATAAATCCGGCACCGGCTGGGGCAACGGCGATGCGATATGGGCCTGCACTGCCAAGCGTGGCAATTGCACTGATTTCCACTCGCTGTTCATCGGCATGATGCGATCGGCCGGAATTCCTGCGCGCTTCGAAATTGGTTTTCCGTTGCCTGCTGATCAGCATGATGGCTCTATACCGGGATATCACTGCTGGGCGCAGTTCTATGTCGAGCCCTACGGCTGGATCCCGGTGGATGCCTCCGAAGCTTGGAAGCATCCCGAGAAGAAGGATTATTTCTTTGGGGCGCATGATGACAATCGCCTGCAGTTTACTGTTGGGCGAGACATCCGCCTCGACCCGTCGCAGAAGGGCGATCCGCTTAACTACTTCATCTATCCTTATGCAGAGCTAGACGGAAAGCTGTTCGCGGTGGAGTCCAAGTTCTCGTTCCAAGATCGAACGAGCAGCAGTGATTGAGCTTTCGTCGCCTGGCCTCGGCGCGCGATCCAGTCATAGAGCACGTACCGTAGGAGTTGGCGCACTAGGCATGTCGATTCGAACCACTACGCGATAACTCCCGGAGACAAAGCACGGCAGCGCTGCCCATTTGGTCAAGGCGGAGTGACGGATACCAAGTCCGATGGCGACCCAGAGCGGAGATGTCCACAATGTGTCGAATGACCTCGTGTGATACGGCCCCGACGACCAGCAAGGCAGCGATCATGGCAACGCAGCAGCTAATCAAAACGCGGATACTTATCCCCATCGATCACCTCGTGAAAGTCCTGGGGCCTTTGTTTTCATCCCCATGGGTAAATTAGAGTTCGTGCCTCGTTCCGTCACTGTTTCGGAGAAAGGAAGTAGGTGTAGGCCAGGAGCGCAACTCCAATGAACAGGGGAATGAGCCCGACAAGGTACGCCGGATCATCCCGATCGACCGCCTTAATGAAGACCATCATGCCAATGCCAACGGCGGTCGTAACCAGGCCGGCCAGCTTAAGCCACTCTCGCTGGCGCAGACGGGCGTACTTCTCGCTTTCATGAAGAAATTCCATTGCCGAACTGCCTCTGGCCCCCTGCGTCTCGACGATTTTTTTGAGCGTCTCACTCTTGTAATAAGCTTCCCGCTCTCGGCGGCGCTCTCTGGACCATATCGCCACGGCTAGAAACGAGAAAAAGCCTACAATTCCAACGCACAAAAACAGCGCAAAGACTACATTTTCATTCATAGTTGTGTCGTCCCTTGTCTCGGCGTTCGTTCGCTTCATACCGTGCGACAAGCTGGATCTTCACCAGGTTGCATTTTCTTGGCTCCTCATTTCAAAAAAATGCAACCATCCATGCGTCAGGTCGGTCGTACTCGACGAGGAGTAGTGTGAGCGCTGCCGAGGATCAGGCCGCTGTCGAGAAAGTCCTTGATGGGGACACGTCTTCCTTCGAGGACAGTGTGCGCCGTTGGCAGGGACCACTTGTGAATCTGGCGTATCGATTCTGTCGAGACCGAGGCCGCGCGGAAGAGATGGCTCAGGAAGCGTTTCTGAGAGCTTATCGTTCGCTCGCCCAGTGGCGCCGGGAAGCGGCTCACGAGGCAGGTGCTCATCTTAAATTGCGATTGCCTGCTTGGGAGCTAGTCGTTCCCTCCGGTCGGGATCATGCCGGATGTTGAAGTCACGGCGGCCTCGCCGTCGGCCTTGTGCAGATCCGGTTCGGAAAATACCTATCGATTTTTGGAACTGTGCATTTGCCCGATGGCGGCGGTTTTCCCAACCGCCAAATGCGGAGTTCAATCGGAGTCGGGATTGATTTCGCAGGACTTACGCCGCCAACTTTCTCGCGAAGCACACACTTTCGCAGTTATAGTGCACCAAGAGCACACCAAGCAATTTTGAGAACTGTGCTAAGCTATTGAGAACAAACCGCGGAGAGGTGGCAGAGCGGCTGAATGCGGCGGTTTGCTAAACCGTTTTGGGGGCTAAAACCTCCAACGGGGGTTCGAATCCCCCCCTCTCCGCCATGAGTTAAGTCCAATGATTGTTAGGGATTACCGCTCGTTTTCAGAACGGAGTGCGTAAAGTGCGTAACAGCCTTTATCCCAATTTATCCCAATGCGAGTGCAACGGTCTGCGAAACCGTTGGATTTGACGTTCTCTTGCGGATCTATATGTCGTACCTATTGTGTATGTAGGTCGAAGGAGGAGGCCAGGGCCGGCCTTCTCGTTGCGAACGAGGAAAAATCTAAGCTGAGGCGCGGCTTCACTTAGATTTTTTTTAATCTTCTGAATTGCCCCACTCGCTCTACCAAACAATGATGTAGCTCTTTTATCGGCAGACATGTAGCGGTGCCGGGGCGCAGGTGTGTCACGGGTACTGACACGTGTGATGTTCCGCAACAAGGACATGAGTCGGTTCCTCGTAGCGCACGGCGACCGCGATCTTGACGCGGACAGCGCCCGTTGGCCTCCGATCATTGCTCCGAAAGGAGCAGGTCGACCATAGAGCCACTGAATCCGCTGGTCGCTGCAAGGGCATCAGGAGCTTAGAAAGTTCTGGAAATCAACAAGACGCGGCTCTCGGCAACGGGGGCCGCGATCCCTTTGATATACGCTTCGCTTAGAGCCGCGTGACAGCGTACGACGGGTTCGTTGCCTCTATTGCTTGGCGTGCCCCTTGCACATAAGCCACTCTCAACTTCAGACCCGACGCTGATTGAGAGCGGGCCGGTTGATTTAGTTATTCGGCTTGCATCGAGCCAGATTCGAGGTCGCTATAGACCTTGAAGGGCGCGGAGGAATATATAGATTCGGTCGTGAGACTCCTTGCGACCGGCAGCACGGTCACGAGCTATCGTCAGTGCAGTCCCCCCTTCTTTTGTTTTTGCCGCTAAATTGGCTCCCGCCGCGGCCAACACATGGACGGCATTCTCATTTCCATAAAAAGCAGCCGTGGTGAGGGCTGAATTACCATCAGCGGCGATGAGATTCACTTTTGCTCCGGCCCTCAATAGTAGTGCCGTTAATCCACCATCCGGGCAGTTCTGCGCAGAATGCATCAGGGGAGAGTATCCGTCTTCGTCAACGCCATTTACTTCTCCACCGTGAGCAAGCAGGAGGGGCACAATCTGTTCACGGCAGTACCAGGAGGCAAATATTAAGGGCGACGTATTCTTGTTGTCTGCGAGGTTTGGGTTCGCTCCGGCTAGGACAAGCTTCTCGCTGACTTCGAGCTGGTTCAGAACAATCGATTCGATCAGGGCTGTTGACCCGTTGCAGTCCTTCGCATTCAAGTCCACTCCTGAGTTAATCAACTTCTTAGGCATTCTTAAAAACGCTGGTATAAACATCACATTTGACAACACACAAGTAGGTAACATAGCGGTCAAAACGAATGTGGCAATACCGGGAGCACTCGGAAACGACCCCAACTTAGGTCCTCAGGTTGAGTTAGCCACGTCTTTAGCTGCGGTGAGGCGCTGGGCATTGCTTATCAAATAGGTAATTACGTTGTTGCTTGGATAAGTTATCGTCGCAATGGAACCATCACGATTGTAAGAGTAAGAGATGTTTTTCGTGACTCCCAAGATGGTGCGTGCCTCGATCAAGACGCGGCCCATAGAATCATAGCTCCACGATACGGCTCCGCTCGAATCACACATGGAGGTTTTGTGGCCTTTAGGATTGGTAATCGTGAGAGAAGGCGGAGATGTGGTGCAGCCTGTCAAAGAGGTGCTGTCGTAGCCGTATTGGACAGTGGGCGAACCGTCAGAATAAGTCTTCTTTGTTAAGCGATTGAGAGCGTCGTAGTAGAGAGTGATCGTAACAGTGTTTGTGCAGCTAGTTTGGTTGGGAGCGGGCGCGGTTTGGCTTGTTAGATTTCCATTGCTGTCATAACCATAGGTGACCGAGCAATTCGTGCCCGACGAGTTCGCGAGTTCGGGGATGGTCACTGAAGTTGCTCTCGATAGCGGGTCATAGGCATAGGTGCGCGTCTGGGCGCCGTGAACGATTTGCAGAAGATTGCCAAGCGCGTCGTACAAATAGCAAGTGTTGGAGGTGAGGTTTCCGCTGGAATCCGGTTCATCCGCTTCGATGGTTTTGCCAAAGCCGTCTGTCCACGTTTCGCGTCTCTTGCCAGCCTCGTCAATAGAGAGAACTGGGTAGCCGAGCCCGTAGGTCCCCGAAGAGCACAGCTGTGTGGTGTTCACACCTGAGCCGGTTACGGCTGCACCGAAGAGCGTTTGGGAATAGGTAGTGTCCTGGTGCGTTGTTTTGATGACTCGACCCAGGCCGTCGTAAGTAGGAGTTTCGGTGCCATCAGTAGTGCTGGCCGTGGTTCGAGCAGGGTGAGAAACATTTAGGATGCGCCCTGCTGTGTCGTAGTTACTGGTGACGGTCGTCGCTCCTTCGGGATCGCTTACTAGCTGTTGCGTTGTCACTCGTCCGAGATTATCGAGCACGGTCTCATCCTGACGGATGCCAACGCCTCCGGATTGGGAATATGCTGCGGTAATCCCGGTGTAGACGTCCGCTTGTGTTTCTGTGGAAGTGTACGTCAAGTAGTTCCAGCCACCACCCGGCAGGACAGTGCTGGTGGGGCGGCTGAAATTGGGGTCGAAGAAATGCGAATAAGCAGTGTTTCCATTCGCATCCGTGGAGGAGGCAAGTTGTCCTGTGTGATAGTAATAGCCGAGCGTAGTGGCCGTTAGAATCGGGGGCGTGACGCTGGTTCGGTATGCGTTTGTGGTAGGCGCCGAATAGGCTTGCGGCGGATTGGACGGTCCATTGCCAACGTCTTTGAAAAAGTTATCCGTGTAGCTGAAACTGGTGACGTTGGTATTCGGGTCTTTGACTGAGAGGAGTTGCCCTGTGGTGTCGTAGGTCATTAACGTCTGGACGAAATTTGAAGAACACGCCGTTAGCAGCGTGCAGCGTTGAACGGTTGTCAGGTTGCCGCGGACCGTGTTACTGAGTCCATAGTTCGTGTCATCGTGTTGGAAGATGCCTGTGGCGGGCGAACTGTTCGCGAGGGACCCGGAATCGTCATAAGAGTAGTTCGTTTGCGCAACAACAATACCTCCGCTGTCTTTGATAGTGGTTTGCGAAACGCGATTGGTTATGTTGATTCCGAAGATGGTGTGATAGGTGATGTCTGTTTCCCGATCCGGGACGGTGGGGAATGTTGGCGTCGCACCAGCATAAAATTTCCAAGCCTTGATACTGGCCACGTTCATTGTAATGGTGTCGTTATAGGTGGACTTTATCTGACTCGTGATGTAGTTTCCGCCGGGGGTTGGTAGAGACGTCGTAGCGGTCAGGATTCTGATCTTGTAGGCACCAGTACAAGGTGAGGGCGAGCACAGCTGGCTGAAATCCCACGCGTTAGAAACCGTTGACAGGAGGGTGCTAGCGCCTGTGTAGGTGGACATTGCCGATTCCCAGGCCCCATTGTTTAGAGTGAAAGTGTAGACAGTTGTGTCCGTGCTTGGCTTGGTCACTGTGACCTTCTGCTGGCAGCCGACCTGTCCAGAGCCACAGGTCGAGATCACAGCCGGAGTATAGTTCCACGTGCCTCCGCCTGAAACACGAGAAGTGGCCCATCGAGCCTTGTTGCTGTACGCGTCGGCGAAATTCGTGTAGCCGTATGTAATCTGCCCGCCCGTAGGCAGAGTGATAGAATTCAGTTCCCCATAGGAATCGTAGCCAAATTGGAAAACGTGTTGTCGGGTAACGTGATTTTTTGGATGACAGTTAACGTACCAGAATACTCAGTGACTCCCGCCTGCTGGAAAGCTGTTGAGACGCTAATCGACGTGGTAGTTACAACATAGTTCGAGGTCTGCCCCTGCGAGTTTAGGACAGCGTAGGTGATGGTGTTTCCGTTCGCTGTTTTCGTGATGGGTGTACGACCCAGCGTATCGATCACATTGCCATTCGGGTCTGTGGAAAAGTAATTTCCGTTAGTATCTTTTGCAGTCGGATATACTTGGGTGCCATCTGGCGCGTAGACAGCGCTAACGGTGGTGTAGTTCGTCACATACATGTGGTAGCCAGATGAGTCAGAGGCAAAGGAGTCGCCGCTGGTTATGTTGCCTTGATCGCAGTTTGTGGAGTCGCGCTCTGTCCTGATCCCGTAGAAATAGTGGTGAGTGCCATCAGCGGATGTCCAATTGAAGCCACTGTATGTCGTAAAAGAGTGGTAAGGTGGCGGCGTGTCGCAGAGATGGCTTGTTCCGAGGGAGGAGGTTCCTCCAGGGTCTACGCTAGTGAGCAAACGCCATCCTCCCCATGAATTTGCGACATTTATGGGCTGCCACGACGAGGAAACGATCTGCCAGATGGAGCTATCGTACACCAGCCCGGCACCAAACGGCACGCTTCCCCTTTGAGGGAATGATCCAAGCGGAACGGTCAGATGCAGATTTCCGTTCCCAGCATTGAGAAATCCCAGTTCCACAGGCAGTGCGGTCGTGAAGGTTGGAACGCCGGTCTGGCCAAGGTAGTTCTGGGCGCGTAGCGAAGGTGCCAAAAGCGAGCAAAGTATCGCCGCAAGTCCCAGCAACAGAGCATCAGCACGCAGTTGTTTGCGAATACTAAGATTTCCAGATGAGATTGGCATCTGCGATTCCTTTCCCTCTCACGTACCAAATCAGAGTCAAGGCTTGAAAATCGAATCGGAAAGATTATTGTTGAAGGAGATGGATGAAAGAGAGATGCACCAAGTCTCCTGACCGTTGATGAACTCGGAAATGCCGTAGGGCACTGCGACAGAACCGGCCGTTTGATAGTTCGAAAAGCGAATCTCATGGCGAACGGGCTGGTTGTTGCTTGCGGGCCAGATCGACTCCGAGAGTCCGAGAAGCTGATATGAAGATGGGTCCACATAGAGATCGAAACTGCCAAATTGTGCAGCGCCGCTGGGTGCCCCGAGCGAGGGATCAAGCAGGGGAACCACGTGAATCTGGTGGGCTTGTGCCGTTTCGAACGGCACGAGGCCCATATACTGCAATGTGATGGAGGAGTTGTTAAGAACATCAGCGATTCGCGGTGTCGGGAGAGTAAGGCTCGTAGCGGTCATTAGACTGTTGAAGGCAAGCGCGTGCGTCTTCCCATCTTCTGTGGTAATGCTTCCAGCAGTTCCCACGACTTTGAAGGATCGAGCACCTTGAGGTAGGACGGAATCAAGACGAAACTCCGTTAGTCCCTTTCCTTGGGCAGTCACGGAACCGACGACATCTTGCCCTGCCCAGTGATAGGTGATAGTCCCAGACGCCAAGAAATCCTGAATTGTCCCAAACGCCCGCGCCCCGCCTCCTGCGACGAGGCATCGGTGAAGGACGGCCACAGCTTCCGCGTCTCGCTGTGCAGCCGTCGTGGATTGCTGCGATCTGAGACGCGGAGAAGAAGCAAGAATCAAGACAAACGAAAGGGCAAAGCGCACCACTCGCATAGCGCCTCCGAGGCGTAGTCCACGGGACCGCTAAGACGTAGCCGGTGCGACGTGGGCGACGTTTAATTGTTTCGAACGCCCGCCGGTCGATTGGCAGGGAGAGTGGGCGGGCGATTTTTACAGTAGGCAGTCTAAGCGTGTCAATAGTACTTTTGGCTATTGCCCCCAAGTAACTTAAACTAAAGTAGTACTAACCGATAGAAGTTGTTATCGCAGTTGAGTATGCGCAATGAGGAGTCGGCCAGCGTGGATAGGGCCCCTCAGGCGAGGAGCCCCCGGAGCGCAATCCGATTATTGGTTCCGTCCAAAAATGCGGTAAAGCGTTACGCCCCAACATTTTTCCGCTATATTGGATCGCACGGGCCGAATCTGCTGAAAAAAGTAAGCCTTGCTTGGTTTTCCAACCAAGCTGTTCTCACGCCCAAGCCGCTAACTAATGTTAGAAACAGCCGAATCACGATGACGATTGCAGTCGATAGCCAGAAGAATGGATTATTCGAGAGTTCTTGCACGAATTTTCTCACGCCAGTCTCCTCTTCTTCCGACGTACATTCAGTGGGATCGAACGTGGCAGACGAAATGTCGGAATGGAAAACGTCGGGAAGCTCGCCCGTGCGCTCAAGGTTGACGCGGGCAAACTGTTCAAGGGTGTCCACTAAATAGCCTGCACGCGGATTGGAGAAAAGTTCAGCACTCTCAAGTTCAGTCTTGTATAGGGTTCATTGAGTCGCTCCTGGGGAAGCACTTTAACTGACCAATCATGGACAACCGGGAAGATGTCTGACAGTTGGCCGGTTGTGAAGGTTGTGAATTTGAGGGGGCATTTTGGTGGTCCTAAATCCCGTAAGTGACGCCAGGACGATGGCTTAGGGGATTTTTGGATACTGGTTCGGGACCAAGAGGTCGTCAATTCAAATCCACGCTTTGTGCTGACGCTGTTTCTTTCGACTCGTAGCAATCGCTTTTGACCTCAACCACTTCTGAGTGGTGCAGGAAGCAGCATTCGGTCTCCAACCGAAGGATTGAAACACCTGCGGTGTGGCTATCGGCTATCCGGTTTTCGGGCCCCGCGTGCAAAAGTGTCTATCCCAATTTATCCCAGTAGGCTGCCAACCGTGCCCAAACCGTCCAGAGTCAGCCGAACGGCGTCTTTAGTTTTCAGCAACTTACCAGCGAGCCAGAGCGCAATCACCCGTTTGCTAAACCGTTTTGGGGGCCAAAACCTCCAACGGGGGTTCGAATCCCCCCCCTCTCCTCCATTATATAATAATAAATCTAATCTTGTAGTTACATATGCAACAATCGGGCCAACCGGTCGTCCGCAATTGCGAGGTCATGGCTTGCCCATTTAGCTGGGCGTGACCTAAAGAACGAGCACTTCGGAGCCCCGTGAACGAAGCGCTCGGTCAAATGTGACAAGCTTCAAACCCGCCACGGTTGCGAATGCCAGAAGATAGGAATCCGCCCACACTTTCGGCGAAGAAGTACCGAGTCTAGA
>WNGO01001295.1_pt1 | contig 18896 bp, 16 predicted proteins | sample 5400511 | NCBI WGS metagenome assembly WNGO01 (sample SAMN13153380, study PRJNA577476) | soil metagenome | isolation source: 20 cm soil or saprolite under Garry oak tree replicate 2 | place: USA:California | collected 2016-06-15 | reverse complement strand
GTCGCAAACCAGGTGGTAGTGATCAGTCCCCTCTTCGGCGAGCTCGTAGTAGGCGCGGTCCCGGATCCGGGTCTCCTTGACGAGACCGAGCTCTTCCAGCACTTCCAGGCAGCGGTAGACGGTCGCCAGATTGAAGCGCGGATACTGCCGGCGGATCTGGGCGAGGATGTCCTCGGTGCTGAGGTGCTTCTTGCTCTGCCGCAGTGTGTCCCATACGAGCTGGCGCTGCATGGTCAGCCGGTATCCCGAGGTGTGCAGTGCCTCGGTCGCCGAAGGGCGGGTTCTCACCGCCTCATTGTCGCAGGGCTTTCGACCTCGGCCACAGCCCGATCGCCAGCTGTGGCACGTTTGTCATCGAGCCGGAAAAAGATCACCCAGATAGCCGCGAAGTAGATCAGGTTGCCAAGCCCGAACATGACCAGTCCGGCGAGCAGCTGGTCCTCGAGCGGAGACAGTGGCATCACTCGTGGCGCGGCGGCGTAGAAGGGATAGATCACGACGGGCGAGAGGATGAAGGCGAGCCCCAGGATGGTGGGCGGGACGCCGGCGAATCCGAGGTACGCGATCTTCCCCATCACGCTCATGCCTCCCGGACGTCCATCTGGAACGAGCAGAGGCCACCAGAACAGCACGCCGGCCGCCAGGAAGGTGAGATGTTCCAGGACATGGATCGGCTCATTTCGCAGCGTCGCCTCGTATAGAAACGGCAGATGCCAGGTGGCGAGCACCAGGTTGAAGACCACGCTGGCCGCCAGTGGCGACACGCGGATACGGTCGAAGGCGCGCCACTCTTCCGGCAAGCCAAGCAACAGAAGTGGCGGCACCACCATCGCGAGCAGCAGATGCTGCAGCATGTGGAAGCTGAACAGGTACTTGTCGCCGCCGACGTCGATAGGAGACTCGAGCGCGAGGAAGAGCGCCAGGAGACCTGCGGCGAAGTAGACGCGGGCGAGGGGCGACCAGGCGGAGATTCGTCCCCGGCCGCGGATCAGCCACGCGTAACCACCCGCAAGCGCCAGCGTGCCGAGAAGTACCGTGGGATCCCACTGCCACGTCCAGAGGCTGAGGCTCGCGTGTAGTGGCGTCATCGGATCAGCCCTGGATGCCCTCCTGGACGATCGGCTGGGCGAGCAGCCAGAGGCTCGTCATCGTGTAGCCGACCATCGCCGCGATCCATGGCCACTCGGCACGCCGGCCCTGGCTTTCGGTGCGCGCCACGCGCCCCAGGTAGCCGTGCGCCAGTACCACGGCCGCGATATGCACGCCGATGATCAGGACGATCTCGAAGTACCAGACGACGGCGGTCGGGATCAGGTTGCGGTTCGGTTCGTAGTTGACCGTTCCGAAGGTGTTGAGGCCGTTGCCAAAGGGGTCCGAGGCCTGATGGATCAAGAGCTGCCCGTTGATCGCCAGGTAATCGAAGTTGTGCGCGAGCAGGTAGCCGAAGGCGATCGGGACCAGCGACGGCAGCAGCCCGGCGACGACATTGAGCAGCGGCTCATCGAGATGCCCCACGGCCCGAACCGCCGCCGCGAATCCGGCGAAGAGGCCCCAGATGACGCCGACCAATGCCACGAACACGACCAGCAGGACCACGGTGTACGCCGGCGCCCCAGGGTGGAGCGACTCGGGCAGCCGGGACACGACGTCTTTCCAGGCCGGCGTGGCCAGGAGGCCATCGAAGCTGACCGAGACGAGCAACATCAGCACGAAGGTCAGCCGGCTGACCGATGCCTCGAATGGCCGGTGGAGCCCGCCGAAGAATCCGCGCGTGCCTGGCGTGCCGAACCGGAAGTAGCCGAGGCGGCCCCACGTGGCGAATAGCACAGAGAAGACCTCGCCGCGTCGCAACCAGGTTTCTGCCCCAAACAGGTAGGCCATCACGGCGTTGAAGATGCCGTAGGCCAGCAACACCTGGGCCGTGCCGGCCGGCGTCGTGGTCACCCCGTTGAAGACGAGCTCGCCACAGGCGAACAAGAAGAACAGGATCGTCGCCGGCCAGTACCCCCATGACGTGTTCCATTCGATCCGCGATTTCGGCCCGACCGCGCGGGCTAGGACGTTGAGGGGACTGACGTAGGGCCAGTAGTTGCCGATCACCCCGATACTGATCGGCAGCGCGATCCAGAACACCAGCCAGAACGCGGTGACCACGATGTTGTCGGGAGTGCTCTGGGTGCCGAAGAGGCCGCCGAGGATCATGAAGACGGCGATCACGAACAGCAGCCAGCCGGGCCAGCTGGATACCTGCGGCACTGGTGGCACATCGTCGCCGGTCGGACGCACGCGATGGACTGGTCGCCGCAGCACGAGCAAGAAGGAGACGAAGACGACGGCGCCGGCCCCGATCAGGAACAGGTAGAGCGGCGCGGGGAGGTCGTAGCGGGCCCCGAACGCGTGCAGCGGCATCACATCCGAAACGATACCGGACTAGATCGAGTCGGCCGGGTTCTCCCAGGCGTGCTTGACCATGACCTCCATGGATTGGCGCTTCGCTTCGACCGCCTCATCGCTCCGATCGTGACGCTCGAGAAAGGCGGCAAGCCGTTCGAATGCCTCGGCGAGCTCGGAATCATGCGCCTCGGGCCCGCCCTGCAGGGCGCTGATTTCTTCTCGACGCAGTCGTTCGGCTCCCTCGAGGTCGTCGGTCATTTCCCTCTCGTCAGCCAGCTGCCCAAGAAATTGCGCAGTCTCGGGATGGTTCCGACCGTAGGCCTTTTCCGCCAGAATCAGTCCTCGTTCGAAAATTGCGATTGCATCGGCGTGACTCTCCCGTTCGGACGCGATGACCCCCAGAAGGACCAGGAGGCGCACCAGGTGACGATCCTCCGCTCCATAGTGGGCCTCGGTCAGCGCAATGGCGCGCCGAATTATCGTTTCGGCAACCTCGTAATTTCCTTGCGCCTGTTCCAGCGCCGCAAGACCTTGTAGGACCAGTGCCAGACTTACGTCCGCCGGTCCCGAGCGCTTCTCGATAATTGCGATCGCCCGGTTGAGGTGAGTGCGCGCCTCTTCCACTTTATTCTGCTTAGTGCATAGATCACCCAGCCGCGCAAGGGGACTAACGACCTGGAGGCTGTCGCGCCCCCAGAAGCCTTCCTGTTCCTCGAGTGCCCGCCTGGCGAACTGCTCAGCCTCGGAGTATCGCCTCTCCCGCCGCCGCAGCGACGCGAGTTCCATGAGCGCTGAGGGCACAACCCGGCGTCGCTCGGCTTGATCCTCCGACGCGAGGGCGAGAGCTTCCTCGTACAGCTTTTCAGCCTCCTGGTATTTCCCTTCACGCGCCCGAACGCTGCCGAGGGCGATCAACGATTGCGCACGCATGGTGTTTTGTCCGTTGGTTTGACCCCCGAGTCGGAGAGCCTCCTCCCGCAGGCTGGCCGCCTCGCCGAGTTGGCCCTGCGCGTCCCGAACGTTGGCGAGCGTGGCGATAAACGGAATCAGCTCTCGGGATCGCGCGCCGTAACTCCGGCGGGCGATCGCGAGCGCCCGCCGGGCCAGACGTTCGGCGTTATCCAATTTCGACGCCTCCGACGTCGCCCAGGCCAGGTGCCGAAGCGGTGTAGCGACTTGCCACGCCTTGGCGCCATGTGCCTCCTCGGCGACCCGAACCGCTTCCTCGTACAGACGTAATGCTCCCTCAGTGTCTCCTTCTCGTGCGGTTACTGAGCCGAGTCCATCGATGAGCTGGACCATCGTCGAGCGATCGATGTCGTGGCCTTTCCCCGCCAAGGCGATGCCCCGTCGGAACAACCGGCCGGCCTCACTCCCATCATCGGCGGGATGGTCGTACGTGAACCAGGCCAGCCTCACCAGCGGCCCGAGCGTCCGGCGATCATTCTCGCCAAGTCGTACCCGTACTCGCTCGTAGGCATGGCGGAAGAGTCGTTGTGCCTTGCCGACGTTTTCCTTTCTCTCCTGGCGATCGCCACGCCATTGCAAGAGTGCGGCCATGATAGCGAGAGGCAATGGCCCGTTCAACTGCCGCAATCGCCACAGCCAGTGCGCGTCGACCACTAGAAGGAGCAGGAACGCCAGCACGGCAGGCATCAGCACCGCCGACCACCGCACAACTCCCAATGGCTGGACATCGAGTCCGAGCAGCAGGTCATGGTGATACCGGGTGCCCTTGAAAAGGCCGATGATCGCGGCACCGGTGACGAGCCCGGCGGCGATCGCGGTGACCAATCGGGGCCGCCAAATGGACGGCAAGCTTACGAGGGTGGCCAAGGCCACGAGGGCCAGCGCGGTAACAACCGGAACCGTGATTCCGGACCACTGCAAAAAGAGCGGGTGGTCAACAAGCGGGATCTGAGCAATCGGGGTCACCTGGCCGTTAAGAAGGGTGTGGAGGCCCCAGCGGTAGATCAGGCTATCGCTGACGAGAATGACAACCAGGCCGGTACCCAAGCCGAGCCCAAAGATAAGGTCGGCTCGGCTGAGCTCTGACAACCGGGAGGCGAGGCCAATGGGCAGGCGACCGATCGGCAAGGGTCTTCCTACCGTCGCCGCTTGGCGGGAGCTGGCGCGCGATGCCGCCTGCGGCGGATTTCCTGGACAATGGCGATCGCTCCGAAGAGGACCACGAACGCCAGAATGCCAAAGAACTCGAGATAACGGCCGAGATCCGAAAAGACGCTCGGACCCTGCGCCCCGGTTGGGGCAGTCGCCGCGTACTCGCCGAAGCCGGGTGCGTTGACGCTGGCGTAGGGATCGCCCCCGGGGGCGGTCAACGTTGGTAGCGGGCGCCAGCCAGTCCCATCGTTGAACTGGATTTCCTTGAAGGCGCCAGGCGGGAAGCGCAACGTCAGGTGATAGGAGGAGACGATCGTCACCGGCCCACCACCAGGTAGGGCAACGCAGCCCACTCGGTAGACGTTTCCGCGGATCTCGACGCTCGCCGGTGGGGCGGGCGGATTTGGATCGGGCGCGATGGTGCACTTCACGCCGGTCGCGCCGGCCGGGGCCTTGAAGGCGCCCGGGCCGAAATACATCACGGCCTGGTTATCGCCCGTCTGGACGCCACCACCGGCGACCTGGCCGTTCTGGATCGGCAATGTCACGTCGCCCGGCAGCGGGGGCTTGTTCCCCGCCGCCAGGTTGGGCGGCGGCGACTCCCACCGATACGGCTCGGGAGGCACGATGATGCCGTCATACACCGGCGGGATGGCCATGCGGCCGTGGAGCAGGGCCGCGGCGATCAGTCCGAGGGCGAGAGCGACAAAGCCGGCGCGCCGTGCCGTCATACCCAGAACCAGGCGCCCCAATCAGCCAGTGTGTGGGCCACGGCACAGGGCAGCACGCGCCCGGTCAGCGCGCGCAGACCACCGAGCGCCAGCCCGACGGCGGCGTCGAGCGGCATGGCCCCGAGTCCATATCGCGGCAGATGGATCAGCGCGAAGACGGCAGCCCCGACGACGATGGCCGCGACCGTTCCGGCTTCTCCCGCCAACCGGCGGTAGAGCACGCCACGGATCGACGTCTCCTCCAGGGTCGCGACCAGCGCGGCGATCGCCGCCCACGGGAGGAAGGCGCCCACCGGTCGAGCGCTGAAAGGCCCGCTCACGACCGGCGCGAGGAGGACCGCCCCGACCATCAGGCCCGCCACCAGGGAGCGGCCGCTCCCCCACTTCGACTCATGCGCCGTCACGGGCCGCTCGAACCAGGTGATTCCGAATAGGCACGCCGCGAATACCATCGTGCTCAACAGGTCACCGGCGGGAAGCAGGAGCGCCCGAAGCAATGCTGCCCCGAGGATCAAACCGGTGATCCGTGCGGCCCGCCGCGGCGCGGCGAGTCGGACCAGGATCACCGGGTTAGCGGGATGAAGCCTGGTGTTCCCGTCGCGAAGACCGGCGGGTAAACCGTGACGCTGTGGCGGACGCCCTGCCACTGCCAGATGACGCTCGCCGCCCGCGTGTTCTGTCCCATCGCTTCGGAAGTGTCCGCAAATTTCACGCCGGCGCCGTTCGCCAGCGTCCCGTCTGGCAGATCGAGGCTCCGCGCCGCGGCCGCCATCGCGCTCGCGCCCAGGTCGTGCGCGCGCGGCATCACGTAGTGGAAGAGCGTCCAGGCGGCGCTGAATCCTGCGAGCGACTCCTCCGTGGGATCACTGCCAAACTCGTTGCGGTAGGCGGCCGCGAAGCGCGCATAGATCGCCCGCCCCGTGTCGTTGAGCGCGCTCGGATTGAAGCCGTGCTCCGGGCGATCGGAGGCGAAGACGCCGATCGCATCGGCGCCTAACATCGCGCCGAAGTCGGGGACGCATTGCGCCATGGTCGAGCCGATGAAGGCATCGACGTGCAGGCCGCTCTTCAGCATGGCGCGCCGAAAGTCGACGCCGTCGGCGATATACGAGGACAGAACCAGAATGTCGGGCTTCGCCGTATCGACCTGGGCGAGCACGGACGGCCAGTCCGGCGCGTGCGCGTCGTAGACCACGTTGGTGACCACCTGGATCCCCTCGATCGCCGCTTGCTGCGCCACCGCCGACGCCACCGACGTCGGGTAACCGTCGAGGTTGTGGACGATCGCCATGCGCAGGCTCCAGGCGGACTTGTTCAGCCGAGGCGCGAGCACGGTTGCGGCGAAATGACTGGACATGGTGCCAAGGTTCTGTCCGGTTGCCCCCACGCGGAAGACCAGAGGATAGCCGCGACCCGTCAGCTGGTCAGCGACCGCGCCGGCTTCCCAGTAGAGCAGCCCGCGCGATTGGGCCTGGGCGCTGACGGGCATCGATAGGCTGCTCGAGTAGGAGCCCAGGAGCTCCTGGACGCCCTGGGCCTTCAGCTCCTGCACCCTGGCGGCGGCGTCGCCCTCGGCGGTCAGGTCCGTCGTAACTAGCGCGATGGGAGCCCCGGCGACCCCGCCGTCGGCGTTCACGAGATCACGGGCGATCTGGACGCCGGCGTATTCCTGCTTCGCGAGGGGGGCCTGGGGCCCGCTCAGTGGAAAGAGCGCGCCGACCTTGATGCTGGCAGCCCCCTCCGAAGAAGGAGCGGTCGCGCACGCGGCGCAGGCTAAGACCAGCCCGATGGCGGCGAGCTGCCGAAATCGCACCACAGGCATTCTAGAGCTTGACAGGCAAATCGTCTGAGTGGATTGATTACAGGAGGGCACTAACATTGGCGGTTGTTTGGAGGAGCCAACCATGTCGACGCGTACGTTCGTTCGCCGAATCGGGTCGCTGGCGTCCATTTCGGCGGTGCTGCTCGCGCTGACGACATCGTCAGTTTCGGCTGCGCCCAACCACGATGGGACGTCAACGGGCGGTGTTCTCGACGCGTTCAGCCTGGCGTTGATCGTCGATAACGACCTCTTCTCAACCGCAGATCTGACGACCACCGTTTCAGACCCGGGCGCGACCCACTTCGGACCATTCCCCAGCCAGACAACGGATTCGGGAACATGCGGGATTGATTGGGCCACCGACACCATGAACCGCTTCTTCACGGTCAGGCTGGTCAGCGAGGGTGCCGGCGGACTGAATACGTACCAGGTCTACGAGCAATTCAAAGACGGCAGCTTCGTGACACTCATGGCGCCAAGCCCGGGGGCGTGCGACAGCAGTGATGGGACGCCGCCCGGCGCGATCCGCGCTGACGTAACTGGAAGCTTCCACGGCTACGACCTGATCACCGTGATGAGTACCACCTTTAACCCGAATGCGACCTGTGCCTCTCCCTGTGCCAACACGGACGACTTTCTCGCGAGCGCCTTCGGTCCCGAGGGCCCGCTTACGCGGGATGACACCGCGTTCTTCGACCACTACCTCGCTGTTGATCAGGGCCTGGTCTTCCACGAATGGAAGAACGCCTCATGCAATCGGGGTGGCAATCACGGCGACATAGCATCGGAGGCCGCACCCTTGACGGTCGGCCTGCCCGTCTGTCCGTAGCCTCTCGAGTGCGACGCTAAGCGACGGCCTCCGCAGCTAGGGCCGTCGCTTGCGCCGTTGGAACCGCTTGTGGACGTCCATCAGCGTCTCGCCGCGGTGGCGGCTGCCGGGCCGCGGCCGGGTCGGTGGCAAGCGCGTCCCCCACCAGAGCAGGAGGCCGATGCCCAGCGCGATCAGGACGATGGCGAGGAAGGGGCCGGCCAGTTAGATCTGCTCGATGCCCCTGACCAGGATGGTGACAAACGCGCCCAGCGCCGTGATGCCGACAGCGGCGTAGAAGACGGGCGCGATCTCCTGAAAGGGCAAGCCGAGCGCGGCGGCGGCCGCGGCGGCGAACACGGTGAGCGCGATCCCCGCGGATGAGGCACGTCCCCAGGGTGTGTGACGGACGCGCAGCGTGCGCCGCCGGATCAGCAGGAACGTGAGCCCGCCCACGATCGGGAAGGCATAGCGAAGGGTGACGAGCGCGGCCAGCCATTGCGGCAGGATGCCGATCACCGCCAGGGAGACGGCGGCCACGCTGAAGAAGAGCCCGTCTATGAAGGGGTCGTAGAGGCGGCCCCAGCGCGTCGACGCGTGGCGACGCCGCGCCAGCCAGCCGTCCAGCAGATCGGTGAACGCGGCCAGACCGAACACGAGGACCAGCGGGACGTACGCACCATCGCTGGCCCAGTGCGCGCCCCACGCCACCCAGACCGCCGCCAGCCCGCGCAGCTCGGTAAGGCGATTCGGCCAGCCGAGGGAGCGCTGCAATTCGCCCGATTCGAGGTTGACCATCAGCCCCAGGTGCAGGGCCAGGTCGAACATCAGCACGCCCCAGCCGAGCAGGCTGGTGACGGTGAACCAGATCGCGTCGGTCGACCCGAACCCGCGGAAGACCGCGAGCCCCGCCAGCACGATGCCAATCACGCCGGCGACCGTGAAATGAAGCCAGGAGGCCCGCAGCTCGTCGTTCAGGCCGAAGATTTGCACCGACCGGATCCAGGATGCGCGCCAGAAGGCGCCCCACGCCCGCCAGCTGTAGCCGCCTCGATTGAGATCGTGGAGCAGCCCGATGACGAAGATATTCGGCGGGAGATCAGGTTCGTCCTTCCCATTCGAGGTTTCATTGGGCCGCCGGACCATGACCTGAGTAAAGGCGTTTTCGTCCGACCCGTCAAGGACCGTCCGGCTAGGGAACGATCGGCGGCAAGCTCGCCCCGGGAAGGGGCGGGAGCGAAGGCAGGACGCCCGGCAGCCCCGCCCCGCCAACGGAAGGCGTCCCTCCGGTCGCCGGCGTACCGCAGGGGGCGGCCGGCAGCGCCGGGTCCGGCTTGAGCGCGAGGTCCTGGATCGTGAATTCGGGCGCGGCATCGGCCGGGGCGGGCTGACCGGTCAGTTTGCAGAGCGTGATCGGCGTAACCTCCGCAGGACGCGCCCAATCGGCCGGCTTCTTGCTGCCGTAGTACGCCTTCATGAACTGCTTCCAGGAGGAGGCCGGCCCGATCTCTCCCCAGAGCCCCCCGTACGCCCTGGTGCTCATCGACTCGTTGTGGGGCGTCGGCTGGCTCAGCGTCCGGCCCATCCAGGAGGCCACGGCCAGGTCTGATGTGTAGCCGATGTACCAGGCGTCCTTGAAATCCGTGGTGGTGCCAGACTTGGCGGCGACCGGGAAGCCCATCGACGGATGGACCGCCCCCTTGAGAATGTCGGTCAGCATGTAGGTCGCCGAGGCGGGCAGCACGCGCTCGCCGGCATCGGGTTGCGCCGGGTTGGACTCGAGCAGGGCGCCGGCCGCGTCGCGCACCTCGAGCACGTCGAGAGGCCGAACGCGATGGCCGCCGTTCGCGAAGGTGCTGTAGGCGGAGAGGTGGTCGATCATGCGCAGCTCGCTGGCGCCGAGCGTCGTCGGCAGGCTCGGATCGAGCGGGGTCTCGATGCCGAGGCTGCGCGCCGTCGTGAAGACCTTCTGGATGCCGACGTCCTTGAAGAGGTGCACCGACGAGATATTGCGCGACTGCTGAAGCGATTCCCGCAGCGTGATGGTGCCGAGCTCGCGGCTGTCCCAGTCGTGGACCGGATACCCGGGGAAGGCCTTGGCGCCGTTACTGTCGTCGAGCGGTGAGGCCGGCGTCCAGCCGTTCATCAATGCCGTGATGTATGTGTACGGTTTGAACGACGAGCCCGGTTGGCGCAGTGCCGTCGTGTAGTTGACCTGTCCGCCGATGTCGGCGTTGGAGTAATCGGCGCTGCCGACCATCGCCAGCACCTCGCCGGTGTGGGGATTCATCACCAGCATGGCGCCGTTGTTGACGCGGTAGCCCGAGGCGTAGCGCGCGATGCCGTCGTGCACCGCCTGCTGGGCCAGCGCCTGGGTCTTCGGGTCGAGCGTGGTGACGATCTTCAGCCCGGATCGCAGCAGGTAGCTCGGATCGTAGCGCTGCTCCAGCTCACTCCAAACGTAGTCGACGAAATGCGGCGCGAGCGAGGCACGCCGACCGACGGCCGCCTGGTGTGCTGCTGCCAGCTTGGGCCCGAGGTCCTCGGCGTACGCCTTGGCGCCCGCCGCCGCCGTGATGTAGCCGTCGCGCACCATGGCGCTGAGGACGTCATGCTGGCGATCGCGGGCGTGCATGTAGCCCTCAGTCAAGAATGGGTTCAGATAACTGGGGCGCTGTGGCAGGCCGGCGGTGAAGGCGGATTGCGCGAGATCGAGGCGCCGCGCCGAGGTGCCGAAGTAGGTCTGTGCGGCCGCCTCCACGCCGAAGGCTTGGTTGCCGTAGAAGATGGTGTTGAGGTACATCTCGAGGATCTGGTCCTTCGTGTACTGGCGCTCCAGCTGGATCGAAAGCACCAGCTCGCGCGCCTTGCGGTCGAGGCTGCGGCTACTGGCACTCCCGCTCAGCAAGTAGTTCTTGACCAGCTGCTGGGTGATGGTGCTGCCGCCCTGGGCGGCGCGCTGGTGGAGCAGGTCGTAGACACCGGCCGCGACCATCCGCACGGGGTTGACGGCACCGTGGTTGTAAAAGTCCTTGTCCTCGATCGAGATGGTGGCGTGTCGCAGGTCCCAGGACATCTCGTTGAGGGGGACGACCGTGCGACGCTGCTGGTAGCGCTCTTCCAGCAGGGTGACCCCGTCACGGGCGTAGATGCGGGTCGTCTGCGGCAGGTTCTGCGCGCTCAGGTGGTCGAGGCTGGGCAGCTCTCCCGCGTAGGTGTAGAGGAGCGTTCCGGTCCCCACGACCACGGTCAGCAGGCCGGCGGCCGTGAGCAGCAGGATGCGGCGGAGCCAGTGCGGTCCCGCCCGCCGGCTCGACGCCGGGCGAGCGGGAGCCCCGAGGGTGGGATGGCGTCGCGAGCCGCGTCGCCGGCGCCGGGCGGGGGGTTGTCCCATGGGGCGCCCGGTAAACGAGGGCATTGGGCGGAAGGTTACCCCACTTTCGCTGATCGTTCCCTCCCCCGCTCGCCGGGAGGGTCAGGGTGGGGGCGCCTGCACTCTTAGTGAAGAAGCGCGGCGCGGCCATAACTGGCCGCGGCGTAGAGCGGCCCGAGCAGCAGTCCCATGAAGACCACGCCCACGGAGGCCAGTGTGACCGCCGCCTGGATTCCGCGGTCGAGACGGGCAGGCGCCACCTCGAAGACCGGCGGGTCGACGAAGGCGATCTTGAGGAGGCGCAGGTAGCCGAACGCCGCCAGGGCGATGTTGGCGGCGCCCACCACCGCCAGCCAGGCGTAGCCGCCGTTGACCACGGCCTGCAGGACGAGGAGCTTGCCGAAGAAGCCGGCAACTGGCGGCAGGCCAATCAGTGAGAGCACCGCGACCGCCAGCGCCAACGCCAGGCCGGGGGCCGCGCGCGACATCCCGGCCAGGTCCCGGATGGCGTCGCTGTGCACGAAGCGCGCATAAGCGATGACGGTGGCGAAAGCACAGATGTTGCCAAGCGCCAGGCTCACGAGGAACACCAAAAGGGCGCTCAGCCCGAGGCCCTTGAGATCGGTGAATGCCGCGAGGGCAAAGCCGGCCTGGGCGATCGCGGCATAAACGAGCAGGCGGCGAACACTCGCCTGCATCACTGCCAGGAGGTTCCCGGCCGTCATCGCGATAGCGGCGACCCCGGCGAAGACGGCGGCGTAGGGAATGCGGCTGCCGGCAAAGGTCGAGGCGGCCAGCCGGCCAAACGCGGCAAAGGCGACGACGACGCCCACCGACTGGACGAACATGATGACCCGCAGCGGCACGCCCGCCTCGAACCCTCGTGGCCACCAGCGCACCGGCAGCAGTCCCATGCGCAGCGCAAAACCGCCGAGGATCAGGCTCAGCGACAGCAGCACCGCGGGATGATTCGGCCCGAGCGTGGCCATCGCCACGCCGGTCGCGCCGAGCCGCGTCTCCCCGGTCAACCCGAACACCAGCGCGAGGCCGTAGAGCAAGAGCGCCGAGCCGGCACTGCCCGCCACGAGGTAACCCAGGCCGGCGGTGGCGGGCGCGAGTCCCCGCCGCGCCAGCACGCTCAACACATAGAGGTTGATGGCGAGGAGCTCCAGCGCCAGGAAGAGCGACACCATCTCGGCGGCGGAGGCCGCCAGCATCGCGCCGAGCGTTGCCAGCAGCAAAAAGCCCGGAACCGCTTCGGCCTGACCATCGCTCGGGAGAATATCGGCTCGGCTGACCAGCAGGGTGAGCAGCGCCGCCGCCAGCACGACGACATCGACGACGATGGCAAAGCCGTCGAGGAGGAAGGCGCCGTCGAGGATCGTGATCGTCTGCTTGAACTGCGTCGCCAGCGCCAGCAACGCCCCCAGCAGCGCCACCAGCGCCACCAGTGTCGTCGAGGCGCCGGGCCGCAACCGGGCCACCAGGAAGACCACGATCGCGCCGGCCAGCAGCCAGAGTTCCGGCGAGAACGCGAGCAGGTTCCCGAAGGTACTCATCCGCCGCCTCGCGACAGCAGCGTGATGACGGAGAAGTTGATGCTGTCCATCAGGATCGCGGGCAGCACGCCCAGTAAGACGATCAGCGATAGCAGCCCGATGGTGGTGGCGAGCTCGAGCGTCCCCAGGTCGCGGATTCGTCCATGTCGCTCCGAAATGGCCCCGAAGAAGATCCGCTGGACAGTCACGATCATGGCGCCCGCCACGACCAGCACGCCCAGCAGCGCCAGCGGTGTGGCGATGCGATGGCTCGGATAGGCGCCCACGGCGATCAGCAACTGGCCGATGAACCCGGCGAGGCCAGGGAACCCGATGGCGGCCAGCGCGGCGAAGATCCACAGGACCGCCCCCTTCCCCATCCGCCCGGCCATCCCGCCCATGGCTCGGACGGAGCTGGTGCCGGTGCGCTCCACGATGGCCGCCGCCAGCAGCACGAGCAACCCGGCGGTGAGGCCGTCGGCGACCATCAGCAGGATGGCGCCGTTGAGCGCGACCGGTGCAGCGGTCGCCGCCGCCAGCAGCACCAGACCCATGTGGCTCATCACCACGTAGCCCACGACTCGTCGCAGGTCATCCTGTGCCAGCACCGCGATCGCGCTCCAGAGCACCGTCACCACAGCGATCACGACGATGGCGCCGGCGAAGGTGTGGAGCGCGGTCTGGAACTCGCCGACATCGACGCGGATGAGGCCGTAGCCGCCCAGCTTGACGAGCACCCCGCCCAGGATGAGCGCCACCGGCGCGGACGCCTGCGCCTGCGCGTCGATGAACCATGTGTGGAATGGGAAAGCGGGAAGCCTCACTGCGAAGGCGATGAAGAAGAGCCATGCGATCAGCGTCGCGATCGCGGTCGGCAGCACGACGTCGTGGAGGCTCACCATGTCGAAGGTTCGCACCGGCGCCTTGAAATAGAGGATGAGGATGGCGAGCAGCAGCAAGCCGCCGCCAGCGACGTCGACGGCCAGGAATTTCCACGCGGCCGCGAGTCGCCGCGGTCCGCCGAAGCGGGCGATCAGCAAGAACATGGGGACGGCTTGCATCTGCCAGAAGAGGAAGAACAGCAGGTAATCGAGCGAGACGAAGACGCCGTTGACCCCGGTCTGTAGCACCAGCAAGAGGGCCAGGTATTCCTTTGACTGCTCGCGGCTCGACGAGAGAACGGCGAAGAGGAACAGGAAGGCGCTCATGAGCAGGAGCGGCATGCTGACGCCGTCGACACCCAGGTGGTAGCTGGAGCCGATGGCAGAGAGCCAGGAACGCGTCTCCTCGTAGGCGTACGTCCCGCTCTGGTCGCGGAAGCCGTACCACATGAAGACGGCGAAGGCGAGTACGAGGGCAGTGGTAGCGATGCCAAACGATCGGATCCGCTGACGCTGCAACTCGGTGCGTGATGGGAAAAAGAGGAGCGCGAGCGCGGCAATCGCCGGGACAAAGACGAGGGCGCTGAGGAGCAGGGTGGGGAGCGCGGCCGGCGTGGCCGTCGTCGTCGGGATGGCCTCGAGGAATGTCATCACGCCTTCCCGATGAGCCGGCCGGCGAGCAGGATGCTCAGCGCGCCCAGCGCCACGACGCCGGCGAAGAGACCGATCAACAGCTGGCGGATTCGTACCTGCGCCAGCCAGCTGCGCGGCGCTCCGGCGAAGGCGGCGCTCTCCGCGATCAGGTCCATGGCGCCATCGACGACATGCGTCTCGACCCACCCTATGGCGCGGCTGGCCGGCATCAGCACGGCGACCGCGCCCAGCCGGTACGCCCGCTCGATGAAGAGCCCCTCCCCGATGGCCCGGCGAATCGGCTGCAGCGCGGCGGGCGCGGGGACCCGGCGCGCGTAGACGACCCAGGCAACGGCCCCGCCCAGCACGGCGCTGACGGCGATTACCCCGGCTGCCACGTAATGCGAGTTGGGCAGGGGCACGCCGGGGAATGTGACGAAGGCAATCGGATCGATTCGGCTGCGGAGGGCGCGAATCCCAGCGATGACGCTGATGATCGCCAGCAGCGACATGGCGAACGCGAGGCGGCCGTCCGCGTCACGGATCCGGTCCGGCTCGAAGCGACGCCGGCGGGCGGTCTCGCCGGTGAAGGCGAGCGCGAAGATTCGCACCAGCGCCATCGCGCCAAGGAACGTCACCGCCACGATCACCGCGATCGTGAGCGGGCTCTTGAGCGCGAGCGCCTTCGACATGATCGTGTCCTTGCTCCAGAAGGTGCTCAACGGCGGGATGCCGGACGCCGCGGCGACCGCGATCAGCATTACCGAGCCGGTGAAGCGCATCCGCCGCCACAACCCGCCCATCTCCGAGAGCCGCTCGGTGCGGAGCTCGCGGATGATCACGCCCGCCGCAAGAAAGAGCAGCGCCTTCGGCCACGCCTGCGTGAAGAGCTCGAAGACGCCGGCACCGTAGGCGCCGATGCCGAGCGCCAGGACCATCAAGCCGAGCTCGCCCATCGTGGTGTAGGCGATGGCGCGTTTCAGGTTGTCCTGAAAGAGCGCCCAGAGCACACCGAGCATGGCCGAGATCCCGCCGGCGATGGCGAGCAGCGCCAGGGCCCGTGGGCTGGCATGGAAGAGTCCGTAAGTGCGGGCGATCAGGTAGACGCCACAGACCGCGCCGCCGGCCGAGTGGAGGAGCGCCGCCGCCGGCGCGGGTGCCTGGGCGCTACCGGGGAGCCAGACGTGCAGCGGGAACAGCGCCGACTTGGCGGCCGCCGCGATGAAGACGAGGATGGCGATGGCGAAGAGGCCGTTGGCACTGATCCGGCCACTCACGTACTGGCCGGCCAGCGTCTGGAAGTTGAGTTCGTTGAAACGAAGGTAGATGTAGGCGACGGCCGCCAGCAGCGCAAGGTCGCCAACCCCCGAAATGATGAAGGCGCGGACCGCAGCGGCCGCCGCCTCCTCCCGCTGCCACCAGTGGCCGATCAACAGGTAGGTCGACAGCGTCACCATCCCGAAGAAGAGCAGCATCTCGAAGTAGCTGACGGAGGAGAGGGCGTAGAGCTGGACCAGCAGGCTCACCAGGACGACGGCGAGCCCCACCGTCGCGGCCAGCGGGTCCGACAGTACGCCCCACTGCAGGGTGAACTCGGATGCGCCGCCGGACTGCCCGGTGAAGAACTGCAGGAAGGTTGCCGGCCGCTCGAGGTGCAGGGGATGGGCCAGCTCGATCGCGACCACGAGCAGCGCGCAGATCACCGAGGCCAGCGTGAAGATGATCGAGATGGCCGCGCTCGCCCGCCGCGAGTCGATGGTGAACGCCAGGATGACGAGGATTGCGATCAGCGGCAGTAACAGCGCGAACTGCGCCAGCAGGGTCGGGCTCCAGGTGTCGAGTGGCCCTTTGGGCGCAGCAGCTAGCAGCGTGAGCGTCACGAGGTGGCTACCTTACCCGCGATCCGCGTCGATGGCCAGGCTGCGGTGTTCTCGGTAGATGAGCGCCGCCATCGCCATGCCGACGGCGAGCTCTGCCACGGCGGTGGCGCCGGCGAAGACCGCGACCGCCGCGCCACCCGTCGCGTTGACCGCTCCAAGGCCGAAGCGCGCGAACGCGACAAACGCGATCGACCCCGCCATCAACATGAACTGGGTGCCGATCAGCATCAGGACGACGCTGCGCCTGGCTACGGCCGCGAAAGCCCCCACCGCAAAGAGCGCGGCCGAGGCGGCCAGCACCAGGTTGAGCCCGACGTTCATCGCCCCCTCGGCCGAGCCAGAGTTGGTGCTGCGAGCAGCAGCCCGCCGCCGAGCGCCGCGCAGGCAAGGGTCACAACCAGGACGGCAAGCCCCACGACATACGTGTTGGTCAGTGTCGCCCCGAATCCGGCGCCCGCATTGACGGTAGGACGGACCGGCCAGGACGTGGTCGCGACGATCACGACGAGCAAGGCCAGGACGGCGGCGGCGACCGCCGCACCAACGATCCATTCCCGGCTGAAGGGGTCCTGGGTCGAGTCCAGCCCAGCTGTCCGCCGCAACAGGCCGACCAGGAGCGCCGCGCTAACCGTCGTGAAGACCAGCAGTTGAACAGCGAACAAACGGAACGGGGCGATCGCGAGATAGAGCAGCGCGATAAGTACCATCGTCGCCGCGAAGGCGCCGGTGGCGAACACCGTGCTGCGAAGGAGCACCGTGGCCAGCGCGCTCGCCACCATCAGGACAATGACCGCATAGATCAGGATCACGAGCGGCGCCGAGGTGATGGGCTGCGGCAGGGCGCCGATCAAGGGCACGGCGTCAGATTCTAGCTGGCGGCGGCAGGCTCAGTATTCGACCTCGCCTTCGCCCGGCGCCCAGTAGGTCTCTTCCTTGATGGCGGCATGCTCGAAGCCGCACCGACGCATGATGTCTCGCACGTTGACGATCATCCCGGGATTGCCACAGAGATAGACCGTCGTGTCTTTAGGGGTGAGATCCAGGATGTCGGCGTACTTGCGCACCAGGTCGTCCACCCTCCCCCGCTCCCCGGTCCACTCCGGATCCTCCCAGTGCCGGCTGATCGTCGGGATGTAGGTCAGCCAGGGATACTGGCCGACCGCCTCGATCAGCTCCTTGTCGTAGCCGAACTCGTTCGACTTGGACACCCCCTGGAGGATGACGAGCCGAAACGGTTGCGCCAGGCGCCCTTCCTTCAGGTCCAGGGCCAGCGTGCGGACCATGCTGATGTAAGGCGCGATCCCGGTGACCGTCGAGACCAGGAAATGCTGGCTGTGCCCCGACTTGACGTCGATGTTGAAGACGCCCTTTGCCTTCTTGCGCATGAAGACGGCGTCGCCGGTCTGCAGCTCGTAGAGCTTGGGCGAAAGCGCGCCCTCCGGCACCCTCTCGATGAAGAATTCGAGCTCCGGCTCGTATGGACTGGAGACGATCGAGAAGGCCCGTTCCAGGACCTTGTCGTGGTTCTCGACGCCGAAGGCGACGTACTGGCCCGCCTTGAAGGCGAGCGTCTCGGGCGGCTTCATCCAGATCGACCAGAGCGTCGGTGAGTAGTCCTGACGCCGGATGATCGGCGCCTTCATGTACTTCTCGGAGTCCGCAGCCACGGCCCTATCCTATTCGGCGGCGGCCGGGCCACCCGGCTGACCGAAGATCAGGTCGAGCGCCACCCCGAAGACGGCCAGCACGATCCCGGCGGCCCCGAACGTAAAGGTGGCGCCCCCGGAGAGGTAGCCGCGGCCCCAGAGCGTCCCGATCAGGAAGAAGAACCCGCCCAGCACCGCCAGCCAGTAGGAGGATCGACCCCGCCAGGCCAGCTTTGCGGCGAAGACGCCGCCCAGGCAGGTCAGGTACACCAGTCCGATCAGCGCAAACGTTGGGAGCAACGGGTGGGCGGCTGCGGCGTCGAGCCGCGTCACACGTCGCCCGCGGCAATCGGCCCACCACCGATCACGCGGTCGCCATCGTAGAAGACGGCGGCCTGACCAGGGGCCAGCGCTCGCTGCGGGTCGTCGAAGTCGACGCGGGCCCGCTCGCCCAGCGGCGTCACCTGCGCGCCGGCCAGCGGTGCGTGCGACCGGACCTTGACGCTCGCGCGAAAGGCCGCGAGTGGGACGCGTCCCGCGACGTAGCGGACGTCCTCGATGCGGCAACTCGAGCGGAGCAGCTGCTGCGGATCGCCGATGGTGACGGTGTTGCTGTCGGCGTCGATGGCGCTGACGTACCGGGGCGGCGATGTCGGCCCTCCGGCCTGCAGGCGCAGGCCCGAACGCTGCCCGACGGTGTACATGGCGATGCCATCGTGTTCGCCGACGACGGCACCGCTCTCATCCACGATCGGCCCGGGCTTGACCCGCTCGCGGAAGCGGTCTTTCAGCAGCGTGCGGTAGCTGCCGTCCGCGACGAAGCAGATCTCCTGGCTCTCTGGCTTGAGCGCGGTGACCAGGCCGAGGGCCCCGGCCTTCTCGCGGACCTGGGCCTTGGCCCACTCGCCGACCGGAAAACGCAGGACCCGGAGCTCCTCCTGGCCAAGCTGGTAGAGCACGTATGACTGGTCTTTGCGCTCGTCGACGGCGCGTCGCAGGCGATAGCCGTCGGGATCCTGATCGATGCGCGCATAGTGGCCCGTCGCCAGAAGGTCAGCGCCCAGCGCCA
>WNGO01000875.1_pt1 | contig 18906 bp, 19 predicted proteins | sample 5400511 | NCBI WGS metagenome assembly WNGO01 (sample SAMN13153380, study PRJNA577476) | soil metagenome | isolation source: 20 cm soil or saprolite under Garry oak tree replicate 2 | place: USA:California | collected 2016-06-15 | reverse complement strand
CGCCGGGTAGCCATGGCCGGTTTGGATAAGCGCTGAAAGCATCTAAGTGCGAAGCCAACTCCAAGATAAGGTTTCCCACCGGGTTAACCGGGTAAGGGCCCTGGTAGACAACCAGGTTGATAGGCCGGAGGTGTAAGAGAAGCAATTCTTTGAGCTGACCGGTACTAATAGCCCGAGGGCTTGTTCACCTATAACTCACTCTTCAGCTCACTGAGGATGAGTCACAAGCCAACGCCAACAAGAAATTCGGATCCAGCGCTCGAAAGCAGACTGGAGAATCTCATAGACCTAATTCGGTTGTGCAATTGCTCAGCGCTAGCTGAGCCGCACTCCCCTGGGGCCGCGCACCTGCTGTAATCAACGCGTGGCGGAAACTGGCGCACAGCCTGACTCCGAGAGCAGCGACCTGACGATCGCGATCGTCGTCGCGCGCGCGAACGACGACGTGACCCGCCGTCTGCTCCGCGGAGCGCAGGACGCGCTCCAGCGCCACGGCGTCGAGGATCCCGAGATCTACTGGGTGCCCGGACCCCTCGATCTTCCGGTCACCGCCCTCGCGCTGGCCGAGAAGGGTGGCCCGGACTCCATCGTCTGCCTGGCGTGCCTGATCCGCGACGAGACCTTAGATTTCGAGGTGTTCGCCATGCAAGCCGCGGCCGGGCTCATGCAAGTCCAGCTCGACACAGGTGTCCCGATCGCCATCGGGCTGGTCACGACTGACGATCGCGATCAGGCCCTCGCCCGGTCAGGGCCGAAGAACAACAGGGGTGCCGACGCGGCCGAGGCGGCGATCGAAATGGCGAACCTGCTGCGAGAAATCCAGGGCTAGCCCGACACCGAGACGGCGACCACCTTGTTGCCCGAAGGGGCGACCACGAACCCCTCTGTCGCCGCAGGCGTGCTGTAGCGGTTCGCTGCCCCGATGCTCGTGCTAAAGACGCTCTTTCCCGTCGCGGGCTCGAACGCGTAAAGCGTGCCACTCGAGGCGTCGATGGCCCATAACGCACCCGCCGCGGACACCGGAGGCGCCAGCGCCGGCCGCCCCACGTGCCACGCGACCTGCATCGACGTCGCGCTGACCGACACGGCGTACAGCCCATCGCTGCAGGGGACGAAAACCATAGATCCCAGCCGCGCGGTGCCGCCCCACGCGCCGGCGCAGACGTGAAGGCTCGCCTCTTGCCCTCCAATGCCGCCCAGGGCGCCCATCCGCAGGAGGTAGCCGATTCCCTCTTTCCCGATCACGAAGACGCGATCGATCGACGGCAGTAGGGCAGCGCCGGTGGATCCCAGGTCGGTGTCACCCGCGTTCAGCGCCTGCCAGTTGGACGGCGCGAAGTAGGACTTGACCGAGCCCAGATCTGGCGACAGCTGGAGCACGGAGTCGCTGTATCCAAACCCCGCGGTTAGCGCGTTTCCGGTTACCACGTAAACGCTGCCGTCGCTCGCGACGGAGGCGCCCTGCGGTGCCCAGATGGACGCGCCACGCGCCGCCGGCACGACGAACGCGTGCGCGACCCCGCCGCCCAGGGGCACTCCAACCACGTAGCCCCGGTAGTTACCGCAGTCGCCGAACAATCCGCCAAACGGGACGTAAACCATCCCCGAACCGATCGCCAGCGCGCCGCGCAGCTGCTGTGCGCTCGGCGTCGATCCGACCGGGTCGATCGTCTGCTGCCAGACCACCGAGCCGTCCGTGAGGCTCAGCGCGGACAGCACGTGGTGATAACCCTTCAAGAACGCCACGACATACGCCCGGCCCGACGCCGGATCCACAGCCGGTGTGCCGGTGATCCCCGTGATCGGCGAGATGTTGCCGCAAGGCAACGTCGCGGCGTCCACGGGCTGGCCGAGGTGCCGTTCCCACACCTTCGAACCGGTGAACAGGTCGAGCGAGTACACGGTGTTGTTCTCGGTCGCGACGATGACATGACCGCCGGCGATCAGCGGCGACGCATAGATCGCCGCATCAACGCTGGCCGACCACGCGATATGCGGCGACTGGAGCGCCGGCTCGGCTGGACCGGCCCCCGATCGCCCGGCGTCGTGGTGGTATTCGGTCCACTCCGTGGAGATCGGCGGGGAGGGGCTGGAGGTGCGGGAGGGAGACGCGTTGCCGCCCGATGGGGTGGAGCTGCAAGCGCCGACCGCCAGGCAGATCGCCAGGCCGGCTGCCGCCCTACGTGTCAAATTCCCCAGGTGAACTTGTGACTCGGCTTGAGGCGCGCGCGCTCCGGCGCGATCAGCTCGACCCGGCCCTGCATCGCGACTCCCCGCTTCGGTCCCATCGCGTCCACCACCATCGCGGCGCGCGGCTCGCCGGTGATGTTGCGCAGCTTCACGCCGTCGACGTCGAAATCGAGCGAACCATCGTCGTTCATCGTGTACATCACCGGGACGACATGCGGCCACCCGGCCGGACCGACGGTCGCGAACCGCGCGATCCGCTGTGATCGCAAGAACTCGAGCTCGGCCTCGCTGAACACGAACACATCCTAGACTCAACGATTTACATGGCAAGAAGTACAAGCGATGCCGTCGACACGATCGGCGGTTACACGATCACCCGGCGCGAGCCGCTGGAACGACTAGAAGGCGCGTATCTCGAGCTGGAGCACAAGCGGACCGGGGCGCGCCACATCCATATCGAATGTCCCGACGACAACAACGGCTTCGCGGTTTTCTTTCCCACTCCGCCGAGCGACTCCACCGGCGTCGCTCACATCCTCGAGCACGTCGTACTCGCGGGTTCGCAGCGATTCCCGGTCCGCGATCCCTTCTTCAGCATGACGCGGCGTTCGCTCTCGACGTTCATGAACGCCCTGACGGGTTCGGACTGGACGATGTTCCTCTACAGCACCCGCAACGCCAAGGACTTCATGAACCTCCTCCAGGTCTACCTCGACGCTGCTTTTTTCCCTCGCCTTTCTGAAGACTCGTTCAAGCAAGAAGGCATCCGCTTCGAGTTCGAAGACCCGGCTGACCCAAAGAGCGGCCTTCGCTACAAGGGGGTCGTCTTCAACGAGATGAAGGGGGCGCTCGCCACCCCTTCCGCCGCGATCGATCGCGCCGTCGGCAAGGCGCTCTTTCCCGGCCTGCCCTACTCGTACGTATCGGGCGGGGATCCCGAGGACATCCCCAACCTGACCTGGGAACACCTGCGCAGCTTCCATGCGCGCTACTACCACCCGAGCAACGCGCGCTTCTACACCTACGGCAACCTGCCGCTGGAGACGACCCTCGACGCGGTTGAACGCCACGCCATCGGTCGATTCCAGCGAATCGAGGTCGACTCCTCGATTCCCGACGTAAATCGCAAGGCGAAACCGATATCGGTCGTCGAGCCCTATCCCGCGGTCGCGGGCGAGGACGATTCGAAGAAGGCCGAGGCACTGTTGGCGTGGGTCACCGCCCCGAGCGCCGACTCGTTCAAGGGCCTCGCCATGAAGGTGTTGTCCGAGGTCCTCCTCTCGAACGCGGGCTCGCCGCTGCGCAAGGCGCTGATCGACTCGGGCCTGGGCAGCGCGCTGGCCGACGGGAGTGGCTTGCACGACGATTACAAGGAGTCTGTCTTCGGCGCCGGCCTCAAAGGGATCGCCCCTGGAGACGCCGAGAAGGTCGGGCAGGTGGTGCTCGACACTCTCGAGCAGGTGGCCGATCACGGGGTGGATCGGTCGATGGTCGACGCCGCCATCCACCACCTCGAATTCGAGAAGCGCGAACGCTCCAATGCGGGATTTCCCTACGCGCTCAGGCTCCTGTTCGCTTCGTTGCCCGCTTATCAGTACGGCGGCGATCCATTCTCCGCAATGAACTTCGACGCGGATCTCGAGCATCTCGAGAAAGCCCGCAGCGAGGGGCGCTTCTTCGAGAACCTGATCCGCGCCGAGCTGCTCGACAACACATACCGTGCACTGCTCACTGTGGTGCCCGATCCCGATATGGAAGAGCGGAAGCGGCGCGCTGAGCTCGACCGTCTCGCGGCGATCGAGGCTCGGCTGACGGAAGAGGAGCGCGCTCGGATCCTCGCCGATGCGCTTCGCCTCAAGGCCGATCAGGATGCCAGGCAGGACCTCGCCCTCCTTCCGACCCTTGAGCTCAGCGACATCCCGATGAAGTTCGAGGATGTCCCGGTCCGGGACACCGCCGTGCAGAGGGCGCGAGTCGAGTTCTATCCCCAGCCGACGAATGGCGTCACCTACCTCGACGTCCGCAGCGACTTCTCCGTGCTCTCGACCGAACAGAAGGACCTGCTGCCGCTGTTCAGCCGCGCGCTGACGCACAGTGGCGCGGCGGGCGAGGACTACGCGGAGATCGCCGGCCGGATCGCCTCCGTCACCGGGGGGGTCGGAGCCGCGGCGCAAGTCCAGTCCCTGGCGGTCCGCGATGACTACCTCCAGTCGTTCGTCATCTCCGGCCGCGCGCTTGACCGCAACGCGCAGCCGTTCATCGAGCTTCTGACAGATCTGGTCGCCCGCCTGGAAATCGAGCCGCGCCGCCTCAAGGAGATCATCGCCGAGATCACCACGCGCCTGGAAAGCTCGCTCGCGGGCCTGGGATTTCAGTTCGCCCTGTTGCGCGCGCATTCCAAGCTCAGCTCCGAAGGCGCGATCAACGACCGGCTTCAAGGCATCGGGATGCTTCACACCATGCGCAAGCTGGCTCGGCTGGACGAGCACTCGTTGGGCGATCTGATCTCACAGCTGGATGAGATCCGCAAGGTCCTCTTTCGGGCCGAGGCTTTGCGGATCGTCGTGACCTGCGAGGAAGCCATGATCCAACCGTTCGAGGAGCTGCTCACGGGACTGGTCGGAGCGCTCGCCCCCGATGGGGCGGATGGTCACCCGGTCAAGCCGCCGGCGTTGGAGCGGAAGCCTGAGGCGCGCACCGCGCCGGTGCCGGTCGCCTTCAACGTCCGCGTCTTCAAGACGGTCCGCTACACACATCAGGATTCGCCGGCGCTCCTGGTTCTCGCCAACTACCTCCGCGACACCTACCTGCACCGCGAGCTGCGCGAGAAGGGTGGTGCCTACGGGGCCTACGCGCAGGCGGGGGTCGCCAGCGCGACCTTCTATTTCGGCTCCTATCGGGATCCGAACATAGTCCGCACCTACGACATCTTCGATACCGCCGTGCGGTGGGTTACCGACGGCGAGATCGACGCCGAGGCGCTCAAGGAAGCGATCCTGGGCGCGTGCGGGGATGTCGACCCGCTCGAATCGCCGGACATCAAGGGTCGCCGCGAGGCGACCAACCGGGTGACCGGCTTCAGCCGCGAGGCCCGGGAGCTCTTCAAGCAGCGGCTGCTGCAGGTGACCGCGGACGACCTGCGTCGCGTGACCGGGTCGTATCTCCTGGGCGCGCCCGCGGTGCAGACGACAGTCGCCGGCTCCGACCTGATCGAGGCGGCCCGCAAGGAGCGGCCCGCCCTCTTCGAGGTCGTCGCGGCGATCTAGCCTCGCGAACTAGACTGGCGCCCGTGGGGCGAGAGTTCTGGCGGCACCAGCTCTTCTGGCCGGCGGTCCTGATCGTGGCGGGGCTCTACTTTCTGTTCCGCAACCTGGGATGGCTGGACTGGCTTCGCGCCGACCTCTTCTGGCCGCTCGTCCTGATCGCCGTGGGCGTTTGGCTCATCCTGCGACGCGGCTGGCGCTGAAGTGAACATCACCTCAAGGTGATGCGGAACACGCCCCGGTACCGCAGCCTCCTCTGGCCCGCCATCCTCATCCTCGCCGGCATCGTCGCGTTGCTCGTCAACACCGGACGGCTACCGGTCGACCGGCTCTACCAGCTCGTCAACCTGTGGCCGGTCATCCTCGTCGTGATCGGTCTCGAGCTCATCCTCCGCCGCACCGTCCGAGGCCTCGCCGGCGACCTGGCCGCGGCCCTGATCATCCTGATCGCCGTCGTCGGCGCGGCCGCCTACGTCACCTTCGGCCCAAATCCGTCGGCGACACACACGCTCGACGCCTCGAGCAAGCTGGGGGATGTCACCGAGGCCACCCTTGAGCTCGATGTGGGCGCCTCCACTGTCACCATCTCGGGAAGCAGTGACGTCGGCGCCGACCTCTACCGCGCCCACGTCGAATACTCGGGGCCGAAACCCAACGTCGATGTCGACAGCGCGCGAGGCGCCGTCAAGATCACGCAGCCGAACGACACCTTCGGCGTCCTTCAGCTGCACAACTTCACGGCGAACGTGCGGCTGAATCCCGGGATCGCCTGGGCGATCAAGCTCAACAGCGGGGCGACGACCACCACGATCAACGTGGCGCAGCTCCATGTCTCGTCGATCGCCCTGAATTCAGGGGCAGGTCACGACGAGATCACGCTTGGTCCCGTCTCCGGGATCGTGCCGGTCGAGGTCAACGGCGGCGCCTTGACCGTCCACTTCCACAGGCCAAGCGGCACTCAGGCTTCGATTGAGGTCTCAGGAGGCGCGGTCAGCCTCGACGCCGACGGCAAGAGCATGCACGGGATCGGCCAGCTCCACTACGCGTCCCCCGGTTTTTCCGGCGCCGCCGACGGTTACCGGATCCAGGTCAACGGCGGTGCCTGCACCGTCAGCCTGGACACGGCAACAGAGTCAGGCTAAGCGCGCGTCGAGCGCGTCGATGCGGGCCCGGTAGACGCTTTCCGTCGCGGGGGTCACCGCGGCCCGAAGACCTCGCGCGGCCGCTTCCAGCATTGCGGAGAGCTCGCCGTCGAGAACCTGTGCCGCATCCAGCACGTGAATCAGCGCCGCCGCGCGCTCCGCGCCGCCAAGCATGGCGTCCTGGTCCGCCGCCAGGCGCGCGAGGCCGGCCGCCTCGCGCCGCAAACGGTCGGCGAGCGCCGTGTGCTCATCGCCGCCGCGGGATTCGCACCGGTCCCCGCCGGCATCCGCCGCGGCGGACGCAAGACGGCCCTCGAGCAGGCGGCCATCGGCGGCCGGCGTGGCGGCGATCGCGGGACACAGCCCCACCACCTGCTGCGCGCCCATCGCGACGCCACGCCGTTCCAGCTCCGCGATGACGTCCGACGGTGTCGTCTCGTCAATCCGGAACAGGTTCATCGACAGCTGCACCCTCGAGCCTGGCAGCTCGAAAGCCAGCGCCTGCACGCCGCGCAGACCGGCAGAGGACTCGCGGATCGAGCGCGCAAGGGCGCGCGCTCCGACCAGGTCGATGCCGAACAGCGTCACGTTGAACGCCACGAGCGTCCGGCGCGCGCCCACGCACACGGCGCCCGCGGTGAGGTGGAGGTCTGGCCCCCCGAGGTCAGGACTCGCCCGGCCCGCTCGGATGTCGGCCAGGGTCCGGCGCTCGCCGTGGCCGTAGTAGTACACGGGGACGTGCAGCTCTGACCACACCCGCCGGCCGGTCTCGCGCGCGATGTCGCGGCACTCGTCGAGCGTCGCGCCGCCAAAGGGGATGATGGGCACGACGTCCGCCGCGCCAACTCGTGGATGGACGCCGCGATGCTCGCGAAGGTCGATTCGTCTGACGGCCTCGCCGATCGCGCCCATCAATCCCTCGACGAGCCGGTCCCGGCGTCCTGCGATCGAGACGACGGCGCGGTTGTGGTCGGGGTCCGGGTCGGTGTCCAGCAGGTAGGCGGTGCCGGCGGCGGCCGCGATCGCCTCCATCACGTCGTGACGGCGCCCTTCGGAAAAGTTCGGCACCGATTCGAAGAGGGCTTGTGTCTCCATGCGAACCGTTAGCGTAAGTTGCCGTGTCGGGCCCGGTCGCCCTGGTCTACGGCGACGCGTTGATGAAGCATCAGCTGTCGGACGAGCACCCGCTGCAGCCCATCCGCGTCAAGCTCGCCGTCGACCTGATCCGGTCGACGGGCCTGATCGAACACTCGCACCTCCTGCCGCCCCGGGCGGCGACGATCGCCGAGCTCGAGCTCGTCCACTCACCCGAGTACGTCGACCTCGTGCGCAGGCTGAGCGACCCGGTCCAGCGCAGGCACGTGTCGCCGCAGGCCATCGATGCGGCCGGCTACGCGTCCGCCGACAACCCGATCTCGGATGCTCTGCACGAGGGCACGTCGCTGGTGGTGGGGGCGTCGCTTGTCGCCGCGCAGGCGATTCAGGGCGGCGCCGCCCTACACGCGTTCAGCCCCTCGGGCGGTCTGCATCATGCGCACCGGGAGAGAGCCTCTGGATTCTGCACGTACAACGACGCCGCAATCGCCTGCCAGTGGCTGAAAGAGCGCGGACATCGCGTCGCCTATGTCGACGTGGACGTGCATCACGGCGATGGCGTGGAAGACATATTCCAGCGCGATCCGGAGGTGCTGACGATGAGCCTGCACGAGAGCGGCCACTGGCTGTTTCCCGGCACTGGATTCCCGCAGGACAGCGGGGTGGGTAAGGGCAAGGGCTCGGCGGCAAACCTCCCCTTCATGCCCTATACGTGGGACGAGCCGTGGCTGTATGCCTTTGAGCGGGTCGTCCCGGCGCTGCTACGCAGATTCCGGCCCACGGTGCTCGTCACGCAAGACGGGTGCGATACACATCACCTGGATCCGCTCGCGCACCTGGCCGCGACGACGCAGATCTGGCCTCGCATCGGCAAGGTTTTCCACGAGCTGGCGCATGAGCTGTGCGAGGGTCGCTGGCTTGCCCTGGGCGGGGGAGGCTACGCGATCTACGAGGTCGTGCCGCGGGCATGGACGCTGCTGTTCGCCGAGATGGTCGAGCGGCCCGAGCTCGCCGCGGACGTCAACGACGCGGCCACCGTGGTACCGGGTGAGGAGGCGCAGGCGAGGGTCTGGAGCGCCTTGCGCAAGGACCTCGACCGCCTGGGCGAGGTCCACGGGATCGGGTTCGCCTAGACGGAGTAGGTCCTCAGGCAGCGGGTGCAGACGCGCGCCCGAAAGGTCTTTCCAGAGACGGTCACGCGGCCCATCTGAAGGTTGGGCAGGAACCTCCGGTTGACCCGGTTCTTGGCGTGGCTCACGTGATGTCCGTACTGCGGCGTCTTGCCGCAAATCGCGCACTCTTTGGCCATGGGGCACCTTCTGCGTGGAGTTGACGAGCACGCGGCAGCGCAGTGACGCTTGCGCGCGGATCCGAATTGTACCATGAGCCTTCAGATGGCCTCGAAGACGACCACAGCGCTGACCCAATCCCGGCAGTGGGGCCGCATCGAGGTATTTCCCTCCGCCGTCGCGGCCATCGCCGGGCACGCCGCCACGCGGTGTTACGGCATCAGCGGCATGGCCGGCCGCGGCCTGCGCGACGGCTTCGCCGAGCTGCTGAGGCGGGAGAACGTCGACAAGGGCGTCGACGTCGTCCAGGTCGAGGAGGGGCTGGCCATCGACGTGTACGTGATCGTGCAGTACGGGATTCGGATCTCGGAGGTCGCGCACAACCTGCAGGAGACCGTCAAGTTCGAGGTCGAGCGCTCGGTCAACGTTCCCGTGGTGAAGGTCAACGTCAACGTGCAGGGCGTTCGCGAAGAACGTACCTGAGTGGTGGCCGCCCTCAAGGTGACCGGCGTCGACGGCCCGCTCTTCAAGCGGGCGCTGCTCGGCAGCCTGACCTGGCTTGCGGCAAACCATGAGGAGGTGAACCGGCTCAACGTCTTTCCGGTACCGGACGGCGACACGGGCACGAACATGCTCCTGACCCTGCAGTCGGCGGTCGAAGACGTCAAGGAATCGAACGCGGCCGAGGTGAGCAAGATCGCCAAGCTCGCCTCGCACGGCAGCCTCATGGGCGCACGTGGCAACTCGGGGGTGATCCTGTCGCAGATCTTTCGTGGCTTCGCCCGCGCCGTCGAGGGCAAGAGCTCGCTGACACCCGCGGAGCTGGCGGCCGCCTTCGAAGAGGCCGCCAACGCCGCTTACCGCGCGGTGAACAAGCCCACCGAGGGAACCATCCTCACCGTGGCGCGCGAAGCCGGGCGAGCGGCGGCCACCGCCGCGAGCTCCCCCGACACGAACGTGCCGCGCGTGATCGCCGCGGCTGCCGCGGGGGCGCGTGCCGCGGTGCTCAAGACGCCAAGCCAGCTCCAGATCTTGCGCGACGCGGGCGTCGTCGACGCCGGAGGTTTCGGCCTCCAGCTCATCCTGGAGGGCATGCTGAAGACGGTCGAAGAGTCGGATCCCGCGTTCGCCGCACTGGCCGACGCGAAGAAGCCGGCGTTGACGCCGGCCGCGCAGGTCTCGCTCGATCTTCCCGAGGGTGGTTGGGGCTACTGCACCGAGTTCCTGATCGAGGGCACAGGCCTCGACACGGAGCTGATTCGCGGCCAGATCGAGTCACTCGGCAACTCGGTCCTGGTCGTGGGCGAACCTGAGCTGGTCAAGGTGCACGTCCACACGGACGACCCGACCAGCGTGATCAACCTCGCAGGCGGCTACGGCAAGGTCCTGAAGCTGAACGTCGGCGATATGTCCACGCAGCACAAGAGGATCCTGGAGAGCGAGGGCGCCGCAGCCGCCAACGGGACGCGACCCAACGGCGTCGGCATCGTCGCCGTGGTGGCGGGCAAGGGCCTCGTCGACATCTTCCGTGGACTTGGCGTCGACGCGATCATCCAGGGCGGCCCGACCATGAACCCCAGCACCCAGGACATGCTGACGGCCATCGAGTCGGTGCCCTATGACGAGGTCGTCGTGCTTCCCAACAACGGCAACGTAATACCGGCCGCGAAGCAGGTCATCGGACTGACCAAGAAGCGGGTCCACGTGGTCGAGACACGCAGCGTGCCGCAGGGCGTTTCCGCCGTGGTCGCGTTCCGCCCCGAGCGGCCCGGCGAGGAAAATCTTCGCGTCATGAAGGCGGAGGCGGAACGCGTGCAGACGATCGAGGTGACCCACGCGGTGCGGGACACGCGGTCGAACGGCGTCAAGGTCAGGAAAGGCGACGTGATCGGCCTCATCAACGACCGGCTGGAGTTCGCGGGCGACGATTACGCGGCGGTCGTCAAGCAGGCCCTTGGCAAGCTGGGTCCGGACGCTTACGAGCTGGTCACCGTGTATCGGGGCGAGCAAGCCAGTGATGCCGAGATGGCAAGGCTCGAGTCAGAGATCCGCAGCAACTATCCCGGCCTCGAGGTCGAGGTGCAGCAGGGCGGGCAGCAGCACTACCCGTTCATCCTCTCCGTCGAATAACGACCACCAGGTGAAGCGGACGTTCGCGGTCGTCACGGACTCGACTGCCGACCTGCCCGACGAGTGGCGCGGTCGCTACGACATCGAGATCGTGCCGCTCAAAGTCCTCTTCGGCCAGGAAACCTTTCGCGACCGAGTCGATATCACCGACGAGCAGTTCTTCGCGCGGCTGGCCGCATCGAGCTCGCTGCCCACCACCTCGGCGCCATCGCCGGGGGAGTTCGCCGAGGTCTACCGCCGTCTTGCGCGTGACCACGAAGGGTGCATCTCGATCCACATCGGCGAGCAGCTCTCGGCGACCGCGGAAGCCGCCAGGGTTGGCGCGTCCTCGGTCGAGGGATTTCCCGTCAACGTGATCGACAGCCAGACCGTTTCGATGCCCATCGCGTTTCTCTGCCGAGTTGCCGCTGAAAGCCCCACGCTCGAAGAGGCGACCGCCGAGGTCGAGAGACGGATCCCGAAGTCGCGTGTCCTCGCTTTGCTCGACACGCTGCGCTACGTCGAGATGGGAGGGCGCGTCAGCCGGGCGCAGGCGATGATCGGGACGATGCTGGACCTCAAGCCGCTGCTCCTCGTCGCCAATCGCGAGATCAAGTCGGTCGACCGCGTGAGGACCCGCTCTCGGGCCATCCAGCGCATGGTCGAGTTCTTGCGCACCGAGATGCCCGTCGAGACGCTGGCCGTGATGCATGCACAGGCGCCCGACGAAGCCGAGCGGATCGCCACGCAACTTCGCGCCGAGCTTCCCAGCATGGAAGTCCCGATCGGGCGGATCGGCTGCGTCCTCGGCACGCACACCGGTCCCCAGGCCCTGGGGTTGGTCTACATCAAGAAGTAAACGAAAAACTGCTGTCGAGCTTGACGTTGTGGCCCGGCAGCGGCCAGACCCGCAGCATGGGCGGCGTCACCGCGACGAGTCGAGGCAGCGCGATGACCATGAGCCTGAAGACCCGACGCTGGGCGTCACCCCACGCAAGGCCGTACTGCTCGCGCAGCTCAGGAGAAAGGAGTCCGGCGGTCACGACCTCGAACGGAACCATCGCGGGGCCGGGCACCAACCTCAGCTTGGGGCGCAGGACGAGACGCGCCAGCTCCGCAGCCCTCTGTCCGACGCGAACTTCACCCTGCGACACCATCCGCTCCAGGTAGGAACCGAAGTCGGCGTAGGTCGGCGCAAACCGGTCGCCTGGAATGCCGAGCAGCTCTCCGAGCACTTTCGACTCCTGATAGAAATCCTCGCGCTCTCGCGCCGACAGAGGTTTCACGAACGTCTCGTAGGTCACGAGCGCCGAATCGACCAGCGTCGCGTGCACCCATCGCAGGAGGTCCGGGTCGAGCGCTCGATAGTCCCGCCCACGCACCCTGCCGTGCGCGTGGTTAACGGCTCGCGCCGCTGCGATTGCTGTGTCGCGATCGCCGAACACGATGGCCATCGTCATCCGGATCGTCCGGCGCAGACGGCGGATCGGCCGGGTCCGAAAATCCGAGTGTTCGTCGACACCGGCCGCGACCTTCGGATGCGCCAGCTGCATCAGGAGGGCGCGACCGCCGCCGAGGAGAAGGACGTTTTCCCGGTTCACACGCCGGGTGATCGAGCCCTCCGGGTACAGCGGTTCTGGCATCCCGTCCATTATTTGCCTCCCGCACATGTACCAGCAGATCTCCGTCTAAGCGGTCGCGGCGGCAATCTCCGAGTTGAACCGGGCGATCATCGGCCGGTAGAAGTCGTCGATCTGCGTGCCGATCGAATCGATGGAGTACGTCGCGATCCTGGAGAGATCGGCGTCCACGCTCGCCTGGCTGGCGGCGGCTCCCTCGTCGTCGCGGGCGAGTTGCGCGTCGAGCTTCTTTCCGTAGTCGTTGACGAATGCCCGTAGGTCCTTGGTCAGCTGCACCAGGTCGGCAGGGAGCGGGGGAGCGCTTGATTGCTCCGACGCCTGATCGACGGCCGCCTTCATGGTCGCCAGCGTGGAACGCGCGGCTTCCAGATCGCCGGCGGTGCTCTGGCTGTTGAGCGCGGCGAGGTCGGCGAGGGCGCCGTACAGCGAACGCCAGAATCGTCCTTCGAGAGTCTTGTCGTCCGCGATCGTCCGCGCCGCGGCCAGTGCGTTGCGCGCATGGGCGATCCGATTGGCTTCTCGATCGAGATTGCTCGAGCCGAGCATCGTGAGCCAGCGATCCGAACGCAGCTCTCGTTGCGCCGCGACCAGCGATGCGTCGTCCGCGTTGATCGTCTTGCCGGCGAGCTCAGAGCTGGCGACCGATCGGTCGACAAGTGCGACGGCATCTCTAGGACTGAAGGTCGCGTTGGCAGTTAAGGCGCCCAGCTGGGAGTTGATGTCGCTGAACGTTGCATTCAAAGTGTTCTGGTGTGAGACGACGACGTTCAGCGTGCGGTCCGCGTTCGCGACGCGATCTCCCGTGGACACGAGACCAACCCCGGCGTAGCCGATGATGCAGACAATCAATGTGCCGATGACGGCAAGCTCGAATCGCTTTCGGGGCATTCCGATACTTCTCCGGAAAATACCGTAGATGGCGGTTGTGCATCTTCCACCCCCGCTCGACGCCCCGGTTTCCCGGCTGAAAGACGTAGGCGAGACCGCTGAGAGGCGCTTGGCCAAGCTCGGCATCAAGACCGTCCGCGACCTGCTTCTGACGCTGCCTTTCGGGTGGGAGACGTACGGCGGGCCGACCGGTATCGCCTCGCTCACGCCTGGGGTGCAGGCGACCGTGGTGGGCCGCGTGGTCAAGATCGAGGCGAAGGTCACGAAATTCAAGAAGATGAGGGTGACCGAGGCGACGATCGAGGACGACAGCGGCGAACCGCTTCGGGTTGCCTGGTTCAACAACCGGTTCGTGATCAAGCATCTGCACCGCGACGATCGTGTTGCCCTTGCGGGAATGGTGAAGGCGGGATACGGCGGCGTGCCCGAGATGCAGAGCCCCCACTACGAGCGTCTCGACGGCAGCCCCGACGTGCAGCCTTCACGCGTCGGTGGTCTCATGCCGAAGTACCACCTGGTCGATGGCCTCAGCAGTCGCAAGATGGCCCGCTGGGTCGAGTCGGCGCTGCCGCTCGCCGGTCGGCTCGAAGACGTGCTGCCCGAGGAGGTCCGCCAGCGGCATAGGTTGATGGACGTGGCGGACGCGGTGCGCCTGGGTCACAAGCCGGAGACGGACGAAGACTTTCGGCAGGCCAGGCGGCGAATGGCGTTCGCCGAGCTGTTCGAGCTCCAGGCGGCGTTCGCGATGATGCGCGCGCAGATCGCGGCCGAGCCCGCCATCCCGATCCCCTACCGGCAGGAGGTGATCGATGCGTTCAAGTCGGGTCTCGGTTTCGAGCTGACCCGCGCGCAAAAGAAGGCGACGTGGGATGCATTCCAGGACATGGCCAGACCCACGCCGATGAACCGGCTGCTCAACGGTGACGTCGGTTCGGGCAAGACCGCCGTGGCCGCGGCTTGCGTCGCGATGGCCCACGCATCCGGTCTGCAGTCGGTCGTGATGGCGCCGACCGAGATCCTCGCTCGGCAGCACCTCCACAAATTTCGCGCGTATCTCGAGGACACATTCCCGGGCCTGACCGTGGAGCTCCTCGTCGGCAGCCAGAGCGCACCGGAGCGCCGGCGCGTGCGCGCGGCTGCTGCGTCAGGTCACTCCGCGCTGGTCGTGGGCACGCATGCTCTCATCGAGGACGACGTGGAGTTCGTGAACCTCGGTTTGGCGGTCGTGGACGAGCAGCACCGGTTTGGCACGCGGCAGCGCGAGCTGCTGCGAGCCAAGGGCAGCGGCCGCCCTCACTTCCTGGCCATGACCGCGACGCCGATCCCGCGCACGCTGGCGCTCGCCCTCTACGGCGAGATGACGACTTCGGTCATCGATGAGATGCCTCCCGGGCGCACCCCGGTCGAGACCGAGGTTGTCGCCCCCGTCGACCGCCGATATGCATACGATCTCGTCCGCGCCGAGGTTGCGGCGGGCCATCAGGCCTTCGTCATCTGTCCTCTGATCGAAGAGTCCGAGATCGTGGTGGCGAAGTCGGCGAGCGCCGAGTACGAACGCTTGAAGCGAGACGTGTTTCCGGACCTGCGGCTCGGTCTCATTCACGGCCGGCTCAAGGCAAAAGACGATGTGATGCGGCAGTTCGTCGCGGGCGAAATCCAGGTGCTGGTCGCGACGGCGGTGGTCGAGGTCGGCGTCGATGTGCCGAACGCGTCGGTGATGATGATCGAGGGAGCGGAGCGCTTCGGCCTGGCGCAGCTTCATCAGTTCCGTGGTCGGGTCGGCAGAGGATCAGCGGCCAGCCGGTGCCTGCTGCTGACCGACGATTCGTCCGAGGGCAGCATCCGGCGATTGGGCCTGCTGACGACGATCAGCGACGGCTTCAAGCTTGCGCGCGAGGACATGCACATCCGGGGCATGGGCGAGCTGATGGGCCCGCACCAGCACGGCATGTCCGATACCGCGATGGAGGCGCTGCTCCAGCCCGAGCTCTTGAGCGAGGTGCGTCAGGAGGCGGAGCGGATCATCGAGTCCGACCCTGGATTCGAGCGGCATCCCTTGCTCAAGTCGAGTGTCGCCCGGCGCCTGGATCTGACCTCGATCAGCTAGGCACGTAAGAGGCGGTCAGCATTCCGAAGTAGGTCGGAGCCTCGTACGAGATCAGGGTTCCTTTCCATTCGGCGCCCTGCGCGCGACCGGCGCCCATCGTCGCCCCATGCAGCATCAGAAGCTGCCACCAGCTGTCTGCCTTGGCGTCCTCGACCATCGCGCGCGGGATGTCCACCAGGCGATCGAGCTGCTCGCTGCGCACCAACTCCGTCACCAGCGTGTCGTACTCCTCCGCGGCGGGGTGAAATCCATACGGCCCGCTGCCGAGATGGGCGTGCCCGTGGTCGGCGCTCGCGATCAGCGCGATGCGGCGATCCGAGGCGGCGGCGACTGCCGCGATCGCGGCACCCGCGCTCACGTGGTCGGAAGCCGAAAGGTCGCGGGCCGGCGTCACGACGACGATCCGGACCGGCGGTTGCCGCCTCCCGCCCATGAACCACAACGGAATGAGCACTCCCCAATCCATGGGCGCGACCGCCGTGTCGGGATCATTCGATCCGAAGCTGACACCTGCCGACGGCAGGCCGGCCGTCGCGAATGCCTCGAGGACGCGCCATGCGAGCTGTGTCTCCGAGACCAGGTCCAGCCCGATCGCGGGCATGACCCCGTTCAGCTTGCCCGCGACGCGGCTGGCCACGACAACACCCAGCGCGTTGGCGATGTGGACGTTGTGGGGGGTTGCCACGATGGCAACGTCAGGCCTGGCGGCCGCAAATCGCCGGCCCAGCTCCTCCATGCCGGCCCGCGTCTTGATCGCCACGTCACGCTCGTCCGGCGTGCATGCCTCGGCGATGGCAATCCCGCCATGCGGCGCGATCGCGGCAAAGACCAACGGCATGCGGGGATACTAACCAGCGAATGGACAGGGTTTCGGAGATGCGGCTCACGGAGTACAGCCACGGCGCGGGCTGCGCCTGCAAGCTCAGCCCCATCGAGCTCGGGCAGATTCTCGGCGCGCTGCCGCCGATCATCGATCCCAACGTGCTCCACGCCTCGGCGTCGCGCGACGACGCGGCCGTCTACCGAATCGCGGCCGATCGCGCGCTCGTCGCGACCGTGGATTTCTTCACTCCGATCGTCGACGACCCGTTCGAGTTTGGGGCGATCGCGGCGGCGAACGCGCTGAGCGACGTCTACGTTGTCGGGGCGCAGCCTCTGTTCGCCCTTGGCATCACGGCGTTCCCTCGCGACAAGCTCGGAACGGGCTTGCTGGACAGGATCGTGCAGGGCGGGGCGAGCAAGCTCGGCGAGGCGGGCGTCGCGGTGGTCGGCGGCCATTCCATCGATGACGCAGAGCCGAAGTTCGGTTACACGGTCGTCGGCGAGGTGCATCCCGATCGCGTGATCGGCCATCAGGGCTCGAGCGAGGGTGACGTCCTGTATCTGACCAAGCCGCTCGGCATGGGGCTGGTCACCACCGCGGTGAAGCGGGGCTTGTGTCCCCCGGCCTTGGAGCGCGCAGCGGTCGAGGTGATGATGACCCTGAACCGCGAGGCCTCCCAGGCGATGCTGAACGCCGGCGCGACCGCGGCCACCGACGTCACCGGTTTCGGCCTGGTCGGCCACCTGGCCAACCTGGCCGGCGGCGCCGACGTCGAGTTTCGCGCCGTCCCCTTCCTGGACGGCGTCCGCGATCTTGCGGACCGCGACGTCTTTCCGTCCGGCAGCCGGCGCAACCACGCCGCGTACCGCGAAGCAGTCGAGTGGAACGGGCTGCCCGAGACCGAGCAGCTGATGCTGTGCGACGCGCAGACGAGCGGTGGGCTGTTGGTGGCGATTCCAGCGCGCCGCGCCGCGACCTTCGAGCGTGACGCGCCGGCGGCCCGCAGGATCGGTGTGATGCGAGGCGACGGCAAGATCCGCGTCCAGCCGTAGCCGGCCAGTAGCTAGATGTCCAAGCTGCGCGTGGCCGGGGGGGAGGCCCGAGGCCGCAGGCTCAAAGCTCCCAAGAACATCCGGCCGACCCAGGGGATGGTCAAGCAGGCGATCTTCAACATGATCGGGCCAAGGATCGAGGCGGCCGGCGTCCTGGACCTGTTTGCCGGGTCGGGCGCGCTCGGCATCGAAGCGCTGTCACGAGGCGCGGCGCGGGTTACGTTCGTGGATCAGCAGCCGCGCGGTCTTGCTATCCTGCGCCAGAACTTGGACGCGCTCGGCTTCAAGGAACGCGCGCATCTTGTCCGCGCTGACGTCGTGCGGTGGCTTGAAGCTTCGCCAGGCGCGATCAGGTCCGCGGACTTCGTCTTCCTCGATCCTCCCTACGACGACGTCGTCCTCGATCGGGCGCTACAGGTCCTCGACCGCGAGGTCGAGGGTGCCACCGTATTCGCCGAGCATTCGCGGCGCCGGCCGCTGCCGGAGCTTGCGCGGCTGCGCGTCGACCGGGAACGCCGCTACGGCGACACGCTCGTCACGGTCTTCCAGCTTTGAAAGCCCCAACACATCCGCGATTTTTGGGGAACCGGTAGGGATGGCGCGCAATCCAAACCAGGTGCCGAACTCCAAGATCGCGGTCTACCCGGGCAGCTTCGACCCGTTCACCAACGGCCACCTCGATGTGGTGGATCGCGCCCTCGCGATCTTCGACAAGGTCATCGTCGCAGTCGCGGCCAATCCCGACAAGCGGCAGCCGCTCTTCACGGTCGAGGAACGCCTCGATCTGATCCGGGCTTCACTCGCCGGACGTGAACGGGTCGAGGTGGCCAGCTATCAGGGATTGACCGTCGAGTACGCACGCTCTCGCGGCGCACGCACGCTGGTCAAGGGCTTGCGCGCCTATTCGGACTTCGACGCGGAGCTGCAGCAGGCGCTGATGAACCGCAAGCTGGCGCCCGACGTCCACACCGTGTTCTTGATGTCGAGCTTCGCGCACATCTTCGTCTCGTCAAGTATCTTGAAGGACATTGCAAGCTACGGCGGCAAGGTCTCCGACCTGGTGCCGCCGCCGGTCGCGAGAGCGTTGAAGGAGAAGTTCAGATAAAGGTCGACGAGCTGTTGGACCGTATCGAGTACCTGATCCAGAACGCGCGCCATGTCCCCCTGTCGACGCAGGTCATGGTCAACGAGGACGCGATGATGGAGCTGATCGACCAGATCCGCTTCAACCTCCCTGATGAGATCAAGCAGGCCAACTGGACCGTGTCCGAGCAGCAGAGAATCATGACTGAGGCCCACGCCGAGGCC
>WNGO01000874.1_pt1 | contig 18909 bp, 18 predicted proteins | sample 5400511 | NCBI WGS metagenome assembly WNGO01 (sample SAMN13153380, study PRJNA577476) | soil metagenome | isolation source: 20 cm soil or saprolite under Garry oak tree replicate 2 | place: USA:California | collected 2016-06-15 | reverse complement strand
ACCAAGGACGTCTGCCGTTCTCCGTCATCCGTTGTCCGAGCAGGCGTCACATCCACGGTCTCCCGCTTGCCGCCGCCCGCCAGCGCTGCCGCCACCGCCCGCTTGAGGTCCGCTTCGTAGGCTTTCGGGAACTCCCGCTGCGCCAATCGAATCTCGAATCCCGGCTTGCCCGGCGAGCCCACCAGCTCGACCAGACCCGGCGCGGCACGCTCGATGACATCCATCACCGGCCGCCACGTTTCCCGCTTCCCCTTTCCCGCTTCCCGGTAATACGCCTCGGCGACGACCGCGACGACGCGAGCGGCTTTCTCACGTCCCGCGACGTAGGCCGCGAGGACGTCGTTAATGGAAGAAGCTGCGGACGACATCGTTCCCGATCGCGAAGATCATCAAGCAGACGAGCAGCACGAAACCGATTTGTTGCAGGCGCAGCCGGACGTTCAACGGCAAGGGCCGGCGGCGTATCCCCTCCGCCAGCACGAATGCCACTTGTCCGCCGTCGAGCAGCGGGATGGGCAGCAAATTAAGCACGGCCAGGTTCACCGAGAAGAACGCCAGGAAGTCCAAGAAGCGCTCCAGCCCGAGCCGCGCCACCTGCCCGGAGACCTGGGCGATGAGAATCGGCCCGCCGACCTCCCGCACCGAGAGCTCTCCCACCACGAGACCTTTGACCATGCCGGCGACGACGCGCACGCGGAGCGCGACCTGCGCGACGCCGGCCCGCGCGGCGCCGGCCAGCGTCTGTCGCACGTGGGTCACCGGCGGGTCGCGTTCGGCCCCGATCTGGCCGTAGATCCTAGGCCGCGGGGGAATCGAGTCTTTGTCCTCCTTCCGCGCCGGCGTCACGACCAGGTGCGCCACCGAGTCGCCCCGCAACACGTCGAGGGTCACGGGCTTGTCCGGGCTGCGCCACAGCACGTGCAGCACCACACTCCACGACCGGGCCGTGTCGCCGTTCACCCGCACGATCATGTCGCCGACCCGCAGGCCCGCCCGGCTGGCGGGCATCCCCGGCACGACGACGCCCACCCGCGGCGGCTCGAGCCAGGACAGCGCCCGGAGGAGCGTCACGCGCGTCGCCGTGCTGGAATCGACGTCCACCACGAGCGGGGCGGCGCGGCCCGCGACGTCGAAGCGCAGCGCTCCGGCCTGCCGCAGCACGGCCTCCTGAATCGCATCCAAACTGCGGACCGTGTCGCCGTTGATGCGGAGGATCTGATCGCCGGAATGCAGCTGCGCGAGCGACGCGGCGCCGGCGGGCAGCTGGGCCACGGTCACGGAGTCGATCGTCGTCGTCGCCAGCTCCGGCGTGCCGATGGTCGCCGCCATCGTGGCGTAGATCACGAAGGCCAGCACCACATTCATGGTGACACCGGCGAGCAGCACGACGAGCCGCGCCCACACGGGCTTGCGATCGAAGGCGCGCGCCGGATCGACTGTTTCGGTGGGCCGGCCGCCCTCGAGGTCGCCGGCGATCCCCTCCTGCTCCTCCATGCCCGCCATTTTCACGTAGCCGCCCAGGGGCAGCATCGAGATCCAGTATTCGGTCTCGCCGCGGCGCAGGCTGACAAGCGGCTTGCCGAACCCGAGAGAAAACCGCAGCACCTGCACGCCCACCGCCTTCGCCGCGATGAAATGCCCCAGCTCGTGCACGAAAATCAGCACGCCCAGGACCACGATCACGGCGCCGATCGTCAGGAGCACGCGGCCTCCTCGGCGAGCCGCCGCGCTTCCGCGTCCGCGGCCAGGACCGTGGCGAGCGATGCCGCGGGCACGGCGTCCCAGCGGTCGAGCACGGCCGCGATCACCTCCGCGATGCGGCCGAAGGTGATCTTCCCCTCGAGAAACCGCGCCACGGCGACCTCATTGGCCGCATTGAACGCGGCGGGCGCCGTGCCGCCGGTCACGCCCGCGGCGCGCCCCAGCGCGTACGCGCGAAACACGTCGGGGTTGAGCGACTCGAATGTGAGTGCCCCCGCGATGATGGGGTCGAAGCGGCGCGTGCCGCTGTCGGCGACGCGCGCGGGATGCGTGAGGGCGTAGAGAATCGGCAGCTCCATGGTCGGGAAGCCGACCTGCGCCAGCACCGATCCGTCGACGAACTCGACGAAGGCGTGCACCACCGACTGCGGATGCACCACGACATCGACGGCTTCAAAAGGAAGGTCGAACAGAAAATGCGCTTCGATCACCTCGAGCGCCTTGTTGACCAACGTGGCTGAATCCACGGTGATCTTCTTGCCCATCTTCCACGTCGGATGCTGCAACGCCTCGGCGACCGTAGCGGTCGCGGCGCGACTCGCCTCCCACGTACGGAACGGTCCCCCCGACGCCGTGAGGATCAACCGCGACACCTCGGCCGGCCGCCGCCCGGTGATGCACTGCAGCACCGCGCTGTGCTCGGAATCGACGGGCACCACCTCACCGCCGCCCTCGCGTGCCGCCTGACGCACCAGGTCGCCCGCCATTACCAGCGTCTCTTTGTTGGCGAGCGCCACGCGCTTCCCGGCGCGCAGCGCGGCGAGCGTCGCTTCGAGCCCCGCCGCGCCCACGATGCCGTTCACCACGATCTTCACGTCGGGGTGGGTCGCAGCCTCAATCAGGGATTCCTTCCCCTTCCCCGTGCCCTTGGCCCCATTCCCCCCGTTCACCAGGCCGACGAACACCGGCTTCCATACCTTGGCCTGGTGCTCGAGCAGCTCGGCGTTGGAGTGCGCCGTGAGCGCCACCACGCGGAAGCGGTCGCGCTGCCGTGCCAGGACCTGCAACGTGGAGCAGCCGATGGAGCCGGTGGAGCCGAGGACCGCGACGCCGGTGATCATATCAGGCCGAACAGTTTGAACAGCCCCGCCGCGGCCGGCAGGACGAAGTAGAGCGAATCCAGGCGGTCGAGCACGCCCCCGTGGCCGGGGATCAGACTCGACGAGTCCTTTACGCCGGCTTCGCGTTTGAACAGCGACTCGGCGACGTCCCCGACTTGCGCGAGGAGCCCCACCATCGCGCCCATGGCCAGGAGCTCCCACACGTACAGGTGCCAGCCGAAGCGCGGCAGCACCAGCCCGCCGATCGCGAATGACCCGGCCACCGCCCCCACCAGGCCGCCGACCGCGCCGGCCCACGTTTTGTTGGGCGAGACCACGGGAGCGAGCTTGCGCCCGCCGATGGTCGTGCCGGCCGCCATCGCGGCGGTGTCGCAAATCCACGTGAGGGCGAGCGGGAACAGCACCAACCACGCGAACGGCCAATTGCGCTCGGGCGCATCCGCGCCGTGCCGGATCGCGATCAGGAACGCCGGTAGCGCCGAGGCATACAGCACCCCGAACACCGTCACCGCCGTTGCAGCGAGCGGCCGCGCGTCGGGGGCGCGGGCGGTGAGCGCGGCACCCAGCACCAGCAGCATCCACATCGCGCCGGCGAAGATCGCGGGCTCGGCCCAGTGCAGCTCGGAGCCCTTGGCCCAGTAGGTGGCGAGCGGGATCATCGCCGCCGCCAAGTATCCGGGCGACGTGAGCGGCGCCACACCCTGCCGCCGGGCCAGGTCGTACACCTCGCGGGTGCCCAGGACGCCCAGGACGGCGAGCAGTGCCGCCAGCAGCCAGCCGCCCTGCCAGATGATCAGGATGGCCAACGGAATGGCGACGCCCGCGAAGGCGATGCGCTGCAGCAGGTTCTTGGACATCAGGCCGTGACGTTACCGAATCGCCGGTCGCGCCGCTGATAGTCGAGGATGGCTTCGAACAGCTGACGCCGCGTGAAGTCGGGCCACAGCACGGGCGTGACGTACAACTCGGTGTAGGCGAGCTGCCACAAGAGGAAGTTGGACAGGCGTCGCTCCCCCGAGGTGCGGATCAGGAAATCGGGGTCGCCCCACGGCGCCGTGTAGAGGTGCTGCTGGATGGCGTCTTCGTCGAGGTCCTCGAGCCGCTTGGTGCCCTTCAAGACTTCCTCGGCGAGCAGTCGGGCGGCGCGCGCCAGCTCGGCACGCGACGAATACGAGATGCAGAGGTTCAACGCCAGCCGTGTGCCGCTCGCCGTATCACGCTCGGCGCGCTCCACTGCGCCGCGCGCTCCGGGGCCGAGCCGCGTACGATCGCCCAGCACGTGCACCGCGACGCCCTGGCGGCGCAACTCCGCCACTTCCTGGGCGATGTACTCCTCCAGGAGACTCATCAAGGCGGAAATCTCGCTGGGAGGGCGCTGCCAGTTTTCGTCGGAGAAGGCGAACATCGTGAGGACTTCGATGCCCGCTTCGATCGCGCCTTCTACCGCTTCGCGCACGGCCTTCATCCCGGCGCGGTGGCCCAGCGGCCGCGGCAGGTGGCGTTCGCGCGCCCAGCGCCCGTTGCCGTCCATGATGACGGCGACGTGGCGCGGGATGGCGCCGTTGAGCTTGAGCTGCGAGAGGAGATCGTCGGACATCTCAGATCTCGAGGATCTCCGCCTCCTTCGCCTTCAAGACCTCGTCGATCGCCTTGAGGTGTTCGTCGTGCAGCTTCTGCGCGTCCTTCTCGCCGTGCTTCTTTTCGTCCTCGGACACGTGCTCGGCTTTCTTGATCTTGTTGATCGCGTCGGCGCGCGCGTGCCGCACCGCCACCCGCCCCTCTTCGGCGTACTTGTGGACGACTTTCACCAGCTCCTTGCGGCGCTCTTCGGTCAGCGCCGGCAGGGGGATGCGGATGATGTTGCCGTCATTCGAAGGCGTGAGACCCAGCTCGGAGCTCTGGATGGCCTTCTCGATCGCCTTGAGCAGGCCTTTGTCCCACGGCTGTACCGTGAGCAGCTTGGGCTCGGGCGCCGCGATGCCCGCCACCTGGTTCAACGGCATCTCGTTGCCGTAGGCTTCCACGCGCACGAGGTCGAGCAATGCGGTGCTCGCCTTGCCGGTGCGCACGGTCGCGAACTCGCGTCGCGTCGCCTCGACCGCCTTGTCCATCGACTGCTTGGCCTGTTTGAGATGGTCCGCGATGGTCATTGGACGATCGTGCCGACGCGCTCACCGGCCAGCACTTTGGCCGTGGCGCCCGGTTGGTTGATGTTGAACACCACGATGGGCAGCTTGTTCTCTTTACACAGCCCGAACGCGTTCGCGTCCATCACCGCGTACCCCTTCACGAGCGCCTCCTGGAAGCTGAGCTCGGGAATGAACTTCGCCGCGGGGTCCTTGCGCGGGTCGGCGGTGTACACGCCGTCCACGTTGGTCGCCTTCATCAGGACCTGCGCCTCGATTTCCAGCGCGCGCAGCACCGCCGCGGTGTCGGTGGAAAAGTAGGGGTTTCCCGTGCCGCCCGCGAAGATCACCATGCGGCCCTTCTCGAGGTGACGCAGGGCGCGGCGCCGGATGTAGGGCTCGGCCAGCTCCTCCATCCGGATCGCCGACATCACGCGCGTATCCACGCCCTTCTTCTCCAGGATGTCCTGCAGCGCCAGGGCGTTGATCACGGTCGCCAGCATGCCCATGTAGTCGGCGGAGACGCGGTCCATGCCCTGCTGGCTGGCGGTGGTGCCGCGCAGAATGTTGCCGCCGCCGACGACGAGCCCCAGCTGGACGCCGGTCGCGGCGACCCGCTTCAGCTCGTCGGTGACGCGGTCGATCACGGCGAAATCGATCCCCGCGGCACGCTCGCCGGCGAAGGCCTCACCCGAGACCTTGAGCAGCGCCCGGCGGAACTTCAACTCCTTGGCCACTCAGTCGGCTCCCAGCTCGAAGCGCGCGAACCGCCGCACCTGCACGTTCTCACCAGTCTTGGCGGCGAGCGCCTTGACCATGTCGCCCACGGCGACCGAGTCGTCCTTGATGAACTTCTGCTCCAGCAGGACGGTCTCCTCGAAGAATTTCTTGAGGCGGCCCTGGATGATCTTTTCGCGCATCGCCTCGGGCTTCTTCTCCTCCACCGCCTGCGCCTCGAAGATGCGCTTCTCCCGCTCGACCACGTCGGCCGGCACCTGCTCCTTGCTGACCGCCATCGGCCGCGCCGACGCGATATGCAGGCAGAGATCCTTGGCGAGCGCGCGGAAATCGTCCGTGCGCGCGACGAAATCCGTCTCGCAGCCCAGCTCGACCATCACGCCGATCTTGCCGTTGAAGTGGATGTAGGACTCGATCAAGCCCTCGCTGGCCACGCGCTCGGCGCGTTTGTCGGCCTTGGCGGCGTACTTGACGCGCAGAATCTCCTCCGCCTTGGCGAAGTCCCCGCCCGCCTCTTCGAGGGCCTTCTTGCAATCCATCATGCCCGCTCCGGTCTTGGCGCGGAGGTCGGCGACTTGCTTGGCAGTGATTTCCTTCACCACGTTTCCCTTCCCCTCAGTGTGAAAACGCCGCCCTCGCGAGCCGGATGGCTCGATGGGCGGCGGGTGAATGTGTCCGGCGACTCCCCGCGGTGCGCGGCTAGGACTCGCCCCCGGCGGCCGGCTCGCCCGCGGCCGGTGCCTCTTCCGTCTTCATCCGGGCCGCGATCGCCTCGGGTTTGGGCCGCTTGCGGCGCGCCGGCTTCTTCTTCTTGCGGTCGCCTTCCACCTCCGCCTCCACACCCGTCTCGGTGGAGTAGGTGGTGGAGTCGCCGTCCTGCGCCGAGTCGTGCAGCGGCACCTGGCGCCGCGCCTCGCCGATCACGTCCGCCAACGCCGTCGTGATCAGCGACACCGACCGGATCGCGTCGTCGTTGCCGGGGACCGGCACGGTGATCAGATCGGGGTCGGCGTTGGTGTCGACGATCGCCACCACCGGAATGCCGAGCTTGTTCGCTTCGGCGACCGCGATCCGCTCCTTCTTCGCGTCGATCACGAACAAGGCGCCCGGCAGGCGGCTCATATTCTTGATGCCCGACAGGTTCTTGTCGAGTTTCACGCGGTGATGCTGGAACAGCAGCTGCTCCTTCTTGGTGTAATTCTCGAACTCGCCCTCGGCCGACCCCTGCTCCAGCTCCTTCAGCCGCTTGATCTGCTTCTTGATCGTCTGATAGTTCGTGAGCGTCCCGCCGAGCCACCGCTCCGTCACGTAGTACGCGCCGCAGCGCTGCGCCTCCAGCACGACGACCGCCTTGAGCTGCTTCTTGGTGCAGACGAACAGGATGCCCTCGCCGCGCAACACCACCGCGCGCAACAGCTCCTGCGCCTGCTCCAGCTGGCGCAGCGTCTTCTGCAGATCGATGATGTAGATGCCGGAGCGCTCGGCGAAGATGAATCGCCGCATCTTGGGGTTCCAGCGGCGCGTTTGATGGCCGAAGTGGACCCCTGCTTCCAGCAATTCCTGCAACTGAGGCTGCGCCATGCACTCCCTTTCCGGGTTTTTTACTCGTCCGCCGTCTTCATCTCCGCTGGTACCCTGCGCCGCAGGGACCCACCAACGGATCGAACGGCGTGTATGGTCGGTGAGTGGTGAGAGGTAAGCGGTTGCACCGCTCACTGCTTACCGCTGACCGCTCACGCTTTTACCGCTTACTGAACTGGAACCGCTTCCGCGCACCCGCGCGGCCCGGCTTCTTCCGCTCCACCGCGCGCGGATCGCGCGTCAGCAGGCCGTTCTCGCGCAGTTTCTTGCGGTGCCGCTCGTCCGCCAGCACCAACGCCCGCGCGATCCCCAGGCGCACCGCGCCTGCCTGGCCCGTCACCCCGCCGCCGCGGCACAGCGCCCGCACGTCGAACGCGCCGAGTGTGTCCGTGGCCGTGAACGGCTGCTGAATGTGCGACACGAGCGAGGGCCGCGGGAAATAATCACCGAGGTTGCGCCCGTTGACGTTCCATTTGCCCGAGCCCGGCGTCAGGTACACCCGGGCGACCGCCACTTTGCGGCGTCCGATCGCGTGCCAGCGCAGCTCCGGCGTCAGCGCAGAGCTCATCGGGCCTCCACCAGCGTCAGCGGCTCAGGCTGCTGCGCCGCGTGCGGATGCGTCGGGCCGGCGTACACCTTGAGCATCTGCTTCACGTGTTGACGCGACAACGTCGTCTTCGGCAGCATCCCCCACACCGCTTTCTCGATCACCCGCTCCGGGTGTTTGGCGATCACCGATTTCACCGGCGTGAAGCGCTCGTGGCCCATGTAGCCCGTGTGCCGGAAGTAGCGCTTCTGCTCGAGCTTCCGCCCCGTGAGCTTGACCTGCTCGGCGTTCACCACGATGACGCAATCCCCGCAGTTCATGTGCGGCGTGAACGTCGGCTTATGCTTGCCCCGCAGGATCTGAGCGACGCGGCTCGCCAGCCGTCCGAGCGGCTGCCCGGCGGCGTCGATCACGAACCAGCGATGCTCGATGTCCTCGGTCCTGAGCGTATACGTCTTCATTGTCCTCTGATGCCCGTTCTTTCGCAGTCGGCAATTGTACCAAGGCCGTAAGGGACTGTCAACCCGAGGGTTCCACGCTTTCGAGCGTCACGAGCGGCACACCCTTATCGACCGTCTGACCAGGCTTCACGTGGATGCGCGACACCACGCCCGGACGGGGGGCGCGCAGCTCGTTTTCCATCTTCATCGCCTCCACCACCACCAATCCGGCCCCGGCCTCGACCCGCTGGCCCTCCTGCACCTCGACGCGCACCACCAGACCGGGCATCGGGGCCTTCACCACGCCGCCGCTCGCGGGAGTGGCGCGCTGGCCGGTGAGCGCCTGGATCTGCCGGGTGCGGTCGTCGATCACGTCGACCTCGACCCGCTCGCCCACGACCCCCAGCGCCCACCGGGCGCCGCCCCCTTCACCCGCCAGCTCCTGCACCGCGACGGTCCAGGAGTCGGCGCCCAGCAGCAGGTGGTACAGGGGCGTGCTGGGCACGGCCGCGAAATGGGCCTCAAACGTCTCCCCGTCCACTGTCACCCGGCCGCCGTCCACCGCGACCTCGTAGGTGCGGTCGGCTAAGCGCACGAAGTACTTCATGCCGCCTCCAGCACTGCGACGGTCTCCACCTCAGCCGTCTGCGGAAACACGTCGAACGCGCGCACCGAGACCAGGCGGTACACCGCCGCCAGCCGGTTGAGGTCGCGCGCCAGCGTAGCGGGGTCGCACGACACGTACGTGAGGTGCGGCACCGGCGCGCCCGTCAGGCGCAGCGTCACGTTCCAGTGCAGCCCTTCCTGCGGCGGTTGCACCACCACACCCTGTGGCGGCGGCAAGGTCGGTAGGATGTCTTCCACGCGAGCGGCCACAAACCGGATGGGCGCCGGTGTCTCCCGGCGTCGCGCCCAGTCAATCGCCGCTTCGTCCGCGTCGACGCTCACGACCTGCGCGCCACGCTCCGCCAACAGCACGGCCGTGTCGCCCGTGCCGCCATAGAGATCCCACACGGCCTGCCCGCGAATGTCACCGAGTTGCTCCGCGGCCCAGCGGCGCGCCAGGCGGTCCATTTCGGGGTTGGTGCGCTCGAGGGCGACCGCGGGGAATCCCGTCGCCGGTCCCGCGACCACCCGCGCCGCGCCGTCCACCGGCTTCCACCAGCAGATCAGGCTCGCCCCGTCGGGCAGCGCGGCACGCAGGCGCTCCGCGTCGAGCCACGGCTCGCCCGTCGTCTCGGCGATCAGATGGCGCCAACCGTCGCGGTCCAGCCGCAGCGTCAGCTTCGCGAGCCGGGGCGGCAGCAGGTCCAGCCGCTGCCGCAGCTCACGCCACAGCTCCATCAAGCGATGGTCGGTGATGTGACAATCGGCGAGTGGGAAGACGCCGTTGGGTCGGTCGTAGGGCTGCAGCCCCAAGGTCATGCCGCTGCCGCGGCTCGCCTTCACGGCGAGCGTGATCTTCGCCGCGTAGCGCCATTCCTCGGTGGCCTCCACGAGCTCGGGGTCGGTGACGTCGAACTTACCGATGCGCCGCAACGCGTCGCCCACGATGGCGCGCTTGGCCGCCAGCTGGGCGTCGTAGGCGAGATGCTGCAGCTGGCAGCCGCCGCAGTGATCGCGCTCGTAGTGCGGACACGGCGGCGTCACCCGCGCCGCGGCGCCCGCGACGATCGTGCCCAGCTCGGCGCGCGCGTAATTGCGGTGCAGCTTGAGCGACTTCTCCTTGAGCTCCACGCGCTCGCCGGGTGCGGCGCGCGGCACGAACACCGCGCGGCCATCGGCGAGCCGCCCCACGCCGTCGCCCCCGGCCGCGATGCCGGTGATCGCCACGACGTCACTCATCGCGCAGCGCCTCGCGCCGGGCCTGCAGCAGCCAGGCTGACGGAGCGGCGGTCCCGCCATCCCCCGGGAGCCGGGGCCGCGCCGCCGCGCGCCGCTCGTCCGCGAGCAACGCCGCCGCGACCGCCAACGGGCGGCCCAGGGGCTCCCCCACGCCGCGGCGCAGCAGGTCCGTCGAACGGCGCTCCAGATACGTGATGTCCAGCTCGCCGCGCCGGAACTCGGGATCGTCCATGACGCGCAGGTGGAAGGCCTGCGACGTGGGCAGGCCCACGATCACCAGCTCCCGCAGCGCGCGGCGCATCCGGCCGATGGCCGCTTCGCGCGACTGCGCCCACACGATCAGCTTCGCGATCAGCGGATCGTAAAACAAGGTCACTTCGTTGCCCGCTTCCACGCCGCCATCCCACCGCACGCCCGGCCCACCCGGCACGCGCAGGTAGCGCACGATGCCGGTGGCGGGGAGAAAGTCGTTGAACGGGTCTTCGGCGGTGATGCGGCACTCGATGGCGTGGCCGCGTGGCTCGAGCAGACCGGCGCGCACGCCCAGGGGCAGGCCCGCGGCGACGCGCAGCTGCTCGCGCACCAGGTCCACGCCGTACACCAGCTCCGTCACGGGGTGCTCGACCTGGATGCGGGTGTTCATTTCGAGGAAGTAGAAGTTGCCGTCGGGCGCGAGCAGGAACTCGATCGTGCCGGCGCCTACGTAGCCCACCGCTCCCGCCGCCGCGGTCGCGGCTTCGCTCATGCGCCGCCGCAACGCGGGGGTCACGGCCACCGACGGCGCTTCCTCGATGAGCTTCTGGTGGCGCCGCTGGATGCTGCACTCGCGCTCGCCCAGCGCGGACACGCGTCCGTGCGTGTCGGCCAGGATCTGGATCTCCACATGCCGCGGCCGTTCGACGTAGCGCTCGAGATAGATCGCGTCGGCGCCGAACGCCTTCTGGGCCTCGCTCTGCGCCGCCGTGAACGCGTGCTCGATCTCGCCTTCGGACCGCACCAGCCGCATGCCCTTGCCGCCGCCGCCCGAGGCGGCCTTGAGCAGCACCGGGTAGCCCAGCCGGGCCGCGTCCTTGCGGGCAGCCGCGGCATCGCGCGCGGGCTCGGTCATGCCCGGCACGATCGGCACGCCGGCCGCCTGCATGCGGCGGCGCGCTTCGGTCTTGTCGCCCATCGCCCGGATCGCGGCGGGCGACGGGCCCACGAACACGAGCCCGGCGTCGCGGACGGCCTCGGCGAACGGCGCTCGCTCGGACAGGAACCCGTAGCCCGGGTGCACCGCCTGGCAGCCGCTTTCCTTGGCCGCGGCGACGAGCTTGGCGATGTCGAGGTAGGACTCGCGTGCCGGCGGGGGCCCGAGCGGTACCGCCGTGTTGGCGGCGCGCACGTGCGGTGACAGGCGGTCGGCGTCGGAGTACACGGCGACCGACTCGAGGCCTTCTTCGTGACAGGCGCGAATGATGCGGAGGGCGATCTCGCCGCGGTTGGCGACGAGGACGCGGCGGATTACCTCCGGCACCCAACCTCGCCTTTGAGCTGGAACGTCGCCAACGCGTCGCACAGCGCCGGCGTCAGTCCCGCCGCGCGCCGGTACACGTCCAAGGCGGGTGCCGCCCACGTGTCGTGCTGGTCGAGCGCGAGGCGCAGCGCCGCGAACACAAAGTCGCGCGCGGGCACGCGGTCCTGTCGCGTCTCCTGGCCCGCCACCCACACCAGCGGCCGCACATTCCAGCTGACGCGCGCCCGCGCCCCCGGCGGCCGGTCGAACACCATGCTGGCGCACAGCGGCCGCCGGCCCGCGAGCACGCGCATCCAGCCGTCGTCCGCGGCGTCGGCGCGCGAGCGGCGGTCGAGCTTCAACTCCTTGCGGACGCGATCCTGGAATACGGTGTCGCCGCGCCACACCGCGAGCGGCACGATCAGCACGTCAGGTCGCAGCCCGCGCGTGAAGCGGAGGTACCAGGCCGCGTAGGCGTCCGCATCGGTCCCCGCGATGAGCACGCCCTCGCGCGGGCAGGCGCGCAACAGATTCTCGCCCAGCTCCTCGAGCACAGGCGGCAGTTTGAGATCGGCCGGCAGCGTGGTCCACAGCTGCGCCGCCGCCTCGATGCCGCCCAACTCCCACGCCAACAGGGCGCGGTCGGCCCACGTGAACACGCGGAACACCCGCGCCGAGTCCGCGGCGGCCGTGCCGGGATACAGCGTCGCCGCCTTGGTGAACGCCGCGTCGGCGGTGTCGAGAATGGCGCGGGCCCAGGCTGTGTCGCCGCTCGTGCGGTGCGCGTGGTAGTCGCTGGAGAGCCGCACCAGGCCCTGCCCCAGGGCGAACCATGCCTTGGCGTCGTCCGAGTCGGCCGCCACCCGCGCGCGCAGCGCGTCGAGTGAGTCCGCGGGAGCGGGCGCCTGCAGCAGCGCCGCGATCGCGAGGGCGCTAGAGAGGAATGTTGCCATGCTTCTTGGCCGGGTTGCGGTCGCGTTTGCCGGCGAGCGTGGTGAGCGCGTCGATCAGGCGCGGGCGCGTGTCGCGCGGATCGATGATGTCGTCCAGATAACCGCGCGCGGCGGCTTGGTAGGGGTGCGCGAACTTGTCGCGGTATTCGGCGATCTTCTCCTCGGTCGCCTCGCCCTTGTAGAGAATCTCCACCGCGCCCTGGGGCCCCATCACCGCGATTTCCGCCGAGGGCCAGGCGACGTTGTAGTCGCCGCGGATGTGTTTCGAGTTCATCACGTCGTAGGCGCCGCCGTACGCTTTGCGGATGATGACCGTGAGCTTGGGCACGGTCGCCTCACAGTACGCGAACAGCAGCTTGGCGCCGTGCTTGATGATGCCGCCGTGCTCCTGCGCCACGCCGGGCAGGAAGCCCGGCACGTCCTCGAACGTGACGATGGGCACGTTGAACGCATCGCAGAACCGGATGAACCGCGCACCCTTGAGCGACGCGTTGATGTCGAGCACGCCCGCCAGCGCGGCCGGCTGATTGGCCACGACGCCCACCGGACGGCCGCCCAGGCGCGCGAACCCCACGATCAGATTCTGCGCGTAGTCGCGCTGCACCTCGAAGAATTCGCCCTTATCCACCACGCGCCGCAACACGTCGTGCATGTCGTACGGCTTGTTGGCGTTGTCGGGGATGATGTCGAGCAGCTCTTCGTCGCGGCGGTCCGCGGGATCGTCCGTGGGATGCAGCGGCGGGTCGTCGAGGTTGTTGGACGGCAGATACGACAGCAGCGTCCGGATCGCCGTCAGACATTCCAGCTCGGAGTCATGGACGAAGTGCGCCACGCCGGACGTACCGCCGTGCACGTCGGCGCCGCCCAGGCCCTCGAAGTCCACCTCTTCATGCGTCACGGTTTTCACGACGCTCGGCCCGGTCACGAACATGTACGACACACCGCGCACCATGAACACGAAATCGGTGATGGCGGGACTGTACACGGCGCCGCCGGCGCACGGGCCCAGCACCGCGCTGATCTGCGGGATCACACCCGACGCCAGCGTATTACGGAGGAAGATGTCGGCATAGCCGCCGAGCGACGCGACGCCTTCCTGGATGCGCGCGCCGCCCGAGTCGCTCAGACCGACGACTGGCGCGCCGTTGCGCATGGCGAGGTCCATCACCTTGCAGATCTTCTCGGCGTGCGCTTCCGAGAGCGACCCGCCGAACACGGTGAAGTCCTGCGAGAACACGTAGATCAGGCGCCCGTCGATCCGCCCGTAGCCCGTCACGACACCGTCGCCCAGCACTTTCTGATCGGCCAGGCCGAAGTCGGTGCTGCGATGCGTCACGAAGCGATCCAGCTCGACGAAGCTGCCGGGATCGAGCAGCACGTCGAGCCGCTCGCGCGCCGTCATCTTGCCCTTGGCGTGCTGGGCGTCGATGCGCTCCTGCCCACCGCCCAGCTCGGCCTCCGCGCGCTTGGCTTGCAGTAGTTCGAGTTTATCCCGCATCGGGAGAATCTAGACTCGTCAGGGGCCGCAAAGAAAGAAGGGAGCAGCACTGCGCTGCTCCCTTCTACTGTTGCCGACCGACCTGCTGGAGGTCAGGCGTCCGGCGACGACTCGTCCGGGTCCATCTCCGGCTCCGGCTCCGGCGCCGGTACTGCGGGCGGCGGGGGCGGTGCGTCCCCGGGCTCTTCCTTCGGGAAGCCCGTCGCCGCCAGCACGATCCGATGATGAATCGGGTCGACTTCCAGCACCTTCAGCTCGACGGCCTGCCCTTCCTTCACCGCGTCGGCCGGCTGGGCGATGTCGGGAATGCCGAGCTGCGACATCGGGACGAAGCCCTCGATGTCGTTGCCGATATCCACCACCACGCCCTTGTCCATCAGCCGCAACACCCGGCCGCGCAGCTCGGTGCCCACGGGGTAGGTCTCACCGATGCGCAGCCACGGGTCCTCCTGCGCCTGCTTCAGACCGAGCGAGATGCGCTTGTTTTCGGCGTCGACGTTGAGGATCAGCACCTCGACTTCGTCGCCCTTCTTGACGACTTCGGACGGATGCTGCACCCGCTTGGTCCACGACATGTCGGAGATGTGGATCAGGCCGTCGATGCCCGGCTCGATCTCGACGAACGCGCCGAACGACGTGAGGTTGCGGACCTTGCCTTTGATGCGCGTGCCGACGGGATACTTTTCGGGCAGCGCCATCCACGGATCTTCCTCGGTCTGCTTCATGCCGAGTGAGATCTTCTCTTCGGTCTCGTCGACTTTCAGCACGACGGCTTCGATCGTCTCGCCGATCGACACGACCTTCGACGGATGGCGCACGTTGCGCGTCCAGCTCATCTCGGAGATGTGCACCAGGCCTTCGATGCCCGGCTCGAGCTCGACGAACGCGCCGTAATTGGTGATCGAGACGACCTTGCCCTGCACGCGCGTGCCGACGGGGAACTTGGCGGCGACGTTCTGCCACGGATACGTCTGCAGCTGCTTCAAGCCGAGGCTGATGCGCTCGCGCTCCCAATCGATGTCGAGGACCTTCACCTCGAGCTCCTGCCCGATGTGCAGCATCTCCGACGGATGCGACACGCGGCCGTAGCTCATGTCGGTGATGTGCAGCAGGCCGTCCACGCCGCCCAGATCGATGAAGGCGCCGAAGTCCGTGATGTTCTTCACCACGCCTTTGCGCACTTGCCCGACCTGCAGCTCCTTCATCAGGACGTCGCGCTTGGTCTTGCGCTCGGCCTCCAGCAGCACGCGGCGCGACACGACGATGTTGCGGCGCCGCTTGTTGAGCTTGATGATCTTGAATTCGAACGACTGACCCAGCAGCTCGTCGATGTTCGGCACGCGGCGCAGCGCGATCTGGCTGCCGGGCAGGAACGCGTCCACGCCCATCAGGTCGACCACCACGCCGCCCTTGATCTTCTTCACGAGCGTGCCCTGCACCCCTTCGTCCTTCTCGAAGGCTTCGCGGATCTTCTCCCACACCCGCATGAAGTCGGCCTTCTTCTTGGACAGGACCACCGCGCCTTCCTGGTCCTCGAGGTGCTCGAGGAACACCTCGACCTCGTCGCCCTCCTTCAGGGACTTCGCGTCCTTGAACTCTTCGATCGCCACCGCGCCCTCGGACTTGAAGCCCACGTCGAGGATTACGGCAGTGTCGGTGACGCGCAGCACCTTGGATTTGACGATTTCACCCTCTTCGATGTTGGAGAGGGTGCCCTCGTACAGATCCGTCATCTTCGCGATTTCGTCCGACGAGTATTCCTCGTGGAGGTCGGAGCGAACGCGCAGCGGAGAGTGCTTGGGTTTGGTGGGGCGCTCGGACGGCGAGTCTTCTTGATCCTGCAGGTCGGCCAGCATGCGTGACACCGGTTTGGGTTGTGGGTCTGGGGTTGCCCCCGGCACAGCGCCGGGGAGGAACGCGGACGGAAGCTACCCAGGCCAGCGAGCCCGCGCCAGCGCCACAATGCGACGAACCTGTTCATCCAACGTGAGATGGGTCGTGTCCAACACGACGGCGTCGGCCGCCGGCTTGAGCGGCGCCACGGGCCGGCTGGAATCGGCTGTGTCGCGCGCGGCGAGCGCCTGGCTCTCGCGCGCCAGGCGGCGTTCGTCCATCGCTTCGCCCCGCTGCGTGATGCGGCGGCGCGCGCGCTCGTCGGGTGTCGCGGTGAGAAACACTTTCACCGGCGCATCGGGAAACACGACCGTCCCGATGTCGCGCCCGTCCACCACCACGCCCACTGCATGCGCCGCCACGGCGCGCCGCTGCTGGGCGTTGGCCCAGGCCCGCACTTCGGGGATCGCCGCCACGGCCGACACGCGCGCCGTCACGCGCTCGCCGCGGATCGCGTCCTCGACATCCACACCAGCGACCTCCGGCACGTAGGCGTTGCCCGAGAGCACCAGCCGCACCGGGAGCTCCTCCGCCAAGGCCGTGATGCGCTGCGGGCTCGTTTCGTCTTTCCCGAGATTGTCCAGCACCGCCAACGTCAACGCGCGATAGAGCGCCCCTGAATCGAGATGCGCCCAGCCGAGCGCGTGTGCGACGGCTTGCGCCGTGGACGACTTGCCGGACGCCGCCGGTCCGTCAATCGCGACGACGCGCACCGATCCTCTGCAGGTCGCGGAAGAAACCGGGATAGCTGATCGCCACCGAGCGGCGCTCGGACAGCTCGACCTTGGCACCCGGCACCGTGCCCAACACGCCGAACGCCATCGCCAGCCGGTGGTCCTTGGCCGTGTCGATGCGCCCGCGCGGCGGCTGCGTGGCGCCCTGGACGTGCAGATCATTGCCACGCGCCTCGGCGCTCACACCCACGGCGCGCAGGTTCGCGGCGACGAGCTCGAGGCGATTGCTTTCCTTCACACGCAGCTCCCCGACCTCGCGGAACACGGTCTCTCCCCGCGCTCGGCTCGCGAGTACGGCGAGCACCGGGACTTCGTCCACCAACGTCGGCACTTCGTCGGCCGGCACCGCGGTGCCCGTGAGCGCCGCCGGCCGCACCAGCAGATCCGCCACCGGCTCGCCGCCCGCGTCCCCCAGGTTCAACCGCTCGACGTGCGCGCCCATGCGCTCGAGCACCACCAGGAATCCCGTGCGCGTCGGATTCACGCCCACGTTTTCCACCAGCAGCTCGCCGCCTTCCGCCAGCACCGCCGCGGCGATCAGGAACGCCGCGGAGGAGATGTCGCCGGGCACCCCCAGCGAGAAACTCGGCAGCTTTTTGCTGACGGCCGACGGCTGAAAGCTCACCGCTCGATCCCGCACGTGCAGCTCGCACCCCAGGTGGGCCAGCAGCCGCTCCGTGTGGTCGCGCGAGCGATACGGCTCGTGCACCGTCACCGGCACGCCCCCCGTCAGTCCCGCGAACAACAATGCGCTCTTCACCTGCGCGCTCGCCACGGGACTGGCGTAATCGAGCGCGCTGAGCCGCCCACCGCGAATCGTCACCGGCAGGGCGTCATCCTGCGCCTCGATCCGGGCGCCCATCGATCGTAACGGCTCGGTGACGCGGCGCATCGGCCGACGGCGCAACGACGCATCGCCCGTGAGCGTGGCGGCGAAGCGCTGGCCGGCGAGGATGCCGAGCAGGAGGCGGGCGCTGGTGCCCGAGTTGCCGCAGTTGAGGCGCGCGGCGGGAGTCGTGAGACGCGCGCCTCGCACGGTCACCCGATCCGGGCGGATCGTGCCAATCGTGGCGCCGAGCTGCCGCAACACGCGCGCGGTGCTCTTCACGTCGTCGCCGGCGAGCAAACCGGTCAGCTCGCTCGTGCCGCGCGCCAGCGCCGCCAGCATGAGTGCGCGATGGGAGATGCTCTTGTCGCCCGGCGGGCGGGCGGTACCGGAGACGTTCACGGGGAGAAGTTACAAGGGCGGAGCGACTCGTGAGAGCCGCCCCGCCCTGTCCAGCTCGATCCTGGTGCGCTTACGGCCGGACGTTGAACCGGGCCGACTGCGCCGCCACCACGACGATCGCGGCGCGGCCGTTCACCGTGCCGCTGGCGGTGAAGGCGTAGCCGCCGGGCTTGATCTGCGACAGGTCGCCAAACGTCGCAATGCCGGAGCCGTCGGTCAGCTGCGTGAGCGTGCCGCCCAAGAATGCCGGCGTGCCGTTGTTGTCCACGGAGCCGAGCGTCACCGACACGTTCGGCACCGCATCGCCTGACGTCTTGGCGGTTGCGAGCACCTGCACCGGCGGCGTGATGATCAGATTCACATTCACGTCGGACGGCTGGGTCGCGAACGTCAGCGTGATGGTATCGACCACCTGCTGACCGAAGACGCTATGAATGCCGCCGGTGGTGCCGGCGAGACCGCCGGGATTGGCGCCGAGCGGCGACGGCAGGAACAGACCCTTGCCGAAGTCGAGCAACCGTGCGGCGAGCTGCGCCGGCGCGGAACCCGTCCGCGCGGCCACCGGGGAGCACACGCCCGGCACGAGCTCGGCGAAATCCGCGAACGGCAGCAGTCCGGTGTGCTCTTCGCGCAGCAGCGACGTGGTGGCGGTGAACGGATCGATGCACACGCCGACCATCACCGGCGGCGCGAACGACGTATTGGCGGGCGCGATCTTCCAGTCATACGTCTGCGACAGCGCACCCGGACGACCGTACACCAGAATGCGGTGCGGTGCGGCAGCGCCGGCGAGCACGTCGGCCCAGGAGTGGCCGCCCGTCGGTTTCACGCCGGAGAACGGTGCCGAGACCGGCCGGTTGAAGACCGGGGCGGTCGCGGGGTCCGTGGCGCCGCCACGCACTTCGTACCCGCCGTGCTGGGCCGGGTCGGTGGCGACGCTGAAGTCCTCGGGGAACGTGGCCGGCAACTCCGCCGCCGTGGCGAACATGCACGCCAGCAGCCCGTTGGT
>WNGO01000873.1_pt1 | contig 18909 bp, 13 predicted proteins | sample 5400511 | NCBI WGS metagenome assembly WNGO01 (sample SAMN13153380, study PRJNA577476) | soil metagenome | isolation source: 20 cm soil or saprolite under Garry oak tree replicate 2 | place: USA:California | collected 2016-06-15 | reverse complement strand
TGGCCGTCCTGGCCGTCGTGGGGAGCACCGGACGGCCGCGCGCCATTACCGCCGTCGCGCTGCTGTACTCGGCCACGTTCGGCGCGATCGCGGCCGTCCCGGCGTTAGCGGCGATCCCGCTCGGCGGCACGATCGTCAGCGGCACCGCCCTGGGCACGACCCTCATCCTGGTTGTCGCCGTCCTGACGCTGCTGGTCCGTGCCAACCACCAGCTCGTTAGCGGATTCCGTGCATTCGCGCCGTTCTGGGCGTTGGCGCTGCTCCAGGCCATCGGCGTGCTCTACTCGCCGACGCCAATGGACGGAGCGAAACAGGCTGTCCTCATCGCGGTTCCGTTTGTGATGGCAGCGGTCGCCCACGATGCAGCACGATCCGACCCTGAGACGCAACGCGCCGTGCAACGATACGTGCTTGCTAGCGCGCGCGTCCTGCTCGTCTTCCTCGCCGTGCTGGCCTCTACCGGGGCGCTGGGAATGACTGAGATCGGCCTAGGCTCCTCCATTGGAGCGCGGTCGATCGCCTTCTACTCACTCCCGGTGCTGAGCGTCTCGCTGGCGATGTGGAGGCACCCGGACAATGCCCGCGAGAAGTCGCGCGGGAAGTGGTACTCGCTGGTGCTGCTCGCGATCGTGGTGGCCACGCTGTCCAGAACCGCGACCGCGATCGCGTTGGGTTTGCTGCTCCCACTCAGATTCATCGGAGCGGGGTGGCGACGCGGAGTGCTCGCGGCCGCGGCGGGCCTCGTGCTGTTCGTCAGCGCGGTCCTGTTGATCGCGCCGCTGGGCCGGCGCTTCTCTCTCGAGCGACCGGGGTCATTGCAAGAGGTCGCCTTGGCCGAGGGCATCAATACGATGGGCAGGGCCACGATGTGGGCGATTACGTGGACCGGGGCCCTAGAACGCCCCGTGTTTGGGCACGGCGCCGGCGGAGCGCGACTCCTGATGCAGACGACGGTCGAGCAGGATCATCCCCACAACGACTACTTGAAGGTCTTCTACGACAGCGGCGTATTCGGTGTCGCAGCGCTCATCCTTGGCTGCGTGATGGCGATCGCGCGACATGGACGATACTGGAAACGCGCCGACCAGAGTGGCGAGCAGGAATCAGCGAAATACCATATGACGGCTTTCCTGGCCGCCATCAGCCTCACGGGCTCGCTCGTGACCGATAACGTGCTCGTGTACACGTTCGTGACCATTCCAACGTTCGTGCTGATGGGCCTGAGCGTCGCGCGCGCGACCGAGGCGTAGTGCGCGTTCTCATTGTCCACAACACGTATCGTGGCCCGGGTGGCGAAGATGTCGTGGCGCGACAAGAGGCGACGCTGCTGCGCGAGCACGGCCACGACGTAGTGGAATGGTGGCGCAGCAACACCGAGTTCGCAGGCCCACTCGGACTGCTCCGCGCTCCCGCGCACGCCGTGTGGGCCGTGGATTCGCGCCGCATCCTCGGACGCACGATCGCCGATTTTCGCCCGCAGGTCATGCATGTACACAATTTCTGGATGGCGGTCTCGCCCAGCGCGCATCGGCTGGCTCGGCGGGCGGGTCTCGCCGTAGTCCAGACCCTGCACAACTTCCGACTGCTGTGCTGCAACGCGCTCCTATTTCGCGACGGCGCCCCCTGCGAGCTCTGCCTGACCAAGCGGTTCGCGTACCCCGGGATCGTGCGCCGCTGCTATCGCGGTTCCGTCGCACAAAGCTTGCTCGTCGCCGCAACCATGAGCGTCCATCGCGCGATGGGAACCTGGGACAAGAGCGTGCACGCCTACGTCGCGCTCACGGAGTTTGCGAGGCACAAGTTCGTCGAGGGAGGGCTGCCCGCGGACCGGATCACCGTCAAGCCCAATTTCATCCCCGATCCCGGGCTGCGCACGTTCGCGGGAGACTATGCCATCTTCGTCGGGCGACTATCGGGCGAAAAGGGTGTGATGACCATGCTTCGCGGCTGGCGTGCGCTCGGTGACATTCCGCTGAAGATCGTCGGGAACGGTCCCCAGATGGCAGAGGCCGAAGCATTCATCGCGCAACACGCTGTGGCGGGAGTGGAGCTGATGGGGTACCGGCCGCGGGAAGAGGCGTTGCGCTTGCTCAAGGGCGCCCGGTTCCTGGTGTTTCCGTCGGAATGCTATGAAAACTTTCCGATGAGCATTCTCGAGGCGTTCGCGTGCGGCGTCCCCGTCATCGCCAGCGGCCGCGGAGCCATGGGCGAAATCGTGCGCGATGGAGAGACAGGCTTCCTATTTGCAGCCGGCGATGCCACCGACCTCCAGCGCGTAGCTCACCGCGCGTGGACCAACCCCGATGCATTGCCGGGGATCGCGGCACGCGCTCGTGCCGCCTACGAGACCCAGTATTCAGCAGCGGCGAATTATCCCGCCCTCATGGCGGTGTATGAGCGGGCACTCGCGCGCCTCAACCGATCTTGACACTGACACGGCCGATCCGAGACCAACCCGACCTGTCAGGGTCGGTCACGGTTCGCCTGATCGGGCTGGCAGGTCTCTTCACGGCGCCAATCGGCCACCGCCTCTTCTGGCGCTTCTGTCGCCGTCTCTCCAGCCGCTTTCCTGGCCGCTCGGCGATCATTCGCATCGGGCCGGACTCGCACATCAAAATCGATCTGGGTGACCCCTACTGGTTGCGGCTGGTGGCCGGTTCCTACAACTACGAACCGGAGCTCGCCAACGTGCTCCAACGCTGTCGCGACCTGCCGTTTACGTTCGTCGATTGCGGCGCGAACCTCGGCTACTGGAGCATTCTTGTCTCCGATCCGGCGTACGGGTCGCATCCGACAATCGCCATTGAGGCAGCCGCGCGCACGTGCCAGGACTTGGAAGAGAACTGCCGCCTGAACGGTGGAAGATTTCGGGTGATTCATGCCGCCGTCGCAGACCATAGCGGCACCGTCGCGTGGCTCAGCATGGGTACCGATCACGCGGGCGCAAGTCTCTACAACGTCGTGGGGCCCGTGACTGCCCGGGAGCAGGTGACGACGCTCGCGGTGGACGACCTTGGAATCGGCGGGATGGTCGTTCTCAAGCTCGATGTCGAAGGCGCGGAGGTTGTCGCCTTGCGCGGGGCCTCGACGCTATTGGAAGGAGACACCCTCGTCTGCTACGAGGATCACGCCGCGGACCCGACGTGCGCTCCAACGCAAGCCATCCTCGACCGCGGACTCTCCGTGTTCTGGTGTGCGCCAACCGGCGAGATTCGGCAGGTACGTGGCGTGGATGGGGTGCGAGCCATCAAGACTCGCCGGGCTTCCGGCTACAACTTCTTCGGCTGCCGGCCAACGACCACGTTCTGGCGTCGCCTCACGGTTCGGTGAGCACGAATCGAACGGCCTCGAGGAACTGATCCGCCGCGAATGCCGGCGTCAGGTAACTCACGCTCTGTCGGGCGCGGACGCGCATGCTCTCCAACTCCACATCGGGCGTGTTGAGCGCACGGTCCAGTGCACTCGCCAGCTCTTCCGTTCGATCAGACCGGAATGTCCAACCGTTGTGACCATCGCGCACCAGCTCCTCGACCGCTCCGGAGAAGACGCTCCCCAACACCGGCACCCCGGCAGCCAGCGCCTCGTTCACCACCACGCCCCATTCGTCGGCCAGACTCGGAAAGGCCAGGATCCCCGCCTGCCCGTACCACTTGACCAATTCTCCGTACGGCACATTCCCAATGAAACGCAGCCCGAGATTCGCCGGTCGCGCAATCTGTTCGAGCTCGGATCGCACGGGCCCGTCTCCCACCAACCACAGCTCAGCCCTGCGATCGGGGTGGCGTTCGGCCCAGCGACAAAGTGCGGTGATGAATCGATCGAGTGCCTTGAGCTGGATGAGGCGCCCTACATACAAGAGGCGTTTGCTGGACTCCGGAGCGCGGTTGAATGGCAGCGCCTGGAATGGCGTGAGGTCCGTCGTATACGGGACCCTGAAGATCCGTCGCTCCGGCACGTCGAAAGAGCGCACGTAGCGGTACGCACTCGCGCCATTGACCAACACGGCATCCGCCCGAGAGAGCAGGTAGGCGCGGAGGAGCCGGCGGGCGCGGCCCCGCGCCAGCTCCGTGATTTCAGATAGGGTGGTCCAAATAATGAGCTTGGCCCGCCCCCGTAACGTCAGCCAGCGGCGGTAGGCTACCGCCTGCAGGGTTCGCCAACCTAACTCGCCGCTAACGACGACGTCGGGCGACATCGTACGCAATCGCCCAAGCGTGTCATACGGGATCTGGATCGCAAGCCGGTCGGTGAAGCCATGTGGATGCGTCCGGCGGCTCATCACTGTGAGCGTCCGCTGGACGGTGACGGGCAGTCCACCGGAGTCCGCTTCCCACCCTCTGTCAGTCTCCATTGGCGTGGAGACGAAGACCCGGAATTCTCGTAGCTGGGCGTGCAGCTCGCGAAACACCGGAATCGAATACGGCGCAATGAAGTTCTTCAACACCGCGAGACGGATGGACCCCACGGCGGGGCTCGCGGCGCTCAACTCGCGTTCGCCGCTTCCGAAGTCGCCAAATACCGCCACGTGCGCGCGGTCTTCAAAAGGTTACCCAGCTCTCGCCTGGAGAAGCCAACAAAGATCGGGAAGCGATACACGACCGCCGTTACGACAGCAGTGTACAGCACTCCTGAAGCAACAAAGAGTTGCAGCGATCCCGCTTGCAAAACATTCACAAGCAGGTCCCTGATGCCGAACGCCAGCAGGATGAGGAATGCAGGCACCAGAACGATGTGTAACAGGTATCGCGTGAGGCGCAATCGCAAATGATTGAAAATGTATATCATCAGGACCATTGCACTGATTGATTCCAGCAGCAGCACCTTGAGCGCCAAACCCGTCGCGCCGAGGTTAAGAGAATCGGTCGAGATGAACACAAATGCCATGATCATGCCCAGCGGGGCCGTGACCATGGTCAGGTTTCTGATGAAGGTCGTGCCGCTCTTGGCATACACGACCGAACCGTTCAGAGTGGAATACGTGGAGATCAAGGGGTAGATGAGCAGTATCTTGAGCGGGACAAGCGATGCGCGGTACTGCGCGCCGCCGAAGATCGAGATCAGGCCATCCGCGTTGATCAGAAGAAAGCAGGAGAAATATGCGCTCACGGTATACATCGTGGGGACATATTTCCGGTACAGCCGACCCGCGAGCGGGATATCCTGGTTGGAGAAGGCGATCGACAGTTCCCGAGTGAACAGGGGAACCATCGATGTGACGAAAAAGATGGTCAGGGCGCAGATCGAAAAGGAAAACCCATAGAGTCCCTGCTGAAAGCTGCCGCCAAAGTGCTGCAGGAGGTACCTGTCAAAAACCTCGGTGACGAGTGATGCCGCCAGGAAGAATATCAGCGGGGCGCTGTACGCGTAGAATTCCTTGGCATACGACCTCGTCTGCTCCCGCGATAGTTTGCCGATCAGCGGAACGGCATAGTGTCGGGCTTTGAAAAATCGACCAATGAACACGCACAGCAAACCAAAGATCACAATCTGGTGCAGATAGAAGAAGTGGATATTCACCAGATGGGTGAAATACAGGACCAGCAGCAGCAGGACCCCGAGGATGTTATTGAATATTTTGATCCGCTCGACGCTGACGGTCGTCCCGTAGGCGTCGGATATCTTGATCAGGATATCGGAAGTCCATCTCACACACACAAACACCAGGGCGAATCCGATGATGGAGAGATCGATACCCGCAAAAAAAGACTTGCTGATGAACGGCAAAGCGAGAATCGCCACAATGCCTGCCAGCACACCAAACACCAGGCTCGTATATAAACCGTAGAAGGTGATGATCCCCTTCTCCGTCTGTCGTTGCGACAGTTTGACATAAAAACCCGTGGACGTCCTCAGGTCGAGAAAATTGAGGATCTGGGTGATGACGTTATTGGTGTAGCTGAAGTTCCCATACGCGCTGACACCCAGCGCTCTGGGAACAATGGTGTACGTAATCAAGCCAGCGAGGATGGTGACTACATTGGAGCTGAGCTTGTGAAAGTACCGCTTCTTCAGGGTACTCTGTTCACGCGCGGTCACGCGCTGGCGCCTTTGCGCAGACGCTGGAAGGAATAACTGTGTTGACTGAAGAATTCCTTGACATCCGGGGCGAGCGTGTCTTCCACATTCACCCGTTCATACGGGGCGCCAAACAAACTGTTGGTAAACTCAAACTGCAGGATCAGTCGTTCGCCTTTTTCCAGCACTTTCCCTTTATGGAGCCCGCGGGTGTCCACCGCAATGATGGTCCCCTGGCTCCCTGTTATCTCCATGATGTCTGATGGCGCAAAGCTGGTGGCAATTTCCTCGTCCTGGATTCGACCATCTTTCCACAAGCCCGCCGGCATGCCGGCATGGCTTCCTCTGACGTAGCAGTGCGGCCCGTTCTGGCTACCCACATCCGTCAGGTAAAAGAAGAACTTGATGAACTTGATCCTGTCCATGTCGAAGTGAAACAGCTGCGCTGCTTCGGAACTTGCTATCTTCGAAAACGCCGCGCTCCACCACATGGCCGTCAGGTCCTGGATGGGCTTGCAGCCCAGGTATGCCTGTGCGACAGCGAACAACGACGGGTCAGCCGCCAGCTGCTGCACGATCGGCATCGTGAATACATCCTTTTCGGCAAACTGATAGCGCGGCGCCCGGGGATGATCCTTGTCGTACACAAGCCACTTCGTGCCGTCCGCAGCCTGGGGAATCAGCTCGGCTTTCGAAGATCGCGCGAACTTCAGCAGGGCATCAATGTGCGCTTCCTCCAACTGTTGATCAAAAACATGAAACCCATTCGTCCTGATGCTGTCCGCAATCGTCCCGACTTCGGCGTCGGAAAGGGTGCCCAGCACTCCCTTAACCTGCGTAAGGGAATAGGGTCGTCTTTCCCTGCTGATCTCACGAGACAAGCGGTCGTTGGACTTGCCCCGGGTTGACACGAACAGCTTCCTGAAGACGATGTAGGCATACTTGTTCGTCTTCTGGGTGACCTTAAAAAACCACAACCCGAGCCAAAAGATGGGATAGTAGAGCAAATACGTCTTCATGCCTTGGCCTTCTTCAGTGAAAAAATCGCCACCACGCTGGACACATCGTTGTTCAGCTGGTCTCCATGCGAAATCTTGTTCGGTGCGTCGTGATTAAAGAATACCGCTCCGACATGTTCCCCGAACAATTCCAAAATCTGTCCCGTAGAATTTATCCTCTCACAATTCACGGGGTTCAGATGGTACCCACCGTGGTGAAGTTTCGTCGCCTGTTCGTTGGTCAGCGTCGAGTATTCCACGGCGATGGCGACAACTCCATGGTCTTTGGTGATCCTGATCATCTCCTGCGCCCACTTGGCGGGCTGGTTGCTGTAGCTCAGTGTCCAGCCGCAGATGATCACATCAAAGTATGCGTCGGGGAAGCGGGTTTCGTGCATGTCGCCGACTTCGATGAACGGCGAATACGAGATCAGGTCCAGCCCGGTAATATTTCGTGAATTGAATCCGTTGCCGATGAGATTGAGGATGTCGTCTTCGTTGCGCGGTCCAATGACCAGGATTTTTGAGTCTTTGCCGATTGATTCAATGACCGAAACCGGCTTGATCAGTCTGTCCATGCGGGTCAGACCGAATGCAGCAATGGCTTTCAGGTTATGCTCGACCGTGTGCTCGATCGCGTCTTTGGATTCCCGCGTCCTGACATGCCGAAGTATCCTCGCGTAATACAAGAACCGCAGCTTACCAACTGCAGTTCTGATCATGCGAACCATCAGGAGTTCAGCAAAGAATCGCTTCAAATGTTTCATGCTGTTGATTCGATGATGCGAGCGCGATCAGACGCGGGAGGGCTCGAATAAGAACTGGCCCGTGGCGCCGTCCTCGATGAAATCGAGGAGTTGGGAAGTCGGACTGCCAATCTGCCGCAGTCCTCCGGCAAAGGTCGCGGCGCTGAAGCGTGGAGCCCCCATGCGGCGGTCGTCGAGCCAATCGATCGGCACCATCTGCCGGAAGAAGAACAGGCTCGCGTACCGCTCCGCCAGCACCCGGCGCCGCTCGATCTCATCAGCCGTCAGCGCCTGATTGCAGGCGCGCTCGAGTGCCGTCGTCAACATGCCCGAATCACCGGCTTCATCGGTGAAGCCCAGCGCGCCAAAATGCGTGCGCCCCGAAACCACGACCGGCCGACCCCGCAGAACCATCTCGAGACCAATCGTCGACGCGTAGACCACGCCGACGGTCGCCAGATCGGCGAGACGGTACGAGTTGATCGGGCTGTCTGGCGACACGTAGACGAAGTTCTCCGGGAGAGGGGCACCGAAACTGCTGAGATAGTCCTGCAGTGTTTCCATCGTCTCCGCACCTTCCAGGGCCACTTCGGCGGGGTGTCCTCGCAGGACCACGAAATGCTGGGGATGACTCGCAGCATAGCGCACCAAGGCGTACACCCAGTCAAACATTCCGGCGAAGCGGAGATCCCGGCCGATGATGGCCGAATCCCAAATGATATTCGCAAACGCCGCAATGATGGGACGACCACCGGAGCGCATCGTGAGTTCCGGCAAAGCATGCGACGCCTGCTCCCATCGACCCGCATAAGAAATCAAGTCCTTGGAGAAGGATTCGCGGGACGCGATATACTCACGGATCTCCGACAATTCCGCGGGCGTGAGGGGACGATCCCGGTACTTGGCCCAGTGCTGGCCAAGGTCGTAATACGCCGGAACCTGATTCCGTGCGAAGACCCAGGTGCCGCGAATAAAACCGCGCTCGTAGAGCACCGCGTCCCTGTAACCAGCGCGTTGCGCAAGCTCCCAGAGAATGCGCTCAGGCCAAAAAATGCCACTGGTCATCACCAACCGCATCCCGCGCGGTTGCTCCTGCAGGAACCGCTGCGCCGCCCGCGCGAATGGCACAGCCGTAGCGAGCACCGCCCGGTAGTACGGCAGTTGATCGTCTTCCAGGGTCGCACGCGTGAAGTATCCGAGCACCGAGGGCTCGACCAGTCGACCGAGCGGCAGTCCTTCCGCGCCATAAACACGACATTCCGCGAGAGTCAGCGCGCGCACTTCACGTCGAGCTGCGGCGACGTCCCCGCTATCGAACCAGTCGCGCAGCGCGAGCGCTGGCAAACCGGTACGCCCGGCGAGCACGTGGCCCGCGAAGCGGCACGCGGTACACGGACGTCTCGCACCGTAGCGGGGGTTGTGGAATCCGCATTCGATCGGCGCACCACCGCACTCCAAGACGCGCACCTGTTGGCCCCTGGCCACAAGGCCCAACGCCAGGCCCTGCTCTAACACGGCGTGCATGAGCCAACCGCTGCGCAATGAGACGACGAGAAAGTCGGCGGCGCCCGGCTTTCGTTGCCGCATCACACGAGCAGCTTTCAGATCTCGCAACGAGAGCAACCGCGGCAAAATGCTGACGCCAGGCAAGAGGCGACGTCCCACGACTCGCAACATCGTGCGGAACCCCTTCCGCACACCACTCACGCGCGCACCCGAAACGCGGGGGTAGGAACGGGACCATCCAGGTGCCCGCGCAGATCATCTCCACGTTTGAGGACCGATCCCACGTACTTGAACGCCTCCGCGTAGGCGCGCAGCACGTGCTCGACCGCCGTCTCATCCAGCGCCGCGCACGTGTTATGCGTGGACAGCACGAGCACGCCGCGCCGGGTCACTTCCTGGAGCCAGAGGGCACGCAACACCTCGTCCTCTTGCCCGTTGGTATCGAGAAACCGAATCAACTGCCACCGGGGATGTCCGTGTGTGCGAACTCGATCGCCCAAACCCGCTTCCTGCGCGAATGCGTTGACGCCATCGCGCAGCCGAATACCGGCTCCTTCCATGCGATCGAGCGCACTCGTGTGCTCGAGAACATCGAGCACGACGAGCGCGGCAGCCATCGCGCCGACTTCGCCGCCGAACGTGTAGCTCACAAACACGTCTTCGAACTTCTGCATGATGTCGCGCCGTCCCACCACGCAGCTGATCGGGTAGCCGTTTCCCATCGCCTTCCCGAACGTCGCGAGGTCCGGGATCACGCCGAAGCGCCGTTGCGCTCCGCCAAGTCCGAGATGGAATCCGGTGCAGATCTCGTCAAAGATCAGCAGCGCGCCGTGGCGCTGCGTGAGCTCCCGAACGCCCTCGAGGTATCCCGCGTCGGGCTCGTAGAAGGTGTAGGGCTCCATGATGACGGCGGCAAATTCGTCGCGCCGACCTGCAAGCAGCTTTTCCAGCTCGGCGAGGTTGTTGTACGGGAACGGGTGCGCCAACGAACGGACCGCGTCCGGCACGCCGGCGCTGCGGGACGTCGTTCCGATGTACCAATCCTGGCAGCCGTGGTAGCCGCACACTGCCATGTGCGAGCGCCCAGTGAACGCACGCGCGACACGCACCGCTGCAGCCGTTGCATCCGATCCATTCTTCACAAACCGCACCATTTCGGCGCACGGAATGAGCCGGGTGAGACGCTCGGCGAGCTCGATTTCCTTGGGATGCGGCAGTGAGAAGCTGTGCCCCGTACCGCACTGCTCCGCCACGGCGCGGTTCACGTCGGGATGCGCATACCCGAGTATGTTCGCCAGCAAACCCTGAATGAGATCGACGTACTGATTACCGTCAACGTCCCAGACGTAGGCTCCCTGACCGCGGTCCAGGAACAGCGGCGATACACCCCGGATGTGTTGCCGCCAGCTCTTCGAATATGTCTGCGCGCCGCCGGGAATCGTCTGCGCACTCCGATCCAGCAGGCGAAGAGTCTGGTCGAGCCGGCGCGGTGCGGCCTTGGCGCCCGACGCACCGTCGAATAGCGACTTGTAGTAGCCGCGATTCACGATTTCCCCTGCGTTCACGGTCCCCACTGCCGCTGCCACACGCATGATCGCCTCGTAGAAATGCGGGCCAGAGCCCAGTGCATCCAGGCGCTCCCAGATTCGCCGTACCTGCTCCAGATCTTCCGGACCATCCACGGTCCAGCGAAGACCTCGCCCGTCGGGACCGTCGCGGTGAACGTAAAAGAGTTTTCTCGCCCAATCGGCTCGCCGCAGATATGGTGTCACATGCTCCCGGTCGGGCCCGCCCCCGGACTCCGTTTCGGCGTGCGCCCGCTGGAGCGCCGCACGCGTCATCACCTCAACGTCCAGGCCATCGGGCCGGCTATAGGGCGCCGTGTTCGTGGCGTAGTCCACACCCGACCGGAAGAACGCCAAAGTTACCGCATCGATGGTGTCGGGCGTAGTAAGCGGGCAGTCGCCCGTAATGCGCACGATCACATCACCGTCCGCCGCCTCGGCCGCCCCGACGAATCGGGCGAGGACATCATCGAGCGCACCGCGGAAGACCTTGATGCCGCTGTGCTCGAGATGCCGGGCAAGCTCATCATCGCTCGGCTCCGTCGATGTCGCCACAATCACGTCGTCCACCAGCCGGCTGCCACGGACCTGCGCAACGACACGCTCGACGAGGGACTTGTGACCGACAGGCGCTAGCACTTTTCTCGGCAGGCGCGACGATCCAGACCGCGCTTGTACAACCGCAACCACCCGGGGAAGTCCTGCCCGATGACCCTCCGATGACGCGCGCTCTTTCGGCCACTTCCGAGGATCGGAGATCGAGGTCGGGACCGTTCCGCCCACGGCCTGACGCACTCGTGTTGCGAACGTCTCCGCGATCTTCTTGTCGAGACTCAAGCCTCCCAACGCGTCCTCCAGATCCCGCGGGCGCTCGGCGCCGATGACGAGCCGATCTCCGGCACGCGTCGCGATGCGAACGCTCGCGAGCAGGAGAGCGGCGAGTGCGACCCCCAGCTCGCGGGCGATGCGCTGCACGGCAGCGGCGATCACCCCAGATCCCGGGACGCGGCACTCGGCCACTTCGGGCTCCTCCAGCAACAGCCCCTGCAGGAAGACGGAGCGCAGGTCAAGCGCTACGGCGGAGCTGCCGCGGACCCGCAGCGCGCCATCATCCAACACATTCCCGGGAGCCTGGACCAAATTCACGCCGGGGAGGTGCAGTGCGGCCGCGACCTCCTCCGTCCCGTAAACACTCTGGCCGAGAGGCACATGGTCGTTGGCCGCTGCGCGGAACGCGTCCCACACCGCCCCGTTGCACGGTCCGTGGCTGAGGAGCGTGCGCTGCTCACAGCCCTCGAACCGCCGGAGCGCCTGATCCAACGCCGGCGCGAGCTGACTGCCTTGGGCCGGCGTCACCTTGGTGATGACGCGGGCACAGCGCGCTCTGCCCCGCGCGTCCAGCCACTCTCGCAGCCGCTCCGGCGCAAGCTCATAGGCCTCGGCCGTGTCGAACGTGCGAATGCCCACGCTCCAGGCAGCGTCGAGCAGTTCAAAGGCGGCCGCTTTGGAGGGCACCCCACGCCAGCGCGACCGCCCGTAGGGCATGCCGAGGTTGGCCGTTCCGAACACCACGCGCTCAGTCGGCAACGAGATCCCAGGATAAGGCGGTGCCGCGCGGCGCGGCGCGCGCGGCGCGCTTGCCCATGATCTGCGGCAGGAGCCGCGGAGACAATCCAAACCCTGGCCGAATGGAGCGCACGTTGTCGGCCGTGAAGGGCTCGCCCGCGCGGATATCGCGTACGACATAGAGCGAGCGGCGGAAGGCCACATTCCCTTCCTCGGCGGCACCCGGCCCGAAGCGCGCCTCTCCGATCATCACCTCGGCTCGCCGAATATCGTGCACCAGGGCGCGGAACTCCACCGGCTCGAGCGAGAAGTGACTATCGACTCCACCGTCCTGACGACTCAACGTGAGGTGCTTTTCGATCATCGAGGCGCCCATCGTCACGGCGACCACCGGCGCTGTCGTACCGAGGCTGTGATCGGAGAGGCCCACGGGACAATGGAACGTCGTCTCCAAGACACGCAGCGTCGCGAGATGCAGCGATTCGTCCGGAGCCGGATAACTGCTGGAGCAGCGCAGGAGCACCCGCTGGTCGCAGCCCGCCTCCCGGAGAACATCCATCGCGTGCATGATCTCCGAAAGACTGGCCATGCCCGTCGAGAGGATCACGGGTTTGCCAGTCCCGGCGACCAATCGCAGTAGCTCGTCATCGACGAGCTCAAAGGACGCAATCTTGTAGGCCGGTGCCCCGAGTCCTTGGAGCAGCTCCACAGCGGCGCTGTCGAATGGCGTGGAGAAGACGTCAAGTCCGCATGCCCTCGCCTCGCCGAACAACCGGGGGTGCCATTCCCAGGGTGTGTGGGCCTCCTGATAGAGGTCATACAGTGACCGCCCAGCCCAGGGGCCGTCTCCCTGCACCAGGAACTCCGGGCTTGAGCAATTGATCGTGAGCGTGTCCGGCGTATACGTCTGCAGCTTGATTGCGTTTACACCAGCCTCGGCGGCGGCACGGATCGTCGCGAGCGCCCGGTCGAGGCTTCCATTGTGATTGGCGGACAACTCGGCCACGATGTAGGTCGGGCAACCGGTCCCGATATCAGTCTGGTTGATCCGAACGATCATGCTCACGGAACCCGGTCACGCGACCAGAAGCGCACACATCCGTCGCTGGACGCGTCCTCGATCCAGCCTGCCCCGCGGAACACTCGCAGGGATCGCTCGTTCACGGAGCGGACTTCCGCATGGATAGCAGCGCGGGGATGACTCCCACGAAGATATTGCACACCTTCCAGGACCAAGGGCCGAGCCAAACCCTGGCCGCGCACCTCGGGAGCAAGCACGAAGCTCAAGCGCGCCGTTCGCCAGTCATCCTGCGTATCGAATCGGATCGATCCCACGGGTCTCCCATCCGCGAACTCGGCAACCAACACAATCGCACCGGCATCGTCGAGGCGATCGCGCAACCAGTCGACGTGCTCTGCCCAGCCGATCGGCGCCTGTTCGAAGGACACGCGGCGCGATTCCTCCTCGTTACGCCACAGCCAGAGCGCGTACGCGTCGTGGGCCGTCGTCCGGCGCAGCACCAGCGGATCGCTCACGGCAACGCCATTCGTTCACTGGCGAGGCGCGCGAACGAGCGTGCGACCGCCGGTGCACCGTTGCGCGCGGGGGGAAGAATCGCCGCGGCCATCACCGCGTCTCCCAGGAGGCCCGCGAGATCATCGGTACGTCCGGCGTCAGCCATATTCACCCCCGGCACCCCGCCCCGCCGAGCCCAATCAAAAATACGTGTCTGGTTCGGAGCCGTCTGCACCAACGCGACGGGAATGCCGACCGCAGCCGATTCCCATACCGTCGTTCCCGACGCAACCAGCAGGCGATCGCACCGCACCAATTCAGACCACGGGTTTTCCGCGGGAAGACGGCGCCACGCGCCCGGTAACCACGTGCCTACGCCAGACCCGACCCATCCCGGAAGGCGGTCGAGTAGTTTCTCGACGGCAGCTTGAAGCGCCACTGGAGGCGCGCCGCCGCCCAAAGCCACGCCGAGGCGACGTTCGTTCGGGGCGCGCCACGTCGGAAGATCGTCGCGCAGTGGGACTGCCTCCGTTCCCGCGACGACGCTCCCAGAAAACGTGGGGTACAGGTTTGCGTCGGCGTACGCATTCGGATTCCAGACCACATCGAACCCCACAGGAACCGGTTCTCCGAGATCGTCTACAAGCACATGTAAGGTGCCCGGCGTCGCGAGTGCTTGCTCACGCCGTGCTGGATCGTAGCTATCCAGGAGGATTACTCGCGGTCGCTCCGCGGCCGCTCCGGCAGGCACGATGTCTGCTCCGGCGCCGCGTAGCCGGGCCATCACGAAGGGTATCTCGACTCGCCCCGAGAAGCCGACCGACCCGAGCCGGAGGTCGCGCCACGCGTCCGCAAGGGCCGCACAGCGCATGGCGTGGCCCGCACCGATCTCCGGGGTTGCATCGGCCAGAACCAGCAGATCCGTTAGGGACGCTGCCCCGACACTCCTATCCCCGCTGCGCGATGGCAAGGAGCTTGTACCCCAACAGCCGATCATGCAGGTCCTGTGGCGTGATCATGTCGAGGAGGACGTCGGCATGCTCGCCGAGGTACGGATCGTCATAGTGGAGATAGTTGTTCAGCGTTCCCAGCTCAGCGATTATCGTTCGCATCTCGCGTACGCGAAACCCGAACTTCTCGAGGTAGCGGGAAAGCGTGCGGGAGTCGAAGAACGTGACGGACGTGGCGCCGTCGAACGTCGCCGAGTTTTCCCGCATGATCCGCACGGCGAGACTGCCGGCGTTCGGCACCAGAACCAAGAGCGCGCCGCCCGGCCGGAGCAGACGAGTCACAGTAACCATGAGGGGGTCCGGGTCCGTCAAGTCATCCAGGACTTCCCACAGCGTCACCGCGGCGAAACTGGCCGGCGGATACTCGTCGCCGGTGAGCGGCGTCTCGCGCACCGACAGGCCCAGGGATCGGGCATGCGCGACCGCGCGCGCGTTCAGCTCGACCCCTTCGACGGACCATCCGCGTGCGCGTGCGAGCTCCAAGAAATGCCCGACGCTACAGCCGACATCCAGGAGGCGCCCCGGGGGGGGGGGCGGGGGCACCATGCGCTCGAGCAGATCGATTCCCACGCTGAACTTCTCCTGGTCGTGCCGGCGCTGCGTCTCGGTGAGGAGCACGTCCACCCACGAGTCGGCAAGGGCACCGCCCGCCAGCCGCCGCCAATTGACTTCCTCCCGCAAGACGACGTTCACATACAGCACGCCACAGCCCTCACAGATGACGTGAGGAAATCCGTTCTTCGAGAAGACGGGTCGCGCAGCGCTCGCCGCGCAGACCGGGCAGGGGCGCGCCCGCGACAACTCCTCGCGCACGCGACCGGTCGCGGGATCGCGGAGATCACCGTAGGCCCCGGCGAGGAGCGCCAGGTGTCGCTCGCGACCCGAGGCGCGGACAAATGCGGCCGTGCCCTGCGCACTCGCACCATCGCCGAGCAGCGGGTTTCGCTCCGGCTGCGATTTAGACATTGGACGCGACCGCCGCAACGCGCTCGACCACACTGGATACCGTGTCAATCACCCAGGTCACCTGGGTGTCTGACAGAGCCGGGTACAACGGGATCGTGACGGCACGCCGGTAATAGTCTTCGGCGTGGGGGAACTCGCCACGGCGAAAGCCGAACCGATCCTGATAGTAGGGCTGCCACGAGACGGGGATGTAGTGAACGTTGACGCCCATGCCCGCTTCGAGGAGGGCGTCGAACACCTCGCGGCGACGCGACGCGCACGCGCCCCGCAGCCGAAGGACGTAGAGGTGATATGCGGACCGCGAACGGGCCGGCTGGGCCAGGGGCTCGAGCAACGGATGGCCCCGGAACGCGCTGTCGTAGCGAGCCGCGATCTCGCGGCGACGTGCCAAAAACTCGTCGAGTTTGGCAAGTTGCGAACTGCCGAGCGCGCATTGAAAATCGGTGATGCGGTAGTTGTAGCCCAGCGACTGCATTTCGTAGTACCACGGTCCCTCGCGCTGCCGCAACAGCTTCGGGTCGCGCTCGATGCCGTGCGACCGGAGCGATCGGAGACGATCGCGGAGAGCGCGATCGTTGGTCGTCACGGCGCCTCCTTCTCCCGTCGTCACGTGCTTCACCGGGTGAAAGGAGAAGACCGCCATTTGCGCATGACTGCCATCGCCGACGCGGTGCGTCGTGCCGGCGCTATCCGTCCACGTCGCACCCAGCGCATGGCAAGCGTCCTCGATCACGATCAGACCGCGTGCCTTCGCTATCGCGGCGATCCGCTCGATATCCGCCGGATGGCCCGCAAAATGGACCGGCACGACGGCGCGCGGTCGGCCCGCACGCCGGGGTTTCTGGAGGTACGCCTCGAGCGCCTCAGGATCCAGCGCGACCCGCAGCGGGTCGACGTCGACAAAGTCCGGCTGCGCCCCACAGTAGAGGGCGCAGTTGGCGGACGCGACGAATGTGATGGGGGAGGTCAGCAAGATGTCGCCGGGGCCGATGCCGGCGGCCAGCGCCGCCAGATGGAGCGCTGCGGTTCCGCTCGAGACCGCTACCGAGTACCTCGCGCCCACCGCGGCCGCCAGCGCTTCCTCGAATTGCTCGATGCGAGGGCCCTGGGTGATCCGGTCCGACTGGAGCGCGGCGGCGACGGAAGAGAGGTCGGCATCATCGATGGCGTGTCGTCCATACGGCACCGTCACGCTCAGCACCCCGCGAGCTGGCGAACTTCGGCTTCGGTCAGCCAGCGATCGTTGGTATCACTCGAGTACCGGAACCGCTCCGGGACCGCGCGCCCTTCCGACCAATTGTCCGAGGACCACCACGGAAACCACGGCTTGATGATGAAGAAATCGTCCAGCTCCACGGTGTTACGCGCATCGTCCTCCGTGATCATCACCTCGTGAAGCTTTTCCCCGGGGCGGATGCCGACAGGCTCGAGCCGGCACCCGGGCGCGATCGCGCGCGCGACGTCGACAATGCGCGTGCTCGGAATCTTCGGAACAAAGATCTCCCCACCCTGCAGCGTCCGGAGCGCCCGGCACACCAGCTCGACGCCCTGCTCGAGTGTGATCCAGAACCGAGTCATGCGTTCGTCGGTGATCGGGATGACGCCGGTCGTCCGGCGCTCGAGGAAGAGTGGGATCACGCTTCCCCGGCTGCCGACGACGTTGCCGTAGCGGACGACGGCGAAACGAGTATCCCGCCCGCCCGCGTAGGAGTTCGCGGCGATGAAGATCTTGTCGGAGCACAGCTTGGTCGCACCGTACAGGTTGATCGGGTTGGCCGCCTTGTCCGTACTGAGCGCGACGATGCGGCGCACGCCGGCGTCGATCGCCGCATCGACAACATTCATCGCTCCCATCACATTCGTCTTGATGTACTCGAACGGATTGTACTCGGCGGTCGGCACTTGCTTCAACGCCGCGGCATGGACGACCGCGTCGACCCCATCGAACGCCCGGCGCAGGCGTTCCTTGTCCCGCACGTCGCCGAGGAAGAACCGGAGCCGTGACTCGTCACGATACTGCTGCGCCATATCGTGCTGCTTGAGCTCGTCTCGACTAAAGACGATAAGGCGCTTGGGTTGGAGGGTGCGGAGCGCGATCTCGATGAACTTCCGCCCGAACGATCCCGTACCACCCGTCACGAGAATTGTCTTCCCAAGTAACTCGAACCCGGCCACCGCATGTCCTCCGTTGTCCGTGCGCGTCAGTAACGCGCTAGCTGGAGCAGTCTAAGGCCCACCACGTCCGTTCACCAGCGTCGCGGCGTTATTACTTGACCTTCCCCGAGCCTCCAACCACAATTCGCGCATATGGCCCAGGACCTGATTCTCGTCGCGGGCGCCGGCGGCTTCATCGGTGGGCATCTCGTGGCCGAGCTCCGTAGCCAACGCCGCGCCGTGCGCGCCGTGGACGTCAAGCCGCTCGCCGAGTGGTACCAGGTGCATCCGGGCGTGGAGAACGTCACCGTCGACCTCAAGCTCATCGACGAGTGCCGGCGAGCCTGCCGGGGCGTCCGCGCGGTCTATCAGCTCGCCGCCGACATGGGTGGCATGGGGTTCATCGAGCACAACAAAGGCCTGTGCATGCTCTCGGTTCTCACCAATACCCACATGCTGCTGGCCGCGCGCGACGCGCGAGTGCAACGGTTCTTCTATTCGTCTTCCGCGTGCGTCTATAATGCCGACAAACAGAAGTCGGCGGACGTAGTCGCGCTCCGTGAAGAGGACGCCTACCCCGCCATGCCCGAGGACGGGTACGGTTGGGAAAAGTTGTTCTCCGAGCGGATGTGCCGGCATTTCCGCGAGGACTTTGGACTCCAAACGCGGGTCGCGCGGTACCACAACGTCTATGGACCGCATGGCACGTGGGAGGGTGGACGCGAGAAAGCTCCCGCCGCAATCTGCCGCAAGGTGATCCACGCCAAGGCGTCGGACGATCTCAGCATCGAGATTTGGGGTGACGGGAATCAAACGCGCTCCTTCATGTACATCGATGACTGCATCAAAGGCACCCTCGCAATCGCT
>WNGO01002440.1_pt1 | contig 18910 bp, 16 predicted proteins | sample 5400511 | NCBI WGS metagenome assembly WNGO01 (sample SAMN13153380, study PRJNA577476) | soil metagenome | isolation source: 20 cm soil or saprolite under Garry oak tree replicate 2 | place: USA:California | collected 2016-06-15 | reverse complement strand
GATCTACAAGCGCCGGATCGATCTCGTTTCCGTTCTGCGCATCCGGAGGTGGCGGCGCGCTGATTTTGTCCTTCGATCCGTCGAGCACCATGCCGGAAGGAGTGACGACTCGTCCTCCCGCGCTGGCGGTCGAGAGATCGGGATCCGAAGAAGCTTCAAGCCCCATCTCCTTGTGAAGGGCTCCGACCACGAACTCACGGATCGATATGGTAGATCCTTCCGCAAAGAATGGTTTAATGCGCAGATCGGCATCGACGCCTACGACTCTTGAGGTGTCGACCGTGCCATCCGGATTGGCTGTGATGCTGCCAAACTGCACACCCTTGGTGAAGAGCGGCATGGTGACCGACCTTTTCCATTTCTGCGCGCGCGAGACCGCAAGATCGCGAGTGGAGCGAAGGTCCGTGGTCATCTCGTCGGCGAGCATTTCGCGGATTCCGAGCCCGAAAAGGTGCGGGGCATCGCGGCTATCAGGACGAGTCGCGACGTTTCCTCCGGAGCCCCCTGATCCGCGGGGACGCCCATGACAAGCAGCACAACTGTCGGTGAGACCAGCGGCGATGCCAGCGTCGGTGTTGAGATCGCCGACGCCGTCGCCTACGTTCGGGCCTTGCCCCTGCGCCTGCGTAAACTTTCTCTGGAACAGTTGACGTCCGCGCCGGATCGAGCGAAACGGATCGCGGTTGATCATATAGAGAGACGAACCGGGAGTCATGATACTGCCTCGGCCCGCTCCGATCTCATCGCTAAGTGACTTGTTAATTCCAGCACCTGTTGTACTGGTGGCTTGTGTGTTATCGATCATCTGCGCACGAGCGACGAACCCCAATAACAACGAACTTGCAGCGAGTGCACATGTCTTCCCCAGGAACTTCATGCCGATTTCCTCCCCCAGCCGTTCCGGTGCCTCTCGGCCGCTTCCCCGATTGCGGCCAGAGAGGTCCGGTGTCTATTAAGGAAATCGGAAAAGAAGCAAAAAACACGACAGGGAGAGACAAAAATGTTTCCTGCCCCCCGCAACTCAAGCTCGCTTCGGGAGAGAGGGACTCTGTCGAAGCCGCTTCTCGAGGTCCTTCAATGGCCGGAGGTACTGATCACTTAGTTCGCGGTGCGCAGCCAGTGCCTTCCTGGCGGCGGTGGCAAGAGCTTCGGCCCGGGAGGATTCGCCGAGGTCGAGATAGCACTCCGCCAGTGCGACTTGCGCTGCGGCCAGGGCCGGACTGATCGGGTCGAACATACTCTCGCGAAGTTCGACGGCCCGCTGAAGCAGAGGCAGAGCCTCGGATGGGCGGAGGCGAAGCAAATCTGACCTGCCTTCCACCAGCGCTACCCGAGCTTCCAGCGCCTTCAAGTAATCCCGCTGGGCACTGCTCGAGATTTCCCGGACAACCTGTGCCGAGAGCTGGGCTGCTGTGTCACCGTCCCGACGCGCGAGAGCGATTTCAGCCCTCGACGCCGATACCCTTAACGCGTCCAGGGCCATGGCGCCCGGCGCAGGCATCGATGGATGGAAGGCGTTCAAAGCAGCGTCTGCGTCGTTAACGCGGCCCGTGGCAATCAGCAGATGTGTCCGTTCATCGGCTGCGATATAGGGTGTAGGGTAATTGACCTTTTTCGAGATCGCGTCGGCCTCATCCATCAACTTCTGCGCTTCCGCATATCGGCCCAATTCCAACAGAATCAATGCCTGATGTTGCAGCATCTGCGCCAGGTAACGGGTGCCCGGGCGGTTCCTGCGCCGGTTTTCCACCGCTTTTGCGACATAGGCGAGCCCATCTTCCAGGCGCCCTGCGTTCGACAGCGAGCGGCCATACTCGAGGAATACCTGCGGCGCAAAGAACGGGTCCGCATCTCCACGGGTGCGAAGCAGGATCTGCCGGGCGGCGTCGATATGCTGCAGGCCCTCACTAATTCGCGACGTATTGGCCAGGAATATTCCCAACCGCAGTTCTGTCTCCAGAGTATCAATATGGTTTTCTCCGTTTAATTTTCGTGCTATGAGCAGCGCCCGTCGGAGACTCTCCTCCGCGGCTGCGAATTCCATCAAGTCCTGTTGCGTTTGGCCCAGGTAGGCACAAAAACGAGCTAGGTTCGCGTTCGGATCTCCCTCAAGCTTGGCCGATACCTGAACCGCCTCCGTGAGTAGCGGCTCGGCCTCACGTGGCTTGGCCAAAACAGAGAGAATAACGGCTTCCTCGTACAACGATTCGGACAGCATCGCCTCGCTGGGATATTTTCGATATACATCTACTGCCTGGCGGGAGTATTCCAACGCCCGCTGCAGGTCCGAGCTTTCATAATGTTGCGCAAGCATGATCGACAGAGCTCCGCGTTGCTGTGAGCTGGAGTCGCGACGCTGGTCCAGGATGCGCTTGGCGTCAAGCAGGACCTTTTCCCGCTCACTCACTGAACTGGACTCGTGCAGCGAGCCTCCAAGGTCAGTAAGCGCGGCTACCACCTCCAGGGAATTGCTGCCGTACAGCTTACGAGCGAGGTCAACACGCTTGCGCTGCATGCTGACGCTCTGGTCGCTAAGGCCAAGATCGAAGTACATGCTCCCGAGGGTATTCAGGATGCTGAGCTTCGCTTCAGGTACGCCAGCGAGTTCTTCGTCGATTTTGCGCGCGCCAATGTCAAGCAATTCGCGGGCCGTCGTTTGCCGCGCCTTCACCGGATCGTCCTGGTAAGAGCTGTTGGCGCGGAAGATATCTTCCAGGAATTTCTCCATGGCCGTGGCGACCTGGGTTTGGCGCCGTGCTCTGTGGGCCTGCCACAATGCCGCGCTCAAGCCTGCCGCCAACGCGAGCACCACTGGTGCTCTCCGGTTGGGCGATGACTGGCTCACCCGCAAGATAGCGCCGCAAGTCCTCAGCGAACGCGTCGGCAGAGATGTAGCGCTCACCGGGCTGCTTGCGCAATCCCTTGAGCACGATCGCGTCGAGGTCCCCGCCCAGTTGACGCCGTAGCTTGTCTGGAGTCGCGGCCCGGTTCCGCGCCGCGAGATTACCCGCATCCGACGCTATCATGCTCGAAGCCCGTGGCGATTCAGTCTCGACAATCGCTTTCACCAGGTCGGCCGGGGAGTGCGCACCCACACCTGCAGGATGCTGCCCTGTGAGCAACACGAACAGCAGCACGGCCAGCTCGTACACGTCTGTTGCAGTTGTGACGGCGCTGCCGGTGAGTTGCTCTGGGGCGGCGAACTGGGGCGTGAATGCCGATCCAGCTTCGTGTGTGAGCAATGTCGCGGCGCCTTGCCGGCCCTCGCCTTCTAACAACTTGGCGATTCCGAAATCGAGCAATTTCACCTGCCCATCTTTGCTGACCAGCACATTTGAGGGTTTGATATCGCGGTGAACGATCAGATTTGCGTGGGCGTGTGCTACCGCTCCGAGCACATCCAGAAAGAGACGAATTCTCGCTCGCAAATCCAGCTTGCGTTTGTCACAGGACGTGTCGATCGGTTCGCCTTCGACGTATTCGATGACGAGATAGGGGTGTCCCGCGGAACTCACTCCTGCATCGAGCAGTTCGGCAATGTTGGGATGCGCAAGGCGTCCAAGGATCGCGCCCTCCCGCTTGAATCGTTCCTCACCGCCGGAACCGATCAGAGCCGTACTCAGAAACTTGACCGCGGCTTTGCGTTGGAAACGACCATCGCTGCGCTCCGACAGCCACACGGTGCCCATGCCGCCCTGGCCAATGGGAGAGACCAGGCGGTAGGCGCCGAGAGTCTGGCCTGCTAAGCCAGGATTCTCCGACAGCGTGATCGGACTTGTTTCGAGAAATGCTTCCTGCTGCGCGGCCTGATGCTCGCTTAGGAGTTCCTGCAATTGCCTCGCGAGATCGGGGTTCTCGGCTCCCAGTGCTTTCAGCCAATGGGTACGTTCCTCCCCCGAAAGGGTGAGGGCTTTGTCCAGATAAGGACTCAGGGCGCTCCATTGATCCGGGCTCAAGGTTGACATTCTGACCTCACACTAGATCGGTGCGTAACTCGCGATGAAGATAGATTCTTGCCTTTTCCCACTTGCGCTGCACTGTGCGCTCCGACAAGTTGCGCATGGCGGCGATTTCGGCGAAGGAGAATCCGCAAAAGAACTTGAGATCGACGAACTCGGCAAGCTCGGCATCCACTTTCGCGAGCTTGTCGAGAGCGTCGCTGATCCGTGACAATTCGCCTTCATCGGCAGCTTCAGCGACGTTGGTGGTGTTGAGGGAAGTAATTTCGAAAAGCCCGCCGCGCTTCTGCGCCTGACGATTGCGCGCATGATCGATGATGAGGCCGCGCATCACCCGTGCCGCGTATCCCATAAAACGAGCACGATCGGGGAACTTGGCCTCGGCCCGTCCCGCCATGTCGAGATACGCTTCGTGCAGAAGTGTGGTCACGCTCAAGCTGACGCCGCCGCCGCGGCGCGCCAGTTCGCGTTTCGCCATTCTGTGTAATTCGGAATATAGAGCACTGAATAACGCTTCGGTGGCCGAAGTGTCCCCGGTTTCGGCAGCGGTGATCAGCGAAGATAAAGTGGATTCCAAGCGCACGCTCCCCAACGCGTGGAGGAAGTGTCGCTGAGAGTCTCGCATTTTCGGGCTTTAGTCAAGATCCAGCTCAAAATTGGGTACTGATGGCCTGACTGGGGGAACGATGGTTGTGCCTGGGTCATCTCAACGTCGAGTTTCAGTTGGATGGATTACGCACAGACTCTCGCTTACCGCCTGCTTCGTGCTGTAGGTGTCGACCGAATAGCCGGATTTACGGCCCAGTACCACCGGTGTGGCAATCGGCGCAGTTGACCTGCGTGAGATCTCCGATATCTACAGGATGTTGGAACGCAGGTGCCGGGGCAGTCGCGGTGACCGCGCCCTCGGTTTCCGACATTACGGAGTGACACTGATTGCAATCCTTACTGATTACGCGGCCGTCCCCGCTGACGTGTTGGCCGTCATGGCAGCGGAAGCACCCAGGAAAATAGTAGTGGCCGAGATTGTTGGGATGCGTCTGCCAGTTCAACTTCATGTCCGGGAAAGTTGTGCGGCTATAGATCTGCTGAATCTCGGTGACCGTATTGCGAATCTCCAGTTGCTTGCTCTTGGCTACATCCGGATATTTCGTCTCGTAGAAACCCTGGAGGCCACTCGCAATGGATCGCAACGCCTCGTCGTTGGTCTTGTACGTCGCCGCCAAGACCGTAACCGCCTCTTGCTTGATGAACGGCAGGGAAGAATCGATGCGGCGGGCAAGCAGTGCCTGATCGACCGACTGATCCGGGGGAACGTAGATGTGCGTAGGACGGTTATGGCAGTCGACACAGTCCATGTGGTGACGCGGCGACTTTGCGATCTGATCTTTGCTCAAAATGCCTTCAGGCGCGCCGGTCGCGGGATCTCCGCCGCCGGTCTTGATCAGCATGCGAATCTGACGCAGGGTGTTCTTCTCATCGCTGCCGTAGTGCGAGAAGACTTTCAATTGGCCGCCGTAAAACTTCTTCGGCCAGTGGCACTGTTCGCAGGTTTCCTGCGCCGGTCGTAGATTTCTGACGGGAGAAGGAATCGGGCGCGGATAGGTGTTGAATATGGTTGCAAACACCTGGCGGCTGCCCGAGAGCTTCGACTTCACAAACCAAGTGGCTCCCGCGCCCACGTGGCATTCCGCACAGGCCACACGAGCATGAGGAGAAAGTTGGTACGCCGTATATTCTGGAATCATCACCGTGTGGCAGAGTTGTCCGCAGAAAGAAGTCGATTCCGTGAATTCGTACGCTTTATAACTACCCGCGGCGCTGACGACAACGAACACAAGTAAGAACGTGATGAATGAAATGACCGCGCTGCGCTGCGTGCGGTCGTTCAGATCAATGCGGGGATAAAAAGCTGATGGGGCGGCATGCTTACGCCGCTCCAGCAATACGCCGGCCAGCATCAGCAGCAAACCAAGAATGAGGAATCCCGGCGACACCATGTACGCAAGAATGCCGATGTAAGGGCTGGCCTTGGTGGCAATCTGATCGATCAGGAAAAAGATGAAGATGTTGGCCAGGCTGACGATTCCCAGCGCCACACCCGCGAGGCTGACTGGGTTGCGCAGTAGCATGCGCGAGCGATGCCAGGGTTCCACCGCAGGCGGCGGAGTTTTCTCAGTGTCCATGATTGATCTCGGTTGGTTCTTCTTCCGCTATCGTTTCGTGCGATTCCGCATTCAAGATTTCGACAACCGGGCTCGGATCCAGGCCATGTTCTTCCTGATAGTGATGAAGTGTCATTTTCCCATCCCACCAGGCCCAGTTCATCGGATAAACGTCGGGGTCGAGGAAAACCTGGTAGAAATGCCAGACGATGATCGCGAGGGTTGCCAATACCGCCTCGTAGTAATGGATTGCGGTCGCGACATCGAGCCACCAGCGCGGCAGATGATTGCCGAAGGAAACTTTCGCCCACAACATGACACCAGTTCCGGCCATCACGAACATGCCCCAGACGAGGGCCCAGTATTCCGCTTTCTCCGCGTAGTTGAAGCGCGGGAACTCCGGCTTGATGTTGGAGAAGCCCAGATAGTACGAGAGATTCTGCCATGCGCTCTTCATGTCGTCCAGGGTGGGGAAGAGATCGCGGGCCAGGCTGCGTCCGTCGCGGGTCAGAAGCAGGTCGAAGAGGTGAATGGTGCTCACACCGATCAGAACCACAGCTGCGACGCGATGGAGCAGGTGCCGCATCCGTTCGCCCAGAGACAGCATGGAAGCGAACCATGAATCCGGGAACCTCAAGGCGAAGCCAGTAAGCACGAGTAGTATGAAGCTGGTAAGCAAAGTGGCGTGCTGCCAGCGGAAGCGCCGCGGCATGCGGGTGACGAAGCGATGTTCGAGTTTCCGTCGCGCGATCACCTTGGCGCGCCAGATAATGAAGTTATGCGCCAGCATGCCCCCAATCACCATGAAGATCAGGGCGAGATACGTCTTGCGAATCCACCGCACCGCTTTGCTGCCGATATCGGCTGAAAGGGGAGCGTCCACGTGCACTTTCGCGGAAGTAAATTTCTCCGTCACGCCTGGATGGCACTGGCCGCAGGTCCGCGCGAGGTTGGAAGTATGAATCGTCGAGCGGGGATCGCTCGAAGGAAAAATGCTGTGCGTACCGTGGCAACTGGCGCAGTTGGCCACAACTTGTGAACCCAGTCGTGATGCCAGACCGTGATAGCTCGCGAGATAAGTGGTGGCGCGGCGGCCTTCGACGCCAAACTCCTGCGAGAGCCGCATTCCCTCGTGGCAGCGGGCGCACGTGGCTTGTGCCACATTCTGCGCCGATACTGGTGAGTTCGGATCCGTGTGTGCCTTGATCGAGTGAATGCCGTGGCAGTCCGTGCACACTGGTGCTTGCCAGTTGGCCTTCGCGATGGCCTGGCCATGAATGCTTTGTTGGAATTCCTTCGAGATCTGCTCGTGGCACTTGCCGCAGGTCACCGGGACGTTGAACTTAAAGATGGGAGACTTCGAATCCTTGGCGTCCAAAATTTCGTGCGTCCCGTGGCAATCGGTGCAGACCGCCGCTTTTTCGGACCCGTTGGCGACGGCATGTCCGTGAACGCTCTGCTCATACGAAGCGACCGTTTGGACGCGCAGTCCGCTGCCCTCCATTACAAACTTCTGGCTGTGGCAGGCTCCGCAAGTCGCCGGAATATTGCTGTGATGGACGCGCGACTTGGGGTCGCTCGCCGGCAGTAGCGCGTGCGGGCTGCCGTGACAGTCGACGCAAGTGGCCGCATTGGCGTTCCCACCCTTAACGGCCTTAGCGTGAAAGCTGCGTTCGTAGGCAGCTTGCTCGTCCGCGTGGCAGGTGGCACACGTAATGTGCTGCGGAGGAGTTTCATGCGCGGAGCTCTTTACGTCGGTGTGGCAATCCACACAGGTAAACATGCTGCCGTGGATGGAGTCTTTGAACGCCTGAGGATCGACGTGCAGGCTAACAACTTTGCCGTTGACTTCATGCGATAGGGTAGCGTCGCTGTGGCAGGCAAGACATTCGTCGACTGTGGGCTTGGGAGGGTCTTTCTTGGACGCCGCGTGCAGGAAACCCGCGGCTAAAAAAAGGGCGAGAGCAACTCCAGGCGCAAAAAGATTCCGTATTGTTCGCGTGGACATGCTCTCACCCGCCATTTCCTAAGAATCAAGCGATTTCTGGTTGGCGGCATTCCGGCCGCCTTTCCTTGTCAGCTCTACTTGGCCAGACCACGAATGTAAATGACCAGGTCTTTGATGTCCGTATCCTTGAGCTTGCCGCTATAGGCCGGCATCTTGCCTTTGCCCTTGGTGATGACGTCGGTCAACTGGGCATCGGTCTCAGCTTTAACTTCGGGCGAAGCAAAGTCGTGGGCGCCCATCTTCGTGCCCACCGCCGTGCCTTTGCCATCCGGACCATGGCACATGGTGCACTTTGACTTGTAAGTGGCGGCCGCGTCATCAGCAAATGCCGGCGACGCGCAGGCCGCGATCAGACCGCAAGCCAGCAAAGCTAGAAGGGCCGTTCGAAAGGAGAGGTATTTCATGTAGTTAGCTTCCTCCTGAGGAAGATTTTTCGTCCGCACGATATCACAGAGCAGGGGTCACCCGTTGCCTCACTGCCACAACCCATTGTGAAGCGGTCGTCGTGGATCGTGCTATTGTCCCGTACCCTGAGAACTCACTCGCAGGCGTAGGTTCGCATGCCGGGGCAAGTCGACCTATGGCAGAAATCACTCGCCCTTGTGACATGAATCACAGAGTTTTCTCCAGTCAATTGTGATGGTTATCACGGGCGGTTGTGCGATTCCGCACTGCCCGCTAGCACCGCACGTCCTAGGATGCGCGGCATGTCCACAACGCCCCAGTTGTCTGAGAGAACCTCAAAGCCGAGAAAAGCTAGCGGCAAGGTAGTTCTGCACGCGACTGGGTCAGGAGCCGCACAAGGATTCAGACTGCGGCCATTGCAGGTTACCTGGGAGATGACGCGCGTTTGTCGGTGGAAGGCTGCGTTCACCCGCTCGAAGAAGGATGCGACGCGCGAAGTCAACCACCTGTCGACGGCGGAAGCCTTTCATCTGATTCAGGATGTTTCCGCCATGCAAGTGCCGCTGATGGCGCTAACGGGCGGCGATCCGCTGACGCGCCCCGATCTGTTTCCAATCATTGAATTTGCCGCGAGCCGTTCGGTGCGCACGTCTCTTACTCTGCAGCCCACTCCCAATCTCGAGGCCAGCATCATCGCCGAATTGAAAGCATGCGGGCTGATGCGGGCGGGATTCTGGTTGCACGGTTCGACGCCAGCACTCAACGACAGTTATTGGGAAATCTCAGGTTTGTACCGGCGGACGCTCGACATCATCGGAGCTTGTCACGAAGTGCAGTTGCCGGTGCAGGTGAACACTATCATGTCGCGGCGGAACCTCCGGGATCTCGATTCCATGATCGAGCTTCTGACCCAGCTTGATGTAGCGCTGTGGAACGTTGTGTTCTTCGTGCCAGCGGACCGCGATGAAACGGCTGTGACGTTGAGCGCCGACCAACATGAAGAGGTATTTGCCAAGCTATACGCGGCTTCGAAGCATGTGCATTTCCAGGTTAAGACCACCGAGGGGCAGCACTATCAGCGTTATCTCCTGCGGCAGCGCGTGAAAGAGTCGCGTGGGCGGCTGACCGACGCCGAAGTTATTCCCTACCTGCCGAAAGGAGTCAACGACGGCAAGGGATTGGCATTCATCAACCATCGAGGCGAGGTCTCCCCCAGCCGGTATCTTCCACTTTCCGGAGGGGATGTCACTCGGCAGTCGCTGAGCGAGGTCTACCGCGATTCTTCCTTATTCGTCTCGCTGCGCGATAGTTCGAGGCTGAAAGGGAAATGTGGCCGGTGCCCGGTCCGGACGGTGTGTGGGGGATCGCGCGCTCGCGCCTATGCGATGACTGGGGATTTGTTCGCGTCCGATCCTTGCTGCGCGTTCGAGCCTTGACGATCAGTCGTAACACCAAGACGGCTGCGCAGTTCCTGTCGGGCGTGACTGAAATCACATCGAGTTGTGACTCCCTACGGCGATGGTTCTGGCTCAAATAGCGGCCTGCTGGGGCCGTGGGAAAGGTCGAAAGTCGCTCGGCGCGCGGAGTTTGCAGACTTCAACGTGATTTAAATCACAATCTGTAGTGCCTTAGATCACACGATCCGTTTCGGGATTCTTTGAAAATTGGGGACATTGAGTGAGCCGGTGGGTCGGCCCAGGCGTTCACCTGTGATCTAAATCACGATTCCCAGTGACTCAATATACGGTCTTTCCGGACTTCCTCTGGCATTCTCAATCGCAATTGAGGTGTACCTATGGCTCAAGACGATCGCGACATTCTCGAGATTCTGAAGTTCGAGTTGAATTTTTTGGAGGATGGCGGCTATGGGCGTTCTCCGCAGGCGTCTTGGCGCGCCCCTGCCATCTTTGAAGATTCGCCAATATGTCCAAACTTCTGCGATCCGGCGCGTCCGCATCCGTGCGAGAGTTGCCTGCTCGAACAATTTGTTCCTGAGGGCCAGCAGAAGGAAAGCATCCCATGCCGATTCATCCCCCTGACGGAGAAGGGACAGACGGTCGAGGACCTGTACCGCACCGGCAGCCAGGCCGAAATGGAAGAAGCGCTGGGCAAATGGCTTCGCGACCAGATCCAGAAAATCGAGCGGGATCGCGCTCTTTCTCCGCAGGAAGGTGCAGCCTAAACCGGCTGCAATTTTTCTCAAAGCTTGAAGGTTGTTCCGCTCCAGCCCAAATTGAATCAAGGAGACCTGAGATGAATGAAGAACATGCATATCGAGTAGCCGCATGGTGGACTTCCGGACGCACTGGGCTGGCCAAGTCCGATTCTGCCCCCAACGCGATCCACTTCACTGCACCGACGGAATTTGGTGGTCTCGAAGGCCGCTGGACGCCGGAAGAGCTTTTGCTCGCTGCGGTGGCTGGTTGTTATACCACGACCGTGCGCGCGATTGCAGGAGGCGCACAATTCGACTTTACCGATCTGCAAGTGGAGGCCAGCGGTACAGTACGCAAAGCGGAGTCTGGCTACAGCTTCACGCAGATTGTGGTTCGTCCGAATCTGAAGATCGCCTCTGCCGAGGAGCGTGACCGCGCCTTGGAGTTACTCAAGCGCGCCGAGAAGTTGTGCCTGGTCTCGCGGGCCTTGGGTACTACATTGAAGTTCGAACCACAGTTGGAGATCACGAAGCCGGCATCGATCGCATAAGGCACACGGCTTGAAGCCCAACGTCTTGCGGTCGCTGGACGCGGCGCTAAAGCGCCTGCTCTTTCACGGCTTCGTTAAAGTACGCTTTAACAATCGTATGGCCGTTCTGGGGCGAAAATTATAGTTCGAGCAGCGCCGATACCGACGACGGATCCTCCATCGATCGCAGTTTGAATCCCACCTTCTTGAAGATTGCCTGCGTGGCCAGGTTGTCGCGCAGGATTTCTCCGGAGAGGCGCTTGAACTTTTCCTCGCGCGCCACTCGTGCCACGACGGCCAGAAGTTCGGTTCCTAGTCCGCGTCCCTGCCATTGATCGGAGACCAGCACAGCCGCCTCGGCTTCGCCCCGGTGGATTGCGCTGAAACGTCCGACGCCTAATACCTCATGGTGTCCGGTCTCGGGATTCTTGCGATCGGCGAGCAGAGCAAATCCCCGATCGTAGCTGCCGAAGCAGATGCGCACCAGGCGCTCATGCTCGACTCGGGTGCTCAGGCTCAACGAGCAGAAATAGCGCAGGTACACGCTGCGCTCCGAGAGCGTGCGATGGAACTGCACCATGAGCGGCTCGTCCTCGGGACGAATGGGGCGGATCGTAACCGGTGTTCCGTCTTTCATTTTCCACTCCCAGACATACTGCGCGGGGTAAGGACGAATTGCCGCGCGCGGCAGGCTCTCGGCGGTCATGCCGGAGTCATGTACGACGACGCGTGCGTCGAGTGCCAGCAGATGATCGGGTGTAGCAAGCAGGGGATTGATGTCGATTTCTCGGATCCATGGCTGCTCCATCACGAGCTGGCTGAAGCGGACCAGCAGTTGCTCTAGCGCCGATAGGTCCACGGGTTTGCGGCCGCGCACACCATTCAGGGCGGCGAAGATTCTGGTCTGCTCCATCAACCGTTGTGCCAGCGTGGTGTTGAGCGGAGGCAGGGCGAGCGCGCGATCGCGATAGACCTCGACCATGACACCGCCCGATCCGAACAGAATCACGGGACCGAATTGCGCATCGATGGTGCTGCCGAGAATGAGTTCGTATCCATCGCGCCGAACCATCGGCTGTACCGTCACACCAAGGAAGTGATTGGCACCGGCTTTTTCTGTGACGGAAACACGAATCGACCGGAATGCACTTCGTAGCTGATCTTCGTTCTGCAGGCTCAGGCGAACTCCATCCACATCCGTCTTGTGCGCAATAGTATTCGAGAGGAGTTTCAACACGACGGGATAGCCGATGGCCGACGCTGTCGCGACTGCCTGTTCTTCACTCTCTGCAGCACGAGTTTCCACGACAGGAATTCCGTACGAAGCGAGAACCTGCTTGGCTTCAAACTCGTTGAGCAACGTTCGCCCCGAGGAGCGCGTCTGTTGCACAAATTCGGTAACCTTCTTGCGCGCATCGATCGCCGGCTCGATCATCTCTGGAGTCTCGTAGAGTCCACGCAGGTTGTAGGTATAGCGCCACATGTAGGTAAAAGCGCGCGCGGCAGTATCGGGATATGAAAATGTGGGGATGCCCGCAGTATTTAGAATCACGGTTCCTTCCGCGACGCCCTCGCCGCCCATCCAGCTTGCGAGCAGCGGCTTTCCCGAAGTGTGCGCGTATTTCGCCATCTCGGTAGCAGCGGCGGTTGGGTCCGCGAGTCCTTGGGGCGCGATGATGGCCAACAGGCCATCGCTGGCGGGATCCTTGGAGACTATGTCGACCGCCTTGACGAAGCGCTCGGCGTCGGCATCGGCCAAGACGTCGACGGGATTGTGGTGACTCCAATGGGACGAAAGAAATCCGTCGAGTCCTTGCAGAGTGTCTTGCGAGAGCACGGTCAACTCTCCGCCGGTGGCCATTAGAGCATCTGTAGCCAGGACTCCCGGTCCGCCCGCATTCGTGACGATGCTAAGCCGCGGGCCGCGAGGACGAGGCTGCTTGCTCAGGGTTTCCGCCATGTAAAAGAGGTCAGCAATGTTCTGCACGCGCAGCACACCGCAGCGGCGGAAGGCCGCTTCGAGAACGTCATCGCTTCCAGTCAACGCGCCGGTATGGGATGCGGCAGCCCGGGAAGCGGCCTCGGAACGTCCGGCTTTAATTACGATAATCGGCTTGCTAAGAGCAATCTCGCGAGCTGCGGAAAGGAAGGACCGCGCGTCACCCACCGACTCCATGTAGACGAGAATGCTCTTGGTGTGGGGATCGTCTCCGAAATAGTAGATAAGATCGCCCCAGCCGACATCGAGCATCGAGCCCGTCGACACGATCGCGCTGAAACCGACGTCCTCCTTCCGGCTCCAATCGAGGATCGCAGTCAGTAATGCGCCGCTCTGGCTGAGGAATGCGACGCTGCCTTTCTTCGCCATGGACTTCGCGAATGTGGCGTTCAGGCCAATGGTAGGATTCATGAACCCCATGCAGTTGGGCCCGATCAGGCGCAGCGATCCGCGCTGCAAATGCTTTTTGATTTCCTCTTCCAGCAAGGCGCCATTGGGGCCTTGCTCGCGAAATCCGGCGGAGAGGACTACCGCCGATTTCACCCCGGCATCGACGCACTCGCCTATGATCTGCGGCACGGTGCGTGCCGGAGTTACAACCAGCGCCAGATCGACTCCGCCGGGAATATCTGCAATCCGCTTCCGGGTTTTTATTCCCGCGACCTCGGGATGGCTGGGATTGACCGGATAGATCTTGAGCGGAAACTTGGTGTCCAGCAGGTTGGAGACGACGCTGCGTCCCACCGTGTCGGGCCTGTCTGTGGCTCCAATCACAGCCACGGACCGGGGTAGGAACAGGGGTTCGAGCGCTCCGCGCGCCGGTGGAGGGGCGGTGTAGATTTTCCCAACAGGAGACACCACGGGTGCGCCTGACGAGCTCACAGAATCCCTCCGAAGGATGCGGTCATTTTTTCATACGGATAGAGATCGTGCCTAACCGTGTTGTTGTTTACAGCAAATTCCATTGTTGCAGAGTTTTCTATCTGGTTGTGTATTAAGGACATACCCACAATCACAAGGGCTTGTGACAGTAATCACACCCAAAAGTGCGCAGGTGCACTCTAATCGGTAAGGAGGTGCAGCGAAATGCGCGCCCCTTACGGTCTTAATATTCTTGATAATTGCCTGACGTGTTCGGTCCGAGAAGAACATCTTTTTTGCAATCTCTCGATTCATGCCGGACAACGCCTTAATGAAATCAAATCAACAGCTGTATATCCCAAAGGGGCGATGCTCTTCATCGAAGGGCAACAACCCCGGGGCGTATTCGTGCTGTGCGCCGGAAAGGCGAAACTGTCGACCTCGTCGCGCGAAGGCAAAACCATCATCACCAAGCTCTCGGATTCAGGCGACGTGCTTGGATTGAACTCGGTGATCTCGGATCGGCCGTATGAAGTCACGGCCGAAATGATGGAGCCGGGCCAGGCCAACTTCATTCCCCGCGAATCTCTTTTGCAGTTCCTGAAAGAGCACGGGGAGGTGGCATTGCGTGTCGCCGAACAGCTTAGCCGGAACTATTACACCGCGTACGAAGAAATTCGGACGCTGGGCCTGGCGACTTCGCCATCCGAGAAGTTCGCCAAACTCCTGCTATCGTGGTCCCCGAAGTCGGCGAGTAACGACAATGGGACTCAGGTGAAGCTGACGCTGACGCACGAGGAAATCGCCGAGATTATTGGCACCACGCGCGAAACGGTCAGCCGGCTGTTTTCTGAATTCAAAAGAAAACAGCTCCTGCAACTGAAGGGATCAACGCTGATTATCCGAAACCGTCCGGCGTTGGAGAAGATCGTGCAGTCCTGATCGGCCCATACTCGGCGATTCCCGCTGCGACGCGGTCGTGTCTGATGACGAGATTTACCGCTCCTCCCCCAGAGGTGTCTCTGCCTCTTCTTTCTAATTGTCATTTCCTTTGATGCCCCGCCTTCGCGGCGCGTTTGTTTTGTTTCCGTGTTGCGTCCCTTCGAGCGTGGACTGATGCGCAACGGGGTCTGCGCGCAACGGCACAAGCTTTGGCTCTGTTCCGCCCCAGACCAGCGTCATTTCCCTGCAGCATTTGTCGCACAACCAGAAACGCTCGTATAGCGACGGAGGAAAGCTCCCGCCGACTTCCTCAACCTCAGGCGTAGGGCTTAGTTGGAAGAGTTTCCCCTGATGCAGGTATAGGAATCTCTCGGAACATGTGGGATTGGCGCATTTCGAGACCATGCGCGCACGCCTCCCGGCGACCTAGCGGAAATCGTATTTGAGATCAGGAAAATCCGAGGTGACGCCGGATACGGTATCGGGTGACCCGTGTCACCCGGGCGGGAGGTACAAGAGTCCTGTTGCCATCTGGTTTAGAATCGCAAGACTATGTGCGACTCACGATTCGCCAATTTCTCGCGATGAATGAAATCTCCTGTGCCGCATTGCTGTTCGATCTTGACGGAGTTCTGATTAACTCCACTCCGGCCGTTGCGCGCGTGTGGCGGCAATGGGCGGTAGAACACGGGTTCAATCCAGACGAAGTGGTAGATCGAGCCCACGGCCGCCCCAGCTTGACTACAATCCGCGAATATCTTCCGAACGCTGATCATCGGATGGAGAACCGGGAGGTCGAACGTCGTGAGATCGAAGACCTCGACGGCGTGGTCCCACTGCCCGGTGCGCTCGATCTGCTATCCAGTCTCCCCGAGGACCGGTGGACAATCGTGACCTCTTGCACGCGACCGCTGGCCGAAGCTCGCATCAAAGCCGCCGCACTTCCGCTGCCCCGGAAAATGATTACCTCGAACGACATCGAACACGGTAAGCCTCATCCTGAGCCTTATCTGAAGGGGGCCTCTGTTCTGGGAATTCCGGCAGGGGAGTGCGTTGTGCTGGAGGATGTTCCCGCCGGTATACAAGCTGGCAAATCAGCAGGGGCGAGGGTGATTGCCTTTACGACGACGGTTAAGGCGACCGGACTGAAAGACGCTGGCGCCGATTGGATCCTGAACAATTGCGCGAGTATTAGGTTGCTGGATGAAGCGAAGGATCTCCGATTCGGGCTCGAACTGCTCGATTAAATCGGTCCCAGTAAAAAGTCTCTCTTCTATCGCTCAGGCAGAGCTTGTCCATGGCTGTGCCGGGCGGGAATCTTAATTTTGCTTATTGCTTTCCCCAAACATTCGCCCCCGAGATGGTTTGCCCACGCTTCGGCGTTAAAATCTTCAAAGCTTTTGGCCAACTAACCGGCTGGGACGAGCATCCACTAATAACTTTGTAGACAGCGAGGTCGAATATGAGAGTCAAATCGATTGTTTCTCTCGGCACTCTACTTTCGCTTTTGTGTTTGAGCGCCGCCGCACAAGACGCTCAAGGGGGGCAGGCTTCTGCTAAGTCTCAAGACCGCATCATCAGGGAAGTCCGTCACGAGTTGCTGATGTTGCCATATTTCGGAGTGTTCGATTACATCGCCTTCAAAGTGGATGGCGACGCGGTCACGCTGCTGGGCCAGGTGGTAAGGCCCGTTCTGAAGTCCGATGCCGAGAACGCCATAAAACACATTGAAGGTGTCGAACACGTCAACAACCAGATCGAAGTGCTTCCTCCATCTTCCATGGATGACCAAATTCGCCTCCGCCTTTACCGAGCGATCTACGGATCGCCAGGATTGGAGAAATACGCCCTCGGAGTGCAGAAGCCCATTCGAATTATTGTCAAGAACGGTCGGGTGACGCTCGAAGGGGTCGTGGATAGTCAGGGCGACAAGGATCTGGCGAATATCCGCGCCAAGAGCGTGCCGGGTACTTTCGCGGTGGACCCTCTCGCGTTCTTTCCAGGTCTTCCGCTCGACTCCAGCCTGTGGCTCAGCAAAATCGTTATTTACGCGGGGCAGAGCTTGCGGTTCCGCGTATAATTCTCCCCGGATTTGACTTCGGCCCCAACACAGCATCGGAGGACACGTCATCATGAATTTTCATGCCGTCAATCGTCGTACGTTTCTGAAAACTGCAGGTACCGCTGCGGCGGTGAGCCTGTTGCCCAGTCGATTGCTATGGGCGGCCGGCGAGCACAAGATCAACAAGGTCGGAGTGCAACTCTACACCGTCCGCGATTTGATGAAGAATGACTTCGAAGGCACCATCGCCAAGGTTGCTCAGATTGGCTATAAGGAAGTGGAATTTGCAGGGTACTTCGGCCGCACCGCGGCCCAGGTGAAGGCTGTGCTGGTGAAGAACGGTCTGAAAGCTCCTTCCACCCATGTGCAGTACGACGAACTCGACGACAAGTTCCCGTCGGTGATTGAGTTTTCGAAAGCCATTGATCTCGAATACATCGTTTGTCCGTGGATTCCTGAAGATCTGCGCAAGAATCCGGACATCTGGAAGCAGGCAGCAGACAAGTTCAACAAGGCCGGAGAGCAGACCAAGAAGGCTGGCATGCAGTTCGGTTATCACAACCACTGGTTCGAGTTCCTTCCGACCGATGGCAAGCTGCCGTACGACGAACTGCTTCGGCTCTGCGATGCCAAGCTGGTAAAGATGGAGATGGATCTGTGCTGGGCCACTGTCGCGGGTGCCGATCCGGTGAAGTACTTTGAGAAATATCCCGGACGCTTCCCGCTCGTCCATGTCAAAGACGTAAAGACCATGCCCAAGATATCGTCCGGTGGTGCGCAGAATTTCGGCGACACCGTCGACCTGACCGAAGTCGGCAGCGGGGTGATCGACTGGAAGCGGATCTTCGCGCACTCGGAGAAGGCCGGCATCAAGCACTACATCGTCGAGCACGACCATCCTAAGCAGCCGATTGAGAGCATCAAGGGCAGCTACGAGTATCTGAGCAAGCTGCGTTGGTAGAGAACCGATAGTGGACGAACGCCGCCGCTCCCGCGGCGGCGACTTTTCTGGGGGCGAACTTCACTGGGGACCATGCAGGTCAAGCGCACGCCAAAAACACATGACGTTTGCATCATCGGCTCCGGTGCCGCGGGAGGCACTGCGGCCAAAGTCCTTACGGAAGGCGGGTTGAGTGTGGTCTTGCTTGAGGCGGGCCCCCCTATCGTTCCCGAGCGCGATTACAAGGAACATGTCTGGCCCTACGATTTGCCGCATCGTGGCGTTGGCGTCGGCGGGCGTGCACGCCATGGCTTCGACAATGAATTTCTCGCACCGAACGGTGCCTGGGAGATCGACGGGGAGCCTTACGTCTCAGCTCAAGGATCGAGGTTCCGCTGGTTTCGTTCGCGCATCGTTGGCGGCCGCACCAATCATTGGGGGCGCATCGCCCTCCGGATGGCCCCAGTGGATTTCAAAGTACGCTCGCATGACGGCATGGGCGACGATTGGCCCATCAGTTATGAAGACGTCGCTCCTTATTACGACAAAGTAGAGTCATACATTGGCGTATTCGGGAGTAAGGAAAACATTTCCAGCGCACCCGATGGCGTCTTTCTGCCGCCGCCGAAGCCTCGCTGCACCGAGACCATTATCAAGAAGTCGTGCGACAAACTCAGTATCTTGTGCATTCCATCGCGGTTGGCGATCTTGACAAAGCCGCACAACGGACGCCCCGCCTGCCACTACTGTGCACAGTGTGGACGTGGATGCATCACGGCTTCGAACTTCAGTTCGAGTCAGGTGATGATTCCTCCTGCCGAGAAGACGGGGCGCCTGACCATGATCACCGGCGCCATGGCTCGCGAGTTAGTCGTGGGGAAAGA
>WNGO01000870.1_pt1 | contig 18912 bp, 14 predicted proteins | sample 5400511 | NCBI WGS metagenome assembly WNGO01 (sample SAMN13153380, study PRJNA577476) | soil metagenome | isolation source: 20 cm soil or saprolite under Garry oak tree replicate 2 | place: USA:California | collected 2016-06-15 | reverse complement strand
CCCCGGCGAACCTGGGATTCGTCTTGTAGGTGCCGCCCCCAAGCGTGATGGTTGCGCGCGCTGCCAACTGGGCGAAAGTCGCCCCACCAAATGTCGTGAACGTGTTGTTATTGATCGTCGGGTCGTTCACGACCGCAACCGGGTTCCCCGTCACGCTCCCGTTGCCGGTTTCGGTCACGTTGCCACCCTGGTCCCGGATGCCGACTTGCCCCGGACCGGGAGGATCGCAGTTGGCCCAACCCGTCGGGACCGAATCGGCGCCATTGACGGAGGCGTTACCGGACAAGCTCGTCGAGCCCTGCGTCGTGAGCGACGCACGGATGCCGAAATCGACCGGTGCGATGCGGGTAATCAACCCAACCCGCTGCTGCGCCCCGGCGCCACCCGCCGTCGCGCCCGCATTAGTGGACCGGTCGCGGCCCACCACGTTGAGCAGGAAAATGTTGCTCCCCATCTTGTAGCTGTAGCCGAAGTACGTCCCGGTCCCGTTGGGAGCCTGCGTTGCCGCGATGGCCACCGAATCAGGTGGATAGCTCGGCCGCTTGTTCATCGTCGCAGGGTCCCAGACCAGCACGCGCTCCTGGGCGCCCGCTTCGGCGACGCCGAACGATGTCAGTACCCGGCGCTGGTTCTCACCGACCCGCTGCTCCTGGGTGCCGGCGAAGAACGCTCCGGCGACCAGCGCCCCCACAACCACCAGGGCGAAGATCGCAACTGCGAGCGCCATGCCGCGCTCGTCCCGCAAGAGCCTACGCATATGTACTCCCTTCAAGTGTTTTGAAGGCTGGGAACCTTCACCAACCTTCACCGACCTTCACCGACCTGCCGCTAGAAGCGGCGATTATTCCGTAACGCCACACTCGTGACGACGCTGTCCACCGCGATTTGGGCGGCTGCCTGCCCGCCGCGACGCACCGCGCCCACCGTCCTGGCACGCACGGTGATATCGATGCGCGCGACCTGCGTACGTACCGCCGTCACGTTGCCGTTCACGTCGTAGTACTGCAGCGTCAAGCCGTTGGTGAGCAGCGGCCCGATCAGCGGCTGCGTTGCTTGCCCGAAGGGCTGAATACCGAGGTACCAGAGCCCGTCCGTCGGTGACTGCCACAGCGAGTACGTGACGCGCTCCCAGCCGCGCACCGGCGCGCCAACCGTGATCGCGCCTGCCTGGTTTGCCGTGGCGAACGCCACCGGCGCCGCTGACATGTTGAAGTTGACGAGCTGCCCGGGCTGGCCCGCTGGGAGTCCGGGACAAACTGCCGCGCCCGCGTTGACGACTCCGCCGATCGGCCAATAGTCGTCCAGGCGCGTGGTCTGATTCCCGTCCCAATAGACCAGCAGCGAGTCGGTGTTCTTGATCGGCCGTCCGCCGTAAAACCCCATCTGACCCGGTGACCCGCCGCGGATGATCATCGACAGGCCGTTCCAGGAAGGGCCGCCCAGCACCGGGATCTGGCACACGAAGCTGAGCCAGCGCATCGCCCGAATCGTGATGCTGGTGGCGGACATCGTGATGATGTCGCCCTCGGATGCGCTCATCTCGCGAAACTCCGCGGGCAGGATCGAGCCGGCCGCGCGGATGTTCTGCGACAGATCGATGCGCTGCGTCTGCGCCATGTACAGGCGCTGGTTGTTCACCAGCACGCGGTACAGGGCGGCGCTCACCAGGCCCAGCAGGACGAGCGCGATGAGCAGCTCGACCATCGTGAAACCGCGGCGCGCGCGGCGCCCGCGGCTCATAGGAATGTGTTGCATGTGATCGTCGTCTCCGTGGAATCGCTGCGCAACTTGTTTTGTGTCGTCCGATAGGTCGACTTGACCTTCAACCGGTAATTCTGATTGCCAAGGTCGGTGAAGGTCCAGGTGTTGGTCGACACGACGGTGGATCCGCGACTCAGCGTCTCGCTGCCGTTCACGCGCTGCGCGTCGATGCACGCCGCTACCCGCATCCGCTCCAGCCGGCGGGCGGCGAACGCGGAGGCCTCCGCGGACCGCTGGCCGCGCGCGATCATGCGCGTCACCAACGCCGCGGTCGTCACCATGCCGAGGACGCCCACGGTCAGCACGATGATCGCGATGATGACCTCGATGATCGTGAAGCCGCGCTGATTCTTGAGCGTTGTCATTGCCGGGTCACCTTCCCCACCTCGTTGATGATCACCGAGTCCCGGTAGTGTGGACCGATGATTGTGATCCAGCGCAGCACGAACTGCGTCGCAATGCCGCGCGGATCGTAGACCACCGACGCCACGCTGGGGGCGAGCGTGACGTTGAACTCCTCGCCCACCAACTTCTTCGTTCCCACCGCCACCGAGGCCGGCGGCGGATTGCCGGTGACCCCGCAGGCGGTGACCCAGATGCTGTCCGTCGTCATGTTCAGGGTGGCGGCACAGCCGCGCTGAATAGCCGCGCCGCGCGCCGTCGCGGCCAACGTCGCGATCAGCGCCTTCGAGCTGCGGATATTCTGCTTCTCGAGGCCGTTCTTCAGGCGGGGGAATCCAATCGCCATGATCACCCCGGCCAAAACGAACACGAACATCATCTCGATAAGGCTGAACCCTTTGCGACCCATGTAGAGCCTCCGTTGCCGACTTCGTCTTACACGTTCCGTGCCTGACTGTAAGTAATTGTGTAACAAAGAGTTACGTCAAAGGACGTCGTCAAAACTACCGCAGAATCCTGCATGTATGCAGGTTTTTGCACATACACCTAGACGTCTCGACGTCCAGACGTCTAGGTAATCCCATAGCGATCGATCTTGTAAAACAGCGTCCGCAGGCTCACGCCGAGCCGCTTCGCGGCCTCGCGGCGGTTGCCATTCGCCTGCGTGAGAGCGTCGCTGATCGCTTGCCTCTCGGTGGCGGCCACCCGATCGGCGAGCGTTCCGGCAGGTGCGTCGTGCGTCGTGCGTGGTGCGTCGGTGAAATCGCCAGGGTCCAAGGCTGCCTTTCCCGACAACACAGCCGCGCGTTCGATCGCGTTTTCCAGCTCGCGAACATTCCCTGGCCATTGCTGCTGCTCGAGCCATGCGATAGCGTCGTCGCTCAGTGACAAGGGCCTGCCAAACCGCTGCGCCAACCGCGCGACGAAATGACGTGCCAGTGGCGCGATGTCCTCCTTGCGCTCCCGCAGCGGCGGCAGCTCGATCACGACGACGTTGATGCGATAAAACAGATCCTCGCGAAACCGTCCGGCCTTGGTCTCGGCCTCGAGATCGCGCGCGGTCGCCGCGAGCACCCGGGCATCGACCCTCCGCGTCTTCTGGTCGCCGACGCGGCGAATCTCACTCTCCTGGAGGACGCGCAGTAGCTTGGCCTGCAGCCCGACCGGGAGCTCACCGATCTCGTCCAGCAGCAACGTGCCGCCGCTCGCTTGCTCGAACAGCCCTGCCTTGTCGGCCGTCGCCCCGGTAAATGCGCCGCGGATATGACCGAACAGCTCCGACTCCAGCAGCGCCTCGGGGATGGCGGCGCAATTGATGCCGACAAACGCCTGGTTGGCGCGCGGGCTGGCGCGGTGAATGGCGCGTGCGATCACTTCCTTGCCGGTGCCGCTTTCCCCGGTGATCAGGACGGTCGTGTTGTGCTCCGCCACGCGCGCGACGAGCGCCAGCGCCTGCCGCATCGCGCTACTGGCGACGATCAGTCCGCGTTCCGCCGGCCCGGCGGCCAGCTGCGCCTTGAGCCCCGCGACCTCCAGCCGCAGCCGCTCGCGCTCCTCGGCCTTGCGCAGCGTCAGGACGACTTCGTCGGGGCGGAATGGCTTGGGGAGATAGTCGTAGGCACCCTCTTTCATCGCGGCAATGGCCGCGTCTTCGCCGCCGTAGGCGCTCATCACGATGACTAGGCCGGTGCCGCCGCGCTGGCGATAGTTGCGCAGGAAGGTCAAGCCATCCATCTCGGGCATGCGCACGTCGCACAACACGAGGTCGAACGTCTCGGCGATCGCCCGGTCGAGCGCGCGGCGGCCGTTCTGTTCGGCCGTGACGGCGTAGCCGGCGTCGGTGAGGAGGAGGCCGAGGCTCTGCCGCAGGCCCGGCTCATCGTCGATGACCAGGATGCGTTTCATCGAGCGAGAGCGATCGGGAAGAACAGCTTGAAGGCCGCCCCGCCCTCGCGCGCTCCATCAACCCACACGACGCCACCCATCTCGTGGACGGAACGGGCGACGATCGCCAGGCCGAGTCCCGTGCCGCGGCCCGGTTCCTTGGTCGTGTAGAACGGCTCGAACACCTTCTCGCGGTCTTCGGGTGCCACCCCGGGGCCGGAGTCGGCGACGAACAGCAGTGCGCCCGGCTGCCCGGCGGCGAACTCGACGCGTGCGGGCCGCCGTTCGGCGACACGGGGGAACGCGGCAAAGCTTGGATCGCTGGCGCGTTTGGTGAGCGACTGCCCAGGCTCGTACGCCCAGCGCCGCGCGCCGATGATGAGCGATCCGCCTGGTGGCGTGGCGTCGACCGCGTTCAACAGCAGGTTCACCAGCGTCTGCTCGAGCACATGCGCGCGCCCCATGATCTCCGGCACGTGGAGGCCCTCATCCATCTCGGCGCGGACGTGCCGGAACGCGCCCTGGGCACGCAGCAGCTCGAAGGCCCCGCGGACGATGCGCGCAGCGTCCACCGGCACCAGCGGGTCTTCCTGTGGGCGGGCATAGTCGAGCAGGCTGCGCACGATGCGGTCGACGCGGTCGAGCTCGCGCGCCATCCCTTCCGTGACTTCCTGATCGCTGCCACGGCGCCGCAGCACCTCCATGTAGGTGCCGATCGCACTGAGCGGGTTGCCGATCTCATGGGCGACGCCGGCGGCGAGCCGGCCGATACTCGCGAGCTTCTCCGAGCGCACCAGCTGGCTTTGGGCGTCGAGGAGGCGATCGGTCATGCGGTTCAAACGTTCGGCGAGGGTGGCAAAGTCCCGCGTCGCGGCGTCGGGGGCCCGCGTGGCCAGGTCGCCGTCGGCGACGGCGTCGGCCGTTTCCATCACGCGGGACAGCGGCCGCAGGACGAGGCGGCTGACCAGCGAGCGGCCATAGAGCACGAAGATGCCGACCTCGCCCGCGATGAGCAGCACGATGATCAAGACGCCGCGGTCGGGCGCGATCGCGAGTGCAAACAGCGATGTCGCGACGCCGACGAGTAGGGCGAACGCGACGAGGAAGGTGAGGTAAAACAGCAGCTCCACGCGGAGCGCCGGTTTTGCCATGGGGCCCAAGATACGGAAAAAAAGAGCGGCGGGGTCTCCCCCGCCGCCCTGATGCGTCAGGCCAGAGGCCTTACGCGCACTTCGGTTCGCCTTCCTTGTTGGCAGGCGCAATCTGCGTCGACCCGACGTAAATAGCGCACGTCTTGGTCGTCGTGGTGTGGCTCACCGTGGCGGTCCAACCGTCGGCCGTGACTTGGATGTTCGGGCCGAGCACGCCACTGGTCGTGTTGTACGCCGTACCCAGGTTATTCGTGTACTTCACCGAGTCGGCGAAGTAGGCCTCTTCGGCCGTCACGAGGTTCCGCAGGTCCGACTTCATCGACGCCAAATACGCCTTCTCCTTCGTGTTCGCGAACTTCGGAATCGCAATCGCGGCCAAAATGCCGATGATCACGACCACGATCAGAAGCTCGATCAGTGTGAAACCCTTGCGGTTCATCTGGACTAACCTCCCCTGTAAGGATCTAAGACATGGGCGACACGTTTATTCCGTGACGCAGAGAGGCACGAATCATGCCCCCAAGGGATTAACTCCACGCAAGTCCAATCTGGCGGCAGGCTTACGTCGCCAAGTCGGCGTACCCTGACGGTCTAAAATGTCGAGGAACGTCAGGCTTTTTGCAAGTCGCCGCGCCGGACGCAACGCCTGTGTAAGTCACTGCAAATAATTGCGATACCAAATCGTGTCGCTTGGGAAAAGGACCAGCGCCGAATCCCGGACGAGGGTCGCCGCTGTGCGGTCCCCGCGGTGCAGCTCGAACAGAAACCGCGCCCGCAGCCCGGTTCGGTCCGCGACTCCCGCGCTGCGCGCGCGGATGCGCGCCACCAAGGGCGCGGCCGCAGCTGTGTCGCCGAGGCCGAGCAGAAAGATCGCGTGCGCGGCGTCGAGATATGGATCGCCCGTAAAAAGCGAGTCGGCAAGATGATACTGGTGCCTCGCTCCCGCGGTATCGCCACGACCCGCGAGCACGGCAGCCGCGGACGCGTGCCCCAGGTACGACTCGGGGTGCTCGAGCAACAGCGTCAGCAACTGCGCGCGGTTATCGTGCCACGCCGTAAGGCGCAACAACGATCGCGTGCAGCACGCAACCGCGACGACACTGAACACGGCGACGGCCGCGCGCCAGTGTTGGCGCTGTTCGAGCCACGCGAACCCGCTGCCAATGACCGCTGCCGGAAGCGCGACGGCAAGATAGAGGTTGCGCTCCGCCAAAACGATGCCCGAGGCGAACAGCAGATTCGCCGTCGGCAGGTACGACAACGCGGCGAGGGCGGCCGCCAAAGAAATCGCCGGCGCCCGCCGCCGGCACCAGACGATCAGGATCAGGACCGCGATCGCGATGACACAACCGATCACCGCCGCGAACGACAGTCCACTGTAGGCGGGGATGACTCGGGGGCTGTAGTCGGAGGACAACGAGACCGGCCACACCAGCAGGACGCAGGAGCGAAGCACGGCGGGCAACGCCACCGCGAGGCGCCCCAGCGCGCTCCTTCCATAGAAAACCGCTGCCGCATCGTTCTCACCTACCCAACCGACGGCGAACCAGGCAGCGAGGAAGCCGAGCGTCACGACACCGAGCGCAAGCCAGAACGCGGCTGGGTACGGTGGATCATCCGCCGGTTGGAGCCACTTATCGAGCAGTATGACGACAGCGGCGATGACACCGTGCTCCTTGCTGAACATGGCAAGCGCGGCGCACGCCACCGCCACGATCCACCAGCGGCGTCGCGCCGCGACCACGGCACCGAGAATCCCCGCCGCCACGAGCAGCTCCGCCCGGCCCACGAGATTCGCGACGGCCTCGACGTGCACCGGGTGCCACGCGAACACCAGACCCGCTGCGGCCGCGGCCAGCGCCGGCAGCCAGCGGGCCAGCACGACGACGAGTAACACCGTGGCCAGTCCGTGCCACAGCGCGTTCATCAGGTGCAGCCAGCCAGGGCGGCCGCCGGACACCGTCCAATCCACGGCATAGCTCAGGATCGTGACGGGCCGGTAGAGACCGGCCTTCGACTCACGCGGCCAGTACGGATCGTTGAACGCGGCGAGTGCCGCGCCGATCGAATGCGCGCCGGGGTTCGACGCGATAATCGCCCGATCGTCCTGGACGAAGCCGTACCGGGCAGTTGGCAGGTAGAGTGCGACGGCAGCAACGAAAACGAGCAGCAGCTCGCGTCTCACGGCATCCGTGCCCACAGAGAATCGGCGGCCGCCGTATCGCCGCGCTGGCGGGCGGCCATCGACTGAATGCGATAGTACCCGCCGCAGCGATAGCACAGCTGCTCGAGATTCACGAGCATCGAGTCCGCGACACGGAATTGCCCGAGTGTAAATGCAGCATCGGCGCCCGTGATGTATATCGCCGGGTCGCGAGCGTAGGCACGCTCCGAAATCCGCACCGCCGCCAACGAGCGCGCGGCCTGCCGATGGCTGAGATAGTGCACCGCCATGCGCTGCGGTCCACGGAAGGAGTTGGGAGAATCGGTGAGAATGCTCAGCGTCACGGCGAAGTCGTCATGCCACACCGGCGTCCGCAGGGCAGACCGAACGCCTCCAGCGAGTACCAGGAGGACGGTCACAACGCGCAGTCGCGCGACATCGAGGCGAGCGAGTGCCGCCCCAGCCGCGACGGCGAGACCGACCGAAGGCAGGTACAACGTGCGCTCAGCCATGAGCACGCCGGTCGAAAACAGCAGATTCGCCACCGGCAGGAACGCGATGGCGATCCACCCCAGGCCGAAGGCTTCGGCGCGCCTCCCGCGGCGCCATGCCAGCACGAGCAGTACGGCCCACAGCGCCAGGCACGCCATTCCGAGCGCGAATCGTCCGTCAAGCAGCGAGCGCACGATCGTGCGTTCGCCTGGCGAGTAGTCGACGCGCAGCGTCAGCGGTGCGACGAGCAGGCGAGCCACATCGGCGAGCGCCGCGACCGCGGTGAGCCGGCCCGCGAAGGCACTTTCTCCCAGGAACACGGGCGCGATCGCGTGATACCGCTCGTAGGGGTGGAGCACGCCCCACCGCACGACACCGTAAACAAGCGCGATCACAACCCAGCTGACGGCGAACTCAGCCATACGGCGGCGCGTCGGCCGCACGGGCGCCTCCGCCGATGGGGAGGGCCCGATGCCAAGGGCCCAGGCCCACACGATCAGGCCCGGGGCCATCGCCGCGTTCTCCTTGCTCAGCAGGCCGAGCAACAGGGCCACGCTGCTCCAAATGACGCTGTCTCGCACCACCGCCGCGTAGACCGCGAGACACACGGCTGCCGCCGCCATGAGCTCGGCGCGGCCTATGACGTTCGCGACCGCTTCCACGTGGACCGGATGGACGGCGAAGATCGCGCCTGCTACGATCGCGGCGCCCATGCCCGACCAGCGACGCACCAGCGCCGTGACCGCGACGACCGTGCCGGCGTGCCACAGCAGATTCATCGCGTGAAACCAGGTCGGGCGACCGTGAACGAGTGACCAGTCCAAGGCAAACGTCGCCAGCGGGAGCGGACGGTACATGTGACCGCCCAGGTCGGGTGGCCAGTACGGCGCCGCGAACGCGCCCCACATGCCCCGCATCGAATGGACGAGCGGATTCCACAGGATGATGTACAGATCGTCCATCGCGAACGAGTTCCACAGGGCCGGCACGTACGGCACCAGCGCGCAGAGCGCGACGGCGAGGTACAGCCGGCGGTCGTTACGGTCCACGGTTCACCGCAAAGAGCCAGCGGCCATCGGACCAGCGATAAATGCCCGTCAACCAGCTGGGGTAGGCACCGAGCAGCGCGCGCAGCTCGATCGCCGAGGGCGACGTCGCGCTGGCGAGCAGGACATGCGTCACAGCCATGCGCTCGAGGTAGGCCCGATGCTCTGCCGGCGTCGGGCGGATCAGGTCACGCCCGCGATAACTCTCGAGGTAGAGTGGCACCGCGTGACGGCGGGTGTAGAGCCAGACGAGGGCTTCGTCATCCGTCGCGACCACGGCGTCCGCCGGAAGATTCCCGACGACGGGGAGCAGCTCGGCGAAATTGGCCGAAATCGCGCGCGCCTGAGCCTCCCACCACCACCCCGCGAAGCCCCGCACCTCGTACTGCAGATATCCGCCGGCGACCAGCGCCGCGAGGAAGCCGACGGCCAGGCGCGCACGCGGCCAGCGCCGCCAGATCTCGAGCATCCCGGCAACCCAGACGAGTCCCAGCCAGGGGAGGACCGCCCAGAGAAACCTGTCGGGCGGGTGCGGCCAAATCGCGAGAACCAGAAAGTAGCAGACGAGCGCCAGCCCAATCGCCGAGCGGCGCGATACCGCCACCAGGCCGTACAGGCCGACTCCGAGCGCGATCGTAGCGATGATGTCGTAGAGCCAGCGTACAGGAATCCACCCGAATACCAATGCCTCGAGCGGCCGCGACATGTCGGGGACGTTGACGGCTATCGCCGAAAGACCGGCCTGCCGGAGGTGCGCGGAGTAATTGCCGTAGCCGAGCGCGAGCGCCGGATCGATGAAGCGCGCATGCGTGGTGACCCACAGTCCCCAGGCGACCGCGGCGAGCAAGGGAAGCACCAGCACGATGACGAGCCTGCGGCGCTGCGCCCCCCCCGCCCCCCCCGCCCCCCCCCGTCGCGCCAGCAAGAAGCAGAGCGCACCCACGACGATCGTGACGCCGATGGATCGCGTCAGCAACGCGAGCGCGCCCGCCGTCCCGGCGATCCAGGGAGAGAACTCGCGATCGGCCGCGATGATGGCAACGGCCAACAGCACGCTGAACAGCGGCTCGGCGAAGAGCACGGACTGCGTCGCCAGAACGGGAATGGCAACGGCTGCGCCAAACACCACCGCCGCCGGAACCCAGCGGCGGAGCCCAGGACCGAGTATCTCGGTGCGCGTCGCATGCCACACGATGAGCGCGGCAGTGGTGGCGCCGAACAGCGCGTTGAGGACCTTGCCGGCCAGCGCCGCGCCGCCGACGGACATGAGTCCAAAGAACGGCGCCAGCACCACGGGATAGAGCGGCGGGTAATGGACGGCCGCCGGGGGGGGCATTCCCGGGAGATTGGGATGGACATAACCGAGGCCGCTCGCCAGCGCGGTGGCGAGCCCCGCGTACAGGCCGTCGTCGTAGAACACCCCGACGAGCGCCTGATTGAGCGTCGCGATGCCGACGATCAGCGTCGCGACGCCCGTAAACAGGCCCGCCTTTACCTCGCTGGTAAGCGCCAATCGCGGTGGTTTCGGGGGACGAGGAGGTTGTAGCGCAGGATGTGAAACAGCGCCGCAACGCCGTCGCGCCAGGTGATTTTCTTGCCCTCGGCGTACGTGCGGCCGCTGTAGGAGATGGGCATCTCCCAGATGCGAGCGCGGGCCTGCGCCAGGCGCGCCGTGATCTCCACCTCGAAGCCGAAGCGATTCGATGTCAGCGGCAGCCGCTTGATGACATCCATGCGCACCAGCTTGTAGCAGGTCTCGAGATCGGTGAGGTTGAGATTAGTCAACATGTTCGACAACAGCGTGAGAAACCGGTTGCCGACGTAGTGCCAGAAGTAGAGCACGCGATGCGGGCCACCCTGAAATCGCGACCCGTACACCGCGTCGGCCTTGCCGCTGCTGATCGGCTGCAGCAACGCCGGAAGATCGGCGGGATCGTACTCGAGGTCCGCGTCCTGAACGACGAGCGCATCGCCGGTCGCCGCGGCTATGGCGCTCCGAATCCCCGCTCCCTTGCCTCGATTCTTGTCGTGGTGAATCACCTGATCGACCAAACCATCCCTGGCGAGCTGGTCGAGGATTTCCCGGGTCCCATCGGTCGATGCGTCATTCACCACGATGATCTCGACTCGCAGCGGAACGTCGCGGACGCGCTTCAGCGCGGCTTCGACGGTTGCGGCCTCATTGAAGGCGGGCACGACCACCGACAGCAACAGGTTCTTCACGCCGCCTCGCCAATCGCGATGAGCGACTGACCAACTCGCCAGGGGAGCAACCGCTCGAGCCGGAACAGCGGGACGAGCGCGTCGTACAGTCGCAGCGAACCCGAAGGAATCGTCTGGCGACGCAGGACGCGCCCGGCGAACCACCATCCGGGTATGCCGGCGATGTTGAAGTATTCGATGTGAGCCACGTTGAAGCCGGTGTCGCGCATCAGGCCCGCGAGACCGGCGCGCTTGTAGCGGTGGTGATGCCCCAACGCACGATCGATGGAGCCGTAGAGCGCCGGCAGCGCGGGCACGAGCAGGACGAGCCGGCCGCCCGGCGCCAGCAGCGCCCGAATAGCGACGAGCGACGCGATGTCGTCCTCCACGTGCTCGAGCACGTTGAGGCAGATGACGGTATCGAAGCGCTCGCCGCCGAGCGCGCCGTGCTCATGCGGCAGATAGAGGCGCGCCACCGCGACGTTGGGATGCCTCGCGAATCGCTGCCGCAGCCGGGTCAGGTACTCCTCCCGCGTGTCGGTGAGCACCAGCCGCTCGCGATCGACCAGGAACGCCGAGAGGTTACCGATGCCGGAGCCGATCTCGAGCACGCGCCGGCCGATCCAGCGGCGCAGGCGATCGAACATCCAGCGGTTATAACGGACGGCGCCGGAGAGCTGCTCCAGCGTCTCCGCGCCGATCGGATCACTCGGGTCCAGGGCCAGGGCCTGGGCCTTCGTACCGGCTCAGCTTGCGGTACAGAGTGGAGGGATCGATCCCCAGCACCTCGGCGGCTCGCGTCTTGTTGCCGCCTTCGCTCTGCAGCACCCACGTGATGTAGGCCTGCTCGATCACGTCGAGCGCGGGATTCTTGTGCAGCCGGTCCGCCACCAGCGGCTCCGTCTTGCGCTCGCTGACCCGGTCCGGGATCGCGGAGCGCGGGATCACGTCCCCTTTGGTCAGGGTGACGGCCCGCTCCAGCGCATTCTCGAGCTCGCGCACGTTGCCGGGCCAGTCGTAGGCCATGATGACTTCTTCGGCCTCGGGCGACAGCGACTTCGCCGCTTCGCTCCGTTCTCCGGCGATGTGCGCGAGGAATTCCTTCACGAAGATCGGGATGTCGTCGCGCCGGTCGCGCAGCGGCGGCAGGTGGATGTTGATGACGTTGAGCCGGTAGTAGAGATCGGTGCGGAACCGCCCGCGCTTGATGTCCTCTTCCAGATCGCGGTTGGTCGCGGCGACCACGCGCACGTCGACGGGTATCGCCTCGGTACCCCCCACCGGGATCGCTTCGCGCTCCTGCAGCACGCGCAGCAGTTTGACCTGCGTGGCGGGGGACATCTCCCCGATTTCATCGAGGAAGAACGTCCCACCGCGCGCGGCGGCGAACAGTCCCTGCTTGTCACGCACCGCGCCGGTGAACGACCCTTTCACATGGCCGAACAGCTCGGACTCGAGCAGGCTTTCGGGCAGCGCGCCGCAGTTGAGCGAGAGGAACTGCCCTTCGACACGCGCGGACAGCTCGTGGAGGTAGCGGGCGATGACTTCCTTGCCGGTGCCCGACTCCCCCTGGATGAGCACCGTGCTCTCGGTCGGGGCCACCTGCTCCGCGAGCCGCAACACTTCGCTGAAGAGCCGCGACTTGCCGAGCGGCTTCACCTGGCCGGAGCGCTCGCGGCGGCGGATCTCCTGCTTGAGCTGCTTGTTCTCCGCCCGCAGGCGCCGGTGCTCGGCGGCGCGGCGGCAGATCGCTACCATGTCGTCGTTCGAGAACGGCTTTTGTATATAGTAGAAAGCACCCTCGTTCACGGCCTGGATTGCGGTCTGCAGCGACGCCTGGGCGGTCATCAGGATGACGGGCGTCTCGGGATCCTGCCCGCGCACCGCCGAAAGGATCTCGATTCCGGTGACGCCGGGCATCTTCAGATCGGTGAGGACGATATCGGGCGCCGAGCTTTTGAGCTGCTCCAGACCCGCCTTGCCCCCCTGCGCGATGGTGACATCGAAGCCCTCGTTCTTCAGCAGGATGCGCAGGGTTTCGAGGATCCCCTGCTCGTCGTCGATGACGAGGATAGACGGTGCGGTGGTGGCCATTACGCGGCTTCCTCCTTCCGACGCGCGGCCGGGAAGTAAATGGTGAACGTCGTTCCCCCCCCCCCGGCCTTCGTGTCAACGAGTACGATGCCGCGGTGGGCTTCCACAGCACGCTGTACGATGGCGAGTCCGAGTCCCGTGCCTCCCACGCGTCCGGTGGCGAACGGCTCGAAGAGGCGCGCCTGAAGCTCGTCCGGAATGCCCGGGCCGTTGTCGCTGACGCGCAACGCGACCGGGTTTTCGATTCCCGCCGCGCCCGGCAGCTCGTTCGGCGACGCGCGGCCGGTGCTGACCACGACCGCGGCCTTCGCGCCCGCCGCCTGGACGGCATTGAGCACGAGGTTCGAGACGACGCGGTGCAGCAAGTCCTCGTCGCCCTCCATCGGCGTGGGGTCGCCTTCGAGGGTGATCTTGACGCGGGTGCCGCAGTCGGGATGCTGGCGGACCAGCCGGATCGCCGCTTCCGCCACCTGGTGCAGATCCATGGGCCGGCACTCGGTCACGCGCACGCGCGAGAAGTCGAGGAACTCGGACAACAGCCGGGACAGCCGGTCGCTTTCGCGCACGATCAGGTTGGCCAGGAACTTCTCATCCGGGTTGGCACGGGATGAGCGGCCCAGCTGCTCCACCGAGCTACGGATCGACGCCAGCGGATTCTTGATCTCGTGCGCCAGGCTCGACGACAGCTCCGCCACCGCCTCGAGCCGCTCGGCGCGGAGATGCAGCTCTTCCAGACGCTTGGAATCGGAGATGTCGGTGAAGATCGCCGAAACGCGGGGCCGGGCGCCGACAGGACCATCGAGGGTGGTCGTCGTCACACCGATCGGGAAACTGTGGTCAGGACGGTGTACGGTCGCCTCGACGCGCATCAACCGCACGCCACGCCGCGCGGTGGACGTCACCGCCGCCCAGAACTCGGGCGCCAGCCGCGCGAACTCCGGCATCACGGATCTGCCCAGCCACTCGCGAGCCCGAAACCCGAGGATCTCTTCCGAAGCGGGATTGGCGTAGAGCAGCCGCCCGTCGGCATCGACGGTAAGCACGCCTGTGCGAAGGTTGCGGAGCACGTCGTCCGCCTCGAGCTGGACCTGGCGCACCTCCGCGGCGAGCGCCTCGCGCTCGGCACCCATCACATTGACGCGACTCGCCACATAGGCCGTCACGATGGCGACGAGCATGAAGACCCCCAGCTGGATCCAGATCCCGGCGGTAACGCCCGCGGAGTGACCCCAGAAGACGTCGGCGAAGTACACGAGCCCGGCAAACAGCGTCACGAGGCCGGCGTTGGCCGGCGGCATGAGGAGCGCCGTCACCGCGATGAGGATGACGTAGAGACTGGCGAGATCGCTCTCCGCCCCTCCCGTGATGTGGACGACGGCGGTGATCAGGAGGACGTCGAACAGGGCCTCGAGATAGAGGAACGTCGGGCCCGGCAGCCTGCGCCGGAAATGGGTGTGCCAGTACGACGCCAGGGTGACCGCCGTGGCCGACACGAGCATCAGGGACGTCCCGAGGATGTCCAGCGGCGCGGCGACCCGGATTTTCAGGGCGGCGGTGACATAAATGGCCGTGGCCAGGCACATCCGCCCGACATAGACCAGGCGCAGGAGCTGGAGCTGGGTCGGTATGGCGGACGATTTGGCGTTTAGCCAGCGCATGGGGGGCCATTATTGGGAGCGGTGTGGCGAAATGCAAGAGTTCGGGTCACCGGACCGTTGGAAAGTTGGACGGTTGGAAGGAAAACGGCCCCAAGCAGGGGCCGTTCCTTCCAACATTCCAACCTTCCAACCGCCTACTGCACGGCGTTCACCATGTCGAAGATCGGCAGGTACATGGCGACGACCATGCCGCCGACGATGACGCCCAGCACGACGATCATGATCGGCTCGAGCAGCGAGAGCAGCGCGCTGACCGCGGCGTCGACCTCGTCGTCGTAGAAGTCGGCGATCTTGGTGAGCATCTCGTCCAGGCCGCCGGTCTGCTCGCCCACCGCAATCATCGAGATGACCATGGGCGGGAAGACCTTCGATTTCTGCAGCGGCGCCGCAATCGTCTCGCCGCCGGCGATCGAGGCGCGCGACTCCATCACCGCATTGTGGATGACCATGTTGCCGGCGGTGCGCGCCGTGATCTCGAGGCCGTCGAGAATCGACACGCCCGACGAGATGAGCGTGCCGAGGGTGCGCGTGAAGCGCGACACCGCCGACTTGCGCAGCAAGTCGCCGAGCACGGGTAGGCTGAGCAGCAGCTTGTCGATGTTGAGCTTCCCAGGCGTCGTCTTATAGTACCGGTTCACGGCCACGAAGCCGAAGATTCCGACTGCGATGATTGCCCACCAGAAGTTCTTGAGGATGTTGCTCGCCCCGATGACGATGCGGGTCGGGAGGGGCAGCGCCAGGTTGACGGACGCAAACATGCTTTGGAACGTCGGAATCACGAAGATCAGCAGCACGGCGATCGCGATGCCGGCGACCGAGAAAATCACGGCCGGGTAGATCATCGCGCCCTTCACCTTGCGGACGATGGCGTCGTTCTTTTCCAGGAACTGCGCCAGGCGCAGCAAGATCGTGTCGAGAATACCGCCTGCCTCACCGGCGGCCACCATGTTGACGTACAGATCGGTGAACGCCTTGGGATGCTTGCGCAGCGCGTCCGCCAGGGTGTGGCCGCTCTCGACGTCGTACACGACCGCGCGGGTGACGTCGGCCAGCACCTTGTTCTCGGTCTGCTGCGCCAGGATGTCGAGCGCCTGCACCAGCGGCAGGCCGGAGTTGATCATGGTGGCGAACTGCCGCGTAAAGATCACGACGTCGCGCGTTTTCACGCCGGCCTTGAAGATATCGGCCAGGCCGCCGCCCTTCCCCTTCGCCTCGCGGACCTGGACGACCACCATGCGGTTCTTGCGCAGGTGGGCAATGACGTCATCGCGCGTCGCGAGGTCGATCTTATCCTTGACGAGATCGCCCTTGAGGTTACGCGCCGTGTATTCAAAGCTCGGCATAGCTACCTCCGCACAGCCACTTTAGGTTGACCGGCCTGCGCCGCCGCCTGAGCGGGTGTAGGAATCTCCTTGTCGTCAGGCGGCGCCTCGCCGATGGAGCGCAGGAAGTCGTTCGGCTTGGACGTTACGCGCAGGCACTCGTCTTTCGTCACCTCGCGGCCCATATAGAGCTGGTATAACGCGTCGTTCAGCGTCTGCATCCCGTACTTTTTGCCTGCCTGCATGGATGATTCGATCTGATGCACCTTGTCGTCGCGGATCAACGCCCGAATGGCGGGCGTGCAAATCATGATCTCGGCGGCCATCACGCGACCGCGACCTTTGGCCCGCTGCAGTAGCGTCTGCGTCAACACGCCCTCGAGCACGAACGCGAGCTGCGCGCGCACTTGCGACTGCTGGTGCGACGGGAACACGTCGATGATACGGTTGATCGACTCGGCAGCCGAGTTGGTGTGCAGCGTCGCAAACGCCAGGTGGCCGGTCTCGGCGATCGTCAACGCCGCCTGAATCGTCTCGAGATCGCGCATTTCGCCGATCAGCACGACGTCGGGGTCCTGGCGCAGCGCGTACTTGAGCGCGGCCTGGAAGCTGTTGGTATCGGTCCCCACCTCGCGCTGGTTGACGATGCACGCCTGATGGCGGTGGATGAACTCGATCGGATCTTCCACCGTGATGATGTGACCCTTCAGCTCCTTGTTGATCTTGTCGATCATCGCGGCGAGCGTGGTGCTTTTGCCCGAGCCGGTGGGACCCGTGACGAGCACGAGCCCGCGGGGACGGTCGGCGAGCTGGGCCACCACGTTGGGCAGGCCGAGCTCGTTGAACGTCTTCACGTTGAACGGAATCTGCCGGATCACGACCGACACGCAGCCGCGCTGCTTGAACACGTTGCCGCGGAAGCGCGCCAGGTTCTGGATGCCGAACGAGAAGTCGAGCTCGTTCTCGGTCTCGAAGCGTTTCTTCTGATTCTCGGTGAGGACCGAGTATGCGAGCGACAGGGTGTCCTTGGGCGTCATGACCTCTTCGCTCTGCGCGTTCACGATGTCGCCGTCCACGCGGATCTTGGGACGCTCGCCCGCCACGAGGTGGAGGTCGGAAGCGTCCTTCTCGATCATCTCCTCGAGCAACGCCCGGAGGTTGATTGGCATGCTTCCTCTCCTTATCCGGCTGCGGTTTCTTTGACGACTTCTTCGAGCGTAGTCACGCCCTTCTTGACCTTCAGCATCCCGTCCATGCGGAGCGTCAACATGCCTTCCTTCACGGCCAGGTCGCGCAGCTCCTCCGTCGAGGCGCCCTTGAGGATCTCGCGGCGCAGCGGGCTCGTCAGCGCCATCACCTCGTACAGCCCCTGCCGGCCGCGGTATCCGCTGCCGGCGCAGCTATCGCACCCTGCGCCCTTGAAGAACGGCCCTTCTTTCTTGTCGATGGCGAAGGCATGCATCTCCTCGGGCGTGTACTCATGCTGCGTCTTGCAGTCCTTGCAGATCCGCCGCACCAGCCGCTGCGCCACGATCAGGTTCACCGCGCTCGCCACGTTGAACGGCTCGATCCCCATGTCCACCATGCGTGTGATGGTCGACGGCGCGTCGTTCGTGTGCAGAGTCGAGAGCACGAGGTGGCCCGTGAGCGCCGCCTTGATGGCGATCGAGCCCGTCTCGAGATCGCGGATCTCGCCGACCATGATGATGTTCGGATCCTGGCGCAGGAACGCCTTCAGCGCCGCCGCGAACGTCATGCCGACTTCGTTCCGCACGAGAACCTGGTTGATGCCCAGCAGGTTGTACTCGACCGGGTCCTCGGCGGTCATGATGTTCACGTCGATCTGATTGATCCGCGACAGCGCCGAGTATAGCGTGGTCGTCTTCCCGGAGCCTGTGGGCCCCGTCACCAGCACCATGCCGTACGGATTGAGGATCGCCTTGAGGAGATTCTCCTCCGACTTGGGCTCGAAGCCGAACGTCTTCAGGTCGAGCGTCAGGTTGCCCTTGTCGAGAATCCGCAGCACGATCTTCTCGCCGAACAGTACGGGCAGCGTCGAGACGCGGAAGTCGATCACGCGCGACCCCATCTTGAGCTTGATGCGTCCGTCCTGCGGAACGCGCCGCTCGGCGATGTTGAGCTGCGCCATGATCTTCACGCGCGAGGTGAGCGCGGCGCGCATTTTCACCGGCGGCTTCATCACTTCGTGCAGCGCGCCGTCGACGCGATAGCGCACCCGCATCTCGTGCTCGAACGGCTCGATGTGAATGTCCGATGCCCCACGCTTCACGGCATCCGTCAGCAAGCCATTGATGAGTTTCACGACGGGCGCGTCGTCGGCCAGGTCCTGGGCCTTGACGTCCTCGTCTTCCTGGTCCTCCACGACCTCCAGGTCTTCTTCCTGCTCCACGCTCTTGAGCAGGCTCTGGAGCTGCGCATCCGACTGCTGGTAGTAGCGCTCGATCGCGTTGCGGAGGGTGTATTCACCGGCGATGACCGGGAAGACGTCGCAGCGCGTGATGAACTTGATGTCTTCGATCGCCGTCACGTTGTTCGGGTCGGCGATCGCCACCGTCAGGGTTCGCCCCTCGCGCTTCAGCGGCAGGACGCTGTGCTTGGTGGCGATGTCGGGGGGGATGAGCTTCAGGATCTTGGCGTCGACCTCAAAGCGCGACAAGTCCACCGCCGGCATGCGGTACTGCCGGGCCAGCATCTTGCTGACCTCGGTTTCCTCGA
>WNGO01002031.1_pt1 | contig 18927 bp, 21 predicted proteins | sample 5400511 | NCBI WGS metagenome assembly WNGO01 (sample SAMN13153380, study PRJNA577476) | soil metagenome | isolation source: 20 cm soil or saprolite under Garry oak tree replicate 2 | place: USA:California | collected 2016-06-15 | reverse complement strand
ACCGAAAACCTCGAGGCTACGGGCTGGAAGCGGAGTGTTCCCCGTCGGCAGCAGTGCGGTCCGGATGCACACCGGCAGTTTGCGTCTCATCGTCGCTGGTCGATACCTCTTTTCGGAACGACCCAAATCAATTCAAAAGATTTATCGTCCAGATTTTCGGGCATTCCCCTGTCCCCATCAGACCAAAAGGCCTTTCCCGCCTTGAGTGTGCGCTCTTCGGACGTACCATCTGGATGGGTCACTTTAATGTGCTCATCCGTCAACAGCACTACTACGCGAGGGGGCGACTCGTTCATCGGTGATTTATAGTGGGGTGTAAAAATGAACTCGCACTACGCGGACACTAGCGTCTTCGAACTCGATTTTGTAATGGCCGGGATCGACCGTAAGCGCGTCTTGGCCGGATCCTTCAATTGCTACTGCAATCAAGATTGCGAGCGCGAAAGACCTCATGTCACCACTCTCCTTCTTGAGAACGGCATCCCGAGTCGAAACAGAAGCATAGAAATTCAAATCCATTCGCGGCGTCGATGCCAGATTTCGTCTGCACAACGCAAAGCGAGTGCGCCGATGGTCGGCGTTGGCCCGACAGCTCCGGCCGTTACGAACGAGCTACCGTCTACTAAGAACAGGTTCTGGACATCATGCGTTTGGTTCCGCGCATTCACGACGGAACTATTGGGGTCGCTGCCCATTCTTGCTGTGCCCATGAAATGGCTAGTCCAGGGGATCGTCTCGCCCTCCTGGACTTCCGTAGCGCCCGCAGCGGTGAGGAATTGACGCACTGCATGAGCGGCATGATCAACCATCCGTCGCGTGTTCTCTGAAAACCGGTATACGACTCGTGGAGCAGGGATGCCGTCGGAATCTCGTGCTTCTGGATCCAATTCGACCCGGTTCTCGTCATCCGGAAGATCTTCAGCCAGTGCCGTGACCTGAATCATGTGCGGGAACCGCGGTTGCATTACCCTGTGATGCTCTTTCCCCCTGGGAACCCGAGTTCCAAATGCTGTCCCGAGTGGGCCACTTCTGCTGGAGACGAGCAGGGTATAGCCGCGCGTGAAATTGCGCTGGGGATCGGTTTCGTAGAATTGGTGGCTATATAGAGGTGCAAACCAGGCGTGTTGCCAGCTGTCCACGCACTCGGTAAGAACTCCGCGAACGCTGTGGCCGACGTGCAGCATCAGACCCTTGCCGACCAATCCCGAGCTATTTGCCAGCCCATCCGGGAAAAGCTTGGAACGGGAATTTAGCAGGAGTCTCGGTGTTCCGATTCCATTCGCACAGACGACGATCACGCGAGCCTCTTCTTCATGTAAATTGCCCTGCCCGTCGTAATAGACACTTGCGGGCGCACGTCCGCGGATATCGACCGTAATCTCGCGAACGCGAGAGCGCGTTTTGAGAATAGCGCCCTTGCGAATTGCCTTCGGCCAAAAAGTCAGGACTTCTCACGACAGCGCCGCTAACCACGGGCGAATTGTGTTTGAGAATATTCCAAGTCACCACAAGCACCGTCAGCACGATGAATGCATGTATAGACATTGGGTCTCTTGATTTCCCGACCTCTCTTTTCCGGCTTTAACGAGCAGTAAGCATGGGGAGCTAAAAGGGTGCCTTGGCCCCGCCGCAAAGGGTCACAGCGTATTTGAGTGCGTTTGCAAAGCGCTGGGCGCTTTCGACTGAATCAAAAATGAGAGCGCCCAAGAAGTCTGGACCCTTAAGCGCGTGGTCCCAACCCTCAGGCGTCAAAAGCTTCATGGATGTTATGGACGGATCGAATGTAGATACTCTATAAATTTTCCCGGACGGGTCGGTAGTTTCGAATAGCACTTTGCCGTACTCATCCACCTTGACACTGTCAGGGTTGATGTCGTTCAGGTTGAAGAATTCGAGCGCCGCGTTTACAAACCCTGGTGGTCTGCTCCCGTGCAAATCGACTTTGGTCCAAACAGCACAGCCTGGCGGTGGCTCTTTGTAGCCGGGAAGGTTTTCGTGGGGGGGGCTCTGGAAAGAACGCATTTTCGACAGCGAACCGGCCACCATCAGAGAAACTCATGCCATGTGCCTTTGAAAAATCCTGCATCCAGGAGATTGTTTCTTGCAGAGATAGTGTCGGATTGAGCCCCGGTTGAGACCGGCTTGGTCCAATCCCGTCCGCTGACCCTGAGGGAGGCTTGGCGCTCTGCTGCTTCGCCCATTCATCAAAGGGTAAAACAACTCCCTGAGCCGTCCTCAGCAAACGCTTAAGGTCACCAATCCCAACGGAGAAATATATTCCTGGTGCGTCCGAAAGCATCGAAGTCGTAACGCCGACAACTCGGCCAGCGCGGTCAAACAGCGGCCCTCCGCTAGAGCCGGGTGCTATGGGAGCCGTGGTTTGAATTAGGAATTGCGCCTCCGATTTCCGAAAGGAACTCACGATTCCATTTGTGAACGAAAGCTGCAAGCCCTTGGGTGCGCCGAGCGCATACACGGGGTCCCCTTGTTGAAGAGATAGCTCGTCACCGAAAGAGAGCGACGGTCGATTGCCAGTTTCGACTGCTATTATAGGATTATCAAGTCCTGCTGAACGCTGTCCACCACAACGCCAGAAACGAGTTTGACCTTTCCATCCGAAAATACAACGTATGCTTCCTTCATGTCATCGACAACGTGGTGATTCGTCACAACGCGGTCGCGGCCCACGAGAAAGCCGGAACCTAGGGCTTCACGTTGAGTATTCTGGTCGTCCGCGACGATAACCACAACTGAGGGACGTGCTCTGTTGAAAATTTGTGCGGGAGGCAAGTCCGAAGTCGATTTGCCAGACTGCCCTCCCAAAGTTGGCAAGGTGAGCACAGGTAGAAACGCCAAGGTCAAAAAGCGTGTCATCGTCGAGTCTCCAGTCCTACACCTTTGTGATTGCTGAACTTTTACGAAATATTCCCTGAGTGAAAGCAACCGCCAAGGGGACAGCAACTATAAGAACCGCTATTCCTATTACTTCTGTTATCCAACGCGGCATTGTCGTATCCTAAAGGCGCAGACCGTAAAAAATGTATCCGGCAGCCCAGTAGACGAGACTCGCCGCGAGACTCGCCGCGAGACTCGCGGCGGAACTAAATGAATACACCATGACGAGATACGCGAGCAGGCCCACGATTATTTGCAGTACCTTCCTGAACATAAATGTCTCCGCGTACAAGACAGTATGAGAGCCGATAAATAGAAATACCCGCTAATCTTCTCGTGGTGTTTCTGCTCAGGTAACAGTAAGAGTCGCGGCGTGGTGGATCACGCCAAATTCTTCAAAGCACTTGGCCGTCGCGTGGAGGAATTACGCAAGAAGCGCGGCCCACGAAATTAGAAATGACAAAAGCCCGTCTTGCGGCTGTTCTCCGTCAGAGGGGCTTTTTTGTTTTCGCCCGTTACTTACAGGACATGGTATCTGCCAAAGAATGAGCAGACCTGCTACAACCTTAGAAGCGAAATCTTTTTCGCGCTTTGGCAGCAACCAGGAAGCAAAAAAGCAATCGACGCTGGAACCTAAGGAGTATCGGTGGATACGGTCTGGTTCGGCGTAAAACTCGCTTTCGGTCTAGTTCTCGGTTTTGCGCTCATATTTTGGTTATTCCGATTGATTTATGGGTTTTGGTCTAGTGCGCGGTTCAGTGGGGCGGGGTGTGATTGGCAAGCAGGCGATAAACCTGGCACGCCGACAGGATGGCTTACAAGGGATGTTAGAAACGATGACTGGATTCTTTGGGATGTGAATAGCCGTACCACCTTACGTTGTGGCGATGAAGACCCGCCAGGAACACCGTGGCGTGTCTCAAATGAGGGCAACAATATACTTGGCACACATGGCCTTTGTGTGTCATCTTACCTATCGCCGTGACAGGGCTGCTTTTTCTAATTAGCAAGGAATCCGCCAAACGGATATGGGGTCAGACGTACATCGCTTGCGGAAACATCCTTGCCAACCTCAATGGAGGTATTTGGGGCAGCACCAGAGCGAAAAATCTCAAAGATGAACCTAGTTTGGTGATGGCGGACAGCGGTACCGTACTGATAATCTACGCAACCGACCATGATAGGAACCAAATGCTTAACAGTGAAATGACTATTCGCTGTAGGCGCGGAATTAATCTCGTCCCTACTAAACCCCTGGCCGAGCAAGAGGGAATTATCCGCACTGTCGGGGAATATAGATATTTGAGTTTCATTCCGCTCACCGCTGATAGATTTGTCCGCGATTGGGTCGCACAATTCCTTCTGTACTCGCAGTGGTTTTTTAAAGATGTCATCTGCATCCGAAGCGAGAAATATTTTAGTAGGAACCATTACTCCAGTAGCTACCGAATGCCCGACATTAGTTATGTGGGGACGGACACCAATTTGCATTCCGCCTTGTTGGAAAGTAATTGGTTCGGCAGAAAAAGTAACTTTGAGCCAAGGCCGATCAAGGGCTTCCAGTTGGCGCTGGGAAACTTTGGTTTGTTCTCGCATTTGTTGCCATTGGCAATAAGACACTACGGCATACGCTCCGGTGACAATCAGAAGTCCTACGGTAGAAATCGCGATGCAGATTTCCGCAATCTTTTTCCAGCGTGGGGTGTCATTCTTGCCCCTATTGGGATCATTATGCTGGGATGGGGTTGGTGGAATATTCGATATAATCGGAGACTCAATTCCGGCACGATGGCTTTCTTTTGTGGTGTTATCTTGTGGGGGTATGGTTTGCTCGCAATTCTCTTTTGGAGTGCGCAATTTTGAAAAAGACCATCCGACCAAAAATCCGAAAAAAGCAAACAGAGTATAGAGAAGGCCCTGTGGCGCGTTTTGCTTTTGAGAATGCAATGAAGAATCTTTTTCGTGCCCCAAAGGCTGACTCCAAAAAGCCTAAGAAAGGCAGGGATTAGGCCGCCTTACGCTGGCGTCGGCCCTGCCTCTTGCTGGTATATTGAATCTGTGCCTTTGCCTGTGAGTTGTTCGTAAGTGATCCGACGGTTTGCTATATGACGCATCGCCATTTGAAAGCGGTCGCCATCGCCAACGAAACGATCTTTCGTGGCGCGATTGTTGTAGCGGAATACTTGTTCATCCAAATAGCGAAACAGGTGGAACGGCTCAACGCTGATATATGTGCCCTTCAGCCCGCGCTTGAGCAGGCTCCAGAAGTTCTCCAGTCCGTTTGTGTGGACTTGCCCGTCAACGTACTTCTCCGCATGATCGATAACCTTATGGCCGTACTCTTGAGACAAACCATCATAAGATTGCAGTGCATCGCTATAGAGTACAGTACCAGCGGCGACGTGGTGTCTCACTTCCTCTTGCAAGACATTCTTGCGGCGAGTCGGAATCACGTTTGCGCGTACTTCACCGCCACGTTGCAAGATGCCTATAACTGCGGCCTTATCCTTTCCACCAGTGCCCGTGATACGGCGCTCGCGCCTATCCACGTGCATGTTTCGCGCCTTACCACCAATGAATGTTTCGTCTACTTCAACTTCCTTGCTACCACCACCGAGTTTCACGACTGTCTTTTCGTGCAGGGCGAGACGAATGCGGTGCATCATGAACCAAGCAGACTTTTGAGTGATCCCCAGAGCGCGGCCCACTTCGTAGGAACTAATGCCGTTCTTGGCGTTCACGATGAGCCAGACAGCAATCATCCACTTGTCCATGCCGAGCGCAGAATCCTCAAAGATCGTGCCCACCTTGACGGTGAATTGCTTCTTGCACCCCTTGCAGAACCATATGCGGCGCGTCGAGATAAAGGAATGCTCAGTGCCATCGCAACGTGGGCATGTCACGTCGCCGTCTGGCCAGCGCAGCTTTACTGCGTAATCAAACGTGCGCTGAGGGTCGGAAAAATAAGAAACTGCTTCCTGCAACGTCTTGGGAAGCTGGAGTTTGTTTGCCATGCCTAAATCGTCTCACAAACCTGCTTGTGTGTCAAGTATATTGTTGCCCAAATGAGACCCTTCCTCAGTTCTTAACCCTCGCACGGCAATACCGAGACCACTGGAAACAGCAACTGAATTCAAACTGACCCACTTACCGAGCGGTGAACGCGCTTGACTTTTCTCTAGGTCATCGTCGGAGAGCGGGCAGCGGTACGGGTGCAGTGGCGCAAACTTGCCCCCTGCGGGTGCGTGGTAGAATCACTGCTTCCATGCGCCTACAAACGAGAACAACGTTTTGGAAACGCCATTTGCGTCAGCGACGAGCGGAACGCACCTTCGACCGACTCGTGCAGAAATCAGGGAAACCGGTCAAGGAATGCGTCAACGAAGAATAGTATGTCGATTGGGTCGTGGAAGGCGTGGAGGTAGACACGTTGAAAAAGAAAACTATCTCCGAAGAACTCTTGTAGCAAGCCCAAAGACTGTATCTACCGACGCCACGGCATGACGATGAAAAGAAGTGGGACACGGACGCTGCCCTTAACTCGCCAATACGGTATCTGATAGCGGAAGCGATGACTGATTTGCGCGGTGCGATTCGGAAAGAACAGGCTGAACGGTGCGCGGTAGTCGAATGGTGGTTGAAAGTGGTAGGCAGCTCGGTTGGGATTCTGACGGGACTCGTCGGTGCGCTAATCGGTCTCGTTGCAATTTTGAAGAAGTAGGGTCTCACTTCTTTGTGCGTCTTCGTCGGTAGCTTCCTCAGCGCGTCCGCCTGGTATCTTCCCGAACTTCGGCGTAGTTCTTCAACGTGACGATGCTGCCCGGCGTGGTAAAATAGAAAACATGAGCGAAGTAAAAGAACCTTGCGGAAAGTGTGGGCATCCGCTCTCGTCGCATACTAGGAATGTTCGTGAGGATGCTCGTCGTAAGGCGGGAATAATGTCGGTAGACCCTGCCCTGCTTTCGCCGAAGCCGCCCGACATTTATTCAGGTAGACCCGCTGGTGAATCTGGATGCACTGAATGTCCTTGCCCCGCATGGGAACCTGTCGGGCGCTAGTAGAAACGGCTGCCTGAAACGGCGTCGCACTCGTGGAAAATCAGATGCGTTTCCAGAGGCCGGACTTTGCTGAGCCAACGTGCTCAATCAAGCCTTGGTGTTTGGCGTCTTGCAGTCCCCACCGGATGTCTTTTCTCCATTTTTCTTCGATACGCTTGCCCCCTGTAAATCCGAGGCGTTCGCATTCATTTGGAAATTGCTTGTAAACCCGTGATTGAAGAATTTGTACTGGGAGGATTGCTCCCCCTCCCATTTTTCTAATGAACTCCGCAATTAGATACCTCATGCAGCTTTAACCTCCGCTCTGTCCAGAAGTAACACCGAGCAGTTTTGGCATACCTCAATACTGCCACAGGCTCAGATGGAAGCAATACCCTTCCAACGGTCAAACTGGCCCGGCGAGTCGGGCCTCAACATCGCTCAGAAATGCACGGTCCGAGCACGGTGGCGCACCTGCTTCTGTGAATTCTATGTGTGCATACCAAAAACTCCATTCCGCAGCTTTCAGCAGAATGTAACATAACATTATGAAATTCTGATCGTGTGTTCCTTCGCGGCCTCCGGTTTCTTCTTTCTTGAATGTCGCTGATTTCAAAGGCGTTCGCGCCGGACGGCATTTTCGGTAGGGACAACCCAATCCGATGCCGGACCCGCCGCGGATACCTCCTATTACACCGCCAATTTATTGCTCTGCGAAGCGCAAAAGCGACACCAACACGCGTCCATCAACAGGTTCAAAATGAGATAGGCTATTGCGCGCGTCTTTCAGAGTAGATACCCTCAATATCTCATCGCGTTTAACACCGGCACGACTGGTTAACTGCCATTCGATGTGACCCACTTCCAGGTCAAAGAGGTCGTCGATCCGTTCCCCACTGTTGGTGGTAAAGGGTACGCGAAGGCATCTTTCATACTCCCGGAGCATAAGTTGCCGTTGCTCCTCGATGTACGGCATTAACACGGCAATTTCCGCCTTCCACACCAGTCTTTCCAGTTCGGACACGGAACACAAGCAAGCGTGAAGAAGAGATTTTCCTTTGACCGTGTGGCAAGCACCCATACGCCAAGCATCTCCCTTCCATCTTTCTGCCTCCGAGTTCCAGCCTCGATCTGCAGAGAATTCGGAGAGGAGGTCCTGTGGTCGAATGAGTCGCTCAATAGAAAAATGTGCGAGCCATTCGCATAGGTCGGGATCCCAGCTCGCAAGTTCAGCGACTAGTGCAATCGCTAACTCCGTTTCTACCGTCGTCGCACGTTCGCCGACACAGCTGCAACTGTAGAAAAGCATATCGCCGTATCGGAGCCATCCATCCCAAATGTGCTGACTTATGCCGATAGCTTCAGGGGCATTAAGGGAGTGGCACGAACTGGACATCGGAACGAGGAATTGCGTCCTTCGGGCCGGATGAACACCGCGGCTCACGCGTTCGTACTCCAGTAAGAACTCCGACCACGCTGGCCATGCAGCGGTTGATAGACCCTCGATCCAGATCACATGCCTCTCGAACGCAGGCTCCCCGACAAGGGTACGAGGACTTCGGAGCGTTGCCGGATCGGAATGCGGGACTAGAAGTTCATAGAGAAAGTTGATCGGCAAGACGCGGTCGTCAACGGTAGTCGAGAACCACCGAAGGTCTTCTCCTAGTGCCTGTTTAATGCTGGCCGACAATCGCTTCGGACAATGGTCGGGAAGTTGGAGAAAAACTGACTTGCCTTCACGGACGTCTTCTTCCACTATCTTAATGAAGGCCCGCGGCCCGGGAAGCTCCCACCAATTCATTTTCAGGTCTCAAAAGGGAGAACTTTCACGACGATTGGGTCAAGTTCCCACTCCCCTCTCGCAGAACATCTGACAAGACTGAGCTTATCTGCCCAATGAACGGCATTTTCTATTACGTTTTGCGGTACGGTGTCCAGCAAGCTGGCAAGGTCCGGGATTGAAATCTTCCCACCCAGAAGAGCCATCTCGTTTAGAATTTTGCGCGGTTCCGGGATTGTTAGGCCGAACGCGTCGGCGAACTCCGAATTTGTCGCCCTGTTATCCAGCTTTCCGTAAAGATCATTCAAGAACCGTTTCCAAACCGGGTCGCCCGCTGCCTTCTTGCTGAACTCCATTAATAGAAAGGGCCAATTTCCGGTCTTTTGTGAAATTAACTCCTTTTCATCGGTCGCGTTTGTTCCGATTCGGCAATCCCCAAGCCATTGCCAGAGAACCGAATCATGCCAAGGCTGGAGAGAATGAACGGCGAGACGACGGTCGGATTGGAGCTCCTCCAAGCGGCCGTAATTCTGTACCATGCGCCACGTTGTCAGCGGATCAGCCACAAAGGTGACGTTGGCGAATTTCGAGACGGTCTTCTTGCCGATCCATTCGATTGCTTCTTCAATCCAGCTTAGTGTCCACGGACAGCCTTGAACCAAAATAAGGGAAGTCCCCGTTTTCAGCTTATCCTTGATTTCCACTAATCGAGCTTTGAAGTAGTCGCGGTCAGTCAGTTCCTTGCCGCAACTGAAGTAAAAACCGTTCCCAAACGCTCGCGCCAAGAATGAATTGAGGTCGTCCAGTCCTGCTGCGCGTGTTCCAAACAAAACGCTGACTGCATTTCTTTCGGCACGGAGACTGCTTTCTTGTATAGCGGTAAGAGGATTCCGTTTCCAAACCTCTTTCTGATCGCTTGTGCGAAATAGATGAGCTTCAAAAGCTGGAGCTGGCTCTTCCTGGGCACTATGCACAAGCTTTGATTCGATCTGATCTTGCGTGCCAAGCAGCGACTTCACATTGGGCGTCCGAAGAGCAAAGCGGCCGTCGGCCTCCTGCAAAACACCGAGACCAACCATTTCGTCAAGAAGCACTCGAAAATCCTCTTCTGAACGACAGTCATGGAATCCACGTGCCCAGAAATCCATCGCAAGCGAGCGAATATCCGAAACACGCATACTGTCGAATGCTGCAGTTTCGTTGGATTGACCGTAGAGAGCAATAATCAGGGCAATTACTCTGTACCGAGGATCCAGATTGAGCGTCAGCTCAAATCGTTCTCTTATGGCGTTGCGCAGCTGTCGAGAAGTGTACGCGTCCTCGACATGTTTAGTCGTGATGACGTACGGTGGGCTCCGCCGCCAGTCGAACGAAGGAGGCGATTCTCGGTTCAAATACTGGAAGAGTTGATTGCAGTAGAGTTGAATCAGACTGGGATAATAATTTGTCTGCGCAAGAATTCGAGTAACTAAGTCCGGAGACTCAAATTTGAATCCCATGCTCCGAAGGGGCTGCTCGATCAAAGCCTTGGCTGCCTTCCATTCACCGCCGTCTAGCAACGGCCCGATACAAATCGGTTCGCCGAAGTGCGCAAGAGGCTGATTTTCCTGCTTAATGGTCCTTTGCACGTTGTGAAGTCCCGCGAAGACGACCTTGAAGCGTCGATTCGTACGCTCCATGAGCCCCTTCAGTAACGATGTTCGCTTGAACCCGTTCTTTGAGTCCGATTCCAGAAAGCGATCCGCTTCATCCAGTAACAGTAAAATCCGCCGCTTCTCGTCTTCGTCCAACCATGTTTGGAGTTCCTCAATCACAGCATGATCGGACCGCTTCTTTTCTAAATCCAAGCCGGCAACTTGCACCGAGGTAAAAGCCTGAGCGAGATTCGACCACAACTCATCCTGCGTCACCCCGGCCGCTTTGAGATCGAACCAAATAGCGATTCTCCCTTCCACGGGATCGTGATATTCATCCCTGATGGAAATGAGCAAGGCGGTCTTCCCGAGTTGCCTGCCACCGTATACAAAGCATGACCCCGTTGGGTCGGTAATTTGACTTCGTTCGTACCTCCGTCCATAAAACATTTCGGGAGGAACAAGCGATGAGGTGGTGGTGTAAGGGTTTGAAAACGAGAACGGCAGCGCACAACTGAAAAGCGCGGGAAGTCGAGCCTTTGCTTCACCACACAAAAAAACGAGCAGGATTTCATCGACAAACAAGAAACTCAGGTGTTCTGCGCGGCAAAGGCTGGCTAGATTTCGTCTCTTCAGTTCCGTAAATCGATCGAAATAAAGCACAATGGGAGCATCGCCCAACCTGCCGGGTCGAATTAGGCTGATAATCTCCTCTTCGGAAGGATGATCCCAGATGCACAGGACTCGGTAATGCCCGTTCGCCGAAGAGCCGAAGTACGGTATGGGGCACTGGTCTCGGTGGCTTAACGGCTTAACTACAAGCGAGACCCAGGCCCTCGGTTGGCCTGTACCCTCGCTGATGGTCAGTACGTTAAATCCAAGTCGTTCAAAAAATATCGTCAATTGTTGCTGATTGGGGCGCTTGACTTTCTTAAGTGCCAACCAACCCTCTACCATTTCTACGGCTTCTTTTGCTTTCGAGTCGGATACCTGCCCCATCTCGACCCCGGGCAGGCCCTTCCGGTTCTCTATTCGAGACAGAAGCGAACCTGATGATTTGGGATCGTTCAGGAATTCTTCAATTTCACGACAAGCTCCCGGAAAAAATTTTCCAAAGGAATCCTGCTGATCGTCCGTCTCGGGCAGGCTGCCTCCGCGACCAGCAAGTTCGATATATTCGGTGGCTGTATCGATATCGCCGCTCTGCAAAATTCCCATGATCCGACCAAAAGCCGGGTTGTCGTGGGGGATTCCGCGCGCCGCCATTGCTTCCCGGACTTGCTCGGCCAGCATAGTCTTCGCTCTGTCGATTGCGGAATTAATTGTAGATAACTGGGCCTCCGCTTCTCGGAAGTTACGGTCAATCGAAGCTCGGTCACTTACCCGCTCGAGAACTTGCAGATATTCGGAGCGCTCCTTTTCGCGAACCAGCCCGCGGGAGACGCCGATTTCAATGTTCTTGCGGCACTCCTCAACCTGGCGCAACAGAGCTTCGCGGCAGCTGCGAAGTTGAGTTTTCTGATCGCTCGCGAGACGCTGAACCAATTCCTCGTTTTCGCCGGTCCAACTCAGGTACTCGATGATTCGATCGGTCGCATCGTGATCCCGCCATTTTTCGGCGTGTATTTGAAACACCTCTTGCCAGTCGTATTTTCCGCTGCGCGCAAGAGACTCCTCCAACACTCGCAGCAAATCGTGATCTTCCAGAACCGGTTCCCAGTTAGGTGTAAGTCTGAGGCCCGGTATCAGCAGCATTTCGGAGGACAGAATATATTTGAGATCAGGCTCACCCCCTCTGTGTTCACGCTTAGGGTGGAGCAAAGATCCGAGTCTCCTCAACCCAACTTCACAACAATTCAATGCAGCCGTGACCCGAATGTCGTCCGTGCCTTTGAGGCCCATGACAAGTTCTTGCTGAATATCCTCTTGCAGTTCGTCAACTGCATTTCTTACTTCAAGCAGCTTGCTCAAGCGATAATCAACTTTCTCGGACGGCCGATGTTCCTGGAGGGAAAGCCACTGGCGTGCCAATTCCACCGCTTCCCTCGTATGACGCTGTATTACCGTCAGTGCGGCAGCGTTAATTTCGCCGCTGAGGCTCGATCCTTTCAGCTGCCTATCCGTCGCGTTCACTTCAGCGCGAACTTTATTTTCAGTGGCGATGCGACTCACAACTTGCGCGATTTCGGCTATCGACCTCGGGTTATTGTTGCGGATGTACGACAGCAACGAGTCAAGCAGCCCCCCTCGATCCAACCATTTCCTCCACACTTTGGCGGCCGGAGCGAACTTGAATTGTATGCCGCGCGCTTTCTCCGCCCAGGACTCACTCTCCTTCTGCAGCAACGATACCTGCTGAGTCCAACTGTCGGCGTTGTCTGCGTACTCCAATGCGCTTGGATCAAGCGTGAACTGCGCGGCTGCATAATCTGCAATAACACCACAAAGTCCGCCTTTAGTTGAGTTGCAATATGATCATGCGGCTGGCGGATTTCCATTCCAAGGGCAAACGCCCGAACTAACGGACTGGAGATGGACATTGTTGAATTCGGCTGAAGCCTTTCGAAGCAACCAACCAGGTGGTATGCAGCGCTCAGCTTCTGATCCGACAAAGCCAGCCAAGCCAACCTCTCAATGTCTGCTTGGCTCGGCTCCGATTCCGAGGCCGACAATTCCAAGGCAACCATTTGCGTTGTCCGCCCTGCTGATAAACGGAATGACGCGTCGTCTATCGGTTCCGAATGGGCTCCCGACTCGGTGCGGGATTTCTCTTTGCCATTGCCCTTCGTCACCGGCAAGAGAAACGCACCGACAATAGGTTCTCCTTTAGAAACCAAGGCTTCGCTGCGACCGGGGCCAGCAGGTACCGTTTCGTAGCCCAACCGGCGTGGCTCTGAGAGTATAGGTTCGGTCTCGGTTTCATCCGGTGCTTTGCCCAGCGCTTTTGTTTCCTCCCCATGTTCGGCAGACGGCACAACCGGAAAGACGATAAGCCCTCTTTCGATTGCAAGAACAAGAGGGGTCCCGAACACTCTGCTAATCTCGTCGTACGCAACCCCACTCTCCTCTTCACTGATTCCTTTTCCATTCTGCACCATGAATAGGAGAGTCTCGAAAGCATGAACCTTCCCGTTAGTCTCATCGTCCAAATCGGTCTTCGTGTCGGCGAATTGGTTTTGCAACATTCGAGCTGCGTCTTGGCAATGCCGCAGTGACGGGAACTCGCGGCCGTCCTTCCTCTCGAGTTTCAACACCAAATCAAGGGTGCTGCAAACCTCTTGCAGCTTCCGGCGTCGGTCATCAAGAGCCTTTTGGGCGGCCTCAATCCCGGTAATCAGCTTTTCAAAGTCGGAGAAGGAATTCGGCGAGTCCGCAGTCGGTGGCTCAAGGCCCATTCTTTCGGCGAGAGCCGTAAGAACGCGTGAAAATTCCTCGTGCTTAACACGAACTTCCGAGACGCTGCGCTCCAAGTCCGCATCTGGCAAAACACCAAGAGACAACTTAGAGGCCGCATCTTCGAAAAGCTCGGCCGCAGCTTTGAATGTCCCCCGCATCGACTCCAAATTGTCTTTCAATTCTCCTAAGGTTGGGACATTCGACGTCTGTTCATTTTGGAGCCTTGGGGACGCTAACTCTCCGTGTTTTTGGATCGGAGCTGCCACCTCGGTACGTCGATGTCGGCTAGTCCCGACCAATTGGGCCCCTGACCCAACAAGATGCGCAGATAGAGTTCCACCCGGTCTCGTGGAAAGTCTCGAAGCAAACGTGAAATGGTTCTCTTTAGTGAGTCTTCGGGAAGCGCGTCATGGTCTTTCGATATGGAACAACTTTCATGCTCAATTCCCAAGCTGTCCAGAAAACCGGCCATCATCGGCTTGTGATGGGCAAAAAAATAGATGCGTAGTATGTCTTGTGCCAGCAGCCCGTTCAAATTTCCGATATCAGCAAGATGAGCTGCACATTTTTCTTTGGGCCAGTGCCTTACAGTTTGCTCTCGACAATTGAACTTTTTGCTTAAGACCTCCACCGCCCAATCTATTAGTCCGGGATTCCCTTCGTCCCAAAGCGTCAGAGATATCTCGCGCCGGGTTGCAATCGACAACTCTCGCCACAGTTTTACCGGTTCGTTTGATTGCTCCCCCAGTTTCAATCACCCCTCCGAAAGTCAAGGCAGAGTCTATCCAACCTCATCGTCGGGGGGTGCGTCTACCGTCACACTAGCCTCTTTAGCGTATATGACAATACTCAACTTGTCGCATTTAGGGCCTTCGGCAGAGTGGGCGTATGTTAGGATCTGTTACAGTAATCTTGTCTAATCCTATCCCCGATGGAAAAGAAACACATTATTTCCGCTTCTTGCAGGCATTTGCGTGCAGGACACTTTCACGAAAAGCTTCTGTCGGAGAAGTTTCTGCTTCCTATCGGTCGCGACAGCGGATTTCTCAACTCCGAAACGGAGATTCAGGTAAAGTTCGATGATTCCGACGGCGACCTGATTAAGACTGGAACAAATTAAAGACGAATATTGTCTCAAAATACGGCGAGACAAATTCGACATTGTTCTGAAACGTCTCCGCGCCTCCGATTACATGTTTGTGGTGTTCGAAGGCTCGAGCGAACGAACAACCGCGATCCTTTGCTTTTATGGTCGAGATAATGCTCCGTTTGAAAGGGTGCAAACCGAGAATCCCACTTTGAGGCTGGAAGGAAGCGATTTGCCTCCCGTCGAAGCCGTTTCAATTGAGGTCACCGCGGTAAAGGCGGCATTTTATAAAGCTCTTGCCGGAAATCATCCGCAGTTGTTTTCCGTGAGTGCCCAACGCTTTCTGTCCACCCCCCATATTCTTACTCATCTATTTGCCCACGTAATGTCGTTGTCCAGTGCAGACAACATCAGTTACATCTCGACTTTGAAGGTCTTGGCTGATCAAATTCGACTGCTGGCGACGAGCCGAATAAGGAAGTTGGAAAAAGATCATCACAAATTGTGGGCTACCTTCTACGGTGAACGTATCGGATTCTTGGATGGAGGAATGTCGAGGGTAATCGGCCTACCCGGGACCGAGCCGACGGGAATCCGTGTTGGAATCTACACGGTCGTTCCTGGAGAAAGAGATTTGGACAAGCGAGAATCCTGGAGCTTGCGATCCTATGTGATCGGAGACGTCGTCAATGATAGGTCCGCCATTCTGGAACCAAATTCCCGCACCGACACGAAACGACTGCAAGAGGCGGCCCGGTACATCCTCGAACCGCTCAATGCATTGCTTTACGCAAACTCTCTCGAAGGCCAGTCTCTAAAGCTGCTCTTGCTGCACGGCCCCCTTCAATATCCATTTATGGTTTACGACGAACTTGAACCTTCTTATATTCCTTCAGTAGACAAGAAGTTCCTCGCAGGGGTCGACATTCTTGAAGAAGACGTGCTGGCCACGGTTCAAGACATTCCGAACGGAAGCGACGGGAAACCGCTTTGGAACAGCTGCATTCCAATTTACCTGTACATTATGCGTCGCTTGTGGGCTTCAAGTGTTCCGATTGCTGGCGTCGTCGAACGAGCGCGATCAGCGTCTTTCGCTTTACGGTTGATCGACAGTCTCGTTGAAGAGGAAACCATTCCCCGCTCGACGGCAAACAGACTTAAAGTAAGCATCCTTCAGCATGAAATCGGCGACGAACTCTTGTTCGGGTGTGTTCTGGAAGAGGGTGAATATATTTCACCGCTGGAAGTTCAGAAGAATTTTAAGCATCGTGCACATGACAACTGGCAGCCGGTAGTCGATCATTTTCCTAAACCTGTTGCAACGATGCTCAAATGCTCCGCAACGAATTTTCCATATCGCGTAGAGATGCCATCCTGTCCCTCGTCAATTCAGCTGGAATCACGAATGAGCCTCCTCTACCATATGTCCTTGCTTCTGCCTAATTACGCCTTCCCGGTCGGCATCGATATCGCCGATAAATACGCAAAGATTCCCGACTGGCTGTCAAAAGGGATATCCGAGAGTCTCACGGCAGCGGTTTTGAAAAAGCTGCTGAGAACTGGTGATGCGCGGACTCTTATGCAAGTTCGCAGGCTCCTCGCGCTTTCGCCGCGCGACTTCTTTTTTCGACCAAAGGCATGAGGTGATTAGCAATGACAAGCTCGGCACTCAGTATCGGCACCGTTGTCGGCAATACTTCCCCACAAGAGTTTTCGTTCAACATGAAGCGTTTTACCGCGAGGTTGGGCGACCTGGTGAACGTCGACATTGAGATCCCCACCGACGACCCCTCGGGTAGGAAGCAAAATGTGACGGTTTGGGGCAGGATTACGGAACTGCAGCGTTTCAACCCTTTTCTGCCCGCTGAAGCCGGGAACGAATTGGCCGACGAAGAACTCGAGCTACTTGATACGGTGCTCTCCAACTCCAGGGATCAGGTTGAGGCGGCCGTTCTCGTGCTTGGTATGACCCTTTCGTCAAATCCCACGCAAATCTTACCGCTCAATTATCCGGTGCAACCCGGTGCAGTCGTCAACCGACCTCATGAGACGGCCGTCAAAGCAATTCTAGTCGGCGACGAGGCGGACGTCCCAAGACTGAAGATCGGAACCTTGATCGGTAGGCGATCCGTGGAGGTCTCGCTCAAGACGAACGTCATTGTTGGACGACACATGGCCATCCTGGCGATGACCGGCGGCGGGAAGACCGTCGCGGCAAGGAGAATTATCCGGGAACTTTTGGTGGCCCGCTATCCTCTCGTCATTCTCGACCCCCACGGCGATTATTTGGGCGTTTGGGAAAAACGCGACCTATTCCCCGACAATAAAATCAAACTGTATTATCCCAGCGTAACCGTCAACGACCGGAATAGGGATCTCATCAGTTTCTTAGTCTCCCGCATGACCCAAGGCTTTACGGACCCTCAAAAAGACAAATTCCACGAGGCCATGGACGCCACGGATCTTAAGGACGGTGAAAGTGTACCGGTCAGCGTTTTTATAACCAGGTTGCTCCAACAACTCGGACAAATTCAAGCCAAGCATGGAGGGACGATTCCAGCCATCCGACGAGGATTACGCCTCGTTGCGAAGCAAATGGACGCGATGCAGGCATCCAACTCGGCTCTTCGTAAGCGGCTTAAGGAATACCCCTTTGAGCCGATGCCCGATCCTTTGACCGAGCCGCATAAGTATGTGAGTCCGGGACAAGCCAGCATTGTCTACTTGGGGGGCTACGACCATCTAACCCAGTCCACACTGGTGGCTTTGATTCTGAAGCACCTGTTTGAGAACCGCGCTTCCATGTCGAACTCCATCCCCCCGTTCTTCACAGTGGTGGAAGAAGCTCATAATTTCATTCCTTCCCGCGGAGATGGGCAAACGGAAACTCCTTCGGTCGACATCATCCAAAAGGTGATCACGGAAGGGAGAAAATTCGGAGTCGGTCTCCTGCTGATTAGTCAGCGCCCCAGTCGGTTGGACGAAACTACTCTCTCCCAATGCAACACTTTCCTTGTGTTCAGGTTGGTTAACCCTCGCGACCAGGCTTTCGTCGAGAAGGTGATGGAAAACCTGTCGAAGTCGGACAGCCGCCTGCTGCCGGGATTCGGGCCGGGACAAGGAATTATCAGCGGGCAGGCAGTCAGATTCCCCCTCGTTGTCCAAGTGGACTTCGACAAAGATTTGATTACTAAGACGATAGGCGACGAGGACTTTGTGGATGCAGTTCGAAAATGGCAAGGTTCGTCACAAGCCTCGGCTATAGAGCGCGGCAGATCCATTGAAGAGGCTCTTGACGAGGCAGAACGAACCACAAGCAACAAATGAGCACAGGGGGGAACAGTTGCTTGCTCCCTTTCGTCGGTTCCTCATTCCCTATCAGCGCTGCGATAGAATCTGAGCCTTCGATGACGGATACATTCACAACCGCCGAACGCAGCCGACTCATGGCGCAAATTCGCAGCGTCGATACACGCCCGGAAAAATTGCTGCGCGCTTTTTTGTCCAAAAACGGCCTCTGTTTAAAAACACACGTACGTATCCTGCCGGGCAAGCCCGACATTGTCGTCTTCCCATGTCGAACGGCAATTTTCGTCAACGGTTGCTTTTGGCATAACCACGCCGGGTGCAAGCGGGCGGGCTTTCCTGCCACGAGGGTGGACTTTTGGCGCAGGAAGATTTTGGGCAATGCTTTCCGAGATCGTCGCAATCGGGCGGCGCTGCGAAAATTGGGATGGCGGGTCATTACCGTGTGGCAATGTCAACTTGCGCCCAAGAAAGTCGAACAACGCCTGACGTCGCTGCTAGCAACTCTGCGGTCCGGTCCTCCTGAAGAAAACGAGCGTGCCGCGCGCAAGACAAAGAATTGAGGGCGTACCACTGCCGTCACCTTTCACCTGTACCAGTATGGTATTCTCTATTCTCTGATAGATATAGTTCCCCTCGCGTGGCAAGTAAGTCGGATGCTAGACTAACGGCAAGATGCCCCCGCTGCGTACGTTACTGCCCAAAACCTTAAAACTCACAGCCGTCGATCTCTTTTCGGGTTGCGGAGGCTTGAGTACCGGCCTAAAAAAGGCGCACTTCAGGATACTCGGC
>WNGO01001061.1_pt1 | contig 18934 bp, 17 predicted proteins | sample 5400511 | NCBI WGS metagenome assembly WNGO01 (sample SAMN13153380, study PRJNA577476) | soil metagenome | isolation source: 20 cm soil or saprolite under Garry oak tree replicate 2 | place: USA:California | collected 2016-06-15 | reverse complement strand
GGCGTGCGCGAGATGCGGATGATGGAGAAGCCGGGCTGGAAGCCGCCGCATCAGGGATGGAAGGCTCAGGATATCGTCGAGCACGCCAGGGAGATTTTCTTCTCAGAGGAAGAGATCAAAATGGGCGCGCGGCGGTTTTAGCGTTAGCCGTCATTCCCGCGCAAGCGTAGCGCTTGTCGCTGAGGGCGCCAGTGAAGCGAGCGAACCCGGAATCCATGACCACGATCGTGAGTATGGATTCCGGGCCTGCGCCAAGTAGCGCATCCACGATGTGCAATTGCACATCGGGAATGACAAGACAAGTTAGGTTGAATGAGGCACAGATGACAAAACTCACCCACAAGGCCGCAGGGACTTTCGCCATTGCGCCGACGCCGTTCCACGACGACGGCCGCATCGACGACAAATCCATCGATCGGCTGACGGATTTTTATGCCGAGGTAGGCTGCGACGGCGTCACGGTACTCGGCATTCTGGGTGAGGCGCCGAAGCTCGAAGGCTCGGAGGCCGAACAGGTCGCAAGACGCTTTGTGAAACGGGCGAAGAACATGCAGATCATCGTCGGCATCTCGGCGCCGGGATTTGCCGCGATGCGCTCGCTGGCGCGCAGCTCGATGGACGCGGGTGCTGCCGGAGTGATGATCGCCCCGCCCCCGCATCTGCGTACCGACGAGCAGATCATCGGATATTTCAGGCAGGCGGCGGAGGCGATCGGCACCGACATTCCCTGGGCGCTGCAGGATTATCCGCTGACGCTGACCGTGATCATGACCCCTGCCGTGATCCGGAAAATCGTGATGGACAATCCGTCCTGCGTGATGCTCAAGCACGAGGACTGGCCGGGACTGGAAAAGATTTCCGCGTTGCGCGCCTTCCAGAAGGACGGCTCGTTGCGGCCGCTCTCGATCCTGACCGGCAATGGCGCGCTGTTTCTCGATTTCGAGATGGAACGCGGCGCCGACGGCGCGATGACCGGCTACGCTTTTCCGGAATTGCTGATCGACGTGGTGAGACTGTCGAAAGAAGGCCGTCGCGACGCTGCGCACGATCTGTTCGATGCGCACCTGCCGCTGGTCCGCTACGAGCAGCAGCCCGGCGCGGGACTGGCGGTGCGGAAATATGTGCTGCAGAAGCGCGGCGTGATTGCCTCGAGCGCTCAACGCAAGCCGGGGTCCAACATTACCGCCACGGCAAAGGCGGAAGTGGACTATCTGCTGTCACGGGTCGCGCGGGTCGACAAACGCGCGAACCTGCAACCGCAATCCAGCGCGGCAGGTTGATCGCATGACTGAGCCCGTCACACCGCGTCCCGCCTCCACCATCCTGCTGCTGCGCGACGCAGCAGGCAAAGATGAGATCGAGGTCTTCATGATGGTGCGCCATTATGAGATCGATTTTAACTCCGGCGCTCTGGTGTTTCCCGGCGGCAGTGTCGACAAGGGCGATCAGGAGATCATCGCGAGACCTGAACTTTATTCCGGTGGCGGGGGGCTCGATGCCAGCGCTTTAAGTTTCCGGATCGCCGCGATCCGCGAAACCTTTGAGGAGAGCGGTATCCTGCTGGCGCGGCCGCACGGGTCGGATGCCCTGATAGAAGCGAGGCGGGCTGGCGAGATTGAAGCTGCCCATCGCGCCGCCTTGTGCGAAGGCAAGACCACGTTTCTGCAGGTGCTCGCCGACAACGGGCTGTTGCTGGCGCTCGATGAACTCGTGCCCTATGCGCACTGGATCACGCCGGAGGGCATGCCAAAACGGTTCGACACCTGGTTCTTTCTTGCCGCGGCGCCACCGGAACAGGCCGGCGCTCACGACGGCAAGGAATCGACCGATTCGATCTGGGTGTCGCCGCGCGAAGCCTTGGCGGGCGGCGAGAGCGGCCGGTTCAAGCTGCCGTTTCCGACCACGCGCAACCTGATCAAGCTCGGAAGGCAAAAAAGCGTCAAGACCGCGCTCGACGAGAGCAAAGGCAAGCCGATCGTGAGCGTGATGCCGGTGATGACGAGGCTCAACGGCGGCCGTCAGCTTCGCATCCCGCTTGAGGCCGGCTACGACGGCGAGGTGTTCGAAGTCGGCGCGGTGTGATGCACCGGAACACGGCTGATCATCGTCTGGGCGGCCGCACCGGCACCTGGCCGCCGGCATTGCGGGGTTGCCGGCATGTTCCCCTTGGGGCCCATTCCAGCGTATAAAAGTGGACTGCTCTGAGCCGGTTCCGATACCCATGCCCTTTGCCGCAATCGTCCAACGGATACGCTCATTCTCGCTTTCGATCGGTCAATTGACCTTTGCCAGTTTCATGCTGCTGCTGGCGATGATCGTGATGACGAGCGTCGCCAGCGTTGTCTCCATCCGCCACATCGACGCGACCTTTGCCGAGTTGCAGCGGCTTCAGAGCCTGGGCGACCTGGCCGAGGAGATCGACCGCCGCATGAACGAATTGCGGCTCGCGGCAAGGGACTTTGTGACCGATCCGGCGGTTCCGTCCAGCCAGGTCTGGGAGGCGGCTTCCGCGCTGAGCAATCTTTTGAAAAAAACGCGGCTGCAGCTTGCCCCCGATCAGCAGGAAATGATCGACGGCGTCTCCGCGCGGCTCCAGAACTACCGCGACGGCATCGAGCGCGTGACCGCATTGATTGCGCGCCGGGCGGAACTGGCCGCCGCCTTGCCACCGGTGCGCCAGCGTTTCGAAGCCGCGATCGCCGAAGTGCCCGAGCGGATCACCGCGCGAAACCTGTTTCGGATGCAGAACCAGATTACCGAGGCGTTGCTGGGGCACGATCCCGCGGCTGCGGAACAGTCCGCCCAGCGCATGCGGGCGCTTGCAATTAGCGAACCGGGGCTTCGCACCGCCGTCGACGACTACACCGACGCGATTATTTCGATCGCGGCGACCGAGGGGGAGATTGCCAGCATCGACAGGGAAGTTCTGGGCACCGAAGGTAGGCAGATCGGACTGGTGACCGAATTATTGCGCAGCATAAGCGCCAGCAGCGGCCGCGTGCTGGCCCACGATTTTGCCAAAACACTTGCTCACGACAAGTGGCAAAGCATTTTCCTCGGCATTGCCGGGGTGTTGATCGGGCTTGCCGCGGCGCTGTTCGTGGTGCGCCGTACCGTCCGTCCGCTCAAGGCCATCGCGAGAGCTATCCGCTCGCTCGCCGGTGGCGAGAAGGATGCCTCGATTCCCGCCACCGATGTCAAAAACGAGATCGGTGACATTGCCCGCGCCGCCGAAGTGTTCCGCCGCACGCTGGTCGACGCCGACGCCGCGCGAGAAGCGGCGGTTCATGCCCTCGCCGAGCAGCGCCTTGCCGAGGAAAGCTATCGCAAGCTGTTCGAGGGCTCGGTCGATGGAATTTATGTGACGACGCCGGCCGGCGCGCTTCTCAACGCCAATCCCGCGCTGGCACGGATCATGGGATACGATACGCCGGAGCAGATGATCAACAGCGTCAGCGATATCGCGCACACCATTTATGTTCATCCGGCGGCGCGCGCGGAATACCAGCTGCTGATGCAGCGCGACGGAATGGTACGCGAATTCGAGTACCAGGTGCGCGCGTGCGACGGTGTCGTGCTCTGGCTCTCAGACAGCGCTACCGCCGTGCGCAACGACGCCGGCGAGGTCATCCGCTATGAAGGCACGGTGCGCGACATCACCGATCAGAAGCGCGCCGAGGATGCGGTCGCCGAGGGCCGGCGGCTGCTGCAACAGGTGATCGACACCGTGCCCGCGGTAATCAATGTCAAGGACAGACAGCTGCGCTATGTCTTGATGAACCGCTATATGGCCGGGATTTTCGGTGTCGAGCCCGCCGACGCGATCGGCCGCACCACCGCCGACCTGATGTCGCGCTACGGCGCACAGAAGACCGACGAGAACGACAAGCGCGTGTTGGCGTCGGGCAGGGGTCTTGGATTCTACGAAGAGGAGTATCTGGATTCTTCCGGCAACTTGCGGCAGTGGCTGGTGAATAAGCAGCCGCTTCTCGACGCCGACGGCGAGATTGAGCAGATCGTCACCGTCGCCCTCGACATCGGTGAGCGAAAGCGCGGCGAACAGGAGATGCGAAAGGCCAAGGATGCCGCCGAGGCGGCGTTGCGCAATCTGCGCGAGACCCAGAACTCGCTGATCGAGGCGGAAAAGCTCGCCGCGCTCGGGCGGCTGGTGGCCGGCGTCGCCCACGAAGTCAACAACCCGGTCGGCATCAGCCTGACGGTTGCCTCAGCGCTGGAGCGCAAGACGGCATTGTTCGCCGCCGAGGTTGCCCGCGGCGAAATCAGGCGATCCCACCTCAATGAATTTCTCGAGACCAGCCGCGATGCGTCCTCGCAGCTGGTTGCCAATCTCAATCGCGCGGCCGAGCTGATCACCTCGTTCAAGCAGGTGGCGGCCGACCGGAACTACTCGGATCAGCGAACCTTCGACCTCGGCGATCTGACCGAGCAGGTCGTGATGAGCCTGCGGCCGGGCTTGCGAAAACACAATCTGACACTCACCGTCGACTGCCAGCCCAATCTCATCATGAACAGCTATCCCGGGCCCTACGGGCAGGTTCTCACCAATCTGTTCCTCAATTCGGTGGCGCATGCCTTTCCGGACGGCAAGCGAGGGACGATCGATATCCGAGCACGGGAATCCGGCAAGGATAATGTTGAAATCATTTTTTCCGACAATGGTTGCGGCATGTCCCTCGACGTCCGGCGCCGCGCCTTCGATCCGTTCTTCACGACGCGCCGCGATCAGGGCGGCACCGGGCTCGGGCTGCACATCGTCTACAGTATCGTGACCAACCGTTTGGGCGGCCGGCTCGACCTCGATTCCGAGCCGGGCGGGGGGACGCGCATCCAGCTCATCCTGCCGCGGGTGGCGCCGCTGGAGCAGGCGGCGGAATAGTCGCTATTCGATCTCGGCCAGCTTGCGCAGGGTTGCGGTAAAAATCTGGCTGGCCTTGCCCACCAGCGCCGTTCCATTCATCACGGCCGCGGTATCGGTGAAGGTGCCGGAGACGCCGATGCCGACGGGGCTAGGCCCGCCGAACAGCGGGTTGGCGTCGGGACTAGAGGTATGGCGCTGGACCAGCACCTCGCCCTTGAAGGTATCCCCTTTCGTCGTGTAGCTGCCGGTGTAGTAAAGATAGGCATCGCCGCCGACGATCTTGCCATCCCGGAAGATGACCACGCCGCTACCTTTGCCGGTTCGCCCATCCTGCAGGCTGACGTGGATCGAATACAAACCGTTCATGACGTGGCGGCCGGTTACGACCTCCGGCACAGCGGAGTCGGTTCAGCTGTTATGCCAAAGCGCGGCAGGTGGCGTCAACGCGACAGGTTTGTCGGGCGCGTGGCGCCCGATGCGGACCTGGACAACCGGCGTGTGCCGTTTTCTTACGCATATTTCTTGTCGCGCTCCAATAGCTCGATCGAGATGCCCTGCGGCCCGCGGATGAAACAGATGCGGACGCCCGGCCGAATGGTCGTCGGCTCCTTGGTGAACTCCACGCCCTTGGCCTTGATCTCGGCGGCCACCGCGTCGATGTCTTTTACCGTCAACCCGAAATGATCGAGCCCCTGATAGGGCGTCTTCGGCGGCGCGTTGACGCCGTCGCCGGCCGCAACCGGCGCGATGAACACGTTGGCGCCGCCGAGCTTGACGTCGATCCGCCCGGGGCCACGGATGATCACGCCGCCGAGGATATTTTCGAGCCAGGCCGCGGTCGCCTCCGGGTCGGGACTGCGCAAATGGACATGATCCCAGGTGACTATCGGCATGGTTGTCTCCCTTTGCCTTCCATGCGCCGCTTGCCGCAAGCGCTTGCACCGGCCGCTTCATACGGTTGCACGGCGCTCGATTTTAGCGGTCGCATTCTGGTGTTGCCATCCCCTCTATGACTGATCTGATCCTAACTGGGTTTTGCCCTCTAATTTTGTTGTGTTCGGATGCAACCATTTCGGGTTTCGTCGATTAACCGCCTGTGGCGGAACCGCCCAGTCGGCAGTCGTGGCATAGCTGTGGCTCGACCCTCTCGGTGCGGTACAGCAAGCAATATGCGTTCGCCGTCTATTGATGGCATGGCAATGGGCACTCGGCTATATCTCGTTGAGACGACCGGACTCCCGGGGCTCGCCGGGATCATCAGCAGCTATTCGGCAGCGCCAGCGAAAACCGTCGCTAGATATTTCCCATCAAAGCTTGTCTGGCTTTCGGCCGTCCTGATTGTCGCATCGGGCGCATGGCTGGTGCTGTCCGGGTCTGGCAGCAAGACAGAAACTGCCACGCGCGCGCCCATGCGCTTGGCGACTGCCGCTACTAGCGAGCCAACACAATCGCCTACCACGGACGCGGCGCAGGACAAATCATCCGTCAGTCCGCCGGCCACACCTGAGGAGGCGATCGCACCCGTGGAGACCTCGCCGGTCGATGGGCTCAAAATTTCGGCGCAGTCCTGGCGGAGGGGCGGGCTCGGCTCGAAAGCCCTGGTCACATTTACGCTCCGCAACGCCAACGAATACGCGGTTAAGGATATCGAAATTTTCTGTTCCTTCACCCGCAGGGACGGCAGCCATCTGACCGACCGTAAACGTGTGATTCGTGACACCGTCAGCATGAGGAGCCAGAAGACCTTTGCCCGCATGCATGTCGGTTTCGTCAACATCAACGCCAATCAGGCGAAATGCTCGCTGGTCGCGGCCAGCCCCGTCTAGCTTTCAGGACCTGCCCGGGGAGTAACACAGCGGTAACATCGCCGTTATATCGGTCTGGCGGCCCTAGGAACCATCAGAGCCATCCCCAGTTGTGTTAGAGATTCACGAGACGTGGGCGGAGCCTACTGAAATGCTTCTGGCACGGTATTTTTTGTCGGTTGGCGGCGTGTTGCTCGCGCTGCTGTTCGTCGTCGATGCGGTTGTGCCGAAGCTGCCCGCTGCCGCTACGGACAGGAACGATACAGACACCGACAAAGCTGTCATCAGGATCCATTCCGATCGGAAATGGCCGGAGCGTGTTGTTTTCGATACCAGCACCCCGACGACCATCCTCCCTGCGCAAACCGCCAATGTAGAGGCCGTTGTACTGCCCCCGACGCCGGTCGCCGACGTCTCGGCAAAGACCAGCGAGCGCGAGGCGTTTGCGCAGTTCGTGCGGCCTGAGCCAAAAAAGCCGGAAGCGAAGCTGCAACGAAAACGCAAAATTGCAAGAAGCCGCGTTGCACCGCCGATGATTCAGGTCGCGCAACAACCGCGATTTGGCTTTTTCAACACTTGGTAAGTTGCGCCATCCCCAAGCCTTGGCATCGCCGACATTCAAGCCACATTACCGCAGCCCTGTGTTCGATCGCGGATCAGCGCTGATTACGACGCCAAGTGTTTTGGTTTAACAAGCCGGGCGCAAACGCCAAGACTGTTATGTTCAAAATGCAGTTCAGCATTTAGCCCATTCGCCAGCGCTCGCATCAGTTGAAAGCCCAGCCCTCCGTCCGTTGACGGATCGAAACTCTCGGGGAAACCGACGCCGTCGTCCCTAACTTCCACCATGAATGAGCCATCGTCCTTCGTTTCGCAGCGTACATTGACCTTCACAGCTAAACCCGTCGGATGTGCATACTTGGCGGCGTTCGTCAGGAGCTCGGCGGTGATAAGCCCGGCATGAAGTGCATGACGCGGGTCGACGTAGCCATGGCAGGAATGATCGACGGTCAGGCCCATCCTCGCTTCCGAGCCGAGTGTGCCGATCATCTCGCCAATCTCTTGCAAAAAGTCCCCGAGGTTTACCCCGTTGCCGTTGTTGGACAGCGCCAGGGACTTGTGGAGTTTCGCCGTGACCTCGATGCGTGCGCTGATATCGTCGAGCAACACGCAAACCTGCCCCGCCGTAAAGGTCTTGCCGCTCTTGAAAATAGCGTTGCGCTGGAGCCGAATGACGCCGCTGAGGCTGGCCAGGTTGTTCGCTATCCGATGGTCCGCCTCAGCCAGTCCGATTACCCCGTGTTCGATCAAAATTGACATTTTCGCGCTTCCTTGTCTTGCGACAAGGTGCGCTCAAAAAAGGCGGAGATCAAGAAAACGATAATAAGTTCAATGTGTTGGTGGTACATTTCACGCTTTTTTGGCTCTAGTTGCCTAATCCGCAAGAAGGGATTAATGAGTATAAACAGTAAGGAACTCATTATGGGGTTCTTACGTTAAGGGAGTTAGTGATTCACGGGGGAGTGCCAGATGGGCGATCTCAATCGAGGCGAGCGGCTACAGATCATGCTGATGCATGAGGAGCTGCGGATCATTGACACATGGCGGTTTGCAAACCGGATGCCGAGCAGGGCAGCCGCAATACGCGAGTTGCTCAAGCGCGGCCTCGCTGCCGAGGGGTTTGGAGAAGTCCAGGATGGTCAGAAATCCAAGGACTTCTCGGTTCTCACCGACAAAGCAGCCGAATAACCCGCTGGCGAGATCCAAAGCTTCCTGCAACGCCCCCGGTAGTTCAAGGGCAGACGTGATACTCGATCTGGCCCCGACTCGATCGCGGCTTCGGCAACAAATCCAACTCTGACATTGGGCGCTGGCTCTTGGGTAGTGTAGTGTCCGCGCACGGTCAAACAGGTTGCCTTGACCGTGGATCCTAATGCGCACGCACCGACAAGCTCAGAGGAGGGTCTTATGCTGACATTCATGCTCTCGCTCAACTGGACCGAACAGGGAATTCGCGCGGTCAAGGACGCGCCCAAGCGCGCGCAAGCTGCCCGGGATCTCGCCAAGAAGGTGGGCGTTGAGATCAAGCAAGTATATCTCACGTCTGGCGACAGCGATCTCGTATTATTTGTCGATACGCCGAGCGGCGATAACATCGCCAAATTCGCGTTGGCGCTCGGCGCACTAGGCAACGTGCGCACGCGAACCGCCCGGGCCTGGTCGGAGGCGGAGTTCGTCAAGCTGGTCTCCGAGCTGCCCTGAATCCGCATCGCGGCCTCTGCGATGACTGCATCGCTCGAGGGCCCCGGGCTGCGATTGGATTGAGACGACCGCCCCTCCCGACTTGGCTAAGACGCGTGGGGGGGCGGCTGATCGTTGCCGGCGACGGATCGCCGGTCGCTCGCGTCCGCCCAATCATGCCGACGGTCGCGTTCAGGTCGGGGGACGGCAATCGCCAACCCGCTGCGCTACCACCGTTTCTTTGGTCGGTATCTTTCCAATGCTGCCCTGATGGATCTCCGTGTAGGCGCTGTCGCCTTTCACATTGATCTCGGTGTTGATCGGCGCAGCGCCTCCACAGACTTTCTGGAAAGCAAAACCATCGTCTGTCTTCCGAAGGTCCTTGGTGCTGCACCCTCCTGCCCTGGCCAGAGTGAATTCCGCCTTTAGCTCCAGCGTTGGGTTGACACAGCGGATCATCTGTCGGTCGATCGGCAAACCACTGGTTTGCAGCCTGTCATTCGGCTTGCCGTCGGTCTCCAGTGTCCGCTCGAACTTCCACAGCCCGCTGCGAAAAGTCGGTCCGTCATACGCGAAGCTTGCGGAGCTTGTCGCCAACAGCGCGCAAGCAGCAGTGATGGCCAGCAACATGCGAGGGACCGGGTTGGATTCATCTTCACGGGGAACGATTGCGATCATTGCACTCTCCCGAAATGAAACTTCTCTAACCAAGAAAAATAAGAGCCGCGGTCCGGTTTTTCAGGAGCTTGAATTTAATTTTAAGCTGCTTTGGACGCGACTATGCAGAACGGCTGATGGCCGCTTCCATTTGTCACGCGATGACTTGTTCCATTTTTGTTCTCTGAGCGAACAGGTCATCCTGATGACCGCATCGTCCCGCAACAACGCAAGTCTGGTGTTCATTCAACGGTAAAAAGCTCGGCGAACCGGGCGAGCGGGAAAACTCGAAAAAACCCTTTCCAACAGACTAATGGGTCCGAGGCGCAAGCGTGAGACGTGCTGCGGTCTCAAGCGGGGCCGCCTCAACGTTCGCGGCGGCGCAATGGATTTTGGCAGTCCGGGTTTTTCAAGACGATAACGTCTCGTTCACCATGAGCGACAAATCCCTCGCTTTCTTTTTTGCAAACTCGTTCGACCCTCATCTTGGCTTATACTTTTGCTGCTTAATCATCCTGGAGCAGGAGCTGTACCCACAAACAGTTCAAGCGCGTAAATGTGGATAGTAAAAGCGTATGAATACCGCACGCATCGTCGTCCTGACCATCGCTCTTCTTGCCGGCGGCGTTGCCGCATATCTCGCGAGTGGATTGGGTGAGAAGCCTCCCCCCGCCCAAGCGATCACGTTGCAGACCGTGGACGTTCTCGTTGCGAAGTCCGACATCGGTCTTGGCCAGACGGTGACCGCAGAGGCTGTGCAATGGCAGACGTGGCCGGCGGCGACTGCGAGCAACAGCTTTATCCGCCGTAACGATCGTCCCGATGCAACGACCCAGATTGCCGGCTCGATCGCGCGCGCACCATTCATCGCCGGCGAGCCGATTCGCGAGCCGAAGCTGGTCAAGGCGAATGGCTCGGGCTTCATGGCCGCGATTCTGCCGGCCGGAATGCGCGCTGTCTCCACCGAAATTTCGCCGGAGACCGGCGCCGGCGGCTTTATTCTGCCTAACGACCGGGTCGATGTCATCCTTTCGAAGCGCGAGAAGAATCCGGACCGCGGCCCGGCCGATATCGTCAGTTCCGAGGTCATCCTCAGCAATGTCCGCGTTCTCGCTATCGACCAGGCGCCAAAAGAAAAAGATGGCCAGACCACCGTGGTCGGCAAAACCGTAACGCTTGAACTGAAGCCGGAACAAGCGGAGACTCTGGCGCGCGCGCGCCAGAGCGGCACCATGTCGCTGGCGCTTCGTAGCATCGTGGACGTCAACGCGACTGAAACCGGGTCCGAGGACCAGCCTGCGAAGCGTGGCGAGACTATCAAGTTGGTTCGCTACGGCGTTTCAAGCCCGACGACGATACAGAAGTGATCGAAGGGCGCCCGATATGAAAAGCTGGATAAATCGGCGATCGATCTGGACAATGCTGGTCCGCGCTCTGTCATTTTCGGCCGTCACAGCATTGACGCTCAATTCGGCTTTGGCACCGGTTGTAGCGAGCGATTATGCGGCAACGCCGATGATCGGCGGCGGACAAATAAAAGCGCGCTTTCTTGCGCTCGGCGTCGGCAAATCCATCGTGGTCGATCTGCCGCGCGACATCAAGGATGTGCTGGTTGCCGACCCGAAGATCGCAAATGCGGTGATACCCTCGACCCAGCGCGCCTACATCATCGGTGCCGCGGTTGGTCAGACCAACATCGTGTTCTTCGATTCCGCGGGCGTTCAGATGGCGGCCTACGACATCGCGGTCAAGCGCGATCTCAACGGTGTGCGCGCCGCGTTGAGGCAAGCGCTGCCCTACGCCGGAGTCCAGATCGAGGGCGTCGGGGACGGGGTCATACTGACCGGCTCGGTATCCAGCCCGATCGAGGCGCAGCAGGCGGGCGATCTCGCCGCGCGGTTGGTAGGCAGTCCGGAAAAGGTCGTCAACTCAATCGCGGTCCGGGGTCGTGATCAGGTGATGTTGAAGGTCACCGTCGCGGAAGTGCGGCGGGAGATCATCAAACAAATGGGCGTCGATCTCAGCGCCAGCATGAATTATGGAACCGCGGTCGTAAACTTCAACAACAGCAATCCTTTCACCGCGCTGGGTCGTTCGCTTGTCAACAACAACTTCGCGAGCGCTTCGGCCTTGACCAAGGGTTTGCCCTCAGTCACCGCCACGCTTCGCGCAATGGAAAGCGCCGGCGTGATGCGCACGCTGGCTGAGCCGAATCTAACGGCGATCTCGGGTGAGTCCGCGACGTTTATCGCGGGCGGCGAATTCCCGGTCCCGGCTGGCTATTCCTGCGACCCGGTCACGCATGTCTGTACAACCCAGATCAGCTTCAAGAAATTCGGTATTTCGCTCAACTTCACGCCGGTCGTGCTGAGCGAGGGTCGTATCAGCCTGCGGGTGATGACCGAGGTCTCCGAGCTGTCGAACGACAATGCCATTACCTTGAACCAGTCCGGCAGTTCGCTGACCGTTCCTTCAATCAAGACCCGTCGCGCCGAAACGACGCTGGAAATACCCTCGGGCGGCTCCATGGCGATGGCCGGCTTGATCCAGGAGCAGACCAAGCAGGCTATCAACGGGTTGCCCGGCGTAGACCAATTGCCCGTTCTTGGACAGCTCTTCAGGAGTCAGGATTACGTCAATAACCAGACCGAATTGATGGTTCTGGTGACGCCCTATGTCGTTCGGGCGGTTGCCCAGCAGGAGTTGTCGCGTCCCGATGATGGCTTTGCCTCCGCGTCAGATCCGCAAACGCTGTTGTTGGGCAGAATTAATCGGATCTATGGCGTTCCCGGCCGCGGCGAGCCGGTTGGAAGCTATCGGGGCACCTATGGTTTTATCACCGACTGAGGGGGACCTGCCCGGCCAGCGCGGCGAGGATAAGGGGACGATGACAAATAAAATTCCCGCCAACCAACTCCGAACCCTGCACCTTTGCGGGGCCTTCGTTGGCCTCGCACTCGCGCTGGGTGCATGCACAACAGGTGCAGACCTGACGGCAAGCGTGCCCGACGATTACCGCCTGCGTCACCCCATTGCGATTCATGAAGGCGACCGGTCGGTCGTCATCTTCGTTGGCCACGGGCGTGGCGGCCTGTCCGCTTCACAACGCGCCGACGTGATGGGGCTCGCGCAAACCTGGTTGCGTGAAGGAACCGGCACGATTATTGCCGATCTGCCGGTCGGCACGCCCAATGCGCGGGCGGCGGCGGACGCACTCCGGCAAGTTCGGTCGTTGCTCGCCGCGGCCGGCGTGCCGCCGCGCGGGTTAGTTGTCCGCCGCTATCAGCCGGACGACCTGCGAACTTTCGCGACCATCCGCCTGAGCTATCCCAAAATCTCGGCGATTGCCGGCCCCTGCGGCCTGTGGCCGGAGGATCTCGGGCCGTCGATCAGGAATCCGAGCTACTTCGAAAACAAGTCGTATTTCAATTTCGGCTGCGCCTATCAGCGCAACCTGGCGGCAATGGTTGAAAATCCCTCTGACCTCGTGCAGCCGCGGTCCGAAACCCCCGCCTATACGGCGCGACGCGCGGAAGCTTTCGAGAAGTATCGCAAGGGCACTCCGACCGCCACCACCTATCCCGATGCCGACAAGGCCAAACTCAGCGATACAGGCAGATGAACAGCTACGCACGCAAGAATCCGGAGGAGCAGCCGGGCGGTACGCCGCCGCCCGCGGACGATCACATCGCCCCGGCGCCGCGGGTATCGGTGCAGGCGTTTTGCGAGACGACGGAAACCGCAGCCGCCGTGCAATCGGCCGCCGAGGACCGCCGCCTCGCCAAGGCCCATCTCAGGGTTGAAATGGGCGGCATGGCAGCCGCCATTGAAGCCTATCACACATCTCCCACTCCGAACGTCATCATCCTGGAAACCGAAGGCCGCGGCGATATCCTTGGAGGCCTCGATCACCTTGCGACCGTTTGTGATTCCGGAACCCGCGTTGTCGTCATCGGCGACGTCAACGACGTCACGCTATATCGCGAATTGGTACGCCGCGGGGTCAGCGACTACGTGATCGGGCCGGTTGATGCCCTTGATGTGGTGCGCTCGATCTGCGGTCTGTACTCGGCGCTGGAGGCAAAAGCCGTCGGCCGGATCGTCGCCATTGTCGGCGCAAAAGGCGGCGTCGGCGCATCCACTGTCGCTCACAATGTTGCATGGGCGATCGCGCGCGATGTGGGGCTGGATTCCGTGGTCGCCGATCTCGATCTCGCGTTCGGCACCGCCGGTCTCGACTACAACCAGGATCCCTCGCAGGGCATCGCCAATGCGGTGTTCTCGCCCGATCGCATCGATACGGCGTTCGTCGATCGTCTGCTGTCGAAATGCACCGACCATCTCAGCCTGCTGGCGGCGCCCGCGACGCTGGAACGGGTCTACGACTTCGGCGACGAAGCCTTCGATACGATCTTCGATGCGTTACGCATCACAACGCCCTGCATCGTGCTCGACATACCCCACCAATGGTCGGGATGGACCAAGCGCGCACTGATCGGCGCGGACGATATTCTGATTGTCGCCGAGCCCGACCTGGCCAATCTACGCAATACCAAGAATATGTTGAGCATGCTGGCGGCGTCGCGGCCTAACGACCGGGCGCCGCTGTACTGTCTCAATCAGGTCGGTCTGCCGAAGCGGCCGGAAATCAGGGTGAGCGAATTCGCCAAGGCGGTCGAAAGCCAGCCGATCGCGGCGATACCTTTCGATTCGCAACTGTTCGGCTCGGCGGCCAACAATGGCCAGATGATCGCGGAAATCGCCGCGCGTCATCGTACCACCGAGATGTTTGTGCAGATTGCGCAGCGGCTGACCGGCCGTGGCGTAACGAAGACGCGACGGGACTCGTTCCTGTCGCCACTGATGAAGAAACTGCGAACGAAATAGCTGGCGGCATGCAGTGTCGTCGCGTTCGGTAAGCGTACGGACCGCGGCCTATCGAACACGCGGCCATACGTTAGCGGTCAATCAAGGCGCTTGGCTGACACTGGCACGTTATCCGCGTCCCCGCGCCCATTTTGTTTTCCATGCAATAATTGCTTCAGATACGCGACATTCGCCGCGGCCTCCTCGGCCGGCTGGTCGGCTCTCGCAATGCTTTCAGCCTCAGCGAACCGGCCCTGCAGGCCGACCACCAAGGCCAAATTCTGCCGTACACGCGCATCAGCGCCCGCGCTGCCGTACGCGCGACGCAAAGTCTCCTCCGCTTTCGGCAGATCTTTTGAAAGCGCGTAGGAAAGGCCGAGATTCGACAGCACCGAAGGCTCGCCGGGAACGATCTTCAGCGCACTCGCATAGTATTGCCGTGCCTCGTCGTGTCGGCCAAGCTGATCGAGCACCGTTCCCTGGACCGAGAGGATCCGCCAATCGGGATCGTCGGGAGTGTGGGCGCGGGTGAGGACGTCGAAGGCTTTCTGGAAATTGCCATTGTCCGCCAGCGCTCGCCCGTAACCGGCAATAAGGGCCTTGTTGCCGGAGTGAGCGATCGTGGCCTGCTCGAGCACCGCGACCGCCTGGGACCGCTGCCCCGCAGCCCGAAGCGCCTGTCCGTACTGTAACGCAGCGTCGGCGTCCTTCGGGTTGGCACGAAAGCGATCGCGAGAAAGTTCTACGTCGCGCCGGGCATCAGCAACACGGTTTGGTTCGGCTTTATCACCCAGCGATCCCGTGACATCCGGAGCGCCGGCTGTTTGGCAGCCACAAAGTCCCAATGTCAAAAACACCGATACCGTGAACGCAAGGCGTTTCGGGAAGCGATGGCGCTGCAGCAACTTGGGCAACATGTACTTTGACCTGGGGTCGGCGACCAGGCAGAAATGCTCACAGTTTAACCCTAAGTTCTGGTTAAGCAGGCGATGCGACGCGGTGGCGGGAAGCGAGTCCCGGCGTCATTGGTTCAAATCTCAACGGAATTTTAAGCGTCGGGTTCATCTCCCGTTGGACGATTGGTGTGTAATCGATCGGATGGCGGCGGTTGCATGTGGCAAGCATCTGCCGTTTTCTCACGTAAACCGCGTCGTCCCTGATCTGGCGGCGCGGTTTATTCCTTGCCCAAGCCATCCGGCCGAACGACGTGATCGCGGACGTCGCCCCGGGTTGATCGACGCCTAAAGGAAAACCACCCCGATGTGCTTTTCACGGCGCCAAACCACGCTGCAGAGACGCTGGCCTTTGCCCATCCCGATAACCAGGGTAAATCGATCCGGAATCCCGAAATGCGACCAGACCTCAATGGTAGCGCCCGTCAAGGACAAGTTGGGAATAGTGCACGTTATCGTGGTGACACCAAAGCTGATCGATCCGATCCGTGACACCCGGCGACGATTGGATGTGCGAGCTTCATTCATGTGTGGGCCAATATCAGTAGTTGCGCATACTTATTATCCTGAGAAGACCAATAATTTCCCTACTTAAATCGGGCTATTTGTACCAATTTCATCGAAATGGAAGTACCGTCGATCAGGCCTAGCTCCGGCGTCTCGCTTCCGACGCCGGCCGCCGATGAAGGTTACTTTGGTCCCTCGCATGGGGCCGACGACCCGTTCGATCAGGCCGCGATCAATGCATGCTGGCTGTTCTGAGCGGGGGCTTCAACTGCGAGAGGTTCATCGCCAAGCGCGCGCGCTTCCTCGCGCGCGGACTCGGCCGCGAAGCGCCGCAACAACGTTAGCAGCGGCTCGGCAGTTTCCTCGTCGGTCTCGCAGCGGGTCAGCACGCGCTCGACCAGGGCGCGGCGCAGTCGCGCCGCCTCGTCGACCGATCCAACGAAACCGACTTCATGGCTGGCTTCCAGCGCCGCGCGAAACGCCGGAAATGTCGACGGCGGCAGGCCGGCCCGGCTCAGCAGGGCGTTGAGACTGGCACCGCCGCGGTCGTGGAGCAGGGCGGAAACCCGGGCTTGCGGCAGCCCCGACAACTCCACGAGCGCGCAATCGAACAATTCGAGATTGGCCGACAACAGCGCGCGCAGGATCAAACCGGCAGTGAGCTGTCCGGTCGCGCGGAGATGCCGCACCAGTCCGCGCATGTCTTCGCCGCGCGACTGCGCTGCGATATTGACGGTCGAGCGGGCGCGAGTCTCCCTCGCGACGCGGCCGGCGCGATCGGCGCTGAGCCAATTGCGCCCGACCACAAACTGCGTCAGCGTATCCGACAGCTTTGCAACCAGCGCAAGCCGGATCGCGGACGGCAAATTCTCCATCATCAGCATCTTTTCGCGGATTGCCGGGAGATGGCCGTGCCGCTCCACGATGCGGCTGTAGGAAATCGGCTCAAGTTTGGCGGATGCGTTTGCGATCAGCTCGAGCGCAGCGGCGGCGGTCCCGACTTCGGCAATCGCCGCGCAGACCGATGCGGGAAGCTTGGTGCGCCGCGCGATCGCGCACTGCACCTCGAAATTGCCCGTGGCGACAATGTCAACGAGATCGGCGTCGATCAGAAGCGGAGAATATTCGAGAACGGGTCGCGCGACCGAGGCCTGGTCGACCGCCAGTGCCTGTACAATGACGGCCGGCGCATCGGCGCTGCTTGCGAACACTTCGGCCATGGCCTGACGTACAAGAGGCGAGGGATCGTCAAGCAGCCGCAAGAAGGCGCCCTCGGCGGCGGCGCGATCAGCATCCGACAAATCGGAAATCAGCCAGGCTCTCGCCAGCGATCGCGTTGCCTCTGCTCGCCCGCCGGCCGGAGCGGTTCGTATCCAACCGATGAACTGCCGAACGATCATGGTCCTGCCGACTAACGCAACCAAAAACGACACCATGAACTGCCGAACGATCATGGTCCTGCCGACTAACGCAACCAAAAACGACACCATGGCGCACGGCCACTGTCAGAGAAAATAAACCATGGCGATTAACAGCTCGTTATCCGTGGGCGCAATTGTCAGCTTTCGACGTCATCAGACATCTCCCGACGTAAAACAATTCTCGGATTCGCGAGTGCGGATTCGACCGACATTTCGAGCACCGTCTGCAGATCAAAAGCGGGCGACTGGTAACCTTGATATTTGCTCCTCCGTGCAGAGGACCGCGCAAGTGCGAGGGGTGAGGCACGAGAATTAACTATTCTCAGCTTGACCGCCTCGCTTCATTAGTAAAGGTTTAACCAACGCTAGCCGTCGACGCGGCCGGGGGAGGGGCTATTGGTCGCGTTCGATCACCACGCGGCGCTGTGGAGCCGGCTGAAGGGCGGCTGTCGTACCCTATTTGGGCTCGACGCGGCCGGCCAATCAGATGAAAACCAGCGCCAGAGCCGGTTTCAGGTGGAGCCGTTGGAGCCCCGTATCTTGCTTTCCGGCGATCCCGTGGCGGGCGAAATCGCTCGCCTCGTGGATGACGCCACTCATGCCATGTTCGTCGACGATCATGCGGCCGTCGTCGAGCAGGTGAAGACGGAAATCGTCGCGGATGCGAACCACGCGGACCACGATTCCCAGAGCGTCGTTGTTTCCGGCTCGCAAGCAGGGGATAAACGCGGGGTCGAATGGCCCGCCGGGTGGACTAGCCCGAACGCCACCGCGAAGGTGGCCGACGCGGGCAAGGTGGACCTGCGGATGGCCATCGCCAACCTCGTCACGGCCTTCGCGGCGCAGGCCCCGGTCGAAGGTGCTGCACGTGGTCACGTGATCGCAAAGCTTGCGAACTCGGGCCCGCCTGATGGGACGGCACCGCAGGCGGTCACGATAGAGATCGAGCGCGACGGTGTCAGCCCGTCCAATGCATTGCAGCTGGGCGCCCGCGAGGGACCGGATTCGGTCGCGCTGGCGACATACGCAGCCACGCAGGGTGAGACCGACGCTGTCCGGACGCTGCTCAAGGGTGTGTTGGATCAAGTGCTCGCTGCCTTCGCAGCCGGCTCGGATGACGCGGCCGGCCAAGCCGCGGCTGCCGGACTGGAGATCCGGATTGCCAGTCTTGGCGCCGGTGAGGTGGCCCGCATTGAGGGAAATGTAATCCTGGTTGACGACGACGCCGGGGGAGCTGGCTGGTCGCTCCACGGTCTCGCGGCAGCCGACCTCGCTGGACTCGCGATAGTGACCGCCGCGGCCAGCGATGCCGCGCTATTGGCCGGTCCCGTGCCTGCCGTCATCGCCCGCGACACCGGGCCGCCGGCTTCCGGCGATGTTGTCGCAGTGCCCTACATCATGACGGTTGCCGTGACGGTTGCCGCGCCGGTCGCCGCGACCACCGCCGATCCGGCTCCGGTCGTCGCATCCGTCGCCCGCACCGAGGTCGTCCCCGTGGCCGTCCCGGTGACCGTCCTCGTGGTCGAGCACGCCACCACGGCTCCCGCCGCCGAGGAGGCCGTGACTGTTGCGCCAACTCTGGTGCCGCTCGAAGCTGGTCCCGTA
>WNGO01000864.1_pt1 | contig 18971 bp, 17 predicted proteins | sample 5400511 | NCBI WGS metagenome assembly WNGO01 (sample SAMN13153380, study PRJNA577476) | soil metagenome | isolation source: 20 cm soil or saprolite under Garry oak tree replicate 2 | place: USA:California | collected 2016-06-15 | reverse complement strand
CTGGCGCAGAATCCCGAGGCGATCTTGTTCGACGAGCCGACGACCATGGTCGACCCGATCATGGTGGGGCACATGGGCGAATTGATCCTGCGTCTTAAGAAGGCGTTTCAAAAGACATCGATCGTCGTGACGCACGACACGCATCTGGCAAAAAGGCTCGCCGACGTGGTCGTCTTTCTCCAGGAAGGCCGCGTAACCTTCTTCGGACCGTGGGCCGATTTTGAGAATTCAACCGATCCCTTCCTCAAGAATTTCCGCCTGCTGGATGAATTGATTCCCGCGCTGGACGTGACTCTGTGAGTCACACAGCGGACGGTCCTCCCGATGCAATCAAACAGCTTCGCAGGGAAATGGGCTTCTGGGACGTCCTGCTGTTCAACATCGCCACGGTTCTAGGTCCTCGATGGGTGGCGGCGGCAGCGCACAATGGAACTTCGTCGATCAGTTTGTGGATTCTTGCGGCGCTGTTGTTTTTCGTGCCTTCGGCGCTGGTGATCAATGAATTGTCATCGCGATTTCCGGAAGAGGGCGGACTCTACGTCTGGGCCAAAGAGGCGTTCGGAGATTTTCACGGCTTCGTGGCTGGCTGGAACTACTGGATTTACACGGTGTTTTATTTCCCGGGGTTGTTGCTGGCCAGCGCGGCGATGAGCGCGTACATCATCGGAGAAAATGGCGCGGTGCTTTCGCAAAACCGGATGTTCTTGCTTTCCGTCTCTGTGGGCATGCTGGTGGTGGCCGTCGGACTGAATATCATCGGATTGAACATCGGCAAATGGCTACAGAATGCGGGGGGCGTGTCTACTTATTTGCCGCTGCTGGCACTGCTGGGTATCGCGACGATTCTGTGGGCGAAGCACGGAGCGCTGACCCATTTCACGTGGTCCAACATGTTGCCGGTCTGGAATTGGGACACCGTGAACTTCTGGTCGCAAATTGCGTTTGCGTTCAGCGGGCTCGAGCTTGTTTCAGCGATGAGCCAGGAAGTGCGCGATCCGCAGAAAACGCTGCCGCGGGCGGTGTATGCATCAGGCGTGCTGATTGCCGGGATGTACATCGTGGCGACGGTTGCGGTGCTGGCGTTGGTGCCCGCGGCCGAGGTATCCACCACCAGCGGCGTGTTCCATGCAATTACCGCGGGGTCGATGGCGCTGAAAATCGGCGCGCTGGGAATTCTTGCCGCAGTGGTGGTGACCGTCGGCAACGCGGGCGGGGTCGGCAGCACGGTGGCGGGGATTGCGCGCGTGCCTTTCGTGGTTGGCATCGACCGCTACTTGCCGGCAGCGTTCGGGAAAATTCATCCGCGCTGGAAGACGCCCTACGTTTCGATCCTGGTGCAAGCGACCGTATCGTGCGCGATCCTGCTGATCAGCCAGGTCAATGAGACAACGCGTGGTGCGTATCAGTTTCTCGTGGATGCCACCATCATTCTGTACTTCATCCCCTTCATCTATATGTTTGCGGCGGCGATCAAGCTGTATCCGCGGCCGGACCGGCGCGCAAACAAAAATGCTGTGCTTATCCCGGGAGGCAAAGCAGGCGTATGGATTGTCTCCGGAACGGGCTTGATGATCGTATTGATTGGCATTCTGGTTTCGCTGGTGCCGCCAGGGGATTCGGCGGATAAGTTGGGATTCGAATTGAAGCTAGTTGGCGGAACCGTGGCCGCAATTGTGCTGGGATTGACGCTGTATTGGCGCGGCGCCCGCGCGAAGGCCCGCGAATCGGCTTGAGCATCGAGGAGCGGTTTCAGAAACCTTCATCGAGGAGGCGCGCGACGGTGAGTTGCGAATCCACCCGTGAAGCAAAGTTGCCCTGTTGCAAATAGTGCTCCAGGTATTTTCCCAGCACATCGCCTTCGAGGTTGACCGCGTCGCCCGGTTTGCGGTCGCGAATGTTGGTGTGTTCGTAGGTGTAGGGAATCACGGCGACTTCCGCGAGGTTGTTCCGCCAGCGGGCTACGGTGAGGCTGATGCCGTCGATGGTGATCGAGCCCTTCGGCACGACGTAGCGGGCGAATTCCGCCGGGACCTGCACTCCGAGCCACCAATTTTCTCCTTCGGGGGTGAGATGCGTTACGCGGCCGATGGTGTCCACGTGGCCGAGGACAAAGTGCCCGCCGAATTCCTTGCCCGCGGTGAGCGGCTGCTCGAGATTGACGCGTGCACCCTTTTTCAGCTCGCCACCCTTTGCGCCGAACGAAGTCTTGTGGATCGTTTCCGTGGATAGATCCGCGGAGAGCCGATAGTCGTGAAGAGCGACTATGGTCAGGCAACAACCGTTCACGGCGATGCTGTTCGAAACAGCCAGCGACGGCGCGACGGACGGCGCATGAATCGTGACGCGTCCTCCGTCGTCTTCGAGGTCGAGCGCTTCAATCGCGCCGGTGTGCTCAATAATTCCGGTGAACATAGTGATTCCGATCGCTCTCGAATCCGAGTGTACAGTATTTCGCGTCCAAGGCAGAAAGCACTAGACTGGTCCGCATCGGAAGGGCAGAAATAACGCCGAGGTCTCACGATGAAAGCATGCTTGTTGCGCGCGCCGGCTGCGATGGAAACGAATCCGCTGGAATACGGGGAAGTCGCGGCGCCGCAGCCGAAGAGCGGTGAGGTGCTCATGCGTGTGCGCGCCTGCGGCGTGTGCAGAACCGACTTGCATGTGATCGAAGGAGAATTGCCGCCGCGCAAATCGCCGGTGATTCCGGGCCACCAGGCCGTGGGTATCGTCGAGAGGCAAGGGGAGAACACACGGCGCTTCAGAATCGGCGACCGCGTCGGCATCGCCTGGCTTCATCGCACGGATGGAACCTGCGAATATTGCCGGGCAAACGCGGAGAATCTTTGCGACCACCCGACATTCACGGGCTACAGCGTGGACGGCGGTTATGCGGAATACATCGTTGCGCCGGAAGATTTCATCTACCCCATTCCAACAGGATTCCCCGATGAGCAGGCCGCGCCGCTGCTCTGCGCGGGAATCATCGGGTTCCGGTCGCTGCGGCTCTCCGGGATCAAAGCGGGCGGACGTCTGGGCTTTTACGGCTTCGGCGCAGCGGCGCACGTGGCGATTCAGGCGGCACGGCACTGGAACGTGGAAGTGTTTGCTTCTACGCGTGACGTTCGTCACCAAAAACTCGCGCTGGAGTTGGGCGCGGCGTGGGCCGGAGGCACCTATGATGAACCTCCGAAGAAGCTGGACGCCGCGATCGTATTCGCACCGGCGGGAGAAATCGTTCCGGCAGCGCTGAAGGCGCTCAAGAAAGGCGGCGCGCTCATTCTCGGCGGAATCCATATGAGCCCCATTCCCTCGTTCAGTTACGACCTGTTGTATCAGGAGCGCATGATTCGCAGCGTGGCGAACAATACGCGGCAAGACGGCGAGGACTTCCTACGCGTTGCCGCTGAAATTCCGATTCGAACACACGTACAAATCTTTCCTCTCGCGGATGCCAACCGTGCACTCAATGCCCTTAAGAACGATGCCATACCCGGCGCCGCGGTCCTTCGCATTGGCGCGTAGCCCGGTCTATTTCTTGTCTGCGTCTTCGAAATAAGCTTCAGTAGCGAGATCGGGGCCGAACTGCTGCGTGCGAACGATGGTTAGCCGCGGAAGACTGAGATTTGGAGCGAGTGCGAAGGGGACGCGATTTGCGCCGGCGATCTTCGGCGCGTAGAAGAGAAAAAGTTTGTGAACGATACCCGCAGCGAGCGCCGCGCCATTCAAGAGCGGGCCGGCTTCAAGTAAAACACTGAGAATTTCGCGGCGACCGAGTTCAGCGAGCACGGAAGACAGATCCATGCGGCCGTTTTTCGTTCTTGCGTGGATAACTTCAACGCCCGCGTCTTGCAATTTGCGCGCTTTCGGTGAATTCACTGGGAGAGTGGTGAATACCAAGAGATCGTCGTCCGAGGTTTTCACGATGCGGGATCTTGGCGAAAGGCCCAGCTTCGAATCGAGAACAGTACGGAGGAGACGTTTGCGGCGCGGGAGACCGCTGCGATCGGTCAGCAGCGGATCGTCCGTCAGGATCGTTCCGATTCCCGTGAGCAGCGCATCCGAAGCATGGCGCATGCGGTGGACTTGGGCGCGGGACTCTTCCGAGGTGATCCAGTTATCACGCTTTCCGGAGTCCTTACCCTTCTTTTTTCCGGATTGCGGCAGCGCGAGCTGCCCATCAAGGGTCATTGCCGACTTCAGCGTAACGAAGGGCTTCTTCGTTCGAATCCAGCACGCGAACGTTTCGTTGAGACGGCGCGCCTCTTCTTCGCAAACACCCGTGAAGACATCGATGCCCGCAGCGCGGAGACGCTCAAAGCCACGGCCGGAATTGGCGGGATTCGGATCATCCATGGCCGCGACGACGCGTTGAACCCCCGCGGCAATGATTGCTTCCGTGCAAGGGCCAGTGCGCCCGGTGTGATTGCAAGGTTCGAGCGTGACGTACAGCGTGGCGCCACGCGTCTTATCGCCGGCGGACTTCAGCGCGACGATTTCCGCGTGGTCGCGCCATTCGTACTGATGAAAACCTTCGCCGACGATCTGGCCTTCGCGCACGATGACGCAACCCACCATGGGATTGGGGCTGGCGAGGCCGGTGCCTTTGCGGGCCAGCGCCAGCGCGTGATCCATGAAGCGAATGGCGTGTGCGTCCACGGTTCAGTCGAAGAGGGAATTGGCGTAGGTTTCTGCGTCGAACGGGATCATGTCGTTGATCTGCTCGCCGATGCCAACGAAGCGGATGGGCAGGCCAAGCTCGCGGGAGATCGCGACAACGATGCCGCCCTTGGCGGTGCCATCAAGTTTCGTCAGGATGATGCCGGTGACAGCGACGGTGGAAGTGAATTCACGGGCCTGAGCAAGCCCGTTCTGCCCGGTGGTGGCGTCGAGAACCAGCAAAACATCGTGCGGCGCGCCGGGAATCACTTTGGCCGCGGTGCGCTTCATTTTTTCAAGCTCGGCCATGAGGTTTGATTTGGTATGCAGGCGCCCCGCCGTATCGACGATGACGACATCATCCGAGCGCGCCTTGGCGGCGGCAACCGCATCGTAGACTACCGCCGCCGGGTCGGCGCCGGATTTCTGCTTGATGACCTCGATGCCGATGCGCTGCGCCCAGATTTCCAGTTGCTCGACCGCGGCGGCGCGAAACGTGTCCGCGGCGCAAAGCACGACGCTCTGTCCTTCCTGGCGAAGCCTGTTTGCGAGCTTCCCGATGCTGGTGGTCTTGCCCGCGCCATTGACGCCAACGATGAAAATCACGCGCGTGCCGCTGCCATTCTGCGACGTGGAAATGCCGCTTCCAGCCGCCAGGTCCGGCCGGACGGGCGCGTTCAGAATTCGAATGATGTGCGACTTGATCTCGCGCTTGAGCTGCGCGGCGTCCGAGAGCGCGTTGCGGTCTATTTTTTCACGCACTGCATCCAGAATTTCGCGCGTCGGCTTCACACCCAAGTCAGCGGAGAGAAGCGCAGTCTCCAAATCCTTGAGGATCGAAAAATCGATCTTCCGCTCGCCGAGAAAAATCGTATCGACGGTCTCGGAGAGCGCCGCCTTGGTCTTGCTGACGGATTTCTTCAGCCGCTCAAGAAGTGTCGGCTCCGGTTCATTCTTGCCAAAGAGAGAAATCATACGGTTGGGTGCTTCAATCGATGCACAATCTTAAATTGTAGCAGAAGCCCCTTTTGCGGGCCGCGTACGTCTTGTGGAGTGCGGGTTCTAGCGTTACGGTTTTTCGGTGAGGAAGCTGACGTTTTCTATCCCTGCCAGCCGGATCTGGACCAAAACCGCGATGATTTTGCCATACTTTGCGCGTGCGTCCACGTTCAGGTAAATCCTGTTCGCTGCGCCAATTCGCACTCCCTGGCGGATCAGGAATCCCCACATGTCTATCCTGCAAAGAAGTTCATTTCTTCGTCTCAAAGCGGCTAACTTGATTCGGGCTTGTTCCGACCGCATTGGGAAGCCCTTCTCCTGTGCCTCCATGAAATGGATCGGCAAAGAGATTAGACGTGAACTTCGACGGCGCTGAGGCGGAGCTTGCCGGCGTTGACGGTGGATTCGAGAGCAGTCACCACCACATCATCGAATTTTGAGCCGGTCAGGGCCCGGATGCGGTTCATTGCGTAGTCCAGTTCCATCGCCGTCTGGTAAGGGCGGTTGGTGGTCATGGCATCGAGAGTATCGGCCACGCCGATGATGCGCGCCATCAGCGGGATCTGCTGGCCCTGCAGGCCGTAAGGATAACCGCGGCCGTCCATATGCTCATGGTGCAGCTCGATGCCCGGAAGCATTTCCTTCAACTGCGAAACCGGGCGCATGATGTTCGCGCCCTTCACGGTGTGCTGCTTCATCAACCCGAATTCTTCGGGCGTGAGCGAGCCGGGCTTTTTTAGCACGCGGTCTTCGACGCCGATTTTTCCGACGTCGTGCAGCAGCGCAGCAATGCGAAGCTTGTCCAACTCTTCGGTGGTTAGTCCCAACTCCTGGCCGATCAGCGTCGAATACTTCGCCACGCGGCCGGAGTGACCGCGCGTGTACGGATCCTTTTCGTCGATGGCCGCCGCAAGCATGCGGATTGACCCGATGAACAGCTCGCGGTTTTCCTCGGCGGCTTCCTTCAGCCGCTCGATGTATTCCTCGATGTCGCCGGCCATCTTGTTGAAGTTTTCAGCGAGTTCGCTGATCTCCGAGGCCCCCCGTACGGGTGAGCGTTGGTGAAATTCGCCGCGGCTGATCGCCCGCGTGGAGGCCGCCAGCCCGCGGATGGGCCCGCTGATGCCCACCGCGAAGAAATAACCGACGAGAATGGCGGACAGAATGACCACGCTGACGAACGCCAGCGCCTGCCGGTTCAGTTCGGTGACGCCGGTGTCGCTCTGCGCCTGATCGAGGCTCCGCTGCGCAATGACCGCCCAATTTACCTCAGGAAAAGTACTGTACGTTCCGATCATCTCGACCGGGTGTTTCTTGTCCGTTTCGGTAAAGCGCACCGTTTCCGTGTTGCGGAGCTCCTGCGGCAGCGCCTTCACTTTTGCCACAAGTGAATTGCTGCTGACGTCCGCGCCAGGAACGAAGTTTTTCGTCTCCGGGTGGGCCACGAGGCGGCCGTTGTGATCCACTAGAAAAACGGTGCGTCCCCTCACACTGGCTTCCTGCAAACGATGAAGGATGGGTTCCAGGGAAACGACCGCGGCCAGCATTCCCGTAAAGTTCTCGTTCACGTCTTTCAAGGGCACGGCCACGACGAAGGCCGGCCGGTTTTCCGGAGCCAATGCCAGAGGATCGCTGCGAAACTTGACCACCTGCAGTTGCTTCGACTGCAGGCAGGTGATGAAGGCCCGCTGCAGCGCCCTCGCCACGAACGGATCCTGCTCGGCCCGGAAATTTCCCTGCGACGCGCTCGTGCCTTTTCCGGACTTCCCGACCGCTGTCAAGTAAATGAACGTATTGCGATTGCTGTCCACAAAATTTTCGAGCAAGGTAGTGACCTTGGGTTCTACCGCCGGATCTTCGACGTTATCGATCAGACCCGTCAGCGCGAGAATCTGGCGTTCGCTCAGGAGCTGTTGCGTCAGGTTGGATTCGAATAACTCGATTTCCTGCGCCAGCGACCGGGTCAGATCGGTTTGCTGCACGTCCTCCGTATCCACCAGCTTGTCCTGGCTAAGCTGCAATACCTGGCGGTGGTAGAGGCCGATGGGAAGCGTGCTGACCAGCAAAAATGCGCCCAGAAAGAGCCAAAGGATTCGCACGCGCCCGGCGCGCACACGTCCCCAACGAGATTTGGTATCCAGCGACATCTCTACTATTCATTCTAGGAGAACTGGAGGTACTTAGGCGGTCCGGCAGCGCTCCGAGTTGCGCATGTGCAACTGGAACTTTGGTACTAGCGGCCCAAAAAGTGGACAGTTATCAGCTGTCAGAATTCAGTGGATGAAATCGCGTACAACAGTCTGGAGTTCATTGCCAGCTGACAACCAAAACCTGAAAACGTATTGCCGACTTTCGAGGACCGCCCGGCAGCAGAGACGATCCAGCAGACCGTGTTCATAGCCACCGTCAAACTCCATTCCTCCACTTCGCACTAGCAATTTAGGACTGAAAGCCGCGCCCCGCGCTTATTCCCGCTTCAAAGGCCGCTCCATGATGTCGCGAATGGCGTCCTTGGGAGACTTGCCCGCATGCAGAATAGCGTCAACTTGTTCCGTGATGGGCATATCGAACCGATGTTCGCGGGCCAGCGCCAGCAACGGCGCGGCGGTATTCACGCCTTCGGCAACCATGCGCATATTCGCGAGGATTTCACTCAGAGTACGTCCTTTGCCCAGTTCGATTCCAACGAATCGATTGCGGCTGAGCGAGCCCGTGCAAGTGAGAACCAAATCGCCCAATCCTGCCAGACCACTAAGCGTCTCGGGCCGCGCCCCCAGCGCCACCGCCAAACGGGCCATCTCGGCCAGGCCGCGGGTGATCAGCGCCGCCAGAGCATTCGCGCCAAGACCGAGCCCATGGCACGCGCCCGCGGCAATTGCCATCACATTTTTCATCGCGCCGGCGAGCTCCACGCCCAGAACGTCGTCGTTGGTATAGAGACGGAACGCTGGCCCGGCAAACTCTTCCTGCAGCTCGGCGGCGAGCGCGGCATCCCGCGAGGCCAGAACGACGGCCGTAGGTTCGCCGCGAGCGGCCTCTGCGGCGAACGATGGTCCGGAAAGCACCGCGATGCGCGGCGTAAATTTCGGCAGGACGATCTGCGCGATCACTTCGCTCATCCGCAGGTGCGTTGATGGCTCGAGGCCCTTGCTGGCGCTGACGAAACTTGCGCCGGCGCCGACAAAGGGCAGCGCAGAAGCGTAAACGGCGCGAGCATGGCCGGAGGGCATGGCACCGAGGATGACCTGCGCGCCAGAGAGCGCGGCTTCCAAGTGAGGATGAACTCGAACCTTCTCAGGCAATTTCGACCCGGGAAGATACGTTTTATTTTCACGGTCGCGGCGGATCGCTTCGGCGAGTCCGGCGTTGTGCACCCAAAGCGAGATTTCGTGGAGCTTGCGGCCGCGCGAAAGAACGATCGCCAGCGCCGTACCCCAGCCTCCGCCGCCGAGAATCGCGATCTTCGTCATTCCGTTTCTTTGTTCTTGCTAAAGGAAAAGCGCGGCTCGGTGCCTTCCACGAGGCGCTGAAAGTTGCCGTCATGCTTGTAAATCACCAGCAGCGCGATGGCCAGCGTTCCCACGTTAACGATGATCGGCGGCGCATGACGCGGCGCCCACAGAAAATAGATAAGCAGCGGCATGGCCGCGGCCGCCGCGATGGAACCGAGCGAAACGTAGCGCCAATAGGCTACACAAAGTAGGAACAGCAGCAGGGCGCTGACGGCTGCTAGCGGGCAGAGGGCAAGAAACACACCAAGTGCAGTGGCCACGCCTTTACCACCTTTGAACTTGAGCCATACCGGAAAGCAATGTCCGAGCAATACGGCGAAAGCGGCAATCATCATCAAGGTGGCGCTTTCGTTGGTGACCCGGCCGGCGAGCCAGACGGCTGCCGCGCCCTTCCCGGTGTCGAAGGCCAGCGTGAGAAATCCGGCCAGCGGCCCCACGACGCGAGCGACGTTGGTTGCGCCAATGTTGCCGCTGCCGGATTTGCGCAAGTCCGCGCCGCCGAATAATTTCGCGAGGAGCAGCCCGAAAGGAATCGAGCCAAGAAGATACGCGGCAAAAGGGATCAGAAAGACTGTGATCGAGATCTCCAGCATGCTCCGTTAGGCCTCCGCCGCCGCAAACGGGAAACCTTCGAGGGTAGTGTACTCCGCGCCGGACGGTTTCAGCTTGCTTTCGATCAGTTGGTATTGGTTCGTGCGGAACGAACCAAACTCTCGTGCCGCATTTTCCTCGATCGCGGAGCGAAGTTTCTCCGGCAACTCGGGAGGCTCGAACCGCGCGAGCGTCAGGTGCGGCGAAAAAGGCCGCTGTTCACACGGGATGCCAAGTTTTTCCATCGCACGGTCGATTTCGGCCGCCAGAGTTTTCAAATTCGGCGAAGCCTCGATACCGGCCCAGAAAACGCGAGGGCGTTTTTCGTTGGGGAAAAAGCCGAGCCCGCGAAACTCGAGTGTGACAGGTTGGTCGGAGCGCGCGGCGGCGAGAGCGTTTCGAATGACTGCGAATTCTGTTTCCGGCACTTCACCAATGAACTTGAGCGTCAGGTGAAGATTCTCCGGACGCACCCAGCGAGTTTGCGGCGAAACCGCGCGAAGGGCCTTGAGCAAGGCCCCGAGATTTTCTCGCACTGCGGCCGGAAGCTCCAGCGCGACGAACAGACGCATCGGGGGTCAAGACCTTTTGGCACTGCGTGCCGGCGGCTCCCCGGCGTTGTAAAGGAAATGGATGCGCACCAGATCGAGCGCCAGTTGCGACGCATGCCAGCGGATAGCTTCGCGATCTCCGGGGAAGAGCACGCCGCGCTCTTTCACGCCACCGGCATGCGACAGCGCGATATGCACGGTGCCCACGGGCTTTTCATCGCTGCCGCCACCCGGACCCGCAATGCCGGTAATCCCCACGCCCAGCGTGCTGCCGACGTGGCGGCGGATACCGTCGGCAAGGGCGATCGCCACTTCACTGCTGACCGCGCCTTTGGACTGGATCAGTTCCGGCGGAACATCCGCCCACGCCGTCTTCCGCTCGTTACTGTAACTCACCACTCCACCCAGGAAATACGATGAGCTGCCGGCGATGCTCGTCAGCCGCTGCGCGAGCAAGCCGCCCGTGCAGCTTTCCGCGGCGGAGATGGTGGAGTTGTTCCTCGTCAGAAGACCCGCCACCACTTCTTCCATCGAAGAACCGTCCTGCGAGAAAATGCGGTCGGCCAGCGCGATCTGGAATCCCTGCACGATTTCGTCCAGCGTTTTTTGCGCGTGCGCCGCGTCGTCGGTCCACACCCGCAAATGGATCTGAATCTCGCCCGGCGCGGCGAGAATCGTGGTGTTCAGGCCGGCATACCGCGTGTAAATGGGCCTGATGCGCTGCTCGACGCTCGATTCACCCATGCCCGCGACGCGCAATTCCCGGTGAAACATCCGAATGTTCGAGCTGCGCCGCTGCAGCCGCGGCAAAACCTGCTCCTGGTACATGGGCTTCAATTCGCGTGGAGGACCGGGTAGCAGCGCGATGCAGCGCCCCGCGTCTTCAAGCCATAGCCCCGGCGCCGAGCCGCGCGGATTCTCGAGCACTTGCGCGCCTTCCGGCACCATCGCCTGCCGCACATTCACCGCGGGCATCTCTCGGCCGAGCTGCCGGAATCGGCCTTCGATGTATCGGAGAATCTCGTTGTTAAGGTGCAGCTTGCGGCCCAGAAGCTCCGCGACGGTTTCACGTGTCAGGTCGTCTTCCGTAGGACCCAGTCCGCCCGACGCGATGACCAGCTCGACGCGCTCCAGCGCTTCCTTGAATGCGGCGCTCAAATAGTCGCGATTGTCCCCGACGATCGATTTGCGCACCACCTCGATGCCAAGCTTGTTCAGCTCTTCGGTCAGGAAGAGCGAGTTGGTGTCCACGCGGTCCGGAGTCAGCAGTTCCGAACCAACCGCGATGATTTCCGCTTTCATCTGTTCAATTATCCGGTCAATGGCAAGCCGCGCACGTCCCAATCGAGCGTGAAGAGGGCGTCGGTGGTGGCGAGAATCGCGCGGCCGGATGGCTGGAGCGCCATACCCACAATGCCGGAGCCGCTGAGCACGACATCGGCCTGAGCTTGCGGCGTGATCCTCACGATGCCGCGGCGCCCGGCGTAAGAGGCCGCCACATAGAGATTTCCGTCGCGATCCAAAGCCAGGCCCTGCGGCCGCCCGAGGCCACGGAAGAAAACGCTTACATCGCCGCCCTGTGTGATCTTGTGGATGCGGTCAAAGCTGGACGTCGTCGGTCCCGAAACGTACAGATCGCCGCTGGGATGAAACGCTAGGTGATACGCGGCGATGGAGGGCTCGAGTGTGGCGAAGACAAAAATCTCGCGGCTCGGGCTGATCTTGAAAACCGTGCCGCTGCGGTCGCCAACGTACAGGTTGCCCTTGTGATCGAAGGCGATGCCGGTGGCGACGCCCATGCCTTCGATCCACTGCTCGGCGCGGCCCTCGGGCGTGATGCGATGAATCGTTCCGTCGTTGCGGCAGGAGACGAACAGATTGCCCATGCGATCGAGCGCTAGGCCGCTGGGATTCATCAGCGAAGTGATGAACGGCTTCACGCTGTAATTCGCGGTGATTTTGTAAAGCGAAACGGGAACACGCTGGCCCCGCGGACCGGAAAACGTGACGTAAATGTTGCCGTCAAGATCGACCGCGGGATTTGCCACGGGATGAAGGTTGTCCGCGATTTGCAGGCCGATGTGTACGGGGTGCGGCTGGCTTTCGTGGTCGGCCGTGGCGACGCGCACCACTCCGCCGTTCGCGCCTTCCGGAACGCGCGCCACCAGGCGATTCTCACTGGCGAGCGCGATGCTGGCTTCGGCTTCGCCAAAGCGCACCACCGGGCGCGGCTGTGCGCCCGAGACGAAGCCGCGCCCGTGAATGGTGATCTCTCCGCCAGGAATAGCCGCCGTGGGCGCAACTCTCTCAATCTGCGGAATGCCGTTTTTTTCTGCCGACGAGCCGAAGCCGAATTTCATACCAGACCAATGTGAAACGCGAACAGACCAAAGTGTAACGCGACACGCAGCAGAATTGCAGCGTAGATCCCGGCCATCCAGTCATCGGCCATGATTCCCCAGCCCCCGGGCAGTTTTTCCAGCCGGCGGATCGGCCATGGCTTCCAGATGTCAAACACGCGAAAAAGTATAAAACCGAGCAAAAGATATTTCCAATTGAGCAAACTCAACGCGGAGTAGAGGCCGAAGTCCGTAGCCTCGTCGGCTGGCAAGAGTCCCGTCGGCAGCCCCAGCGGCATGATCGCCAGCACAAGAGTTAAGTGCATGCCGGAGACTTCGTCTATCACGACGTGTTGCGGGTCTTTGAGGCCTGCATAAGTGGCGGCGCGGGAACTGCTCCACACTCCCAGGAGGCCAATAATTAAGAGGGCTAGCAAAGAGGGAATGAGAACGAGCACCGGTACCGTATGCCCCCTGAACATCGGCACATCAAAGCCCAGGCCGACGCGACTAAAGAAGAGCAGCCCAATGATCGTGAGCAGACTAACGGGATGCGTAAGAATCGCAACAGCAATTCCAACCAGTGAGCCGAGTGTCCCCGCCGCCTTGGGAAGGTATCCCACGCCGAAAACTGTGGCGATCGCTAACGCCAGCCTCGGTTTCTTGCGCCGTGTCTCGGGCGCTGCCGTGGCTTCAATGGTCGGCGTCATTCGGGTTATCCACATCGTTGTCTAAAGGAAGGATGACGGTATTCCCCTCGCCTTCACCGGTGTCTTCTTCATTGAAGACCGGTTCGGACACCACGTATTTCTCGCTGGCCCAATTGCCCAGGTCCCGTTCCCGGCAGCGCTCGCAGCAAAAAGGGAAGTCCGCGTGGACCGCAGAGTCGGTCTCCGTCTTGCAGATGGGGCATTTGTGTTTCATGGTGCGTTTTTCTTCTCTGCGAACTCCGCGTTCGGCGCCAGCCCCGGCCTTGCCGGGGCGCGCTCGGTGTTCAAAGATTTTACACGAAGGTCACAGAAATCGCAGAAGCCAACGTAACGGAATCTTCGAAAGGAGAGTATAGCTCAGCCCAGGACGCGGAGGGGTGCCCCAGTGGCGATGCGATGAAGTTTCTCGGCGGCCGCAATTGGCGGCATTGGCGCAGCCCCCGCGCCGGCCCCTTCGGCAGACCGGGGCAGAATTTCGGTGACGCGTCCGACCAGGTCGTAGGCGTCCGTCTTGGTAATTTCAACGCGGGCGATGTCGCCGGCTTCGGCGACTTCTCCGCCGGGCAATTCAATGTCAGTGAGGTACAGCTTCCCGTCGATCTCCGGAGCCATGCCTTCGAGGCGCGCTTCCCATATGAGAGGATTGTCTTTCGAAGGGCCTTCGATCAGCGCCGTGAAAGTGCGGTCCTTCGACGCGCGCGGCTTTGCGCGCAAATACTTCGCTCGCAGATTCTCCCGCGAGATTTTCTTCTGAATGGCCATCAAGCGGTTGCGGCGATCGTTGATCGTTTGTGCGTCTACCTTTTCATCAAACGAGTAGCTTCCCGCATTGTCCACGTCGGAATATTCGAAGACCCCCATCCAGTCGAGATTCGCGGTCCTCACGAAATCGCACAGCTCCTCGAAATCGGCTTCGGTCTCGCCCGGGAAGCCCACGATGAACGATGTGCGCAGCGAAACTCCGGGAATTGTCGTTCGAATGCGCTCCAGCAATTTCAAGAACGCTTCGCCGTTCGAACCGCGCTTCATCCGCGCCAGTACCTTGCGGCTGGCGTGCTGCAGCGGCATGTCCATGTACTTGGCGAGGCGCGGGTGCGCCGCGATGGTGTCCAGCAATTTCTGCGTGACGCGATTCGGATAGGCGTACAAGAATCGTACCCACAGCAAGTCGTCGGTTTCGGCAAGTTTTTCCAGGAGTTGCGCGAGGCCGTCACGCCGGCCGAGATCTTCGCCGTAAGAAGTCGTGTCCTGCCCGATCAGCGTGATTTCCCGCGCTCCGGCCCTCGCTAGATTCTCCGCCTCGCGCATCACCGATTCGAATCGCCGGCTGCGAAAAGCGCCGCGAAGCTGCGGAATGATGCAGAACGTGCAGGGATGATCGCATCCTTCCGCGATTTTGATGTACGCCGCGTATTTCGGCGTGGTGACGATGCGCGGAGTCAGGTGGTGATAGAGAAACGCGGGCGGCTGCGCGGGGAGCACGCGAAGCTCGCCTTCCACCGCTTCCATAATGCGTGCGACTTCGCCGGTGCCGATGACCGCGTCCACTTCCGGCACCTGCTCCAGAATCTGCGCGCGATAACGTTCGACCAGGCAGCCCGCCACGATCAGTTTTTTTGCCGCGCCGAATTTCTTGTGCTCCGCCATCTCAAGAATGGCGTCCACGGACTCTTTTTGCGCCGCTTCAATAAAGCTGCACGTATTGACGACCAGAATTTCCGCTTCATCGGCGCGCGGCGTCAGTTGGTAGCCTTCGCGCGCAAGAATACCCATCATTACCTCGCTGTCTACGAGGTTCTTGGGGCATCCCAGGCTGACGAATCCGACCTTGGTCATAGGCTGTAAATTTGCACCTTTGCGCAATCTTTAATTGTAACACGCGCCGTTCATCCGCGTATTTTGTAGGGGCGCAACACCGCTCTGTCCCTTCTTGGCAGGATGGAAATTGTCTTTAGCGCCCGCGCAATGCCGTTCGAATCTGGTCGAGGAGCTGGCGCAAGCGCGTGGTATCGCAAGGCGCGCCGCCGAAGCGCGCTTGGCCGTAGAGCTGCGTGAATTCCCGCACGGCGGGTGCGAGATTCGCTGAGTCCACGGCGGCCGCGAATTCGAACGGTGTTTGCGACACACTTCGCAGCAGTCCCCGGCGCGCGAGCATTCGAAGCAGTTCCGCGTAGAGCCGCGATGCAAGCTGGGGATCGGTGCGGACCACTTTGGATCCCCGCAATTGAAAGAACAGGCGGACGCGGCGGCTCAGTTCAGCGAGAACATTGAAACGCAATGCCGCCAGAAATAGCAGCAGCGCGATCGGCAGCATATAGCCCAGCACGCCACGCTGAGGCTGCAGCGACTTCATCCATTTCTTACCGGCGCGCTGCTTTCGTTCGAACCAATTGCGCGCAGATTCGCTCCAATTTCGCGAGTCCCGCTGCAGATTCTGCGCCAGGACTAATTGGTGGGCGAAGTCGTAGCCGATTACCCATTCGCTCCAGGTAATCTCCATCCAGTCGGCGTACTTTCCTAGGCGCGAGAGGAAGCCGGTCTCGTTTTCGGGAGCCGCCGGCGTGGGATCGAATGTTTGCCAGTCCATGCCGGGAAAGTAGACCTCCACCCAGCTGTGCGCGTCGCTTGCGCGGACAATGTAATCTCCGCCCAGGTCGTTGTACTCGCCCGGTAGGAAGCCATTGACTTCGCGCGAAGGAATGCCAAGCGTGCGCAGCATGATGGTCATTGCCGAAGCAAAGTATTCGCAGTGACCCGCGCGAGTCTCGAAAAGAAAATGAGCGAGCGGATCGTCTCCGGGTTTCCCAGCCAGATTCAAGGTGTACGTGAAACCGTTGAGCAGGTAGCTTTCGATCGCCAGCGCCTTGTCAAAAGGAGTCCGGGCGTTTTTCGTGATCTGCTTGGCAAGCTCCGGGATACGCGGATCAAGCTGGGGGAGCTGCAGGTACGTTTCCGTGATATCCGGCGAATAGTCCGCTGAAGCCGCGCGGAGCTTGGCGGCATCCAGCGGAGGCAACCTTGAGATACCGGCGTACCGTAGGGCCGTGTAATTGTGCGAGGGATTCAAAAGGGTGCCGGTGGAATCCCGAAGGATCGAGGTCCGGTGCATCCCGGCATACGAGTTTCCGCCTTCGCCGGCAAAATTGCCGCGAAGACGGGTGACTTTGCCGGGAACGAAAATAGCATCGGTGGCCAGAGGCTCAAGGTACACGGTGTAAAACATGCCCGGCTCATGCGGATTGAGTGTCGAATCCGTGGTATAAATCCAGCCATCCTCACCCGGCTGCAATCTTTGAGGGTTGTGCTCCGAGGAGCTCCACCGCCTGCCATCGAAAGTCGTAAGCGCGATGCCCCTCCAGCGCAGCCGGTCGTAACCAATCGGTTTTCCTGTTTGTACGCGCATGACCACTGCGGAATCCTTTTTGATCTCGCCGATTTGACCGAGCTCGACGTTTTCCGTGAAACCGGACATGAGCGACGTGTTGAAGCTGGCGCGGCCGAGATACCCGGCGCTGAAACGCGGAAAAAAGAAAAACAGCACGCTACCTAAGACGATGGATCCCGTGGCCACAGTGAGAGCGGAAAGACTCAGCGCGCGATGCAATCTTCGATCGCGCTCGGGGTGCACATGGAGTGCCGGCGAAACCGCGCCGACGGCTCCGTGACGCAATTCCATCCCCACGAAAGTGGAAACACCAAACAGGAGAAAGATGAAAAAGAGAATCAGAAAGGTGGTATCGACGGTAAGAACGGCTGCGGCGAGAATACCGGCAAAAGAGAGCATCGAGAGAAAGAGCGCGTCGCGGTCCGTGACAGCGCTATAGAAGCGGACGATGGTGACGAAAATCAGAAAATGCACCACTCCCAGAAGGGCGGCGAATAGCGGCGGATTGGATGAATTTCCAACAGAGAAACGCGAGAGAAACAGGGCGTCCACGGGGAAGAATGCCAGGTAAGCGAGCACCCACCAGGTTGCGGAGCGCGGCGAAAGTTCGGCCGGGCGTCCATGCCAGGAGCGGAAGCCCTTGTACAGCACGATGAGTGGAGCAGCAAAACTGGTAAGGACGTCGAGTTTGCCGGTGCTCACGAGCGTGACGGTCGAGGTGAGGATGAGCAGTGAAAGCGAGGCGCGGAAGAAACGCTCGGCAGGCAGCGCGGGGTCACTCGCAGTTGCGATGGATGTGGCCATGGCGAACTTTTTATAGTAGCACCTGCGGGGCGGGGCGAAAACGAGGGTAGACGAAAGGATAACTCTCAATACTTGGCTGGAACGGAAGCTGCCGCTGCCAGAGCGGCGCGGGCGACTTTCCTGGTGAGGTTGGAAACCGGGAGGCTGGAGATGTCACCGAGAGGAACCTGTCTCGCGCCGGGGACGCGCGGGAGTCTTTGCACATTGATAAGGAAGGGCCAGAGGGTGATGGCGCGGTACGTCACCGCGTGACGAACCTTGCCGGCCGGGACGAGTCGCCAGTTGCGGCTAGCAACGCCCGGCATAAGTTTTCTGAGGAACGCGCTTAGTTTCCCGGCGGGTTCCCCGGTCAGCGAGAGTGTTGGGAAATGCCACATTCTCGAAACCAACGTCGGCACGTGATCGGCCGAGGCTTTCTGTTTTGTATTTTTCGGCGGTGGAAACAGTAGTGTCTGCCTTTTTCCATCCGCGAATACCGCAGCGGCCAGAGTGACTTCCACGGTGGCGCGTTTCTTCCGTTTTTCGGGCAGGGATTCGGCGATGCCAAGCCTGCGCCCTTCGCAGAATTGCGCGACGGGGCAGAGCAGACACTGCGGCGATTTTGGAGTACACAGCGTCGCGCCAAGTTCCATCATGGCTTGGTTCCCATCGCCCGGGGATTTCGGTTCGAGCAAGAGATCCGCGGTTTCTTGCAACTCTTGCCAATGCTGCGACTCGCGGAGGTCGCCGCGGATTGCGCCGAGACGCGCAAGGACGCGGGCGACGTTGCCGTCGAGCACGGCGAATTTTTCGCCGAAGGCCATGCTCAGAATCGCCGCGGCGGTGTAGTTTCCGATGCCCGGCAATCGAAGGAGGTCTGCCTCGCTGGATGGAAACGTTCCTTGGTGTTTCGCGACGATTTGCTGCGCGGCTTTTTGCAGGTTGCGCGCGCGGCCGTAGTACCCGAGGCCGGACCACAAGCGCAACACTTCTTCCTGCGGCGCAGCGGCGAGCGCGTGAACGTCCGGGAAGCGCTGCAGAAATCGTTCGTAGTAGGGAATCGCGGCCGCAACGCGAGTTTGCTGGAGCATGATTTCGGAAAGCCAGATGCGATAGGGATCCGTAATGCGGCGCCACGGCAGGTCACGCTGGAATTCGCGGAACCAGCCGAGCAGTTGTCTGCGAAATGTGGCGAGTTTGCGCCCGTTCAGCATGGTGCTGGCACATTCTCGCACAGCTCACTCCGGCTGGTGCGGAGCGAAGCTAAATCCCTGACTTCGCTTGGAACGGTGGAGTCCGGAGTTGTAGTGGCGCAGCATGCTGCGCCACTACAAAGATGGCCGCAGAATTCAGCCGGCCGGATCGTCGAGGAAGACGACGTAAGACGAACTCCACACGGAGGCGGGGACGGAGCCGTGGGGCTGGCTGGTGACGATGATTTTGAA
>WNGO01000861.1_pt1 | contig 18997 bp, 12 predicted proteins | sample 5400511 | NCBI WGS metagenome assembly WNGO01 (sample SAMN13153380, study PRJNA577476) | soil metagenome | isolation source: 20 cm soil or saprolite under Garry oak tree replicate 2 | place: USA:California | collected 2016-06-15 | reverse complement strand
TACGGTTTGCGAAGATCGGATGCGTGGAGTCGCGGTCATCGATGTCATGGAACCCGCGGAGTAGTCCATAGGGAATCAACTGAATGTTGCGAGCGGGCGAAATGTGATCGATACCGGTTGCGGTCGCCGCCTGATTGAAGCGTCCCTGGATACGATTCGAGATGCGCGGCCAGAACAGGTTTTCGTTGGTGCGCGGAATACTGCGGTTGAGGATAATCCGCCACTGCTGAGGGTCCGTCTTCGGAAAGCGCAGGCTTTTAAACGGGATCGTCATCAACAACATGTAACCCTGGCTCGTAAGGCGACCTTCGGAGTTCCACACGGTGTCGAACGACTGATCGAAACCGCTGTAATCGGCAGGAAGTCCATTGCCGATCGACCCTTCGGTCCAGAGCGCGTCCCACTGGATGCCCAGGGGATTGGCTGCGAATGCGTATCCCCGGCGGGCGTCGTTGAAGGTATCGATCATGATCTCAGCGGAATCGTCGGAGAAGATATCTTCACGGCGAGTCATGCGGGCGCGAATCTTGTCGGGCTCTTTGTCCCAGCAGATGAAGACGGCGTAAAGGTTGTGCTCGTCGTAAGCGAGGTAGACGTCGGTGTCTTGCGTGGGCGGCGCACCGTCGGCGGGCTCGCGCGCGATAAAGCCGGAAACCTTCACCATGCTTTCGGACACTCCGCCGGCGGGCCGCATGGCCTCGAAATCGGCGAGCCTGGGCGCGTGCTCGATGCGGGGAATCTGTATTGCTGGCGGCGCGGCGTAACCGAAGGGCATAAAGAGCAGGAGCGATGCCGCAACCCGGGTTAACCTTGATCTGAAATTATTTCTGAGCACGAGGACGAGGAGCATTGTAGACGAGGGACGGACAACCGCCAGAATCCGAGGTAACGCAATCCCGCGAACGCCCGAGAGCCGTCGCTCCATTGGACGTTATTGGCACGGAATTGATAGCAACTCTGCACTAGGATCGCCTGCGCAGTGGAGCGCACTCGCCGCGACTGGGCTTGATCCTCTAGACTGTCAGTGAGGGCCGCTCTCCTCCGATGATCATCAACCACGCCGAACGCGCGCATAACCATAACTGGGAACTCGACCCCGTCATCCGGTCGCTGCTGGATACCGACTTCTACAAGCTGCTGATGCTGCAGTTCATCTGGAAGCACTTTCCCAAAACGCAAGTGGAATTCTCGCTCTTCAACCGTCATCCCGCGGTCCGCATCGCCGACATCATTAACATCGAGGAGTTCAAGGTTCAGTTGCAGCACGTGCGGGGACTGCACTTCCGCAAGTCGGAGCTCGTGTGGCTGGCTGGCAATACGTTCTACGGACGGCGCGGAATTTTCGAGCCCGCGTTCCTGGAGTGGCTGGAGAAGGACTTTGGCTTATCCGATTACCAGTTCCGCGTGCGCGACGGCCAGATCCACCTGACGTTTGAAGGACCATGGACCGCGACCACCATGTGGGAACTTTATGCGTTGGCGATTCTCGACGAGCTGAAGACCCGCGCACAATTGAAAACGCTTAGCGAATTCGGACTCGACATTCTGTATGCGCGCGCGAAAACAAAGTTGTGGGGCAAGATTGAGCGCCTGCGAGGCGTACCGGGATTAAGCGTGGCTGACTTCGGAACCCGCAGGCGGCACAGCTTTCTGTGGCAGGAATACGTTGTGGTAGCGATGGCCGCCAATCTCGGCAGCAATTTCATAGGAACGTCAAACGCCTTTCTCGCCCACAAGCATGATCTGGAAGCGATCGGAACGAACGCCCATGAGATTCCGATGGTCATGGCGGCTCTGGCGAAAGATGACGTCGAGTTGAAAGCATCGCAATACAAGATGCTCGAACTCTGGCAGCAGACGTATGAGGGCGCGCTGCTAGTCATGCTGCCGGACACGTTTGGAACCACACAGTTTCTGGCCCATGCGCCGGAGTGGGTTGCCGACTGGACCGGGCAGCGCGTCGACAGTAAGGATCCCTACATTGCTGGCGATGAATACATCGAATGGCTCAAGGCCAAAGGACGCGATCCGAGCGAGAAACTTCTGATCGCTTCCGACACACTGGATGTCGACGCAATCCTGGGGCTGCAGGCGTATTTTGGCGGGACAATGGCGAAGGGGGTCGTTCTCGACGATTTTCGAAATGCCTCCGACTTTCACGATCCGAACAAATGGACGGCAGATCAAAGAATTCGATTCAGCGCAGGCTGGGGAACCTTGTTGACCAATGATTTTCGCGGATGTAACCCGAACGACGGAGCTGGGTTCGATCCGATCGGTCTCATTTGCAAGGTGTCGAGCGTCGAAGGGCGCCCGGCGGTGAAGCTCTCCGACAATTATTCCAAAGCGCTAGGGCCACCTTCGGAGATTGAGCGCTACCGCAAAGTGTTCGGGACGACCGGAATCGCGAATGCTCCGCTGGTAGCGTGAACAGACATGTAGCCCCGGACGCCTTCGTCCGGGGTTGCGCGCGAAGCGCGCAATGACGACGGCAGGTGAGCGAGGAAGGTGTGTGCGGTTCCACGGCGGCTGCACGCTCGCTTCGCCCGCGGGGCGGACCCTTCGAGTTCGCTCAGGGCAAGCTGCGTCCACCCCTACACGAACTCTCGTTACCACGTCGAATCCATTCTGTGTCACATTAGACGTTCATGCCTTCGATTGCCGAATCCAGGGCGGGACGCGCCGCCTTTTCCCATCCGGGATTTTTGCTCTTCCAGATTGCGCGATTTCTGATCGTGTCCGCCGTCGAGATGCAGGCGGTGGCCGTCGGCTGGCAAGTCTACGAGATCACAAAACGGCCGCTCGATCTTGGATACGTAGGACTGGCGCAGTTTCTGCCCGCGATATTGTTGTTCCCGATCTCAGGACATGCCTCGGACCGGTTTGACCGGCGCAATGTGCTCTCGGCGTGTTATGCAGGATATGCCTTGTGCTTCGGCCTGTTGCTGGCTTTGAGCCGGCGGAGCGTCCCGTCCATTGTGCCGATTTACATCGTGCTGGTGATGATCGGAATCGTGCGTTCTTTCAACGGGCCCGCCAGCCGGTCGATCCTGCCGCAACTTGTTCCGCACGAGCATTTCGCGAATGCGGTTGCCTGGAACGCGACCATCTTTCAGGCCTCGACCGTTCTCGGTCCATCGTTCGGAGGAATTATCTACGCGGCATTCGGCGGACCCTCGGTGGTTTATGTAATTGCCATGGTTACGGCAATTGGCGCAACACTTACTACGTTCCGTATCAAGCCGGAAGTGAAATCGCGTCCTCGAGAGCCACTGAATCTGAAGACTCTGTTTGCCGGTTTGCGTTTCATACGCAACAACAAGCTGATTTTGGGCGCCATCTCTCTGGATTTATTTGCGGTCATGATGGGCGGCGCCGTAGCGCTTCTTCCGGTTTACGCGCGGGAGATCCTGCATACGGGGCCTTGGGGGCTTGGATTGCTGAGGACTGCGCCTGGAGTGGGCGCGGCGCTGATGGCAATTCTGCTCGCGCACTGGCCATTGCGCGGAAACTCGGGACCGAAATTGCTTTGGGCCGTTGCCGGATTCGGAGTGTTCACAATTATTTTTGGACTGTCGCGCAGCCTGACCGTTTCGCTGATCGCGCTGGTGCTCCTCGGAGCGAGCGACATGATCAGCGTCATCATTCGCGCGACTTTGACACTGTTGGCCACGCCCGACGAGATGCGGGGTCGAGTCACTGCAGTGGATATGATCTTCATCGGCACCTCGAATGAGTTTGGGCAATTCGAATCGGGAGTCACCGCACAGTGGTTTGGAACCGTGCCGGCAGTCGTGTTGGGAGGAGTGGGAACTTTGTTGGTCGTTACTTTGTGGGCGTGGTGGTTTCCGGATCTTCGACGGGCCGGCGAGTTGCATTCCATTACCACTAATGCTCAATCGACAACCGCTGATCCCGCTTAAGAGCTTCACCACACAGGGCACGGAGGAGCACAGAGGCAACCTCTAACCCGCGTTCATGCCGTAGAATGTGCGTTTCATTCCCCGACGAGGAATCGGATTGATCGAGCGCTACTTCCGTCTTAAGGAAAATCAGACAACGGTTCGCGCAGAGTTTTTGGGCGGGCTGACGACCTTCATTACGATGGCTTACATCGTGGTCGTGAACCCGCAGATTCTCGCTAAAGCCGGAATGCCAGTCGAGGGAGTCGTGTTCGCCACCTGTATCTCGGCTGCAGTGGCGACGCTGGTCATGGGGCTTTACGCAAACTACCCCATCGCGCTCGCTCCGGGCATGTCGCTGAATGCCTACTTCACGTACTCGGTGTGCCTGGGAATGCATGTGCCCTGGCAGACTGCGCTAGGCGTGATCTTCCTCTCGGGCGTATTCTTTCTGATTCTGACCGTCAGCCGCGTGCGCGAGAAGATCGTGAACGGGATCCCGGACTGCTTGAAACACTCGACCGCGGGCGGGATTGGAATGTTCATCGCCTTCGTTGGACTTCGGAATGCGAACCTAGTGGTGGCGAATCCTGCAACGTTCGTGAGCCTCGGGAGCTTTCGGAATCACGAGGCGCAGCTGGCATGCGTGGGCCTTGCGATCATACTGATCCTGATGACGCGAAAAATAACCGGTGCAATTCTGATTGGCGTTGTCGCCACCACCTTACTCGGGATCTTTCGCGGGATGGCAACCTGGCCTGCACACATTCTTTCTTGGCCGCATCCGTCGGCAACCTGGCTCAAGCTGGATTTGCGGGGCGCGCTGCACCTCGGCTTACTCGAAATCGTCTTCGTTTTCCTGTTCGTCGATCTGTTCGACAACGTGGGCACGCTGCTCGGCGTCTGCGAGCAGGGCGGATTTGTGAAGGATGGCAAGATTCCACGGGTTGGGCGAGCGCTGGTATCGGATGCGATCGGCACGGTTTTCGGCGCGCTCACCGGAACGTCGACGGTGACCAGCTACATCGAGAGCGCAGCGGGAGTCGCTGCAGGTGCGCGGACAGGGCTGAGTAACGTCTTCGTGGCCGGACTATTTCTCTTAGCGGTTTTCTTTACTCCGCTGGCGTCGGCGATTCCAGGATACGCTACTGCTCCGGCATTGATCGTCGTGGGTGCGCTGATGACCGAATCGATCGGGCGCGTGGTTTGGTCCGATTTCACCGACGCGATTCCTGCATTCGTGACCCTGCTGGCGACTCCGCTCACGTTCAGCATTGCCACCGGACTTAGCCTGGGATTGATTTCTTATACGTTGGTGAAAGTGGCGGCGGGGAGGTTCCGGGAAGTGAGTCCGGTGATCTGGATTCTGACTCTGCTCTTCATCTTCCGCTACGCGTATCTGGCCGCGGAATAAACCTTCAACCAAGGGCACCCTTCGACTGCGCTCAGGGCAGGCTAAGGTACACGAAGGAAACCTTACGGCACACTGACGGTTACGGTGGCACTCGTGCGGCCGTATTGGTTGGTCGCGTACAGCGTGTAAGTTGTGGTCGCTGTCGGATTCACCGTCACACTTGTGTCTCGGACGGCCCCTGGGCCCGGAGAAACAATGACGTAATCCGCGCTGCCTGCGGTCCATGACAGGGTCACGCTTCCTCCGGAGGAAACGTGACCAGCCGAAGCCGTGAAACTGCTGACCGTCGGGGCGGCACCGGTCGGATAGTTGGTGCTGGTGTAGACGGGATTCATCTGCACGACTTCGAAGGCAGATGCGGGAACGGTCTTGAGAGAATCGAGATCGGATCCCCAACGGCTGTCGGACACCCCCGTCACGAATAGCGAACTACCGTTGTCGGCCAGGATCAATCCGTACTGTTTCATGGCGGTGAGAATGACCTGCATCTGCGACGAGAATCCTGAGATGTCATAACTGGACTTCAGTCGTAGGCGCATGCCCATCGGCGGCGCGGTCGGATCGCTAGTGTTCCCTGCCCAATGTGAAGCTGGCGGGATAAATGCCGCACGCGTTTTCGGCAAAGTGAAACGAAAGGCGTGTTGAATCTTTCCTGAGGCGACTTCGTCATAGCGCACCAGGCCGGGGAAGATTGGCAAGCCCGCCGCATCAGCGGACGTCCACGTGTAAGGACGCTGCTCGTCAGAAAGAAGATCCCAGACTGCGGTCGAATCGGCGTTCCAGCTTCCGTCCCCGTTCACGGAGGAATTGTAGAGTTCGTACAGAAAGCAGTTGCCGTTGTCGAGCACGAGTACGTGGCGATCGCCGCTGCTGGATGATCCGCCTTCAATCGGAGCATTGGCAGGAACCGGCATCGGGCCGGGATCGCTTTCATCGCCGTAAGCCTGAAGATTCACTTTGACCAGCGACTGGCTGCCGTTGACCACGACGTAGGGAATGCCGTAGGAGGGATCAGTGCCCCAGTCGGGGTGTACGTTCACGGAGCCGACCCAGTTCGTGATAATCGTGCCGGAATTCGGATCGACCGGTGCGGACGAAATGTCGGTGTTCCAAAGATTGCTGCTGGTGAACGGCAAAAAGCCGTTGAGACTTGCCGTCTGTCCGGTGGACATCCCGTTGCAGGCGAGATTGCCGCCACCAGTTCCCCCGCCATTCCCGCCGCCTCCACCGCCACTGCCGCCGTTACCGCCGTTGCCGGATTGACTGGATACTGAGCAGGCAGTGAAAGAGATGACCGCTATCGCGACGGAAATGAAAACAACAATCCGGAGGGCCGCGCGGGACTTACGCATGAGGACATTGTCGAGGAATCGCTCGGCCTTCAAAAGAGGCCGTTCGGACATGTCCCGATTCGAACGTTTGCCGCAGGATTTTGGTCCGGACCACAAGGGCAAGGTGCCCTCGCCACAACCTGCGGGACGCCGGCGCTACTTCGCCCTCAGCAGTGTCTTCGCCGCTCCCATATTGTCGTATTTGTCGTACGCGCGTACGACGATGACGTGTTCCCCCGCCGCGTCTTTCGTGGGATCGAGTGCGCCCTTGAAGTCATAATCTTCGGTCTTTGCGTCGGACAATTGTCCAACGGGTTCCACAAACTTCCAGTCGCCGGCGTCCACGGAGAATTCCACGCGCTTTATGGCGGAGAATCCATCTTCAGCGCGGAAATGGACGTGAATCTGTCCCCCCTCCAGCGAGGCAGTGAGGTTTTCGATGCGCGGAGGAGTCGTGTCCACCTCAAAGCGGCGGCTCTCGCGCGACACTGAGAGGGCGTCACCGGGAGAGTGCGACGGGGCATCGGAGCTGACAACCTTGATCGTGTAGCCGCCATCGGGAAGCAGGCTGGCATCGAAGGAATAAGCCTTATCGGTGATGTTTTCCTTCAAGAGAAGCCAGCGGGATTCTCCGTCGCCTCGATAGTAGACGGAATAGACGAGTTGATCGTCATTGTCGTCGTGTGCCGTCCACTTCACGCCGATCGCGTCCTTGTCATGAGTGCTAGGCACGGGCGATTCGAACCGAATACCGGGGGAGCCGCTGACATCCGTACTGACGTTAAGCAAGGTTTTCGGAAGCGGCTGGTAGCGCACGCCAATTTGCACGGAAACGTCGTCCATCTCCGGCGCAATGTTTTTCGGCAGATAGTTTACGGTCACAGAGTCGACCGAGGGCTTCGTGCCTCCGTCGTGCAGAACCGCCTTCCACTGTGTGTAGCGCGCCGCCGGAATGTTCAACTCGACGCCCTTGCTCAGGTCGACTTGCTTCCAGGGACTCCAGTTACGGTCAGGGTTGTCGACGTTGCCGCTGCGAGCCAGGAGATCGACATTTCCCGATCCCCGAAATTCGGCGCGTCCCCACCGCGAAAAGATCTTGGCATCGAAGACGTCACTCTCGTAGGAGCCTTCCTTCTCTGAGCCGGCTCCAAGGATAAAGATCTTGCCGAGATTGCTGGTGGCGGCGTAGAGTCCGCCATTCGGAGCCTTGGCAAATCCGGTAACTTGCGAAGCCGGCGATTTCACCAGATCGGTGTAATCATCGGGCCCCTCAATTTCAAACACATGCCCACGGTTTCCGGTGCCCGCCAGCAGCTTATTGTGGGAATCGAAAGCAAGGGCGTAGACGATGTCTTCCCGCGACGTCCAAATCCGCAGAGGCGATCCGTCCGATCCGATCCTGTAAACATCGGAGCCACCGGTTGCTCCTCCGCCCGGGATGGGAAACGGGGTGATCGCCCCAGGAGTGGGAGTCATCACGATACCGGGGCTCTGAGCGCCCGGCATGGCGGCGGGGTTTTGTCCCATCGTGATCATCATCGAAGGATTGCCCGGTGCTCCTCCCATCCCGGGCCGCTTTTCACCGACACCTGCGGCATAGATATTGCCGTCGTGGTCGAGGGCCAGCGCCGTGATTTCCTTCTTCGGCGCGCTGTAGAGAACGAATCCTTCCCCGGCCGGAGAAATTCGATAAACCAATCCGCTGCCATCCGTCCCCGCGATCAGGTTTCCCTGGGCATCCAATGTGAGAGCCCGGATGTGGGTTTCATCACTCTTGAAGAAGAGTGAGTGCTCGCCCTTTGGAGTTACCTTATAGATTTCGCCGCGATCACCAGTGCCGACGTAGAGATTTCCGGACTTGTCGAGAGCCAGATCCCAGATGTATTTCGTACCGGGCGCGAAATATTCGGAAGACGTCCAGGAAGAATCCACTGCGGGCTTGGCAGGATCTTTCGGCGCGTTGTCGGCGGGCTTATTCTCGGACTTGTTTTCGGACTTGGAAGGTTCAGTCTTGCCTCCGGCCTTATGCTCGATCTTGTACACCTTGCCATCGGGCGCAGTGGCTGCGTAAATTACCCCGCCCGGAGCGACTTGGAGTGCCTGCACCTGAAGTTCCTGGGGCTGGAAGATGATGGTCGACTTGCCGTCTGGAGTGATGCGGTACACACGCGCGGGAGAACCGGTGGCGGCATAGATGTTTCCCGCATCGTCGGCAGCAACGGCCCAGATGTAGGTGGAGGGCGTGGCGTAGAGCAGCTTGAAAGAAGGCGCCAGCTCCAGCCCACCGGAACTGCGGATGGCCACTCCGGTAGCCGTACCTTTAACCAGATCCTCAAACTTCGACTGCTCCCAGGTACGCGTGCCTTCGGCAACGGCGTGACGGGAAACCGAGGTGATGAAGGAAAGAAAGAAAAAAACAAAAGCGTAACGTGGGATCCTGAGCGCGGTATGTAATGTCATATCTTGATTGGGTAATCCGGAACCTTGGATTGCGATAGCTTTCTGCAATGCCCGGAAATCTCAGGTTAACATGCAAAAGGCCGTATTGCTGCGGTCGCACTCGAATTCCTCAGGGCAGCTTTAACTCGGAAGGTCTTGGTCTTCGCGTTCTCGACAGCCGGTTTCGGACGAGGCAACGCCATTAAAAATCTTCGTAGCCACGGCGTGATATCGTAGTTTTTTATGCATTCCGCGCGGCAAAAGCTGCTTACCACACTCGCCCACAAGTCTTTTCAACTGGGCGAGTTCAAACTTTCTTCTGGCGGGACGAGCGATTACTACATCGACTGCCGCACCACCACGCTCGATGCGAAGGGGTCGCGGCTGACTGGAGAAGTATTCCTGGAGGAAATCCGGAAACGTGGATGGAAGGCCCAGGCCATCGGCGGGCTGACCATGGGCGCCGACCCGATTGTCGTCGCGGTTTCGGTGGTGAGCGGGGAACTGAACGGATTCCTGGTGCGCAAGGCAGAAAAGCAGCACGGCACGGGACAGCGCATCGAGGGCTTCCGACAAAAGGGCGCGCGCGTGGTGATCGTGGACGATGTCTGCACAACCGGGGCTTCGACGATTCAAGCAATCGAGGCGGCGCGCGAATTTGGATTTGAGGTCGTCGGCGTAATTTGCCTGGTCGAGCGCGAAGAGGCGAAGGGGCGTCCCAGTGTGGAGAAGGCGGCGGCCCCGGCTCCGTTCGTGACCATATTCACAGCGAACGACGTGCGCAAGGAACATGTAGCGCAGACCGACGATACCGAGCCGAGTCTCTTCGCGGTTGCGGCGAGTTGCGAGGTCTGCGGTAGGCCGGCGGTGACCAACAACCCGAGAAACCGGTGCGAAGCGCATAAAGCGTCGTAGAGACGTAGCTTGCTACGTCTTGCTGGCGGCGGCACCCATCGTGGCCAGAGAGACGTTGCAAGCAACGTCTCTACAGAAAATATGATTCAAACTCTCGAATGGACTGACAAGGGCGTGCGCTTCATTGACCAGACGAAGCTGCCGACCGAAGAAGTGTACGTGACCTGCAAAACGCACGAGCAGGTGGCCGACGTGATCCGCAACATGGTAGTCCGTGGGGCGCCAGCGATCGGCGTTGCCGCCGCCATGGGGATCGCGCTCGGGGTGAACAATTCCAAGGCCGAGACCACGGGCGATCTGAAGCGCGACTTCGACGCCATCTGCGATCTGATCGGCAAGACGCGGCCCACGGCGGTGAATCTCTTCTGGGCGATCCAGCGGATGCAGGAGAAGTTTGAACGCATCCGCATCCGCCCGATTCCTCAGATTAAGCGCGATCTGATCGAAGAGGGGCAGCGCATGCATGCCGAGGATATCGCCGCCAACCAAGCCATGGGACGACATGGCGCCACGCTCATGCCGAGTGACGGTGGAGTGCTCACGCACTGCAACGCTGGCGCCCTGGCGACAGCAGGATATGGCACAGCCCTGGGCGTGATCCGCGCGGCGGTTGAGCAGGGGAAGAAGATTCACGTCTATGCCGACGAGACGCGTCCGTTTCTGCAGGGCTCACGCCTCACTGCGTGGGAGTTGATGAAGGACGGAATCCCGACGACGGTGATCTCCGACAACATGGCCGGCGCGATGATGAAGCAGGGGAAGATCGGCGCCATCGTCGTGGGCGCGGATCGCATCGCGGCCAACGGTGACGTGGCGAACAAGATCGGAACGTACACAGTTGCGATCCTCGCTAAGGAGCACGGAATCCCCTTCTACGTGGCGGCACCGATCTCGACCGTGGATATGGCATGTCCGGATGGTGCCGGGATTCCCATCGAGCAACGGAATGGCAGAGAAGTGACGCACATCGCGGGCAAGCAGATGGTGCCCGATGGCGTTGCCGTCGAGAACCCTGCGTTTGACGTGACTCCGGCGAAGTATGTGGCGGCCATCATCACCGAGAGAGGTGTGGCGCGCGCACCCTACGACGAGTCCCTTCGGCGGCTGGCTGGGCAGGAAGCGGCGGTGCAGAAATAAGAATTGCAGATTGAAGATTTCAGATTGAAGATTGAAGATTGAAGATTGAAGAAGATTGTCCGACTCGGTTTCAACCGGCAATCTAAAATCTTCAATCTTCAATTGTTTTGTTAATATTTGTGAACTTTGTAAACCTTGAAGAACTTTGGTCATCTTCCGCTACTTATTTTCCAGGTTCGGGTTGAATCAAGCGACAAGTCACACGTGCTAGTCTGAGCCAGGAATCTGGCTTTCTGGGCCAAAGCTTTAAAAGCTTTATCAGGGGGATGTCATGTCGCTACGCACTCGTCTTATTCTGCCCGCAATCCTTTCGTCGCTCGCAGTCCTGGCGGCCTGTGGAGGAGGAGGCAGCAGCAATCCTCCGGTGAATCCGCCACCCAGCGGCAACTTCACCAATAGTAGTTTGAGTGGGAACTACGTGTTCTCGGTAACGGGGACCGCCAATGACAGCGCCAACGATTTCGTGACCATCATGGGCGTGTTCACAGCCGACGGAAATGGCAACATCACAGGCGGAGTGATTGACCAGAACAGCACGGCCAGCAACGGCTTGATACTCGATACGATCACATCCGGTACATATAGTGTCGGCTCGGACGGCCGTCCGACCGGAAGTTCCAGCCTTCCAGCAGGTCTCCTGACGCTGCAAACCAGCTCAGACACGTTCCAGTTCGACTTTGTGCTCACTTCCAGCACGCACGGACTGGTAACGCAGTTCGAGAATTTAGGAAGCGCCAGCGGTACGCTCGATGCGCAGAGCGCGGTCACCCAGGCCGATATCAACGGCCGATCGTACGCGTTCAACTTTACGGGCAGCTCCGGTTTCGACACAGTGTTCTGCAATCTAAGTATCGGTAGTTCGGTGGTAATTCCCTATGCAACGGTGGGTGCCTTCATTCTGGACTCCGCTGGCACCATTACTGGCGGACTCGAAGACTTCAACAACAACTGCATCTCCAGCGGTGCGACGAACCTTCCCGTCACTGGCGGTAACATAACTCTTGGCACAAATACTGGTTTCGGTACTGCGACGATCACGAGCGGAACGGGCGCGAGTGCTGTCACCTACGGCTTCGACGTCTTCCCAATTGATGCCACGCATCTGAAGTTTATTCAAACTGACGCGCTTCCTGTTCTGGTTGGAGACGCGTTCACGCAGACGTCGTCCATTCCTGCCGGCAACAACGTGTTTACAGTGGCGGGCTTCGACAACGCAAGTAATGTGATGGGACCGTTCACGGCCGCTGGCATACTCGATGCAGATGGGAGTGGGAACATCGTTTCCGACTCCGTGCAAGACGTGAACGACTTTGGCGTCGCCTCCACAGTTAACTTTTCGGGTAGCTATACCGCTTTGACCGGAGGCCGCGCGGAACTCACGCTTACCGGCTTCATCAATGGGGACGACGGGTTAGGCTGCAGTGCCTGCGTGTTTGCGGTGTATCCCTCGAGCGGCGGCCTCCAAATGCTGGAGATTGACGATGCCGGTTCGACCAACGGTATCGCCTACCCGCAAACGGCCACAACCCTCGCCTCAGGTGAGGGCTATGGCATGAGCCTGAGTGGCTTGTTTGTCACGGCCAGCAGCAGCAGTTCGGAGGATGATATCGCTGAGTTCACGAATAACAACGGGAATTTCAACGGCATTATCGATTTCAACGATCAGGGATCGACCAGTTTCAAGAATACCTTCTCTTCGACTTACGCAGCCGACGCAACTGTCTCTGGTCGCGGAACTGTCACCCCCAGTCAAAACGGCTACGATCTGACCACCTACGTCGTAGACAGTTCCACAGCAGTTGTGGTTAGTACGGAGGCCAACGCGAACGATTCCTACATCGCGCTCGGTGCACTCGTAAAACAGAACGCGAGCGCTCACTCGAACCTGGTGGCGAGTCATCTGACAACACTACGTGTCAACGCCTCTCCGCGTGCTAAGTCCGCCCGGAAAGGCACGGCTCACACCCGCCCGACGAATGCCCCGCGTACTCGCTCGAAATAGCAACGAAAGGGCGCGGCGAGAAATCGAACTCGACCGCGCCCTTCGTGTTTTGCTCAAGCCCGACCAGAGACTATTCGCTAGGTTTGGAATGGGCTGGCGGCACGGCTATTCGAGTTGGACCGACCTCTATTGAACAGCAATCTGGCGCCTCGGCTCTGCAACTCGGTTGGGACTCGCTCTGCGGTCAATTGCCCAGGCGATTACGCGATACGTAAGCAGCATACCCAGCACGAACGCATACTCCAGGGGCTTCTTCAAGTCTGCTTTCACCAGCCAGATGTAATGAATTACTCCGGCGGTGGCGCTGAAATAGATCAAGCGGTGCAGCACCTGCCAACGCTTTCCCAACTTGCGAATCGACCACTTCGTCGAAGTGAGCGCTAGTGGGATCATCAGGGTGAAGGCGGTCATGCCCGCGGTGATGAATCTGCGTTTCGCGATGTCGTGCAACATCTCGTGCACGTCGAAGAATTTGTCGAGCCAGACGTAGGTCATCAAATGCAGAGAGCCGTAGAAAAAAGCGAAGAGGCCAAGCATGCGGCGGAAACTGATCAGCCAGTACTGGCGCGTGAGCCTCCGCAGGGGTGTGATGGAAAGGGTGACGAGAAGAAAGGTTAGCGTCCAGTCCCCGGTCGAGTGGGTGATGAACTCGATTGGATTGGCGCCGAGGCCCTTGTGAAATCCAAGCCACACCAGCCTGCCCAGAGGAACCAGGCAGGCGAGGAAGACGATGGGTTTGAAGTAACGATTCATTTGAAATGCGGGCCTCAGGCGTCGGACCTCAGACCTCAGTTGTTCCCACGTTGCGAGGTCTAAGGTCTGATGCCTGAGGTCCGCTTCTAATAGTTCTTTTTCAAGTCCATCCCGTTGTACAGACTCGCCACCTGATCGCCGTAGCCGTTGAACATCAGCGTCGGACGCTTCAGGAATTCACCCAGACGCCGCTCCTTGGCTTGGCTCCAGCGTGGGTGATCAACGTTCGGGTTCACGTTCGCGTAGAAGCCGTACTCCATTGGAGCTGAAATGTTCCAGCTATTCAGCGGCTGTTTTTCGACGAAGCGAATGCGCACGATCGCCTTTGAACTCTTGAACCCATATTTCCACGGCAAGACAATGCGCAGCGGCGCGCCATCCTGGTTGGGAAGTTCTTCCCCGTACATACCGAAGCAAAGCAGCGCCAGAGGATTCATGGCCTCGTCCATGCGCAGGCCTTCGACGTAGGGCCAATCAAGCACTTGCCGGCGCTGTCCGGGCATCCGCGTCAAGTCAAACAGGCTGGTGAACTCTACGTATTTGGCCTTGCTCGTTGGATTCACTCTCTTAATAAGTTCGCTGAGAGAGAAGCCGACCCAGGGAACAACAATCGACCATCCTTCGACACAGCGATGACGGTAGATGCGCTCTTCCGGAGGAGCCATCTTCAGAATCGTGTCAACGTCGAGTTCCTGCTTCTTTTCGACCTGGCCCTCGATCTTGACCTTCCATGGGCGAGTGCGAAAATTCTTCGCCAACTCAGCAGGCTCATCTTTTTCGGTGCCGAACTCGTAGTAGTTGTTGTAATGCGTCACGTCCTTGTAGGGCGTGACCGTCTCGGTCGTGCTGAATGAACTCTTCTTGATGCCGTCAATCTTGTTGCCCGCGAACACCGTGGTCGAGGGAGCAATCGTCTTTTTCAGTCCCACACCGATGGCCGCCGCGGCTCCGGCCATTGCCGCCTCGGCGAGAAACTTGCGGCGATTCAGATAGAGGTTCTTCGGTGTGATTTCCGAAGAACGAATGTCTTCCGCTTTTTTGATGAGCATGGGATCCCCAATTCCTATACGAGCCATCCGCCACAGACGGATTCGAGTGCTATGTCTAATTGTTCATCAAATGGGACGCGGACGGCAGGAAAAAGTTGCAGACTTTGAGGTATTCCCGAAAACAGTGGGTGAAATGCCCACCGCACAGCCGACAGGGCCTGCCCTTAGCGAAGTCGAAGAGATGCCGGCGCTATCCTAGAACTTCTCGTACTTTGCGAGAGAGGCTCTGAAGGGTGAACGGCTTTTGGAGAAACGCGGTTCCCTTCTCGATGGAGCCATCGCTGATAATCGCGTCTTCGGTGTATCCCGACAGATAGAGCACTTTGGTTCCGGGACGTGTTTCCATAAGTTGCTTAACCATTTCGCGTCCGCCCATACCGGGCATGACGACGTCAGTGATGATCAGGTCGAGTTTTCCCTTGTGGTGAACCGCTGCGGCAACGCCCGCCTCGCCGTTTTCGGCCTCCAGCACCTTGTAGCCTTTGGCAGCAAGCGTATCGCGCACCAGCTGGCGAACCGACTCCTCGTCCTCCACCAGCAGAATGGTCTCTGTCCCGCCCACGGCTTCAGGAACGGCAACGGAATGCTTTTCCGCCGCTCCTTCCACTCGCGGGAGGTAGATCTGGAACGCGGTGCCACGTCCCAGTTCGCTCTGCACCGTTACATATCCGCCACTTTGCTTCACGATTCCATATACGGTGGAAAGGCCCAGCCCGGTTCCCTTCCCCTTTTCCTTAGTGGTAAAGAACGGCTCGAAGATCCGCGACTGTGTCTCGCGATCCATGCCCATGCCGGTGTCGCTGACCATGAGCGTCACATAATTGCCCGGGCGGATGAACTGCTGACCCCGGCGATGGTCCTCGTCGAGGGCCACGTTCTCGGTCCGAAACGTGAGTCTGCCGCCTGCGGGCATAGCATCCTTGGCATTGACCACGAGATTCATGATCACTTGCTCGAGTTGGCCGGCGTCAGCGCGGGTGTGAGCGGCTTCCGGAGACAGGATAGTCACCAGATCGATGTTCTCGCCGATCAGCGGACGCAGCAGGCGCTCCATGTCTTGCACGATCGCATTCACGTCTACTACTTTCAGCTCGAGTAACTGCTTTCGGCTGAAGGCCAGCAATTGCCGGGTCAAGGTCGTAGCGCGGTCGGCGGCAAGCTGAATGGCGCGGCCCTTCTCGAGCAGGGGGCTGGAAGGATCTACCTGCGCCAGAATGACCTCGGCATAGCCGCTAATGACCATCAGCAGGTTATTGAAGTCGTGAGCCACGCCACCGGCGAGGCGTCCAACGGCTTCCATCTTCTGCGCCTGGCGGAATTGATCTTCGAGCGCACGGCGGTCAGTCACGTCTTCGGCTATGGCTTCCAGCACGTCGGACGGCTCGTCAGCGCTGCTGACGGCGCGTCCGCTGATGCGCACCGTAATCGTGCCGCCATCTTTCCGTTTCCACTTCACTTCGAATCCGTCAAGCCGGCCGGTGCGCCGGAACTCTTCGATCAGGCGATCGTGCTCCTCGGGTTGCGCAAATACATCGTTCTCAGGATCGAGCAGCAGCACCTCGTCGGGTGACCCATATCCCAACATGGTGATGAGCGCGGGGTTTATGTCGAGGAATCGGCCTTCCAGGCTGGAACGATATATCCCGTACACAGAGCTTTGCACCAGCGAACGGTAACGGGCCTCTGATCGGCGCAAGGCCTGCTCATTGCGCTTGATCTCGACGGCGCTCGCCACCTGGCGGGCGACGAATGTCAGGATCTCTTTGTCGCGTTCCCCGTAGCGGATATTTTTCGAATAGGTCTGCACCACGAGTGCGCCAAAGGTATGGTTGTTCACCTTCAGCGGGACGCCCATCCAGTCCAGGGATTTCGAACCGTTTCGCGCCACCTCCCCCCGATCCTCCATGGCTTCGAGAACCTCGGGAGTGGCCAACAGCGGTTCGCCGGTACGGATCAGGTAGTCGGTTAATCCTTTCGTCAGCTTCTTTGGCGGAGGAGCGGAATCCTGCTCGTCAACGAAATACGGGAAGCTGAGCAGCTCGGTGGCAGGATCGTAAATTGCGATATAGAAGTTCCGCGCGTGCATGAGCTCATCGACAATGCCATGCACTGCGGCAAAGAATTGCTGCAGCTCATGTCCGCTGCTGCTCTTCTCCGCTACCCGATACAAGGCCGAGCTGAGCGCTTCGACGCGCCTGCGATCGGAGATGTCGTGATATCCGGCATAGAATCCTACAACTTTACCGTCAAGCAGAAGAGGAGCACACGATACGGACACGTCAAGCAACGTTCCGTCTTTCTTTCGGCGCTTGGTCTCGAGCGTGATGCGCTCGCCTTTCGCCAGCGACTCCGTCACCCACTTGGATTCGGCCAGCCGGTTCGACGGCACCACTAGACTCTCCAGCGGCTGGCCAACAATTTCTTCCGACGAATATCCAAACATCGTCGCGAAAGTCTGGTTGGCCCAGAGCACTCGATGTTCGCTGTCGGCGATGCTCAATGCGTCCGGAGAAGCCTGGGACATCTGCTCGAAAAACTGTAAGCGAGCCTCTGCGCTTACCAACTGCTGGTAAGGCTCCGGGATCGGGGGGACGGAGCAGGAGGAATCAGAGCAAGATCCGTTGGTCGACGAATGCAGAAATGAGGGTGAAGCCCCGGTTTCCAGAGCTTTCTTGAGCCGATCGGCGCGAATCAAATCAGCACGGCGTGATTGGGTGACACGTTCGCCCATCCGCGGATTCCCCCTCTGAAATTCGCAGGTGCAGACAGAATGGTAGAACGTGGGTTACCGGCCAGAAAGTTACGTGGGTAATCCGGAAAAGAGAATTCCCAAACCGGGCCGGGCGTAGTTACTTTAGTGAATTACAGATGGACTGCCACCCTCTTCTCCGCCGCCAGGCTGTGCGCGGCGCCTCTGCCTGTCTACACATGATCCACGACGAAGGCGGAGCTGTGGGCAGTTTTCTCCCTTGCTTTTCTTGAACCCCAAATCGTTCAAAAAGTTGCGCGTTTCCTGGAAAATATTGACTGAAGTGTCGCCTGCTATTCGCCTCGCATACATGCATCTTCGAATAGCACCCCCGCATCGAAACAATTAACCAGATGGTTAATTAGTAAAGAATTGTCAACGGGTCAGGAGGTGACCTTATGATGACTGGAAAGCAAAGCTTTAAGAAATTAGCGGGTTCGTTGCTGGCGATTGGGCTGCTGAGCGCAACGCTCATGGCTGAAACCAGCGCAGCTTCCCGCTACGACACTCAACTTCAGAACGCGGTGACACAGAAACTGGCGTCAAAAAGTCAGTACAACAACGTCAAGGCGACGGTGGAGGACGGCATTGTCACTCTCACCGGAACCGTGGATCTTTATCAGCGTAAGCTCGACGCGGCCAAGCTGGCGCGGAAGACTTCGAACTCACAGGGAGTTCGAAATCTGATCACGGTGGCCGGCCCTAACGTCCCTGACGCGCAACTCGAGCAGAAACTTGACAAGAAGCTGACTTATGTCCGCGAAGGCTATGACAGTACGTTCGACTACTTCGCGATCGGCGTGAAGGATGGCGTGGTCACGGTGGAAGGACAGGACCGCACCGGCGTGGGCCGCGACGAAGCTCTGGCTGACATCGCAAACATGCCTGGCGTGAAGGACGTGATCGATAACGTCTCGATCGAACCGGTCTCGCCATTTGACGACAGCGTGCGCCTGCGGACGCTGCGTGCCATCTATGGTGATTCAGTGCTCAGCAAGTACGCGATGGATCCGGCACGTCCGATCCGCATCATCGTCGTCAACGGACATGTAACGCTGTATGGTTCGGTCGACAACACGATGGATAAGAACATTGCGGGCATTCGGGCTGGCGGAGTGTTCGGGGCGTTTAGCGTCGAGAACAAACTGCAGGTGGCCAAAAGCTAAAGGCCGTCCGCAGATACAAGTGGATGTAGCAGTGATGAGGGCGGGGTGAAAACCGCGCCCTTTTTGTATCTTCTAGAGCCAGGATTCACCTTTCAGTTTAGCCTCAGCCTTCCGCTCGGAAATCCGCTTGTACTCCGCCG